>Ga0169931_10003768_pt1 | contig 23913 bp, 6 predicted proteins | sample Kivu_15m_20L_FD_129675 | JGI IMG/M metagenome (GOLD analysis project Ga0169931, IMG submission 129675) | Freshwater microbial communities from Lake Kivu, Western Province, Rwanda to study Microbial Dark Matter (Phase II) - Kivu_15m_20L... | ecosystem: Environmental > Aquatic > Freshwater > Lake ...
AACCCCAACCCCAACCCCAGTATTTAGTAACAAAATATCAGCTGTATGCACATAAATTAAATTTTAATATCTAAAGAATAAAATCTATCATATTTCTTGAGATCCATGAGCTTCTTCTTTTTTTTAAATTGAATTTTCTTCAATTTTTCTTTATTATTCTTGTTTTTTTTAAGATAAACCTAAGCTATCTTTTTTTAAATCTTGCCGAGGAATTTCTTATACCTTTTTTCTTTACGCTGTTTATTCACTAATCATTTTTTTGGCCTCAACTGCTTACACTGCTACAGGTTTTTTCCAATATCGCATAAGGCCTGTTTTGTCAAGCTCTTTTTTATAATCTTCATAAGTCATCAGACATTTAACAGATTTTTCATGGATATTACTGACATGAGGGGCTATCTTTGCACATCCAACATTTTTCCATACTTGTTTTTCCTTTTTCAAAAGAGAGTTATTGATGATGGTCTGAATCGCAGCTGTGTTTTTTGGGTTCATCCAAACATTGACCTCTTCGTGCGATAAGATGACAGGCATGCGATGATGTACCTTAGATAGCTAAGGAGTTGCGTCTTTTGTCAAGATAATGATCTCATTATCATCGCTGTAAATAGCAGCAACCAAAAAATGATCTCCTTATTTTGGTCTAAAACTGAAAGGCTATTTTTTCTAGTTCCACTAATAGTAACCTTCCATTATCACCACACATCTGTTTTTAATAAAATTGACAAAAGTTCTTTTGTTCATAAGTTCCTATATTCTGCCATTGATCAGCATATTGAAACTAGTTTGATGACCCCATTTCATGTATTCAAGCTATCTATTGTCTTAGTTTTAAAGATCCTAATCTTTAATATCTTCTTTTTTTTACTAGATGTAAAAACGATTAGGTTTAATGACTGGCAAGTATGAAGTAGGGCAAACATTGAAATTGCAAGTGTGCTTTTCTTAATTGCTGCATTTTTTAGCTCTAGCTATCTGAAGAAGCCTCAGAAGAGGCAGGCTTTGGAACAGTCTTCCACACATTTTTAGTAATTTTGGTAAAATATATACAAAAATTAACGCGCACAACACATAAAAATATCAAAATTATTTTAACCTGATAAAAAATAATCGTGATTAAATATGAGAATAACTATATTAGATCATGAATCGAAATGATTCTAAAGTCTTTGAAATGATTTTTAAGATGTTTTTTTGTTAGAAACACAAATCTTATAAGCAAGTATGCAGATTACTAAAATCATGCTTAACTATACATACAGATGAATATGTATTGTATTTTCATATTTTTGATTTTGTTATTCCAACAGCAAAGCTGTATCTTTTAATATTTTTTGTTTCTCTTCCTTGAGGCTTTGAGTTTAGCCATTTAATTTTTATTGAAAATAGTGCTTATCAGCTGATAACTTATAGCTTTGATCATATAAGTAAGTATTAATTTATTGATAGCTTTGTAATTGTTTTTTAAGCTATTTGATTTCCTAATTTTATTATTTGCTGAATACATTGAGTTATTTTTGCAGTTTTTAAGATATTTAGCTGTATGATTTTATAAACTATTTTTCAAAAAAAAGTTTTTTAGCTAATACTGTTTCTTTCAAGAAGGGATAATTTATTTTTCCGTTATGAGTTGAAATGTATCTAAGTGGATTTATCGAAAATATCTAGGTAAAAAGTTTCAAACACTAGCTGCGAACTTTAAAAAATTAAGGGCTTGAAGACCTAGAAATCGGCGTTGGTTCGCTCGATATCTTGCCTTAAACTGAAATGAGTGGTAACTCTGGATAATAATACTGAGAAATCCAATTCATTGCAATATCTTAACAGTTATTTCGCTCTATAACTATTTGCCGCATTGAATTTAGTTAAGATTGATCGCTATAGTAGAGCTCCAGAAAATGTCGACTAATAAAAGATTTTCCGATCAAACCCATATTAAAAATATTTTAATTTTTCTACATTCCAAACTGAAAACCGCGCTTATTACTATATTAAAAAAATTGTGAAACATACGAAACTATCGGTCCTAGCGAACCAATTGCTTTTGACTTCCATACTTAAAAAGATTTTTAGAGTTCAGAACAATCGATAAGGATATTGTCGTCAATTGAAAAATAAACTTATGCTTTGCTTTAATTGTGCAATTTATAACGCCAATTCATCGAGTTGTTTGGAGTTATGTAGTAGTGAACAGGCCGAACCCAAAGTTCTTGATCGACTAGTACTCCTTTAGACTAAGGTGACTCCTAATTGTTCCAAATAACATTTATTTAGCTTATTATTGGGCATTCCATCTTTGCATATCGATAAAGAAATCTCATGAACTGACTCATGTCATTACCTCTCGATTTCGTTACGGTTAAAAGGCCGAATCTGATTTTATTTAAAATAACTTCTGAGGGATCTATTGAGATAAATTTTCGTCGAAGAGCAAAAAGATAAGGATGACAGAGAAGATAAGCTGCATCAAACAGATTTGATTATAAACAAAGAAGTAAAAATCTAATTGTATTTAGTCAATTATGATCAAACAGCTGACAGTTATGATAAGATTGATGTGATATGATGTGATAAATAATTTCAAAGTGATGAGTAATGGCCAGTACATGAACTATTTGATGTAGTCCAGCCAGTTCAGCGTCAACTATCCTTCCCTTACCCATGATTAGCCTCAGTCTGGAGTTCAGCAAAACGACAAGGAAGAACTAGGCAACATCATCCAATACATCAAGAACCTCAAGGATCCATAAAAAAGATAAGAAGTACTTAATTAGTGATTTAGGCTCTAAATATGCTCAGCCGAAAAAGATAAACTTACCCTGATTTACCAGTTTTGTTGTGGTATTCAGTGGGAACCATCACCATTCTTCTTCAAGAAATTATCGAAATATACTCAGAACTGTCTCCACCCCCAAATCTGAAACTCACAAGCTCCAATAGGATATGCCTAGTTGTGGGTCTTCTTCAGTGTCTGGCCCTTCATCCTCAGACTAGACAGGAATTTCTCAAAGCTCATATCCCACTATTTCTCTACCCTTTCCTTAACACCTCTACAAAAAGCAAAATTTTCGAGAATCTGAGGGTAACTTCTTTGGGAGTCATTGGAGCTCTAGTCAAAGAAAGCGATTCATCTGCAATCAATTTCTTGATGCAAACGGAAATCGTTCCTTTGTGCTTAAGAATCATGAAAAATGGTCAAGCGCTGTCAAAAACAGTCGCAACTTTCATAATTCAGAAAATTCTGTGTGACGAAAAAGGATTAAATTACATTTGCGCTACAGTTTAAAGATTTTTTGCTGTTTCAAGTGTTCTAAATGCTATGCTGAAAGAGCTGATCGACAACAATAAAGAAGACCATCGTCTGTCTAAGCATATTATGAAATGCTACAGTCGTCTTTCATAAAATACACAGTAATTTTAATAAAACATAGGGCTTGCCAAGTTCTGAACAAGAATTTGCCAGTGCATCTTAAAGATCCACCCAAAAACATGCTTGACGAAGAAGGAAAAAAGAGCTACAATAATTTGATGAAGAATTTGAATGAGAGTGCAACTATCAGATGATTCTAAGGGTATTTCTGATTCTCCATATACAATCTGCATACAAAGCTTAAAAATACAATATACTTAACAATATTGATCCTAATAGAGATGTAGTCAAAAATCTTAGTTGTGATGGAAAGTTGTCTGTTGCTTATAAAAAAGTTGATTCTGTGATAATTAAACCTTGAATATTGAGATATAATCATGACATTATTTACCAACCCGAATTTCATTGATCATATTGTCCGCTCTCAAGGAGCTATAAACAAAATCAGCAAAGATCACTACTGCTCTCTTCAAACACTAATTGAACTTTAAGTTAGACGTGCAATAGAGTCTGCAATCAAACTAATGCTTAGAGATCGCAGAGACAAACTTGAAGCTGAAGACATAGAATTTGCAGTTAGATAGATAGGTCATAGATAGCTAAAGATCTTAACGCCTCAAAGCACCTATCACAAAAGAGATGAACACATAATAAGAGAAGATAAAATTTTTTCAACTCCAGAAGAGGTATTTCAATCTCAAATACAACTCTTACAACACGCTAATCTTGAATAACCGAAGTTACGTGGTCGCTGGATTTTTATTAAAAACAAAGTTCCGAAGACCAACGACAACAAAAATGTAAAAAGTTTATCAGAATTGCTCGCCAATAAATAGTACCAGAATCAGCAAAGATCTAAAGTAATGAATGTAATCAAAGATGAACCATATTCACTTTTGACAAAGTAACAAGCTGACTATTTTTACAAGGTAACTAATCTCGTTCAGAACAATTTAAGACCTTAAAAATTTGTTATCGAGGGAAATATCAACAGTCTTTTTCCTTTTTTCCTAAATTATCTAGGAAAAACTTAGATGAACGATACTGCGATAGTGTTTTTGCTAAGCTTACTGTAAAACAAATACATCTGGATAGCAGTAGAGTACTATCTTATGAAAGTTATCAGTCTTTTATTGGCCTACAAAGGACTAAAATCTTTTTCAGTTGGTCTCAAAATAGCTTAGCTCGTCAATCGATTTGATGATAAATATCCAGTTTTGAGAGATATTTTTGAAAATTACGAAGATTAAAGCTATTCTACTGTTCTTAAAAAGATTTGCTTTGAACTAGAACTAGGAATACCTTTCAAAATGAAGAAAAATTGGCTCGAAAAATGTTATGAAGATATGAGCTATTCTGATCCTATGGCTTCGTTGTGCATGAACACGTTGATGACTTTTATGGGACAACTCAAGCATTTTAGATAAGAATTTGAGCAAAAAAATGGCACTTTTGTTTATTGGCATCCTAATTCGATACTAAAAAATGACTCATATCTACAGTCCCTATGATATAATCTTTTATTTTAAATTTATTTATTTTGATGTAGCAAAATCTTTATACTCATACAGATTACAATATGCCAAATATATAAAATGTAAATAAAAAACTAGTATTCCTTAAATTCAAGGTAGTGATATCATGTATTGATAACTTCATTTTTTCAATTTAGAAACTGCCTTGTTTAGCAGTAAAAATAATCTGTCTTTTGTTAAATTTCTATTGTTTCTCTCAGCGTCGATTTCTTGTCTCAGCTTTAGCTCAGATTTTTTTACTTATTCAGATATTTAAGTGTTTGCTTTCTCTTTAGCCTTTATGTCGATTGCGATGTTTTGCTTACTTTCAATCATTTATGCACAAATCTTTTGATGAATGCTTTAAAGCTTGGATTCAGCTCTCTAAGCTCCTTATCTAATTTAGCTCTGCAATTTAGGAATTTTTTATTGCAGTTAGTTTTAAAAACTGTTAACAAACGATATGCGCTATTTTTCTAAAAATTTTATATCTCTAGCAAGAATCTGTGTGCTTTTTGATGATTAATCTCCTAAGAGTGCCTAAATATTTTTTCTTCCCTAAATTAACAAATTTTTACCTATTCCTCTTACAGCATGAATCTTTCCCACTACTATCTCAGCTATGATATCGACATTTTGCGATGAGTAGTTGATATTCTATTTTTTTTACAAAACTCATTTTCTTTTGTTTTGAGATCCATCAACTCTTACCGAAGTATTTTTGTCTTTTCCTACAAACTTTTAGTCTCTTCGTTCACTCTTTTTTACACCTAAATTAGTTTTTAGCTTATTCCTTCGTTTATTCTTTATTTATCAACTTGTTGTTTTTTAAAGTCTATTGCTTCCAGCTTAGATTAGATAGTTTTAAGTCTCTCTATGTAATGATTCTCTGGCAAGGATGGCAAAGATTCGCTGGCATTAAGTGTTTTTTTGGTTCGCTATCGAAACAGATGATCAGTATTCGACATTATTTTCTATTTCTATACTATTTTATAAATTCTTTAAATCGTATTTTAATAAATATTCGCCGTTATGATATACCTTCGTGAAAAAACTCAAACTAAAAAAATTGATTTTTCAAAATAGTCAAACAAAGGGAGAATACTTTAATAACTGAAATCTAAAATACTAAAATCATATCAGTCTAATACAATTACTGCTAATAAAAAAGACACATACGTGAATGAGAATCAAATTGAATCCGCAAGCAAATATCAGATTTCTAAAAAAATAAATTAGAGTAAAAAAGATAATAATTTGTCAATAAAATTACCTGAAAAGATGATTTAATCAATAATTGTAAATACTTAGGATCATAATAACTTAACAACATCATAAAAAAAACAGCATCTCAAAATAGAAAAGCTTTTTAATTATCAAATTTTCAACGAATACAAGGGAAATTTGAGAAATAGTCGAATAAAATATTAAACATGCATCAAACTGCTATAAAAATAGAATTAAAAACAAAAAAGCTTAATATTTGAATTGTAAGAAAAAATATCCAAAAATAGAGGTCTGTAGCCTTTATAGTAATCTCTAAAGCAAAACAAAAAATAATTTGAAAAACAATCTATCGAAATCAAAGAAATACAAAACCTTCAATAACAGCTAAAAATAAAATAAGAAAATTAAGAAAAGATCCTAAGATTTATTGACGAAAGCAAATCAGTTTTGATTGCTTTAAGCGTATAAGTTTTGGATATTGTAAAAACAATTCGAAAAGCAGATGAGAATATCATCAATAAATAACAGATTTAAAGTATTTCTAAACAAACAGAAAAAGTACAAAATATTCTAGTGACATTCGATCGAATGCTCAATAATAAATCAACGGTTTCGTTTAATTAAAATTTGGCTTTGTAGTAAATGAATAGTATTATTTTATGTCAGTAAAAAACGCTAAAAGTATTAATGCAAAATGAGGAAATTAGTATCAAAAAAAGACTTTATCATGAAAATAGTTTACTTAGATATGAAATAAACAGAGTAAGCAAAAAGAACTAAGATCTAATAAGAGCCATCTCCTTACTTAAGATTTAGAATTAGTCTTACATAGAGAAAAAAATGTCAAGAAATACTCAAGAAATAGGTGGAACCAATATTAACAATCCAGTAACAATTTAAAGAGATATCAAAGAAAGCAATTATTTAAAATAGGAAACTCCCATTGCAGGATTGGAACTCACTTAAACTAATTCGACCTTAGAAAAGTATGCCTAGGAGCTGCGTTAAAAATAAAGTAGAATCGTAAATCTTTAAATCGATAAGTAGTATCTAGCTGAACAATCTAAAGACTTAGAAATTTAACTTTCTAATATGAAAAATACCATTAACATTCTCAATAGTGACTACTAGCTTGAAAAATCTCAACTAGAAAGCCTAAAGGTAGATTCTAGATTATATAGTAAGAGTATTAAGTGAGCCTTGAAGAGATCAAAGTTCAAAATTAGCAGATAGATCTTCTTAAAAATAAAATAAGGCAACTTTAAGTCAAACTATCGACAAAAGCATCAGAAGTTTCTTAACCTTAACTTTTTGTTGAGCCCTAAAATAAAAAATCTGTGCTTACCGTTGAAGATATACTCGCTTTGCTTAATAAAAAGTAGCTGATAAAATATCATAACGCCCTTATTTAATTAATACAACATTATGAGGGAAAAATAAGCGAGCTTACTAGTTATTTTTACAAATAAAAATAACTTAAAGAAAAACATTTGAGCTTCTGTCAAAGTCTTTTCAATTTGATACAATCTGATTCTCATATTTCAGCTGATTCTTTGATAAAAGAAATCGGAAAATATGAAAAAATACTTTCTGAGATCAAATCTCATCCTATCGATATTCTTCTCAGAAAAGTTAAATGTCTTTCTATAGGCATCGATTAGAGTGCAAGCGAATTGATCAGAACTTAACTTTCTGATTATGTTTTTCAGCTGCAAACGAGACTTCCAACGCTTACTGAAGAATATTTTTAGGATGGCAGCAGTGTTGCATCTAGTATTCGTCAATCTTTTAGATAATAGGAGTTTCCCTGAAAATATATGATAGATATGCAAAATTCAACATAAATATTTTATGAAAATCAAAATCACTGTTAGAATCTTCAGATATAGTACTGTTGAAAATTTTTAGCTTTGCTGGCTATGTTTTTTCTTGGAGATTTCAAGCCTCTAACAGGTGATTTAAGAGGATCGAAGGCCTTAGGAATAGGGCTTTATCGTTTGCTATTACTTCTAGATCCTCCATTAGCTTTAGGAGAAGTAAGACCCATTTCTATACTTTTTTTAAGTTTCCTAATTTCTTTACTTTACCCTAGATAATAATCTAATTCCATATTTTATGTTTTAATTAAATTTTTATTCTTTTTTATCTTCTACTACTTTATATTATGATTGCTTGTTATTATCTTCTAGGTACTTACTTTCAATTTATACGATGTTTTTACTTTAATCATATTGTTGGATGTCGGGGATTTCAAGTGTGCCCTTGGAGATTTCGGAATAGCTCCTGTCTTTTATGCTTATGTTTATTTTAGCATCAGACCAGATTTCATGTGTTTTGATTTGCTTTTGGATTTAGGTTTTAGAGAAAGTTTTAAGGATTACTTCTTTTTTATCTACGGTTTTTTATCTTCCTGAACTTTTTAGTTTTTATCGTTCTATTTTATATCTTAAATTGAAGTTTTTGAAGCAAATTATTTTGCGCTAGGCTAGTAATTTTTGCTGGCAAAATCAGACGTAGTTTCTTAGGGTTAAATAGAAGCTATTACAGAATTATTTTGATTATTTTTAATTGAAGGCTTATCTAAAAAAGGAAAAATAAGTTCTTCATATTTACTAGCTGTAAAACAAGCCTCTTACTGAGATTCTAAAAGATCACAACCATAGTGATTAGTGTAGCTACTTAAAACATGTTTCATATAAAGTATTTCAAAAGGAATACAAGCAGCAGTCAGTATTATAGAAAGCAAATGGTACATTTAAGACTATTTTTACTATATTCTTTATGATTTTTTCATGTTTTTTTAAGAATTCTTTTTGCCAGCTAGCAGTCTAAGCTAAGTCGATATCGTAAAAAACCCTAAAGCCATCAAAAGTACTTTTTCAAGTAGTATTTTGCTTGAAAAATTATTATTTTTTTGATACTAAAAATCTTTATAAGTGATCGAAACAATTTGCATCGCATTTCCTATTGAATAGTTTTTGAATTCTTACTATAATACATAATCTCGATCTATTCTATCTTTGTTAGCCTTTGTTTTCGCCCATTATGATAAGTAATATTTAGCTGCTTCTAGCAGAGTCTAGTAGTTAGCGATGTTTACACATTAGTTAAAACGAGCTCCAAAATCAATAAGACGCAATTTGTATTCAAATTATGATTTTCTTTAGTAAGTCATTTTCTTTAGAGAGGGAGCTAGTTCTGCTAGTCCCTGAAAAATACTTTTGTTTATCGAGATGGCCTTTCTAGCGGCTACAAGGGCACCAGAGTGATTGTCTGTTTGAGAATTTACTGCACAATATTGTAAATAATATTTTACTAAAAATGTTTTTCTATCTAAATTTTAAGCAGCTGCATTTTATTCGTCAGCCTTATTTTTACTAGGCCAGTTTTACTACGTATCCTGCGCTTCTTCTTTCATAAAATAGTTGAAATTGTAAATGAGGGCCTAAAGATACTGTGAGCATTTTTCGAGCTCCCAGATCTTTTGATAGCAACAAGCGATGTTATGCAGGAGACTAATGATTATGTATTTATCGATCGTTTTCCCGCAACTAGCAGCATATTAGAGAATCTTTTAGCCCTCATTTAAGTAAACTAAAGCTTACTTAGCTCTCTAGATGTTGATACTTTCTCGAGCTTTATTACAAAGCTCAATCACTCGGCTGAGAAACTCTTCTATTTTAACAAAAGAATACACTTGCTAGTTATATCTTTGAGAGTAGAGGGCGTGACCTCAATAACTTTTTTTAGCTATGACAAGTTGGGTTCAGCGTCGACTCCGCTCTCTTGGTTTGACATATCGAAGTTTTCAGTCATTGTGAAGAAATCTATAAAAAATATACAAAGTACATATGACAATAATTTATTAGTCAATCTGAAAGTAAGCCTTTGATTTAAGCAACATATTTAATACAAATATTATGAGTTATTTATAAATCAAGTTAAAGCAAAGTGTTACGAAATTTTATCGCTATAGCTAAAAGCTACAAAAGAAAAACCGGATCCTTTGTAAAACTTATTTTGAAACTAAACCCAATGTAGTCTCAAGGTGTGCAGAAAGCATTACATACTATCCATGCACAAAAGTACTCCAAAAGTAATTCCAGATAAAAAAACAAACCCAAGTACTTGCTATGTAAAAAATGACATACTAAAGGAATGCCTGAGTAGCCGAGAATGATGCCGTTTTCCACAGAATATGAGAAAAAAACATCCGAAAGCTGCGAATGTGCCAGTGAAAGAGCCCAAAGACGAAGGTAAGAAGCCGTATTTGAAATGCAGCCCAAGACATACTATATTGTTTCTATCAGTTGATGAACCATTATTTCGCTTTTGTTATGCTCAGGTTGTCCTCTATCAACTACTATATCTTTTTTATCATCTAATTACGTCTTTAAGTCTTATCACTCTATTGTTAAAAACTTTCTGCCAATCCATCGAAGTCATTTTCATCTCTTTATTACTCTAATTGTATATCTTTTCGCTTTGAATTGCAATAGATCAAGAAAAGAGGCTTTGGAATCAGCATCAAAGGTATAGAAATGATGGCAAAAACTAAAAAAAATATTTGTATTGAATTTTGAGAAGTATTGCCAATTTAACCCCACATTGGCTGGCCTCCACAGCAATCAGTCTATATCAGTATAAAATTACTGTTTTTCCCCAATTTAAGGGCAGGTTTATCATAGTAGTTATTATAGATGGTGGCGCTAGAGCTCTTGTTGTCCAGTCTACGCTCCACTTAAATATAATCAAAAAGTCCATATAGCCAAAAATTAATAAAAGAAAAACAAGCTGAGGCACGAATTAAAACCAAAAGTCAATTTTGTTACGTTTATAAAGAGTGTTACTGGCCTTTATAAACACTCCAAGAGTCATATGTACTACCCCAATTATGACTGAAATTTTCATTTTTAAAGAATTTACATACTTTAAATAGTCCTAAGAAATGTTCCAGGCTGGATCAAGACCTATAGGGTAGACACAATCAGAAATACTTTTTAGAGGCTGTCCTGCTTTAACTCCATCTGTCGAATAGCACGAACCGAAAAGATTCAAACTCAATGAAACAAAATCATTATAAATAAATCCACAAAAAATTGCGAAAAAGCCCATAAGAGTGAGCAAATAACGATGAGAAACAATCATCTTCAACAAGGAGTTAGATATTTTACGTTCGTAGAAAATTAGATAAAGACCAAAAATAAACAAAAGGCAGCCGTGCCCGATGTCTCCAAACATGACTCCAAAGAGAAAAGGAAAAGTGATGACAGTGAAAAAAGAAGGATTCGCCTATTTGTAATTGGCAACTCCATAGGTCTATACTATCTATTGAGCTGATCTTGTGAAATCGTTTCGAATAAAATAAGTAGGGAATTAATTAATGCCTGAGGGCACAAGATGGCCAGTTGGAAGCTTGATTTATTGCTATATCGAGGTTAAACATCGTTGTAGTTTATGCAAATCAGCAGTTTTTAAGTAAATTTTACCTTGTAAAAAGTTATTAAACAACTACATTTCATTAAGATTTGTATAAAGCTGTTTTTACTTTATAAAGTAAAGTTTTTTATACTCATACTTCTTCAAAAATGAATTTTATGTAAATGGTTCGATCATTTTATTCAAAAATTGAGCGATTGACTCTTAGGTAAGTTGAAGTAGTTTGCAAGTTTAAGTGTAATCCTATTCAAGTCGCTTAACAATTTAGAAACTTTCTGCTTAGTTTTTGGGCAATTAATACTGAAATTAACTGATATTCGACACTATTTTTGTTAGTTTTCTATCCAAAACATTTAAACGATTTCCAGGAAATAGAATAAAGAAAACTGCTTTAGTTTTTTATGACTATGAAGTATCAGGAAAAATCTATATGAACGGTGTACATGACACTAAGCAGTTGCCTTTAGTGATTCTAAATACTGTTTTTTTGAATCTTAACTATTAGTCAATATTTATAATACCACATTTAGTAATGGTTCGAGAACCTTGGAACCTTTACTATTCTCCTTATAAGATTCTCTGATCCTCACTGATAAAAGACCTTCCGAATTTGATTTTAGCAGCTCTTATTATTGCTAAATTTTCGTGTATTTGTCTTATTTTTTGATTCAGAATTTCTTATTTTTTGATCAGCTCATCGTAGAAAATCCAATCATGTTAAAGCTCTTGTATTAAATCATTAAGAATGTTGATCGGATGTGCTTAACTTTTTTATTAATGTTTATCCCAAAGTTCGAATAGCTCTTGATAAGCAGATTCATTGAATGCAGTTCTTGGTTAATAAATATTTTTTTATTTCAAGATACGTTCGATAGTTTATATTCGATGTAGAATATCGTCGCATCTTTTGATTTGACTAACGAAAGGTCTGTTAAGAATAGGAATCTTACTCGGTATTACATGGATTAAATTTAATTTGCCTGAGTAAACATTGTCTGACCTAGTTTGTTCATTATTTCCCAGGCGCTCTAGCGGGGAAGGTATAACTTGTAGTAGCTCATTGAATCTGATCTGTAAAAAGACATTTGCGTATATTATACAGTATGATATTTAAATTTTTAAAAACTTATAATGCACATCATAATTGAGATTATTTTCTTTTAAGAGGCGAAAGCGGTGGTTGAGCGTTCTTTCTGGAATAAAACAAAATGTATGGAGTCTCACTGCTTCCAAATCCGAACTCGTCTGAACTTTTTATCTATTTTTAAGTGACGTAGCCATCATCGAAACAATACCAAATCATAGGATTTTCCTATAGATTTCGTGCCCAACACAAGTAGTGTCCAGTATTCGGCAAAGTTCCCATGTGAACAATAAAAGCGTAAAGTTAGTAATCGTCAAGCTTATTCTGGTTCAGGATTGCATTTAATTTAAGAACGAATTCGAAGTTGTGAGGTTTAAGTATTTTGATGCCTTGACCATGATACTAAAACAACGAAATCGTAACGATAAGAATATCTGCAAATCTTTGAGGCTAAAGAAGCGAAATTGTGTCTGTTTTGCTTTTACATTTTGAGCAAAAAAGCTGATTATCGTTGGCAAGAGTTTCAGATTTAAAATATTGTTGTAACAAATTTGAAAGGCATATTGAAGAATCTTTTTGATCCGGATGCATAATTAAATCTAAAATAAGCTAATCTTGCTTTTTTACTGACTTACAGCGCTGACATATAAACTCTTTTGTAAATTTTTGGAATAAAAGTTTTTCCATTTTTTATTTGTAACTGGCTGAAAGCTCTAAAGATAGTTCTTAAAGATAAATTCGACCAAACTCTGCTGAGTCTTGTTGTTAATGATTCGATTTAAATGGCTCAGTTAATTATGAACGAAAATACTAAGGTCGATGAGCCTCGAGATGACCAAATTACTTAAATGAAAGTTCATCGAATAGATTGAAAAGTGCATAAAGTTTACTTTTGTTTGAAGGAAGATCGACGTCATTAGATATCGAGTGAATAAGCGATCTAAATTTTTTAGTCATAAAAAGAGCCTGCATGAAAGAGTTTATATAGCAGGTGTTGCCAAGATTGACCATTCCTCGATATCGGTTGCTTACTTTACCAGTTTGCCATAAATTCATATCTTCCTACCAGGTCATCTATCGAAGAGTGTACTTTTGATACAAATTATGTATTTATGAAATTTATAACCTGCCCTTATTGAGTTTTTGGATTTAGCTTAAGAATATTTTCGAAGATTAACTGAGACATGAGAATCTGTTTTCATATGTCATGTAGATTTAAAGGATTGAATAATAGTGGCCGCTGAGAGACATTCCTTTGTCTGTGGCATGAAAACAAATATTTTTTGTTAGTTAGTCGATTTCTTCACCTTAGAATCGTTCGAAATTAGCAAAACCAAGCATATAAAGTTTTATCAGATGAAAATATGGTGGCAATTCGTCTTGATATCGCATTGTCAGACTCAGAAACTATTTTCTTACGAATCCACTGTAAATTTTCAACAAAACGTTGAATTTTTTTAATTTAACTAGACTATCCCAGAGAACATTCATTATATCTAAAAGTATTCCTGAGGCTCCCATCGAGCTGATCAATCTTAATTGTCCCTCAAAATCTATGCTATCAACAAATTTTATTCTGTATTCAAGCCATAGCTCATAGAAAGGTTTGATATTACTTTTGTATAAGTGGACCATAATAGATGCAAGATTTTGCTGAGTAAGCGAGCAATCTCTTGGAAATCGAATAGAAAGAAGATCGAAAAGAGTATTGCAAATATTTATCATTTCTATATTTTGATCATTTTTGTGATAAAGCATAAAAGAATTTATCTTTTTAGCAAGATCAAAGTGCAGATTTAGACTAGGACTGCTCATTATTACTAACCACCAAACCAGTCCTGTTATTTTTGAGTAGTATTTTTTCAAGTTTTTCTTTTCGAATAAAGTTTTGAAGACGTACTGATATACTTTTGCACTTTGAATTCTTTGCCTTAGAAATACAGGTGAGTTGATAGTCGGAGGATTTTGCCTAGGGTATGCTTGCTTAATAGATATAAACAACGAAATCTGTCTAACATAAAAAATCTATTCCATATCGTTCGCTTTGTCCATTATTTATCCGAATTTTGTTTCTATTTGATCAATAATATTTCTGTTTTAAAGCTCTTTAATCTGTTTTTGCTGCAAATACTGCTAGACTACAAAAGCGATATCGTAAAGTTCATTCGCTCTCTTTATGAAACTCTATACAAATATTTAATTGCTAAACAACTCTTTAGCTTTTACTTTGTTTTTGCCAATAATATTTGCAATGAGAGCCAGGTGACTAAGTCTAGGAATCACAATATTACTGCCTTGCTAAAAACATTGCGTCAAAACCCATTGCTAAAGGCTACTTATATTGTCTTATCTATATGTCTGCAACGCTGAATTTTAAAGAATCTTCAGCCTTGAATTGATTATTTAATTTTCTTGACTTGCTTACATTACTATTAATAAACAGTATTAGATTAATAATCAATCTAAAATAAGTATCACTATATTTAAAAAATGTCTATCATATATTTTTTACCATCGCGAAGACGCAGTATTAATAGGTCGTTTGCTGGAGTGCACGCGATTCCCAAGACCTTACTATTCTCGGCGTAAACTGTCCAGCATTTTGAATACTTTTTCAAAGGGAAGTACTCAAATATTGTGTTGTCTCGTCCCCCGAAGACCCTGCCCGTCCTCTCAAGGCAGATGCAGTCTCCACTATGCAAATGCTCGATTACCTCTACTCCGTATACTGGAAGTCGTTAAATGTCAAAAGTAAATAAAGATCCATTCTATGATAGTCCGATTCCGTTTAAACTGGATGTTGCGAATCGACCTTCAAGCAAAATTATTGAGTGAGCCTGTTTTTCAAAAGTGATCAGAGTCTATCTATAGAATAAAGAAACCAGATAAAAAACAGGTTTGCAATAAATAAGAATGTATGGATTCTGCACGATGATCGAAGAAACTGGTTAGGTACTTTTGCCTATTTAGATAATGTAATCTGGTTTATTTTTTTTATCAGTTCTGAGTTTTTCAATATAATAGACCTATCTTCGTGTACTGCGATTATTACCAGGAAGTGAGCTCTTATTATAACCTCCAAAAAAATATCCCTTGTTAAAGTTACACATAGTTATGGGCTATAGTTTGCTTATTTTAATTGTTTCAAGAGGAAATTGACTGTATTATTCGCCATAAAGTTTGAGAAGTTGTCCCTGCATTACGATGAATAAGTAAGGTGGCATGATGGCTATTTCGAAGGGCAATTATTACATGTCGATTGTGAACATTTGCCTTGAGTTACAGTTGTAAAGAACAACTTTTTTGTTGCCCTTACCGATGATGTAGTTATGGTAGTATAAAAATGAGTAGACTGGCTCTCGCATGTCTACTGTGAACTTAGACTATAGCTGAGTGATTGTTTTGGTCCTTTATGGTCGCTAATATAGTATCATTTCGTTTGTTCCTTTAGCACTATTGTCCATCTTTTCTCTTAATATAAATAAATATCAGTCACAATATAGGAAAAGTATGCATATTTTTTGGCCATTCAATATTAAAGATAAGATTAAATCGATAAAAAATGATTTTTATGAATTAAATTTGAGCTCCAATTATTGATTTGCTTAAAATATGAATATAAATTTTAATCATTATCAAAATCGCATATAAATGAATCAAAAAAATTAGAAGAAAGCTCGAGATATACAAAATATTCACTAGATTCTTTTAGCGAAACATTTTAGACAAATCAGCTTAATCCTAAGTAAAAGTTTTAGATAGGGGTTTCAACTATTAAAGAATATATACAGACTAGGAAATTCTTAATTCAAGATGCGTATAAATCACTTTGTTTTCACTGTTTAAAATATAGTTAATAGATAAAAGAAAAAGATTCTTAATCACCTCATAAGAAAAATGAAAAATAAAAATTATTCAAACAATAAAGGCGCACTCATGTTGACTTGTAATTTTATAAAAATCTAGGTTGTCTAAACAAAAAGGTTATAAATATTTTAGCCTTATTTTTTAAAAATATAAGGGCAATAAAAAAGAATAATCCTCCTTCTTTGTAAAAAAGCTTATTTATTACGATAATGGCATCTAATTTTAACAAAACAAGGTTATCTCTTCTTTCTTAATCGCTTACAATTATTAAATACCACTGCTATGCACACAAAAAGTAATGTATTCAAATATTAATGTAGAAAGAAACATTAGTTTAGCGAAAATTATTTTTATTTGTTAAAAATATAGGCAAAGAATAATGAACAATATTTTTCAAAGATTATATTATCTCAGTGAAAATCGATAGATAGCAACATAGAAAGAAGATAGCGAAGATTAATCAACTGCCATTTAGACTTATAAATGTATGGTAAATATTCTTTAAGTTAGGCCCACAATATTTTACGTCAAGTATAGCATAAAAAATAGCCTGTCTCTGATGTAAGGTCATTGATTTTGAAATCTTTGATTTTTATGATAGACTAAAAACTGCAATCTCAAATGAAATGGGCTTTTTATGATCTAATGTGCAATCGCAACACTGTATATTAACTTTAAAAATTCGATATTCTTAAACGCTAAATAGTACTTATTAAAAAATTCAGTTAATACTTCAGTCCGAGTACGATTCGATTTGATATACAAAATTTATTATTAAATATTTTACTTTACTATTGTGATGATATGAGATAGGCGGTATATGTCAGTTTTATATGAATTAATAATGATGCGAGACTCCCCTTCACTTGACTAGATTCTTCAAAATGCCTTACGAAATCAAAGCAGGTAGTACTATGCTTTGGCAATCAGCAAATCAAGAATCTAATAGCCAACTTCTCAATCTGTATAGTTAGTGCTCGAGCTTATATCTGTGTATGGTGATATGTGGATTTAAGTACTTTAAAAAATGGCACTCAGAAGGTATGATCTTTGCTTCTATCCTTGTCTAAAATACTAGAACACCTTTCCTCTGCTACTTGTCACTAACGATCCTAAAATCTATCGTCAATAATTTGAAATCCTACAAAAAACTGTCATCTAGGCCCTTAAAAACAATGTCACATCTCAACTTTACTGGAGATCTCTGTAGTAGCTACTAAGCATTTACTCGAGGCAATGCTAAGGCACAAACATCATTTAATTCGTAGATATGTTGAACATCCTTTTGACTTAAGGAGGCAATTTGAACCAAGCATTCAATTAATTTTTAGAAACTCAAATTAAGGAATTTTCTACATAAGTTTCAAATACAAGTGTAACAGCCTTTAAAATATACTGTCTTATTATCAAAATTTTAACGATTAGAGGACATATTGCCTTAAAAAATAATAATTATCTCTCCTTTCAAAATAGTTATCAGGCTACATTTTTATGGATACAAAATATTTGCTTAAAACTTATAGAGTTTGCTAATCTGAGTTTGAATCTTTAAATGCATCAGAACAGATTTAGAATAAAATTATAAAATTTATTTTACTAAGATATGCTTAAATGTTTATGGAATTTAGCAGATTTTCCGATAATGAATGGTTTTCTATTTTAACTAAGCTCGCCGCTTCTTAAAATGCTTTTGACTACTAGATTAGATATTTAGAAATTCACTAGATCAAAATAAAACGATATTGAAGATAAACTTCATTTTTAATATGGACTCATTATGGGAGATTACGGAGATGATTTGCCTTCTATTTTTACAAAAACTGTAGTAAAACTTATAAAATAAATTCCAGGTCTTTTAAAGCAATATGTTTGCAATCTTTTTAATTAACAGTACAAATATCAAATATCTCTTCAATAAAAATTAATAAAATTAGCAATAATTCATAAATAATTTATAGAGAGAAGTGATCTCAATCAAGAAATACGTAAAATATTTAGCTAAATTTAAAATTAGCTTCATAATTAAGGGTACTCTATTGAAAATTCTTGCAGAAAATTGAGATTAAATTCTCTATTTATGCCTTGTCTGACAGCTTAGCATTTCAAATAGCTTCTATAAACTTGCTTTAAACTACTTCGCACATCCAAGGAAGCCTCTTATTAGTTCAAATAGGCCTAAAATATTTTATAAAATCTGATTTAAGATAGCAATAAGTTAGATAATCGATAAAATCGCACAAAAACCAGTATTTTTATTAAATAACATGTCTAATATATAATAAAAAGTATTATTCAAATCGTATCAGAAATAAATTTATAAAATCTTTTTGATAAATAAGAAAAGATTTACAAATTGCTTAAACTTCTGTATACTTCTATTTAAAAAAATCAATTATAAGCCGAATATATGAGTCCATAAATAATATATTCGGCCTGTACATCTTATATGCAATAAATAAAATTTGCTTGGCATAAAGGCAGAAAAAATACTCCAGTTATTGACAAATGGGTCAGACTAATAATCAAAGGTATTGAGATAGCCAAATAAGATTTCTATTTTAACATTCTTGGCAAATTATATTAAGTGCTTGAACTTTTTAAGTAACCTCAGAATATTTAACATCATGACTAACTTATTAAAATAATGATTTACATTCTGGAAACTTAAAAATAGGTCAAGCCTGACATGATTCCAATTTTAATTAGTATGTAAAATCTCGTGCAATGTAATAAAGGAAATATTTTCTGCATTAAAAATATCTTGGAAGTTCTTTGCAAATAAATTATTGCTAATTCAGTGCTTTAGAGCTGGCCTTTACTTGTTGATTAATTGGTTAGATTATTTTTAAACTATTTTCAAAATTTTGTTGATTAGCAATACTGTGCTCTATATAAGCAGTAGTGGCTAACAATTTGCTATATATTTGGAGGCTTTTTACAATCATATGAATCATTTCTACTAGAGCAACCTGTCATAAGATCTTCGATCTTACATACAGTCAACAGTTTTCCAGAAAGTTAGATACGTCTTCAGCTATTTTTAATACTAAATCATCAAGAATTGTTAAAAGACTTTTCTTTTTTCCATCTTAACATGATGAATATGCTAAAATAACGTACCACCATGCATCTGTTATGTTTATACTATATAGACAATCTTTTAAAAAACTTTGAAGAAAACTTTTTATATGAATTTATATAATTTATTAAAAGATACAAATAAAAGAAAAATAATCGAGAACTTTCTCAAAATTTCTAATTAAAAGGACCTTATTTCGACATTTCAACCAGTTTTTATGTAAACTAGGGGCTTCAATCTTTAAAAAAGCAAAGAAAAATCGATAAATTTTATTACAATTAGCTCATTAGATAAATAGACTTTAGATACTGATCGATTTGTACTTTTATAATTAATTTTTGCAATTATAAATTTAGATTGTATAAAGTCTATAATAGAATATCATACGTTTGATCTAGTGTTTGCTTTACTTTCAAAATTATCTCTTGAATATATTTAAAAGCTATTATTGAAAATAGAATCTGATTTTACATGTTTTTAGCTCACCGAATTAGTTTTCGTATGTTTTTTCTTGTGCCTTTTCTATGGATTTAATACTAAAAGTTGATTTCTGCTTGTTTTCATAACTTCTTCCGATCTTTTTACGTCATTCATCAATTTTTCTTATTATTCTTTAAGTTTCATAAGCATACTCACAGTTTTTTGTTTTTATTCTAGCGAGTTGTGAACTTTTCTTCTATAATTGTCTTTAGAAATACCAATTTTAGCTTTTTAGTTTTAGATAGTATTTATTTTTGACATAACAAACTGGTCTCTTCTAATCTATACTTTCTTTTCATTTTAATTTTGCTGAATCTATCTGTGTTTTTGCATCAAATATTAAATCTGTCTATGCCTTCTTCTTTATTATTATCCATCGTTATCATTTCTTTTTTGCAGCATTTACTTTGCTTTTTCAAGCTCTATTCTCCTTTTCTAGCGTTCTTATTATACTTTTTATTTTATTTAACGTAATGATTTTTATTGAAGTCTTTTTCGCTGAATTACTTAAGATGTACTTTTTCTTTTTATTCTGCATCACGCATTACTCTATCTTTAACACCATTCATAAAATTGATTTTTGTAATATTATTTTGATTTCTTCGTTCGTTTTATTATCTGATTTTACGCAAATGATTAATTTTAGCTTCCATTTGCAATATTTATTGCTTAGCATCTTAAACTTGATTTCTTATATAGTTCGCTCTAGGTAAACTTTTGTTTGGTATAAAAGGTAAAGACTACATATTATCTTATGTTTATTGCTTTTTCTTTCTAGGAGGTGCAATAAATTCTTGCATAATATGCGACTAAGCCTAATTTTTCTAACTCTGCATCAATAAATTTAATTATTTATAATCAAGTATCCAATATCTAGTAAAAAAATCAAAGTTGTTTTTAATACTTTCAATATCTAAATCTTTAAGTTTTTTTTCGTAAAAAATTATTTTTTTTTTTGTAAAAAACGCATTCTTAACAATCATATAATAAAGTTATGAAAAAGCAAAGCACAGGTAATCCTAACACAGCAACAAATTTTTTTGTTTCATAATTCAAACTCAAAGCTAACAACAAAGTCAAATACTAAAGACAAGCTAAATACAAGCATTCGTTAAGTGCTTTCCATCACCAAATATTATCACAATAATTAAATAAGACAAAACAAACAAAAACTAATTTTATAAATCATAACTAGCTTTTTAAAGAAACAATTACATCTCGTCAGTCAGGCTTAAAGTCAATTTTTTCAAAAAGCAAAGAAAAAAGAACTTCTTCGTTAATAGGGACTATAACTGATTAACCTTTAAAATATGGTACAAATAAAAATGTCAAAAAATCAGATAAATCATCAAACTAGCATCATTAGAAATCAGATCGCACAAAAGAAGAAAGTCATAATTAAAATAGAATGCCAAGCCGTAAATTATCGACTTCCATGCAAATCAAAAAAGAAAAACTTTAAAAAAGCGCTTTTGAGACTTATCAAAACTTAATTTCAAAAGAAAATGAAGAAAATCAAAACATCGTAGATCCTCAAAATGCGTAAGCTTTGTATTTGCTATTGAAAAAAAATAGAAACTAACCGAAAACGAAACTATCAACTAATCGTGTAGGTTTTTAATAAAAAAATAAATAAGTCAATTAAGAGAAAGAAAAATAAATAAAACCCAATCTACCTCCTCGAGCTAACAAAGATAAAAAGCCAATTTAAAATTAGTAAAAAGTAAAGTAGAAAACATATGATGTGTAAGCAGAAAAACTAGAAGACTTAAAAATTCAGAGAAACTCACATTAATATAAAAATTCTAAAACTTAAAAGTCATAAATGACGCTAGTTTACAAACCTTAAGCTAAAGTCACAACGATTGATACAATAAAACAATAAAAAAAGATTTAGTAAAAGCTTAAACCATAAAGTAATCTGTAAAATAAAAATTCTAATGCCAAATAAGAAACAAGCAATGTAGCAATACAAGCCCCTCCAAAACTTACACTCGCTCCAAGACAAAATACAAATATATCAGAAGATGATGAATAACTATAGTAAGTTTAAATATAGAAGAAGAAAATGACAAAATAACTGCAAAAACAAGCAGTTACTAATGACAAAAACTAACGAAAAATGCATCAACATATTGCAAATACTAATCAACAAAAAGATACATAAGCAAAGAAAAATCAAAAAACAGAAACTGAACGCTAATAGTTTAACGATAACGACTAAAGTTAAGCCGATGCTTTAGACGATCTTTATTACTACTTAGACCGTATATAAGATATTGGTCAGTATCACATGCGTTCAAAGGATCTGTATGCTGATAAAAGCATAAGTCAATAACTATTAAATGTATTCAAAATTTGTGACTATTATATGGCGCATCAATTTTGTTTCATGACGAAAAATACGCTTTAATTTTTGAAAGGTGAATCATTTAGCAAAGGCTACTATAATATTTCAGAAGAGTAACTAATCTAGCTTCAAAAAAATGGGTCTATTTAGTAATAACTGTAGAAAATTTAAAATAATCTTAACTAGGGCAAAAAATTGCTTAAAAAATGTTATGAAGCTTGCAAAAATATATTGAAAAAATAAGAACAAATATTGATTATGGAAGCAAAGATCAACTATCATATAAAATCCTGCGCATTTATAATAAAATAATTCAAAATTATTTATTCTCTTCATTGTAAGATGCCTCAGAATCAGCAATTAGTCAAGCGAAGTGTGTTTCTTATCTAAATCTTTTGCGTTTTACAAACTTTGAACAATAATTAAATTAAAGATTATTAGTAATTCGATTAAATATAAAATCCTGTCGCACATATCGCAAAGTACAAAAATATGCTTCTTAATCAATAAGATCGATGATAGTTATATATTCTTTTATTTTTTGATTTATATTCAATTGGGCAGTTTTATCAATCTTATTTGGCTTTTTTAGAAGGAGCGCTGTGAAATTGTTCAATTTCCTAAATTTTTCTAAATCAAATAAATTGTACTCGAGCAGTTGCCTGAAAGTATAAACGTCCATATTATCGACTATGATTTGAGCAGTTTAATCAAGTTCTCGAAAAGCAGTTGGGCATATCTCTTGAATATACTCGACAATTAATAAATTTTTGCTATCAGAGAGCTCCTTGAATTTATCAGCAAGTTTGTTTTTTTAATCTAAGGTAATTTATTAATCATCTTCTTGATAAAACAGCGCTGTATCTTTTTTCTTTGTTTCCTACTTTTTAGCAGGAGGTTTAGCCTTTGAACTTTTGGCTAAACCTTCAGGTTTTGATGATTAAGATATATTGCCAGTCGATTTTATTTGATTCGCTATTGCGTCCTTTTCTAGTTATTATGATATCTACTTATGCTGACCATTGGTATTTTTGGGAAATAGTTTTTAAGCATTTTCTTTGAATTTTTTTAAAGTTTATCTGCTAGGCCATAAATCCACTAAGTTATTGAATGCTTACTGTTCCCTTGATATTGTAGCTTTTGCAATTATCCCAAATCAGCTCAGTATCATCCAAAAATTATTAAATATGAACATATTCTTTATTGGTTAGTTTGTTTTTGACAGTCCCCAGATCCATAGGATGCTTAATGATCTCAGGATAATCGAGAAGCTGCATAGCTAGATAAAAACTATTTTACCTTCCCAGGCAACTGGCTATCTAAAGTCTATAGACTCTGGATTATTAAGGATATGATTGATGATGTGAAGAGCTTTACCTTAATCTTAGCTCGTGAATGGAGTGATGGTTGTAAACTTGAATGATGAATTGTAAAGATGCGGCATTTTTTATATAAAAATTATGATCATTTACAATATATTAAATTAAAGGGGTTGGGGTTGGG
>Ga0169931_10003769_pt1 | contig 23908 bp, 22 predicted proteins | sample Kivu_15m_20L_FD_129675 | JGI IMG/M metagenome (GOLD analysis project Ga0169931, IMG submission 129675) | Freshwater microbial communities from Lake Kivu, Western Province, Rwanda to study Microbial Dark Matter (Phase II) - Kivu_15m_20L... | ecosystem: Environmental > Aquatic > Freshwater > Lake...
CAACCGATGCCTTATTGCCGGCAATCATCGCTTGGGCCAAAGAGACTTTTGGATCGCCTAACTCCACCGCAGTTTGTAACTCGCTGGACGTCTTCTGTAAGCCGTTGACATTATCCAACGCCATTTTCAACAAAGCGCTGAAATCACTTTGGCTGTTGTTGTTGACGGCCGCAGGTGCCGGCATATCACCAGCAATACTGCGGGCCTGCCGCGCAACGGCCTGCATTTCCTGATATAAATTGGCGCCTTTGATATCCATGTTCTGCTCTCTGACTGGACCTCGGGAATAGCTAGATAAAGCACAACTCATGCCAACATATTTACATTACTTATCAATAAGTTAGGCAAAAACCGTTAGCGTCATAAATCCGGCGGGCAGAAAAAAAGCCGGCATTGCCGGCTTTTTAAGGTGAACTTTTGAACAATCAGGCAGGAATTTCGATACCGGATTCACGCATCCGCGCCAACTTATAACGCAAAGTCCGCGCGCTGATGCCAAGTTTTTCAGCCACATCTTTGCGGCTAAAGGCACAAGCCCGCAAAGTTTCGAGGATAATGCGGTGTTCCTGCTCGTACACTTCAGATTTAAACAGGCTTAGATCCGGATCTGCGGCATTGCTTTGGACAATCGCCTCGGTTGGACGTACATCATTTAATTCCAGCAAAATATCACTGGCATCAATACGCTCGCCATCACAAACAATTAAAGCCCGCTGCATAATGTTATCGAGTTCCCGCACATTACCGGGCCAACTGTGCAACTGCAGTTTTTGCCGGGCCGCAGCGGTTAACTGCGGTGCGGTGGTACCGGATTGTTTGCTGTGGCGTGCTAATAAATGTTCGGCCAGCGGAATAATATCAGCGCTGCGCTCACATAACGGCATCCAGTGCAGCGGGAAGACATTAAGACGGTAGTATAAATCCTCACGAAAACGCCCTTCCGCCACAGCTTGTTTTAAATCGCGGTTACTGGTGGCAACTACCCGCACGTCCAGCTTAATGGTTTTGCGACTACCAAGCCTTTCTACTTCGCGCTCTTGTAATACACGCAGTAATTTGGCCTGCAGGCTTAAATCCATCTCGCTAATTTCGTCGAGCAAAATAGTACCTTGCTGTGCCTGTTCAAATTTACCCGGACAAGCCTGAATCGCACCGGTAAAGGCGCCTTTTTCATAACCAAACAATGTGGCTTCCAGCATATTCTCCGGAATTGCGGCACAGTTAATGGCCACAAATGGCCCTTGCTGACGCGGACTTTGCTGGTGAATATAGCGGGCCAGCACTTCTTTACCTGATCCACTGGGCCCCAACACCAGCACATTGGCATCCGAGCGGGCAACTTTTGCCGCCAGCCTTACCAGTTGCTGGCTTTGCTCGGATACCACCACCGGCTCAATTTTGTCGGCCGGTTCAGTGAGCGCATAACGCGCTACCATATTGACCAACACTTCAGGTGCAAAAGGTTTGGCCAGATAATCGACTGCGCCTTGCCGAATAGCCAATACCGCATCGTTGACGGTGGCGTAAGCTGTCATCATCAACACGGGTAACGCCGGATAATTCAGCCGGACGGTTTTTAATAGCTCCAGTCCGGACATCGGCGCCATTTGCACATCACTAATCATCAGCGCAACTTTGTGCTGTTTGAGTAATTGCAAAGCAGCGACGCCATCGGCAGCCGCCAGCACCGGATAATTCGCCAGGCTTAACGTATCGCACAAGGCTTCACGTAAGCCGTTGTCGTCTTCAACGACCAGAATATGAGCTGTTTGCATCAGATGTCTCCTGCAGTAGCGGCACCGGTTGATACACCGGTAGAATCAGTTCAAAACGCGCGCCTCCCGTGCGGCCTGGCCGGTAACGGACCATACCATTGTGCGAGTGGGCGACAGCTTGCACGACAGCCAGCCCAAGGCCAGTGCCCTGTGGTCTGGTGGTAAAAAAGGGTTCAAATATTTGCTGTTGCAGTGCTTCTGGCACACCAGGACCGTTATCTTCCACAGCAATCAGCACTTGTTGTGGGTTGTCCGGCAGCAAGCGGGCTTCCAGCTGTAACAAAGCGCCGGCACCGATGATCTGCATACTGTTTTGTAATAAATTCTGAATAGCGCCAGCCAGGCTACGCGGATTACCCAGCACCTGCACGTCTGGTTCAGGCAATTCAACCACCAGCCGGCCTTGTTGTTGTTCTATCAATACTTCAACGCCGGCAAATACATCACTGAGTAATTGTTGCAGCGACAGCGGCTCGACCTGCTGTTCGCGGCCAGCGCGGGCAAACAATAATAAGTCGTTGACCTGCTGCTCTAAATCAACCAACCGAGCTACTAACTTTTGCTGAAACAACTCGCGGTTTTGCGGATGCAGCTTGGGACTGGCCAGATTCTGTGCGTACAACAGCGCTGACGATAGTGGCGTGCGGATCTGATGCGCCAGCGACGCCATCATCCGGCCCAAACCGGACAGCCGCTGCAAGTGCGCCAGCCGGCTTTGTAGTTGCCGGGTTTCGGTTAAATCGGTCAGCACAATCAACTGGCCGGCTTCAGGTTCCAGCGAACTGATCTCCAGTTTCACCCGCCGGCCATCTTGTAACGACACTTCAAGGCCATCATCACTGCGTGGCCGGAACGAGCGGTTGATAATGTCCAGCCAGCGCTGGCCAATTAGCGGCTCACCTAACATTGAAATCGCCACCGGATTGGCTTCAGCGACGTAACCACGTTTATCCAATACCACAATACCGGTTGGCAGATTGTTGACCAGATGCTGCAAACGTTTGGCGGTTTGTTGCGCTGACTGATAGTCAGCCGATTCCGTTAACCCGGCAGGCTGTAGTAAAGGCACCACGGACAGCGAAGGCCGCTGGCTGGCAGCTAATTCGCAGATAGCTGATTCGCTAACAGATAACTGACTGGCTGGTTGCATGGTTGTACACCCGCTGGACTATTGACACCCCAAGCAAATGCACAACACATGCCAACTTTTTAATTGATTTAAATCAAATACTTAAACAACAAAAATATGTTGCCGTTTTTTTGACAACGTTAGGTTTCATCCCGCATCAGGTTATATTTGCGCATCTTTTCAACTAAAGTGGTGCGGCGTAAACATAACAAATCCGCCGCCCGCGCTACCACATATTCATGCCGCTCCAAAGCCTGAGTGATCAACGATATTTCTAATTCAGCCAGAAACTCCTTTAAATCAATGCCATGTTCCGGCAGTGTATTGAAGTCAGCCTGGCTGCCAGCAAAATCATCGGCTTCATCGTCCGCACTGTCGTCGGAGAAATCCTGAAATAGTTCGTTTATTGCATCGCGTTCAAGTAATGCGTCCGGGTAATGCGGCACATAAGTCTCAACGTCAATATGTCGGTATTTAGCTGGCAACTCGGCAACATCAACCACTTGCTGCGGATACATAATCGCCATTCGCTCAACCAGATTGGCCAGCTCACGCACGTTGCCTGGCCATGGATGTAATTTCAGGCTCTCAAGCGCCCGTTCGGTAAATTTCACCCGGGCGTGGCCTTGTTGTTCTGCGCGTCCGGTTAACTCCTGCACCAGCAACGGCAAATCTTCAGCCCGCTCTTTCAACGCCGGTGTTTCAATAGGAAACACGTTGAGGCGGTAATACAAGTCTTCCCGAAAACGGCCATCTTCAATCATTTGTTCAAGTGCACGGTGGGTGGCTGCCACTATCCGCACATCCGCCCGAATTGGCTGACTACCGCCAACCCGCTCGTACACCCGCTCCTGCAACACCCGAAGTAGCTTGACTTGCATTGGCTGGGGCATATCACCAATTTCATCAAGAAACAGCGTACCGCCCTGCGCTAGCTCAAAGCGACCTTTACGAGTGGAAATCGCACCGGTAAAAGCACCTTTTTCATGGCCAAATAACTCGCTTTCCAGCAGGTCTGGCGGAATAGCTCCGCAGTTAATCGGCACGAAAGGGCCATCGGCGCGATTGGAGAGTACATGAATATTGCGGGCAACAACTTCTTTGCCGGTACCGGATTCACCGAGGATCAATACATTCGCATCGGTGCGGGCCACTTGTTGAATAAGAAAACGCACCTGCTGCATCGCCGGGCTCTGGCCAACCATACCAACAAAGCGGGCTTGCTCGGTGTGATTGCGTTGGCCCGGTAATAAGCGGTGGTATTCCTGACAGTCGCGCAGCAACTGGGTAAAAGACGCGTAAGCAAATGGCTCTGTCAATAATCCGACAGCATTAGCATGGTGTAACAAAGGTTTTAATGTATCGCCCACCAACAGAAAGGCGGTAGCCGGAAATTGCTCAATGACCATCTGATGTTGCTGTGACACCAACGCGCCTAAAAATACGACAGCTTGGGGATCGGACGCCAATAATGCTGGCAATTGCGACTCGGCAACCAGCTCAGAATGTTCGCCGATAAAACTCAGCACCGCCTGCAGGCGTTGCACGCGAGTCTCTTGCTGATCAAGGATATACAGCTTATTGGTCATAGGCTTAGTCATGTTTTTTTTAAACATTGTACTAAGCCTGAGGCAGCTTGCAAGGCGAAACGCTGGATTTTTGACACTGGCGTCAAAAATCCAGCGGCATTAGCGGATTAACCGAGCAGTTGTAATGCTCGCTCAGCCGAAATACGGCTTTGTGCGCGCACTGCCAGCGAACTTTGTTGCAACACATCGTTGGCTGCTTTTTCGCTGCTGGCTTTGGCGTAATCGAGATCTTCAATGCGGCTGCGCGAGGCGGCCAGATTAACCGCCTGGGTCTGCTGATTATTAATGTTACTGGTAAAACTATTGATGCCCGCACCAAGACTGGCGCGGTTGTCCTGCACCAGCTTGCTGAAGTTCTCTAACGAACTTTGCAAATTGGCACGGCCACTGGCGCTTTGCACATCAATATTATTCAGTCCTGTGCTGTTAAACTGCGTTGTTAAGTCAGCTGTTTCAAGCGTCACATTGCCAGCACCAGAAACAAAATTAAACTGGTTACCACCGTCAAACAGCTTTTGGCCGGCAAAACTGCTGCGACTGAGCTGTTCATTAATGCCCTGCCCCAACTGATTGGCTTGGTCCTGCAAAGCGGCCAAATCATCGGTGTTATAAATGCCATTACCAGCCTGTACATTGAGGCTTTGTAACTGCTGCAGGCTGTCGTTGACGCCCGCCAGCGTACCATCGGCAGTTTGCGCCAGCGAAATGCCATCGTATAAATTGCGAATGCCCTGCTCAGAGGCATTAAACTGGCTGGTCAGCCGGTCGATTATTTGTAAACCAGCTGCGTCATCGGCTGCACTGTTAATTCGCTTCCCGCTGGCCAGTTTTTTCATCAGCTCATTGCTTTCCAGCAGGTTGCTACGCATTTTGTTGTCGTTTAACGGCGTGCTGTCGATTTTCATCACGGACCTCAGCTGCTTTGGTGAACGAAGCTTTAAAGCGTCAATTAAAGTGGATTGAGTCTAGTCAAAAAACCGGCTTACAGCAACGCAACGGCTGATCTGGCCGTGACCGTGCAACCGGCGTTTTTTAAGCTGATGACAGTATTGGTTTTTTCTAATTGGAACGATTTATGCTAACTTTATTTCACTGTCCAAAAAACGGCATGAATTGGAGTGGCTATGTTTGATAATAAAAGCATTTTTATCACCGGAGGTACCGGCTCCTTTGGTCATAAATACACCGAAACGCTGCTCAAGAGATACAAGCCGGCAAAAATCATTATTTATTCGCGCGATGAGCTCAAGCAGTACGAAATGCAGCAGAAGTTTAATGAACCCTGTATGCGTTATTTTATTGGCGATGTGCGGGACCAGGAGCGTTTAATCCGAGCGATGCGCGGGGTTGATTATGTCATCCACGCTGCAGCGCTCAAGCAAGTGCCGGCGGCTGAATACAACCCGATGGAATGTATTAAAACCAACATTAACGGCGCCGAGAATGTGATTAACGCGGCAATTGAAAACAACGTAGAGAAAGTGATTGCACTCTCTACCGACAAAGCGGCCAATCCAGTGAACTTGTATGGTGCGACCAAACTGGCGTCGGATAAGCTTTTTGTTGCCGCCAACAATATCTCAGGCGGCAGTAAGCCACGTTTTTCAGTGGTGCGCTACGGTAATGTGGTTGGCTCACGCGGCTCAGTGGTGCCGTTTTTCGAAAAGCTCCGTGATACAGGGGCTGACCATATCCCCATCACACATCCTGAGATGACCCGGTTTTGGATTAGTCTGCAGCAAGGTGTCGATTTTGTGTTGAAAAATTTTGAGCGCATGCTTGGCGGGGAGATTTTTGTACCGAAAATACCATCAATCCGCATCGTAGATTTAGCAAAAGCAATTGCGCCAGATTTGCCGCTTAAGGAAATTGGCATCCGGCCTGGAGAAAAATTACATGAAATGATGTGCCCAGGCGATATGTCCTACAATACTTATGAATACGCTGACCATTTTGTAATAGCGCCTTCGATACAATTCTCCAGCCGCAGCAATGACTTTACCGTTAACGCACTGCAGGAAACTGGCCAGCTGGTGACACCTGGCTTTGAATATGTTTCCGATAAAAACCCTGATTTTTTGTCGGTCGAGGCGCTGGCTCAATTTAACAGGGTCGCCATGTCATGATCCCATACGGCCGCCAATCGATTGACCAGGATGATATTGAAGCCGTCATACGCACGCTCCAATCCGATTTCCTGACCCAGGGGCCTGCTGTGCCTGCTTTTGAACAGGCGCTGGCAGAGTACTGTGGCAGCCTTCATGCCGTTGCTGTGCATAGTGCTACCGCTGCCTTGCATCTTGCCTGCCTTGCATTGGGTGTAGGACCAGGCGATTGGGTATGGACCAGCCCAATTAGTTTTGTCGCTTCGGCTAACTGTGCCTTGTATTGTGGTGCAAGGATTGATTTTGTCGATATCGAGCCAGACAGCGGATTAATGTCTGTTGCCGCATTGGCAGAAAAACTACGTCGGGCAGCACAACAGGGCAAACTCCCCAAAGTCGTCATTCCGGTTCATCTGGCTGGTCATAGCTGTGACATGCAAGCGATCGCCGCATTATGCGCCCCCTACGACATTGCCATTATTGAAGACGCCTCTCATGCCATTGGCGGCAGTTACCAAGCGGCCAAAATAGGCAGCTGTCTGTATAGTGACATCTGTGTGTTTAGCTTTCATCCGGTCAAAATTATTACCACCGCCGAAGGTGGTGCCGCACTAACCCGTCAACCGATGTTGGCTGAAAAACTACGTTTGCTACGCAGCCATGGCATTACCCGCGATCCGCAAGCGATGACCGAAGCGAGTCATGGCGACTGGTACTACCAACAAATCGCTCTTGGTTTTAACTATCGGATGACCGACCTGCAAGCGGCACTGGGCCTCAGCCAACTTCGACGCTTAGATGATTTTGTGGCCAAACGCCAGCAAGCAGTCGACCATTACGCACAATTGCTCGAACAGTTACCGATCGAGCGACCAGTAGTGCCATTTGCCGGACAGTCGGCGTGGCATCTTTACATCATTCGTCTGCCGGAAGCGAACCAACGGGCAGTGGTCTTTACAAAGCTCCGCCAACGGGACATTGGGGTAAACGTACACTATATACCCATTCACACACAGCCCTACTACCGGCAATTGGGGTTTAATCATGGTGATTTTCCACAGGCCGAGCAATTTTACAGCCAGATCATCAGCCTGCCGCTGTATGCCGATTTAACCTACGCGCAGCAGTGTACCGTGGCTGACGCGTTACGGGAGGCGTGCCAGTGAACATTGCCGTGATCCCTGCCAGAGGAGGCAGCAAACGCATCCCTCGCAAAAATATCAAGCCATTCTGCGGTAAACCCATGATCGCCTGGAGCATTGAAGCGGCTAAAAAAAGCGGTTGTTTTGAGAAAATCGTCGTATCAACCGACGACGCTGAAATCGCCGACATAGCCCGGCAATTTGGCGCAGAAGTTCCGTTTGTTCGCTCCGAGGCACTATCGGACGATTTTGCCGGTACCGAGGCCGTTGTCGTGGATGCCATTAACCAGCTACAGCAACAACAATGGGTCTTTGCACACACCTGTTGCATTTATCCAACAGCTCCACTTTTAATGCCAGCTGCTTTGCAGCAGGGGTTAGCCCTACTAGAAAATGAGCACACCGACTTTGCATTCTCAGCGACCACTTTTGATTACCCAATCCAGCGGGCTTTGCGTCAGACGGCTAGTGGACATGTAGCCATGTTCTACCCACAGTACCGCGACAGTCGTTCTCAGGATCTTGAACCCGCTCTACACGATGCCGGTCAGTTTTACTGGGGAAAGACGGCAGCCTGGCTGGCAGAGCAACCGCTGTTTGGTGAGCGTTCAGTGCCCGTCAAATTGCCACGGATGCGGGTACAGGACATTGATACCCCCGAAGATTGGCAGGTGGCTGAGCTGCAGTTCAAACTGCTACAAGCTATGGAGTAATCAGGGTGCAGGTTTTTTTTCGCGCGGACGCATCGACCGAGCTTGGTATTGGCCATGTAATGCGCTGCCTGACATTGGCTGACCAATTGCATAACTTGGGCGCGCAATGCCATTTTATCTGTGCTGAGTTACCGGGTCATGCAGCCTCACGGATAATCAGCCGAGGCTTCTCTGTGCACTTGATTGAAGCCCAAAATGGCAATATCGACGCCAAAACAGATGCCTTGGCCTGTCAAAAAATTTTATCTGCTGAGCAAGCGGCTTGGCTAGTGGTCGATCACTATGCGTTGTCCATCGACTGGCAACACCGGTTACGTCCGTTTTGCCGGCGCCTAGGGGTGATTGATGATTTAGCAAACCGCCAGCATGACTGTGATTTGTTAATAGACCCAAACTGGTTTGGTGAGCAAACCTCGGCGCGATATCAACAGTACGTTCCTGCTAACAGCCTTCAATTACTGGGGCCGGCATATGCCCTGCTTCGTCCTGAATACGCGACTTTACGAGCTCAGCTGCCAGAGCGTTCAGCGGTGATCCGCCGTGTGCTGGTCACCATGGGCGGCAGCGATCCAACCAATGAAATAACCAAAGTACTTCAGGCCATGTCTGTTCCTGAATTACAACCACTGGCTTTGGATATTGTCTGTGGTCAACAACATCCGGCACTGCCTCTCCTGCAACTTTTGGCCGCACAGCGCGGCGGCGTAACGCTGTTCGAATCGCTACCTTCATTGGCAGGCCTGATGATGCGGGCTGATTTAATGATCTGTGCCGGGGGCAGTACAAACTGGGAACGTTTGTGTCTGGGTCTGCCTGCACTGGTGATTAGCACAGCGGAAAATCAGCAGGCGATGAATCAAGCACTGGCGGCTGATGGACTTTGCTTTTATGCAGGTAAAGCTGAACATGTCAACACAGATGGCCTTATTCAAGCGCTCTGTTCGATATTGCAAGACCAGGAACACTATTTGCAGCAGTCTCATGCTGCATTCGCCTGCGTTGACGGTAAGGGAGCTGCTAAGGTCGCTGCGGCCATGATGGCTCTGCTCAAGAACAGGATTGATGATGGCAACACTCAACATTCTGGCTCCTTGGCCGATAACTAATTGAAGCGGTGCCTGTTGTGTATTTGCGGTTGCCGTGACATCCGTTCAAGGAGCTCATTATGGTTGATTTTATTATTGCAGGTGCCGGCTACCGCGGCATTTTAGCTGCGGCTATTCTGCGTAAAAAAGGCTATCAAGTCGTACTAATCGATGCAGCTAATCAGCTTGGTGGCGTGTTATTTGGCGGGCAGTGGAAATCTTTTCAACTGGATTTGGGGTGTCATATGTTTGACAACACCAATCCGGAACATACATTGCTGCTGCAAGAGATCTTTGGCGACATCATGGACCCAATCGAAATCCGCTATGCGGGTCGAACCGCTGGCAGCTGGCACGAAAACTTCACTGTGCCTTCACTGCGTCAGGCCAGCGTGCCGGCTGCACAGCTGCTGGCCGATTTAATTGATGCCAAAACAAGGCCGCAGCAACCGGTACACAATTACGCTCACTATCTGGCGAATCGATTTGGCCGCAGCGCCGGGCGTTTGTTGGTGGATGCTTGTCGCAAAAAAGTTCACTTTGACCCAACCTTGCTTGACCCGGTTGCTAATAGGGTTGTCCTGTTCGAACGGGTGAATATGTTTGAACAACAGATCACACTTTTTTTGAAACAATTGCCGGCACTCGACGAGGTATTGGCAGCTGAAAGTCATGATGATCCAATGCGGTTCTATCCCGCAGCCAAAGCCGTTTACCCGTATCGAAATTTCTATCCACGAGGCGGTACCAATCAATTTTGTCTGCGCGCCGGACAGTATTTACAACAAATTGGCGTCCAGGTATTGCCTGGAAGGAAAATCGAGCAGTTCACCGACGGGCTGGTCACCCTAGATAATAATGAGCAGATCCGCTGCAAAAAGTTGTTCTGGACGCTTGAGCTGGAAAAAGCCGAAAAACTGCTAACATCAGCATCCGCACTTGAACCTTTTATTCATCCAGTGCCCATGGTTTTGGTGTATTTCGAAGTACCCATTTCTGCCATCAGTGATTATACCTATGTGCATGATCACAGCGACGATACGGCTTGCTTTCGAATTTCCGCGCCGGGCAAATATAGCCGTCAGGTAATCAATGGTTTATCTTATATTTGTTGTGAAATCCCAACATCTCTGGATACAGCATACTGGCAACATCCTGACTTATTTATTGAACAATTCTGGCAAGAGGCCCAGCTGATGCGATTGATCAAGCCAGGCGCACGCTATTCGGATGTGAAAATTATGAAAGCACCGGTGACATTCAAATTGCCCAAATTGGGCTTCAGTGCAGTGGAGCAACAGGTACGCCATCGGTTAAATGCGCAGCCAAATCTAATTCTGACTGACACCAGTTATTTTTCGACACAGGATATTGCAGCCGTCATCCATCGGGAACTCGAGGAACTCTAAATGAAAGCCTTTGATGAAATCTGGGACTCGATATACGCCAGCGGCCATATCAACCGCTATCCGTGGGATGCGGTGGTCAGCTTTGTTTTTCGCCACTATCCGCGCCACAAAGCAAAATCTGCGGTGCATATTCTGGAACTTGGCTGTGGTGCTGCCAATAATCTGTGGTTTTGCGCCAAAGAAGGATTTCAGGTAACTGGCGTGGATGCAAGCGAACAGGCGCTACTGCACGCACGACAACGGTTTGCTCAGGAACAGCTAAACGGGCAATTCCTGCAAGAAAATTTTACTGCGCTAAGTATTGCCGATCACAGCATAGACCTAGTGTTTGACCGGGCGTCGTTGACCTGCACACCGTATTGGGTCATAGAACAGACTATTCAGGAGGTTTATCGGATCCTGCAACCTGGCGGCCGATTTTTGTTTATTCCCTATGCCGATACGCACAGTAGCGCCAGCTCTGGCATCTTTGACCCAGCACAACGTATGGTAACAAATATTAGCGCAGGTACGTTGGTGGGGGTTGGCCAAATATCTTTCATCAGTCTGAATGATATAAAAACCCTGTTTCCTGCCAGTCACTGGCAATTTATTCAAATAGAACGAACCGAACATACCAATTTGCTTAACCCACAACATCCAGTGCATGCAGAGTACCGGGTTATTGTCGAGAAAAAAGGGAGTCCGTTATGACAGAACTGGTTTGGGAAGAGCGTATCTACGCGAAGGGCAAACACATTAACCGCTATCCATTTGGCGAGCTGGTATCGCTGTTTTTTAATGCTCGTTCGCAACTAAAAACCGATCCTGCCAGCCCCAAAACATTATTGGAGTTAGGTTGCGGTGCGGGCAATAATCTGTGGTTTTTCGCCGAAAATGGTTTTCAGTGTGTAGGGATTGATGCCAGTGAGACTGCTTGTCAACTGGCTAGAACCCGACTGCAAGAACGCGGGGTCAGTGCAGAGGTGTTATGCATGAACTTCGATGAGCTCGATAATTTAAAGGGGCAGTTTGATTTTATTATTGATCGGGCCGCCACTTATTGTGCGGACTTTGAAACTCGGCGACGCTGGTGGGATAAAGCCCTGCGTCTGCTCAAACCCGGTGGCATTGTGATCAGTGTAAACTTTGACAAATCGTCGATTTGGTACCAAAAATCGGTAAGTGAACCAGGTTTCGCCCGTCAGATCGCACCGGATACTTTTACCGACTTTGCCTATGGCGCTTTGGTTGATACTGGCGTTTCACATTTTGTCGATGTTGATTCTTTGCAAGCCTTATTCGCTGAACTGGAAACCCTGAATATCCTGCATCATCAGTGCAATTCAGTTTTTCTGGCTGAAAGCGATTATCGATACTCCGAATTGATTTATATAGGCCGTAAATATGGCTGAGATAACCGTCCTGGTAACCTGTGCCGCTAGTCTGGTGGTTCCATCGACGTTACAGGCGTTGCAGCAGAATGCGTCTGTTGCGTATCGTTTTGTTGGTGTTGACGCCAGTCCGGAGCCGTTAGCGGGGGAATATCTAGCGGATTTTTACCTAGTGCCGCGGGCAGATGAAACTGGTTACGTAAAAAGCGTACTCGAGGTTGTAAAGCAGTCAAACGCTCAATTGTTGCTAGTGTTATCGGATGCCGAAGCCTTGGTATTAAGCGAGCCTGCTATTCGTAGCCAGCTTGAAGCGGTAGGCTGCCAGGTACTTTTACCAGCACAGGAGATTGTCAATTGCTGTGTAGATAAAGGGCTTTTTATGGCGTTCTTGCAACAAGACCCCAATACCGCTGTTCCTTATCAGTTGATTGACCATGCGCCACAACTTTCTGCTAGCGCAGCTCTGCTTGAATACCCTGCAAAGGCTTTCATTGTCAAACCGAGACGTGGCTGCGGTTCGCGCGGTGTAATGTTGATTGATGCCACTGCCAACCCGGCAGAGCTGCTGCTTAGCCGACATTATCGCCGCTTTACCCTCGATTTTGTCGAACAAACGCTGCACGAAAGAATGGATCTAGACTTACTGGCCATGCCTTGGTACGGCGGCAAGGATTACAACATTGATGTACTCTGCCAGGCTGGACAAGTGGTTTACAGCTTGGTCCAACAACGGGTGAGTCCGGTAATGGGTGCCATAATGACGGCGCAAATTGTCGATGAGGAAGATATCAATGCATTGGTGAGCCTGCTGGTTCGTCGGCTGAATGTGACAGGACTGATTAACATTGAAATAGCAAGGTGCCTGCAAACCGGCCTGCCTGCCGTTTATGAAATCAATCCACGGCCATCGGCAGCATTTGCCTTTTTGGCTTATCAGGGAGTTGATATTCTTGCCGATGTTCAGGCTGTTTATCAGTCAAAACAGCTGGCAAGCCGTCGTTTCGGCCCCATGTGGATCAAACGGGTATGGGATCAGTTGTATCATGCTGAGTGATAACATTTTAAGCGAGCTGGCCAACCGGTATGGCACTCCACTTTTTGTGATTGATGAACCGCTGCTTGAGCAGCAAGTGACTGCTTTTTGTGCGGCATTTCGCCAGCAATGGCCGCTGAGTCAGGTGTGTTACTCGGTCAAAACGAACTATTTGCCGTGGATTGTGCAAAAGATGCATCGTCTCGGTGTTTGGCCAGAAGTGATCAGTGGTTTTGAACTGGATCTAGTAAAGGCTCTGGCGCTGGCAGGCCCCGTCATCGTAAACGGACCGGTGAAAACCCGCGAAGAACTCTTATTGTGTTTGCAACAAGGTTACCGCATTCACGTGGACAACCTGGATGAATTATCGCTGCTATCCGCGTTATGCCAACAATTACAGACATGCGCAACGATCGGTTTGCGCCTGAGGCCTCGCCAGGAACAATGGAAGCGTTTTGGTTTTGAATTTGCAAGTATCGCCTGGCAAAAAGCAATGCAAATGATTGATCAAAGCCGTTACCTGCATTTGACGGGGATGCACATGCACATTGGCACCGGGATTATTGATGTCCAGAAATACGCCGCCGCAGCCGAATTTATGCGGGAAGTCGTCACCTCGCTGCCCAATCCGCTCACTTATATTGATATGGGGGGAGGATTTGCCACCCCCACAGCCAGATTATCGCATTACGACAGCGCACAATGGCAAGTTCCCTCCCCTGCAGACTACGCCAGAGCTATCATCACGCCATTAAAACCATACCTTGAGCAGCATCAGTGTACGCTGCTGGTTGAACCGGGACGGGCGCTGATTGACGAAGCAGTCACTTTATTGACGCAGGTCATGAGTGTCGATACGCAACGTATTATTGTGGATGCAGGCAAAAACATCGTTCCTTCAGTGGAGAGTCGAGTGCATCCCCTGAGGGCATTGAATAGATCAGCATTGCCTGTTAATCAGTTTGATGTTTTTGGCCCTCTTTGTATGGGTTCCGATTGCTTGGGTCGCGGCGTAGAACTGGCTAAACCTTCGGTGGGTGACTATCTCAAGCTACTGGCTGTCGGCGCATACAGCCAATCCCAATCGATGCAATTTATCAAATATCAACCTGCGGTCGTGGTTGCTTCGGTTGCACAGCACCAGTTAGTCAGGCGCCGACAAACTCTGGCCGATCTTTTGGTGACCGACTTATGAAACACTCCTTTAACATTGATGGCTACCCGATAGGTAATGGCAGAACCTTTATCATCGCTGAACTATCGGCAAATCATGGCAAAGATTTAGCTATCGCTTTAGAAACCGTAGAAGCTGCCGCCTGGGCGGGAGCTGATGCAATTAAATTACAAACCGTCGAGCCGTCATTAATCACGATCGACTGCGATAATCACTATTTTCAGGTCCCTTCAGATACTCCCTGGGCCGGCCAAACTCTTTATCAACTTGAAGTTGATACCTTTTTACCCAGAGAATGGCATGCCCCCCTTTTTGCAAAAGCCAAGGCGCTGGGGCTATGTTGCTTTTCATCTCCCTTTGATCTCACCGCGATTGATTTTCTGGAGAGCCTCGAATGTCCCGCGTATAAAATTGCCAGTTTTGAAATTACAGACTTAGCATTGATCGATAAAGCGGCGCGGACCCAAAAACCTGTAATCATCTCAACCGGAATCGCGACGCAGGAAGACATTGAACTGGCTGTTGCAACCTGCCATGCAGCAGGCAATCATCAATTGGCTTTACTCAAATGCACGTCTGCTTATCCAACCCCCTTGCATCAGGTTGATTTGTTATCGATGCCATGGCTGGGAGCGCAATTTGATTGTTTGTATGGTTTATCGGACCATACGCTGGGGGATGTCGTTGCCGCAAGTGCAGTCAGTCTTGGTGCGGCCATTATCGAAAAACATCTAATCCTTCATGATAACATTAACAGTGCAGATGCCGGTTTCTCTATGCGACCCGCAGCCTTTCGTGACATGGTTCAACGGATCCGCGATACCGAAGCAGCACTTGGTAGTGCACGATGGCAAGTTAACAATAGTATGCAAGCAGGCCGTAAATTTGCGCGCTCACTGTTTGTGGTGGAAGATATCAAAGCCGGAGAAGCACTAACCGAGCACAATGTGCGCTCCATCAGGCCTGGTGATGGATTGGCTCCACGTTATCTGTCTGAAATCCTAGGAAAAACCGCTCGCCTTGATATTGCGCGGGGTACGCCCCTCAGTCTGGATTTGTTTAACGAATGAAAACCATCCTACTGGTCTGTCACGATCGGGGTGGTGCCAATTTATTAGCGGCACTTTTGCAGCAATCCGACTGGTTGCGTCAGCAAACTTTACAGCTATGGGCGGAAGGCCCAGCTTTACCAGCCTTTTGTAACGTTCAGCCGTCTCCACTAAAGGTAAAACAGCTGACACAAAACCAATCTGACAAACCTGATTTGGTGATTTGTGCAACCAGTTTTAATGCGGTACTGGAGAGAGAGGTTGTTCGCAAAGCAAAGCAACTTGGGATACCAACCATGAGTGTAATAGACTCCTGGATGAACTTAGCCAGTCGCTTTTGGCATCCGTTACAGCAATGCTATGACTTTCCAGATTTGATTGGCGTTATTGATGCACCATCAGCCGGAAAGTTGTTAGAGGCACTGGGTGAAAATACTCCCCCGCTTGCGATTGTCGGACAACCTTATTTACAAGGGTTACTACAGCAGCAACAGGCAAAAACTGCTGCAATAACCCAACAGTTTGACTTTCTTTATTGTTCAGAGCCGATGCAACAAAGTTACAACCAGCATGGTGAATTAGGTTATGACCAATACAGCGTGTTTAACGATATCGTGCAATTGTTTGAGCAAAACCATCAACATATCGAATTGGTGGTTAAACCGCACCCAGCTGAATCCATCGATGATTGGCAACATTACCTACAAAAGTTTACGTCATTAAAGTGGGTGCACTATCGACTCAGCAGTGAGCCCTTGCAGGATTTATTCGCTGGGGCCAATGTAGTGTTTGGCATGGTATCGATGGCATTACTGGAAGCCGTGTTGGCTGATAAACCAGTGTATAGCTGTCAATTTAACCGCCGTTTTGCACTCGCGGATGAAATTACCAGGTATATGCAAATTTGCACCGAGCCAGTCCAACTTTGGCACGCGTTACAGCAACCAGTACAGCGCATACAATCAGCACCACTGCTAAGTGTTTTGCACCAATCCTACCAGCGTCTTGAACGATGGTTACAGTACTTGCTGGGCGCGCCACTGCACTTACGAATGGCTGTGCCGGATGATTGTCAGCGTTATTTTCATTGGGTCAATGACCCAGTTGTGCGCTCTATGTCTTTCCAGACCGAACCGGTGCAATGGCACGAGCATCAGCAATGGTTCCATCACAAACTGGAAAATCCCCAGGCGCTGTTAATGGTTGCAGAACAACATGGCAAGGAGATAGGTCAAATCCGCTTTGACATAGAAGGATCGAGCTGTTGGCTGGATTACTCCCTGTCCACCGCTGTACGTGGCCAGGGGCTCGCTCCCTTAATGTTACAACTCGGTTGTCAGCGTGTCTTTCAAACAACTACGTGCCGGCAAATTAAGGCGCAGGTAAAACTGTTGAATACGGCATCCTGCAGAGCCTTGCTAACGGCAGGTTTTTTAACTCAAAGTCAGTCAGACGCATGGGTACAATTTGAGCTCAGTCTGGACTAAGCGCTGATGACTGGATCAATCGCATAAATTAGCTCAAAGGCTTCCGCAGCGACAACGCCGACGGTATGACCACGTAAGGTAAGCTGTGCCTGCACAGTCTCGATACTGCGGCTGTGAGGTGCAACTCTTATCTCCTGCTGATAACAGGCTAGCGCCTTCATTTTATGCCCCACAAACGGACTAACGTCACGAAAAACGTTTGGGCGAAATGGCTGAACTGCAGCAAAATTCCACTCTGATGCAGACACAACTTCGCCGGCGAATACCGCTTTTACGCTTGACCCAGGCTGCGGTCTCGCTGCGGTAACTACTGCCCGATTGACAATTTGGTGATCAATATTCAAATCACATTGGCTGTGCGTATAAACCATCGTCGGTTGGTAGTGTCGAATAAAATTCTCTATCCTTTTTACAACATTGAGCAAAGGGACCGCATCAAAAGAATTATCAGGGAAGTTTTCAGTTTCAATAGCCTTGATCCCTAGGATCTGCCCGGCATTATGTAAAGACGAATTTCTTTTCTCTAGGCTAGCCTTATCCGCAGTGCATCGCGATGCTTCACCTTCAGACAATACCAGCAAAAACACCTGATCGCCTTGATCAGCATGCCAGGCAATAGTTGCACCGCAGCTGAGAACTTCATCATCAGGATGAGCAACAATAACCGCAATCGATTGGCTCATACTCCAACATCTCCCTTTCCCGACTATGATCATCTTCTATGGTTAAACTCGGCGCTATGACCCGCCGAACAATCATAATTCATTGGTAGCGCAATCACTTGCTAGTGAGCGGATTCGTAGCAACGACCGGAGCTGCCGCTTTAAGTGTGCACTTCGTTTTCCAATCCTGCCTAAACATTATTTTCATATGTTGAAGATAATCTTGCCAAACCTTCAATGCGCGACGGAACACTTCCAAGGTCTGCGCGTCATCTACATAAGTATGCAGCAACGTAATCAATGGACAGTGAAAATACAATAAAGACCCTTTTATCATATGAAAAAGATGGACATTAGCGGTTTGTTGATAGGCATAAACAACTCTTGCCTGGCTTTTAAGCAGATCTGATGCATCCCGGCGAGTGTTGACTTCACGAACGTTAATACCTATCAAATAATCAATAAGGCTATCAAACTCATCAACTGAAATAGAGCCTTCATTTATTTCAATTGACAAATCAGTAAAAAAGTTACTTTTAATATCCTCAATAATTTTCGCTTTATTAGCTTTAGACGACGTCACAACTAATAAATCGTCTTCCTCAACTGGTATTGCATTCTCAATTTTTGCCCCATGACCAACATTATATACGGTGCACTTGTTCTTGAAATTAGTCACTAGGTCATCAGCAGCAATTTTTGATATTGCTAGTAAAGAGGACGTTTTTACTACTCCACCAAGATTTCCTGGCAAGGTCATACTTGACCCTACATTTGGTTTATAACGACCAGCATATTTGCTGTCATTATAAATACTATATTTAGAGTGTGTTGACTGCATAGATTCCGGAGTTCCATTATCAACACCAAATAAATATACCTCTTTAAATCCAAACGTAATTGCAAAGGAAAGTGCAGTGTTCGCCACTAAAGGACCTGCTTTACGCAAGACACTCAGATTGATTCCTCGACGCAACGCCTGAAGCTTCAGGTAATACGTGGAAGCTTCAGGCCCCTTTAAACCCAAACCAGCCCACTGATAGCAATCTACCGTATCCGGATAAACAACTTCGACTGACAGCAGATTAAGCCCGGAAAGCTGCTCTGCCGTAGTTGTGTTCCTTAAAACTTCATATACTGACTGGGTACGCTCTACGAGAACATGGAAATCCGGTACAACCCCCACTTTCAGTAGAGTCTGTAAACCTGTCCCCGCAGCTATAATGATGGCTTTATGTTGGTTTTCTTTAATCAAATCTAGAGACAAATCAAGCGATGGTCCATTTGCTACGATAAACACTGGCATCGAATTTATCGTGCTGTTTATATCCCCGCGCAAAAATTGTGCTTTTGAGCCCACATTCATTACCATATGAGCAAATCCATTCAAAGCATCGTCAAAAAAGCCGAATCCATTTTGAAAACGGTAGAACTGCTCGAAAAAAGCTTTGATCTGAAAATTAATTTCTTTTGAAGGGTAATGTTGGTAGCAAAAACTATTAATAATCGAAAATGCACCGAGATTTGATGCGGTCGCTAAAATCTCTTGGAAGAACTGGTCATATGGGATCCCGACATGTAACACCATTGTCGAATTTTGCTCGTCGAGGTTTTTGAGAACGTTGGACCAGTCAATACAAAACAGACTTGCGTAGAAAAGCTCAAAGTCAGGCTCACAAATAAATACATAGTCAAAGCAACAGCGTTCCAAAATCATTGGAATATGATAGCCAAGACCAACCCCGAAAATTAGACATGAAGGGTATTCATTTGGAAGAGACTCGATTTTTTTCCGAGTTTTATCTTTTTCAAACTGGGCGACAATATTCATTAATTCAAACATGTATTCGACATGAATTCTGGGATCTGACTCAGGCTTTTCTCCAGTCTCCTGATACAAATCCATCCTACCGAATGTTGATTGCTTCGTATATTTATCAACCTGCTCTGAAGTCTGCTCTAACGGATCATCCCCATACAATGGATACTCCGAACCTCGAGGTTTAAAATTGCCATGTCCACTTTTAGTGACATAAAGACGAAAGTCAGCTGAAGGTTCATATTTTTGAATTGCAGATGCAACTTTTGGCTGATAATGTTGGAAAGCACAAAGATTGTCGTGGAAGCGTTTTTGTGATTCGACAGCAAAGATTTCTTCATTCTGATGAATCAGCGAAATCGTCGAAATTTTATCTTCAAGTTCTTGGATTATCGCTGAAAACTCATTTCCTACGGCCACTGTATACTCCTCCTGCTAACACCTGATGCTTCTGGTTCAGCGGTAAAAGTAATAGTTTAATCTTTTCCTGACGATTAACCAAAGTACTTTGGATTTTTTCCAACTCTAAAAGCATTTCTTTTATCAAGTTCACTTGTTCGTCAGTCTGCAAACTACTCTCTAAAAAGGTTTGAAAACCAGCGGTAATAGTCTGGAGTAGAGAATTTGCTTCTTCAATTTGATCCTGATCTACTAACATCTTAAAAGAGTCAATCAGGTTGCGCAGTGCAGACTCGCTACTCATTTATACTGCTTGTCTTTGCTCAAGTTGTTGATAGGCCTCATTCTTCGCTGAATCAGGAATTTGCTCCCAAGCAGATTTAATGGTCAACATTAAATCGATGACTTCGCCCACCATCGACTGGTTACTTTCAACACTTGCCTGTGTTAATCGACGAACCATGTAAAAATATAGTGACGCCAAGTTTTCTGATAACTCACCACCGATATCCATATCAAGGCTCAGCCGCAAAGAATCAATAATGCTACAAGCGCGAGTCATAGCTTTTGCTTTATTTTCAAAATCACGATTTTCAATAGTTATTACAGCTACCCTCATACTTTCGATTGCACCTTCCATCAGCATCAAAATAATTTGATGCGGATCAGCACTCGCAAGCCTAGTTTTCATAGCTTCTTTTTGGTAGTGTTTAACTTTATTGCCGTACATGGGAACCTCTCTCTACCACTATTTTGCTCTTGATAATTGAGATAACTGACTGGTTAGATAATTATTTGTACTTTTCATCTGAGCGATTAAGACATCCAAAGCCGAATATTTTTTACGAAGATTCTTCTCCATAGTTTCAATTCGATAATCTAAGTCTTTTTTATCTCCCTCAATGTCTTTCAGACCGACATTAATATCATCTTGCCGCTTCTTAATAACGCCACCGGTACTTACATAACTTTCAAGCATCTTATTGAATGACTCTGCGATACCCTTAGCGTTTGTAAACAAGCTTCCTACATCGCTGTAATTAGTATCAAGTGCTTGGCCGACACTACGAACCACACTTTTCTTCTCTAACTTATTGCTCGCATTCAACGAAAGCCCTATATCGAAAACTGTACTGAAGCTTCCCGCATCTTTTACCGTTGTTTGTAAAGCTGCAACCAATTGGTCTTTAATAGCCCTGACAGTGGGATCTCCATATAGCGGTGACGTTGAGAGTAATGACTGCTGATTAATCATCTCAATAGAATTGTTATAGGCAGTTACAAACTCATCAATTTTCTTTGTAACGCCTTCCCGATCAAAATCCACCGTTGCTTTTGCTGTTTCACCGCTAATGCTTTGCCGCTGAGCCTTGATTGTTAGTCCCTGAACTGCATCTTTAAAGGTACTGGTAGCGCTAGTGATTTGTAGGCCGTCGACCTTGATAATTGCATCTTGTGCTTTATCAACCGCGCCAATAGCCAACCCACCGGTACCACCACCAAAAGCTTCAGTGGTAATTTTATTAAAGTCGGCTGAACTAGCAGTGATTTTTAGGTCGTTACCGACACCAGTTACATTCGAATTCACAACCAGCTGCGAATTAGAACCAGTGTTAACAATATTTACTGAAAAACCAAAGTTTTGCTTTGACTTATTGATCTGTTGACGAATCTGTTCAAGCGTCGCCCCCGGTGCCACCACCACATCAAAAGTCTTAGCACCAGCAGCAAAAGTCAGTGTGCCCCCGCTCGCACTGACGACGTCATTTGACGAACTAAAAGTTGAACCTGCTGCAGAAACTGCGCGGCTACCTTTTGCCAGCTGAGTAACCTCAATGTTAAACGCCCCAGGAGTTGCTGTCGTGGAAGTGCTGACTGAAACAAGATCACCCTCGTCTTTAGCATTTCCGGGCTGACGAACCGTTGCGGTGCGGTTTTCGAATACACTCGTTTTGGCGAGTTCCTTCATGACATCTTGGAGCTTTGCAAGGATCGATTTAATTCCACCCAATCCAGACAACTGCACCTTTAGCGAGGACTCGGTTTTGGCCAGCTTCGCTGACTTTGGCTGAAATTCAGCCTGCAGTGTAGCCGAAATGATACTTTCTAGGTTCAACCCAGAGCCCACACCTGCGTTTGTTACAGATGCCATGTTTTACACCCCTTCAAAACTCGCCTCTAACTAGTCACAACCGTTCGTTCAGCAACACCCCAGAATTACTATTAATAGTATCGGCAATATTGTTAAGAGCCTTAGCGATTTCACGCAATTCTTTTGACGGAATTTCACGAATAATTTCACCATTGTGTTTATCGACGACTTTTACCACGGGTGGCTCAGTTTTTTCGTCAAATTCAAAAACCAAATTTGTCGACTTAACAAGCAATATCTTGTTAACTTTTTCTATATCTTTCACTATAGATTCAGGCTCACTTTCAACTTTCAACTCAGCTGCTGTATCAGAAGTCGCTTTGTTCTGGGATCCTTTTTCTTCCAAAAACATACTCTGGCGCTGGGCAACTTTCGGTTCAGTTCTAACCTGATTATCCAAAGCAAAATTCGTACCTAAATTTATCATATAGTCCTCTCAAGCGTTGAGGATGGCAGCTATGATGTCATAGCCGCCAGATCTATCGTGTTAGCCCAGCAGACTGAGTGCCAACTGTGGACGTTGGTTTGCTTGGGATAAAATAGCTTGGCTGGCTTGTTGAAGAATTTGATTCTGTGTCAGTTTAGCAGTCTCAGCAGCAAAATCAGCATCCTGCACCCGAGAACGTGCAGCAGATAAATTTTCAGCAACATTTGATTGGTTGTTGATCGTTGACTGGAATCGGTTTTGTACAGCACCCAGCTCTGCTCGTTTTTTGTCAACCACTGCAATCAACGCATCCATACCAGCTAACACCGTTTGCGCATTTGCCTGTGTTGATACACTAATTGACGTTGCACCAAACACCGTCGCAAACGTGGTGTTATCTGCTGTGGTCCCCAGCGTAGCAGACAAACCTGATGCCAGCGCCGATAACGTTTTTCCTGCAATAGCACTGGCGATACCCGCGATACCTGACAACGTGAAGCCACCGTTCGCTGTCATCGTATTTGCTGTGCCGCCAACGTTTTGCATACTAAAACCGATTGTCTGCACTGCATCTGCACCAACCTGGAAGCTGGCTTTGTAAGTTCCGTCCAGCAGGTTTTGCCCACCAAAAGTAGTATCTTTAGCAATACGGTTGACTTCAGTCATCAACGCACGAATTTCTTCCTGAACAGCCAGCCGGTCTTCGTCAGTATTAGAACCGTTCGCAGCCTGTGATGCCAGTGTGCGCACTCGTTGGAATGAATTGGTGATTTCATTCATGGCACCTTCAGCCGTTTGCGCCAGAGAGATACCATCATTTGCATTTCGGATACCTTGGTTAAGGCCGTTGATTTGGCCTGACAACCGGTTAGAGATTTGCAAACCGGCGGCATCATCAGATGCACTGTTAATCCGAAATCCAGATGATAATCGTTGGAATGCTTTATCCAATTGTCCGCCAGAATTTACTAACTGACGCTGCGCATTCAAAGAACTGACATTAGTGTTTACATATAAAGCCATAATAGCCTCCGCTTATTTAATCTTATTAAGCGGTCAACCTACCCCTAAGTGACCACTTAATTCTCAGAGTAACTAATAGAAGTCCTCTAAACTGGTTATCGGCACAACTTCTAAAGGCTTTAGCTTTTTTTATATTTTTTTTGAAAAAATTTTAAACCATTGATTTTATTTACTTTAAAAAAAATCCCGCTCAGAAAATCTGAGCGGGACATGGATAAGAAAGTATTTAAACTTGGATAGTAGCGTTTAGCCCTGCAGCAAACTCAGGGCCGCCTGCGGTCGCTGGTTTGCCTGCGCCAAAATAGTTTGGCTGGCTTGCTGTAAAATCTGGTTCTTTGTCAGTTTCGCTGTTTCTTCAGCAAA
>Ga0169931_10003770_pt1 | contig 23908 bp, 14 predicted proteins | sample Kivu_15m_20L_FD_129675 | JGI IMG/M metagenome (GOLD analysis project Ga0169931, IMG submission 129675) | Freshwater microbial communities from Lake Kivu, Western Province, Rwanda to study Microbial Dark Matter (Phase II) - Kivu_15m_20L... | ecosystem: Environmental > Aquatic > Freshwater > Lake...
ATTAAAAAACTCAGTACCAGCTTTTACCTAAAAGCTGAAAACTCCTCTTTAGCTGTTAGACAACTTTACTTAAATAGAACTATAGAAGCTCAAGCTAGTAAACTAGTTAGTGCTTTAGACTACTATGAGCAAAGAATGCAAAGAGCTGTTGCTTATAGAACTAATGAAGTCTACACAAGAAGTGCTTCAGCTGGAAGTGCAATAAACTATTCAGTAACACAAGATTTGTATAGAGCTCCTAGTGGTTTTATACCTAGACCTACTGAGTATGACACTTATTCTCTTTTTTCTAGTCAAGAAACTAGAAACTTAGAGCTAAAAATGTCTATGTTTCAGTTACAAGAAGTAAACACCGTTGCGGGTTTGGCTAATAGAAGAACAGCAAGAACACAAATAGCAACGCAAGGATTTATAAATTCTGATAATTACAACAACTTACAAAGTCAAAATCGTGGTCTCAATCAATCCATTGGTATTACTATAGGTAATGAAGTTAGTAAAACAGCTTTAGAAAGAGTTAACAGAAATATTACAGTTTCTACTGTTTTAATGCCTGGGGGAACATCTTTTCACCCTAAAGTAGGTTATTTACAAGATCCAGATATACCCGACAATATAGAAGAAACTAATTCTAAAAGTGATGCTTTTAGAATAGCTTTTATCAGTACACAAAACATAACTGATACTCTTCCTAAAGCGCATACAGTAGAGGAAATGCTTATTTTTAGAACTACAAAAGGAAAGACAAACCCTTATAAAAATAAACTAATTGATGAAATCAAAGCAGTAACAGATTCTTTATTAGCAGCTGCTTCTGTAGCTACACCAGCAAATACTATAAGGGCAACAGTAGCTTCTAACTTTAAGTCACGAAGAACTTATTTACATAATATTTACTCACAATATAACTACGGTGTCTCAACAACTGGAGAAGCTTTTGTAAATACAGATCCAAGTGTTCTTATAAATGAAGAAATACACAATAAAATGGTAGATATTGTAAAAAGAGCTGCTTCAGACCATACTAAAAAAGAAAAGGTAGTATTATCAGTTCAATATATAGAAAATATTTTTAGACATAGACAGAATCCATCTCCTACTCCTCAACAGTTATTATTCGATAGAGATGTACGACAACCTTTGTTAAAGAGTTTACAAACTTTAGCAGAAGAAGGAAGGGTAAAAATAGGAGTAACAGGTTCTAGTTTTGGTAATTCAATAGGTTTGTTTGCATTAATAGATGATCTAAATACACCTAATAGAATAACAGGAACACAGGAAAGACAAACTTTAGAGGCTTTATTAAAACATCACTCTTTCTCTTTATTACCTAGTAAATATGCTCACAGCAAATCAATAGCTGCATTTAATGGTGATAATAAATTAATTAGCTTTTTAATAGGTTCAGCTAACATTACTTATAATGCGTTTGCAACTAACTTAGAAACAGGTTTAGTATTAGAAGGAAATTCGTTTTTAGCTCTTAGTAGAGAAGAAAAAGAAAACATAGAAGATTATTACTATCATGGTATAGCAGGTTTTGACACTCCAAGGCATAATAATTATACATACAGAAGGAGTAATGCGGAGCAGACTCAAAGATTAATAGAATATTTAGAGCGTATGGGAGGAGTAGAGTCAAGAGATAAAGGGATGGCTGATGCTACTACAGGGCAATTAAGGCCGGCCTTCACGTTTAGTAGGAGGTACAATCTAGAAAAGGGAGAAAAGGGGTATGAGTTATCAGGATTAGATATTTCAATAAGAGAAGTTGATGCATTTACAGGAGGTTATAGTTTTTCTTTAACAGTAGGTCAAGAATACAAAAGAACAGGGTCTGGAAAAGGAGAATATGTTCCTGTAGTTTATTTATCTAAAAACAACCGTGTAATAAATGGCATGATTTATGTAAATCATAGCAAAGAAGTACTAAGGTTAGTAGACGGTACAGAATTAGCTCAAGGAGAAGCAAGAGAGTTTGATTCTTTTGCTGTTGTTACGGGTTTAATTCACACAATGTCTCACATGATGACTTTTGAGTCTAGTAGAGGTTCACTACAATTAGCAGTAGCACAGCTTACAGAATCTAATAGGAGGCAAGCTTTAGATAAGATATTAGGGAAGATGCTGTATACAGAAGCTATAGCTAATAATATGCTAAACTTAGGAGATTATACAGGACAAAAATTTACAGAGTTAATGCCTTATATACAACAATTAAGGAGAGTTAGCAGAGATCGTAAATCTTTAATATTACAGAATCTGATTAATAGATTAAAAGGTCAATTAGTAGAATCTTCATTGTATGTACAAAATCCTAATTATCTAGAAACTAGAAGAGCAAACATAAGTAGCCTTTCTGTAGTAGAAAACAATATATTTAGAACACAAAATAGTGCAATTTCAGAGGCTGGTACTATACTAAACAAATTAGATCTAATAATGATAAGTAGTCTACAAAAAGATGACACAGCAGCATTATACTCAGATCTTTTTAGGTTAGTAGTAGGTCAAGATGATGTAGCTAGAAGTTTTTATAAAAGGCATCAAGAGTCTGTAAAGAGAGAGATGTTTAGTCAGATAACTAGTCCTTTTATGCAACCGCATGAATTAGGGTATAACTTTGGTCAGGCTCTATATAAAAAACCAGTGTTTGGTATAAATAAAGAGCTTTATGATTTAGCGATGTTTCAGGATACTATGGGATTTTTACTAAGTCCTCACCCATTAAAACATAACGAACCTTTAAATGTAGGCGGTAGAAGATTTATTAGAGGTAAATCAGACTCACGGTATTTCAAAGAACCTAATTTATATAAAAACTTAGGTGGTATTTATAACGTAGATGAAGGAGCTACTCCTATTAAAGATATTGAATCTATTATGACTACTCTAAGAGGATTAGGCATAATAGATAAAGAGCAATACAGACAAAGATTAATATTAGCATATACACAAGCTAATACTACTGGAGCTTTGAGTGGGGATCAAATAACAGCGTTAGTAGAGAGTCAAGTATCAATAGTATTTAGTTTGTCAGCGGCAAGAAAGGAAAATCAAGAAAGATTATTGTACTTTCCGTTTAGAGTAGTAGAGCAAATCTCTGAGAGATTAAGAACTCAACAAAGTGGTAGGCCAGTAGATTCAGCTTCTAGAGAGTTTGGATTATATGCAGATACTATGGGCGTTGTAGGAAATCTAGATATGTTAAATTATGATCGCATGATAAATGCAGATTTTTTAACTAACTTACCTCCCCATCAATTTAATATATTACAAAACTTAATAGCTGAAATAACTGCTGAAAATCCAGCTTTTAATCATGGACAAGTAATGCGAGAGGCTTTAAGAAGAATAAAGGAAGAAATACAAGCTGACCCATTAAGTCTAGTAAGAGGGTTTGTAGGAGGTGTTAAACCTAAAAGGGTTATACAAAGCATGGGTATATCAACTATGTCAGACTATGCTTACGTAAACCAGGGTTATCAATACGAAACAGGAGGTGTGCCCGGGGAGAGGTATACACCAGAATATGTTATGCATCATAGAACTACGTTAACTTTAGATGCTGCTAGATTAAAATCTAACGTACAATTTCAGGCGTTAGTAAGAAAAACTTTAAAAAAAGGAGTAACATTCTTAGCTAAAGAAAGTTTAATAGAAAACACACCTTTAATACAAGAGTTACAGCAAAAGGTATTAGACATATTTAATCAATCTTTTTACAGTAGAGCTGTAGCAGCCGGAGGGCAAGTACAAGAATCTGATATAAGTAATTTGATGTCTACAATGCGTGTAGGGGGTAAGAATAGAACCACACAAGAAATACAATCAATAACTGCAAGAATAAACGAGTATTTACTAAAGCCTAATGCAAGTGCTACAACTCTTCCAACGGGAGTAACTTTTGCTAATATAAAGAACTTAACTGACAGGCAGAGAAAGATATTAGAACTTATTATGGAACTGTCTTACGATAGCGTTCGTTATGATTCTAGTTCTGGTAATTTCTATTTTAGAACAGGAGTATACTCTACAGCACAAGGAACTAGTATCCTAGAAAGATTAAGTTCTATAAATAGAATAGGAAGGTTTAATGAAGGTTCTCAATATTTTACTTTAGATGGTTTTTACGAATATATAACGTTAGGAGATAGTAAAAACACAACAACACAATTTATAAAATTTAAATTACCAGCTACTAGCCAAAGGGAGTATAGGGGTATAAGTTTTCTAGAGGAGGACGCAGTAATAGACCATGCTGGGACATCTACTATAAGTTTAGAATTAAAAACAGGAACTAGGAGAGATATGGTAAGTAACTTAAGACCTGGTACTGATACAGCAAAAGGTCCTAGTTATTTAACTTCATCTGGAGTATTCGACTTAATAGAACAAGAGCAAAGACAAAGACAAGTAGATGGTACAGGAACTACATTAGAAGACCTATTACCACAGAGATTAAAGAGTCAGAATATATATGCAATACTATCACCTTCTCAAGTTAAAGGATTTAATTTTGAACAGGGTTTAATGTTAATAGAAGATAATAACTTTTTAAACTTTTTAAAAAGTAGAACTGGTACAGGAGATCATGGAGGAGTCAAAATAGCGGAAGGTTTAGCTTTAATGATGTTAGGAGAAACAGTTGCTAGTGGTACTACTAGTTCTAATATAGGTAGTTTATTAGGAAATAGGTTTAGAACTACAAACAGACTACAGGCAGCCGCCGCGCTATCTGTTAATAACTCAGGTAAAGCTCTTCCAGATAAACAAACTAGTCAGTTAAACTCTATTACAGGTTCATTACAACAAACTTTTCATGTCTTTGGAGAACTAGGCTCTTTAGCCCTCCCTAGATTACTCTCTTCTACTAATAATGTTAAACAATCTCTTATCCAAACAGTTGCTCTAGCCCTCGGTTCTGGAACCGCAGCTGAAGCTCAAGAAGCACAACAACATCTACAACTAGCTTCTATGCTTATCTTTAATAGAGCTAGAGATACTACTAATGCTATACAGTACGATAACAGATATATATTTAATGAATCTTTTGATTCTGGAGTCAGAACCGCTAGTATATTAGCTCTGTTTACTAAATTCTCTCAAGATTTGTTTGTTGATATAAATACACAGTCTAGGTTATCTAACAACTCTATAAGTGAACTAAACTTTGCTTACTTTTCTGGAGTAGAAGGAAGGAAAAGATGGAGAGGTAACGTAAGTAATAATGAAGAATTAGAGACTATTGTAGCTTATAAAAGATCCCTTATGCGGATAGCAGGGGGCTTAGGTATAGATTTACCGGAAAATGTAGATGAGTCAGACCAAGAAGCTGTAAGAAGCTTTGACCTTAAAATCTTTCAACTTAATACTTTATATAGATTTAATAGATATTTAGAATTTGGTATTGAATCTATACCTAGTAAAGTGGCTGTCGCTGTGGGTATGCAAAACATGACTAAAATGGAGGGACAGTACACTTATGAACTTACTAAGAAACAATTACCTTTATACACTAATCAGAGCAGAGAATATACAGATCATTTTAATATACAAGCAGCTGTTATAATGTTAGGGGGTTTAATGGAGGGGCAGTTACCAGACCCTTATAGGGCTAGTAGTTTTTATAGATTAAATACAGTAAACCTACATTTAGCCCACAGACAAAGAGAGGTTTATGATTACCCATTAATCCATTCAAGAATTCTTCTACAAACAAGAATAAGGACTATACATATAAGACTAAGAGAATTTAGATTAGAAAAAGAAAGAGAAGAAACAAGATTAAATGCTGAAATACAAAATATAGAAAGACAAATAGTAGCATTAGAACCACAAATAAGAAGAATAGATAATACTCCATTAGGTTCTAGAACAGTAAAGATGTACGATGTACAACAAACACACTTAAGGTTGTTAGAAGCACAAAGGGAACTATATTTAAAAGTAGCAAATACTATAAGAGCTTACGATAGAAAACATGAAGATTATTTAGAAGTTTATAATCAATCTGCTATTGCTCTTAGAAACTTAATCCAAAATCCAATCCTTGGAACTAGATATCGAGCAGAAGGAACTAGAAGAGCAGCCGCAGCTAGTAACCCCCCGACTTTAGACAGTACAGGGTTTTTGCAGTTTACTACTAAGTTTATTAATGCTTATACAGACTTTTCAGATAAAACGTTACCAGAAGTAGTAAAGCTAGGGACTGTAAGATCATACACAGCATCATTAGCAGAAGACGCATACATGAATTACATTTCAGGTAATTACGCTGCTTCTAATGCTTTAATAGAAAAGATGAGTGCCATAAAGCAATTAATAAGTGGTTACTCCCAAAATTCTCTCCAAGATCAACAAGACGGAATAAGCTCTAGAAGAGATCTACTCGAACAAGTAATGCTAAACCAATTAATACATGACCCTGATACTACTAGATTAATAACAGACGAGTTAACTAGTATAGCTAATAGGTTTGGTACTGCAATGAGTAATCCTAGTTATTTAAATAGTTTAGGATTAGCTGGTTCTACAGGGGGGGCTTTTTTGAACCCAGGTCAGCAACAAGTCCTAAGAACTATAATAGAAAGTTCAAGAAACAATCGTATTGCTTCTAGAACCTCTATAATGCCTAATGAGTATTATACACGTTTTTTTGAAATGTTATTTACCAATGTATTTACAGGTGTTACTAACTTAACAGATTATCAAACTAATAGAGCTAGTATTTTAAGTGCATTAAATGTGCAAGACAGATTAACAACAGAATTACTAAGACAATCCGGAGCTTACCAGCATTACCAAAAAGAACTAGAAGATAGAATTTTAGCCGCTCAGAATGATGACCCTGGAAGCCAATACCTATCAGCTATTGATTTCCTTAGAACCAGAAGTTTATCCGCTATAAACTTTGGTAATGAAACTAATGTAGAAGAAAGGTTTAGAAGTAGAGGTGTACTAGAAACTGTTTCTAAAACTAGACGTCTAGTACTGCCGCAAATACAAGTTTTACAAGAAGTTCCAGAAACTCAACAGTTTTTGGTTACTTATGGCGCAACTAACAAAATGCCCGTAGCACAAGGATTAATACTAGGTTCTGATATCCTACAAAAATTGTCTTTAGTATATCAAACACAAAGCAGTAAAGCTCTTAGTGTACAACGGGAACTTTCCCAAGAACTAGAGTCAAACTTTGGATTGCTAAAGCGTATAACTGTTGCGGCAGAAGCTGGTAATGCAGTTATAATAAGTAGAGTAGAATACGATAAATATATAAGGTTAATAAACTTACTTAACGACTCTATAATAGAAACTTTTAATCTGTTAAGAAACCAAGAAACCATCAGGCAAGCAGGTGGAGAAAGAATGAAAGTTACAGGGATTAGTTCTATTGCTATGAGTAGTCTTTTAATAGGCGAAAACGAAATAGTAGCAGGTAAGAGATTTTTTGATGCTATCCAACAAAAAATGCATAGTGTAATAACTCCTAAAGCTCTAGAAAAAACTTTTAAAAAGATAAGTAAACTGTATAAATCAAATAAGCACGAAGATAAACAGGAAGCTCTAAAAATAATAAATGAACTACGTACTATAAATTTACTATTAGATAATAAACCTAATAATAAAACACTGGCAATAATTGATAAACACTTAAATAAATTAATACCTCCTTCTACCTCTCCAAAAGTTAAAAACAAAGTAAAAGATAAAGATTTAGAATTAAGGGAGATTGATTACTTACTAAAACTAATATCAGAGATTGGGGATAGTAGCAGTATAGAAATAGATAAAACAACAGATATAAAAGATATAGAAAACAGAACTAAAACTCAATTAAAGGACATATCTATAACTAAACAAGAAGAGGTTAGAGCAATGATGTTAAGACAAGGTGCTCCTTATAGCTCTTCTTTATTATCTCAAACTGGAACTGTATTAAAATTAGTAAAAACTGTAGATGAACTAGCTAGAAGAGCTAGACAGGTAGGTAGTTTAGTAGGTCCAGACTTAGATGAAAAAGGTAATAATACTCTAATGTTATTATCGTCTTTAGGAAGTCATTACACTCAAATGGGGGACTATGACGGGGATAGTTTTCAAACATCTATAACGCAGTTAGCACAAATTACGAGAAGTATACAACAAAAAACAGACGAATTAGCAAAATTACAAACTAAAGAGAGAGAACAAAAACATGACCGAAATATAACTCCTCAAACTTCTCGTAACTATTACAGGTCTCAAGCTAGAAGAATTAGAAGGCAAGTACGAGAGCTAGAAAGCCAAAGACTAGAAATGATTATGGAGTACCAAAAGGTTAAAGATACAGCTCTAGAAAGAGGCAGAGAAGGTATAAGAAAATTTAGTAGTATTTATACTGCTATTCCTGATGAACTTTTAAGTGAAGATGCTCTTAGAAACGATAGTAATTTAAGAGAACTTTTATCAGGAGGAGAATCTTTACAATCTTTTGTTAAACAATATAGAGATACTTTAGGAGGTACCTATGACAATACTGTTCATGTACAAAATACAATACGAGACTTAAACGCTGATAATCTATCAAGATTACACTTTAATTACGATGCTAGTACAAACAGATTTAATATAGACAGTGCTAGTTTGGCTTCCTTAGGTTTAAATACTCAAAGACAAACTGATTTAATTAATTTATTTAATCAATATCAACAGAGTATAGAACCTAGTAGATTAAGCAATATAGTAGCGCAGTCAGATATACAGAGGAGAGAGCAAGAATTAAGGGAAGCAATAATAGAAGTACAATCTAATGCAGCTAATATATCAGCGGCGGTGAGTACAACTATAAGTAAGGGATTAAATTCTGCAATGGGGTCAGTATTAGACGACCAAGCTTTAACAGAGTTACAATCTATTTTAGGGTCTTCTGGGGGTTCTTTATTAGGTACTACTTATAATACCTTAATTCCTTTAGTAGCTATGCAATTAGGAGAGGTAGCGGCGCAGAAATCTCTGTTTAAAACTAGAGACAACCAAGCTTATAGATTCTCCCTTATTGCTGCTATCAATCAACGTATACGAGAAATAAATTCTATTCCTACTACTTCACCACAATTAATAGACGAAGTTAATACCTTATACGATAGAAAAACTAGATTATACGCTAACGAAGTATCTGTGTCTGATAGAATTAGATATGAAAGAGCTCAGAAGCAAGTAGATATAGCTTTGAGGTTTGTTATAACAACACAACAATTTTTAAGAGATGCTGGTTTAAAACCAAAAGAAGCAAAGACATCAAGTAATAGACCAGCTAGAGCATTATTAGAGGTAGCAGGAGATTATACTTTAACAGAAGATGAATACAGAAAATACGGTATACCAATACAAGATCAAGTAATAGGTTTATCTAATATTTTGAGTAGAGTAACAGGAACTCAACAGCAGCAAGGAGAATATAGAGATGAAATTATGACTAAGTTTTTGACTACTCAAGTAGGTTCTAACCTTAGTCTTACAGACCCAACAACACAACAAAGTGTAGATTTCCAAACTATAAGGGCTTTTGGAGCTCTAAAACTAGTTACAGAATATGTAGGAGGTAAATTTCAAACTCCTAACGATATGTTTGAAAACAGTATTTTAAAACAAGTCTTAGAATCAGCTTATGATACAGATACTTATAATACTCTTACTAAAGATCAATTTATTCCTAGATTTATAGGAGATCTCTACGCTCAATTTCAAACTGAATACATTGTAAATAGCGTCTTAGAATTAGAAAATAGAGTTGAGTTTTCTTCTAAGGGAAATCTACTATTAAACTATTATGGTATACAAATAGATTCTAGTAATAATGTCCAAGCTGATTTAGATAATAGTAGAATACAAGCTATAGTAGATAGGGAAAGAAATAGGTTTGGGACTATAACCGACCCTGACGAACAAGCAAGATTAGATACATATCTAACTGATTATGAAGCTAGAATAAGAGCTAGAGCAGAAGCTGTAAGAAGAAGTATAATAGTCTCTACGACACCCCGCCCCCCAGCTGGTACACCTTTAACAGGACAAGCAATACCTGAAAACCAAAGATTTAAAGCTGGGTTTGAAGCATCTGTAACACAAAATATACAAGAAGGTAAAGAAGACTTTATAAGAGGTTTAGAAGAATTAAGGGTTTTTCATCAAACATTATCTAGTATGAGAAAAGGTGAAGTTCCCAGTGATTTAGAGACTCAATTAGGTTTATATAATACAGTGTTTGCTAATAGATTAGCGTCAGGTAAAGTAGATTTTGATATGTGGTCTGGTTTTTTTGCAGAATACCTAAAAGAAATGCAAGCAACTAGAGAACGAGGAGCACCAACACAAAGTGGTTTATATGCTGCTGGTATGCAGGGGAGTTCTATAGAAGGTGAAGGAAACGAAATGAATTACGTTTCTACTCCTAGAGATAGAAAACAACTTATTCAAGAATATACTACTAGAACTTTTGGGTTATTAGAAAGCCATGCTGAGATTGCTTTAAAATATGCTCAAGCTTCTAGAATAACAATTATAGAAACAGACCTTAGAAATAGAATCCAACAAGCAGGAAATGTACCTGGTGGTTCTAATGTTTCTATTGGAGGTACAGATATATTTATTAGTGACAGTGCGCATGCTCAATCTATTATTAATGATCCTGTAACATTTAATTCATACGTTCAGCAAGAAAGGCTTGCGTTAATTGATGCAGAAGAACGTCAGAAAGCTGTTTACGTAGCGGAGCTAGAAAATAGACTAAACGATAATTCTATATCTGCTACTCAATACAATACTTATGCATTAGGAATAGCGCATGCTTACAGAGGAGATATTTCTGAGGAACAATATAGAGCTTATTTAAGTGATTCAGAGGTAATGGTAAACTTAGATAAATCAGCTGTAGGATATGCATCAGAGGAGAGTTATTTTAACACAGTAGTTAATAATTTAAACACAGAATATATAAACTTAATACAAGAAAGGATAAGAAGAGTAGATACAGGAGAGACAACTAATAGTTTAGACCAAAGGATATCAGAAGTAGAAAGAGCGTTGCAGTTATCAAGGCAGCAATCAAGACAGCAGTACATTAATAATGTATTTGGAGCAGATAGTGATGCAGTAATGCAAGAATTATCAGACGCACTAAATCCTAAATTAGAGAGGTTAACAGGAGAAGCGTTAGATAAGAGTTTAAGGAAAGAAGCGCAGAGCTATAGGAGGTTGAGTGCTATATCAGAAGCTGTTAGTATATTAGCTATACCAGCACTATTTTCTTTTGTTACTGACCCTGGTTCTTTTGGGGGACAAGTAGCTGCTGGTATTACAGATACTTTTCAATCTTACGTTACTTCTACAGAAACTGCAGGTACTCAAGAAGGTCTTAGAGCAGCTGCTAGTTTTAGAGCTGCTAGAATAAGAAACTCTATGTTTTATGGTGTTAATTCTACTGAATCTTTTATATCAGCTCTAGCATTTGAAGGAGTATACCAAGCTAGTTCTGCACTTACAGCTCGTACATTACAAACTATTTCAAGAGCTGCTCCTAACCTTACGCAAGGGCCAGTAGGGACTTTTGTGGGAGAACTAGTAGGGGGAGTTATAGGTTTAACTATAGCAAACTTAGTTACTAATAAACGAGCTGGTTTGCCTACTGAAGGTTATACAGCAAGGGATGAAGCAGATATATTTATAGAACAACTAGTTCAAAACTCTAGAGCATCTATAGCCCGCGCGGCTGAAGTACAAGTAGAATTATTATCTGTTACTGCTGAAGACGAAAATGGCAACTCTATATTCTCTGAACTCTCAGAAACTGATTTTGCTGAACCAGGCTCTTCTTTAAACCGCTTCGAAAAAGACTATGTTACAGGTTTCCTTTCAGACTTCTCAGGCAATATTAACGTTTCTATAGATGGTAACGATTCTCCTTTTGAACTCTCTATGGAAGCTGACTACACCTACCAATCCTTTAGCTCTTAACTATGATAGTAAACTACACCTACAGCAACTCCTTTAAATACCAAAAAATCTTAGAACTAATATCTAAAAAATCTAAGTTTGTCTTCTCTCTTAATCGCTACTCCCCTTGGTCTCTAGACCTTATACCCCCTATCCCTACCCCTAATACCTCTCTCTCAGAATCTATCGGATTCCTCCCAATCTCCCAACTCTACCCAGTAATCACTACTAGTGACTCCCAAAATCCTAACTCCTTCCTTGTTAATAACCTTCGCTATGTTAAAATAGACTCTACTTATAACTCTATTAGCTCTAATAAATGCTCTAAACTATGCTTTGAATCATCTCTTAACCATAATTTATTACCTCAGCCTTCGTGGAGGACGATGGGTTTGCATATAAGTACTTCTGTTGATATACCATCCACAGGTTTTGTAACTACTATAGATTCTTCTATACCTCTTATATTAGTGTATACTCATAATGCACCTCCTAGGACTAAAGAAAGTAATGTTACAGAAACTGTAAGAATAATATTACCTATTTCAACATCTTTATGACTATTACTAACTTAAACAAAGCAACCTTACCAGAATCTAGTAACTATCTAGATGATTTATTAGACAGTTCAGAGGATTTAGGAGAGTTTATAAGTAGAGTACCTTTTAGATTTTTGAGGAATTCTCCTATAAAAAGACAATATGATGAATCAGGAAAGAGGTATTTAAGAGCATTTGGAAGTAGAGAACTAACCGAAAAAGATATTAAGTTTCTTGGTATCTATAGAGATAACGCTTCTAAGCTAGATACTTTTGAGATTTTCTACCAAGACGTGTTTGTTTCAGACATAGAGAAAAAACAATACAAAAAGTTTAAATTTGAGCTATTACCCGCTATAGAATCTACTGTAAATCACCCTGGTGGTTCTAGTGTATTACGAGGTGCTACTACAATCCCTGATGTAAAAGCTGGTATTCCTATCCGTACTGTTATGAAACATAGAAACATTAATATTATGGGCGGTAAAAACATTATACAAACTATAGGAATAGATAGTAAGTTTGTCATTCTAGTAGGCGCTTTTATAGGAGATAATGAGATTTCTTCTTATCAGGAAGCTAAGTTTTTCGATGAACAAATAGTTCAACCAGGTCTTAGGGTTTCTACTACTATTAGAGCACATTTCGGGGCTAATTTAGCTCTACCTAACCCAAAAGAAGAAGGTAAATTTAAAAACTTAAAAGGATTTATATCAGAGTTTAAATTGTATGCTGTAAGAAGAGAAAAATCCTATTACTCTATAACTCTTATTATAGAAGATTTTCCAAGCTTACCAGACCCTATAGAAGATTTTAGGTTGGAACAGCAAAAACTAAAAGAAATAGAACTAAAAAAATCTCCTACACCTCAACAGCCTCAACAGTCTCAACAGCCTCAACAGCCTTCAACAGGACAATCAGGACAATCAGGACAATCAGGACAATCCACAGTATTAGCCTCATTTAATTCTTTAGGATTACCTGAAGACGAGAAATCTAATTATAGTGCAATGTCCCAATTATTTGCTGTATCCACTCAAAAGTTTAACTTTGTATATAATCTTCGAAAATTGCCTAACGATGCCTCAGAAGACGAAATAAAAAATAGATTAAATGAGTTAAATGACGTATTAAGTAAGCTAATAGATACTAATATTGATACAGAAAACTATATTAAAAATTTTCAAGCTAGATTAGCTGTAGGTACTAATTTGCCTGATGGTAGTCGTCATAGTACCATAGTACTAGAAAAAAACTTAAGTAGTACATTGTACTTGTCAGAAGATTTTAAAAAGACTAAAGCTTATTATATTCCCTTTTATAAAAATAAACAACAATTAACAGAAGTCTATACAGACATAGGTTGGCTTAACTACAAAATCTTTCAATATGCGTGGGATGTTGATATTCCTAAAAAAAATGAATACGCAAATAAAAGCAAAAACTCATTTTCTAAAGCTGTAGAAAATGGACAGACTTTATTACTTCAAGGTATATCAAAGAGTTCTATAACAGATCGTCCTCCAGAATTAAATACTGTGCAGGGGGTTAAAGATTTTATTACTATAAATAAATTTAAAAATTATGGATATTATTAATAATGAATAAACCGCCGGAAATTGTAAAAGCTAATTTACCTCTACCGACATTAGCAGTTATACCTCCTAATAAAAGCACTTATCAAGTAGTAAACAACAAAAACACTAAGCCTACTAAAACCTGGGCTACTAACTTTGGCTCTAATATGATAGTCAAAGCAGATTTAGATGATATAAGAAACACTTTAAAGGGCAAGGATAAATTTACTATTAGTTATAATAATAGAACAAAAGGGACGTTTGAGTTTGAGTTGCTACCAGCAATAGAAACTGTAACAAAGTATAGTAATTCATCTTTTTTAAAAGGGGCGGCGGAAGTACCAGAAATAAAAATAGGCATACCTTTTAAAACCTCTACAAAAATAAAGAGTTATTTAATACCTGGCGGCGCTAATTTCATGCAAAGTCTATCTATGGAGAGCAAATTTATAGTATTAGTAGGAGCTTTTGTAATAGACGATTTTAACTATAAAAAACCTGATATTCCTAACAATGCTAAAGGAAAAAAAAGATTCGAAGCCCTACAAGCTAGTAATTTAAGTACTTATACTTTAGCTAATAACTTTGAAACAAATATTGTTATCCCAGGTAATCAATCTAGTTTATTTATTCAAACTACTTCTGGTGATACTATTTCAGGTAATGGCATAGTATTAGAATTTAAAACGCATTGCGTCCATTACTCCAAAACTTATTATTCTATTACTTTTCTTTTTTCTACTTTTCCTGTTAGGTCTAAACTTCCTAAACTTACTATTAATAAAGATTATACAACAACAGTAATAAAAAAAGAGCCAAAAAAAGAAATTGTTAATCCAATACCTCCTAAGACATCAGAAACCCCAAAAACATCAGAAACATCAAAAACACCACAGAAGAGAAATCAACTACTAAACAACGAAGAAGAAGAAGAAAAAGGAATACCAAAACCCAAAGCTCCTACTTTACCACAAGTAACTAAAGCTCAAGCTGACCAACAATATAATAAGTTTTACAACCTTTCTAAATTACCTAACTCTAGTCCAACAGAAAAATTGCAAGAAAGAGCAAAACAACTAGAACAACTTATAACAAGCTTAACTTCAGCATCTAACTCTAATACTATTGATTATGATACTATAAAAAAATTAATAATAGCTCACAGTGACTTAGCGTTAATAAACTATATTATATTTAGAAGAGTTAAAAATACAGATGAATTAGATTTAGAGGGTACAGTAGAAATATATAATGAAAGCTTAAATAGAATTGATCTTATACCTAAAACTAAATATAACGATAGTGATAATTTACTAGATACTATATTTACTAGTAAAAGAAATAACAGTGTAATACATGTTCGAAAAGCATATTTCTATTATGAAATCTATAAAAACGAAGAAAATACAAGTATAGTATTTAACTCTTCTTTAACTAATAACAAGTTAATAAATACAGAAGATAAATTAAATGATATTATACAAAATTTTCCTCTTTATTATGGATCATACAATATACGAACACAAACATGGACTCCTGTACCAACAGCCCAAGGATGGGAAGAGGATTAAAATATGACAGTTATAAAAGCTAATTTACCTCTACCTACACTAGCATCTATACCCCCTAATAAAAATACTTACCAAGTAGTAGACAATAAAAACACTAAACCTACTAAAACTTGGGCTATTAACTTTGGCTCTAATATGATAGTCAAAGCAGACTTAGATGATATAAGAAACACTTTAAAAGGCAAAGATAAATTTACTATTAGTTATAACAATAAAACAAAAGGAGCGTTTAAGTTTGAGTTACTGCCGGCAATAGAAAGTATGACAAAGTATAGTAATTCATCTTTTTTAAAAGGAGCGGCGGAAGTACCAGAAATAAAAATAGGTATACCTATAAAAACTAATATTAAACTAAAAAGCCACATAATACCTGCTTCCTCTAACTGCATACAAAGTTTGTCTATAGAAAACAAATTTATAGTACTAGTAGGAGCTTTTGTAATAGACGATTTTAACTATAAAAAACCTAATATTCCTAACAATGCTAAAGGAAAACAAAGATTTGAAGCTCTACAAGCTAGTAATCCAAGTACTTATAGTTTAGCTAATAACTTTGAAACAAATATTGTTATCCCAGGTAACCAGTCTACTCTTTCTATACAAACTACCTCTGGAGATAATATTTCTGGCAACGGCGTAGTAGTTGATTTTAAAATATACTGCGTCCGCTACTCTAAAACTTATTACTCTATTACTTTCCTTTTTTCTACTTTTCCTGTTAGATCTAAACTTCCTAAATTTACTTTTAATAAAGATTATACTACTCCACCTTTAAAACAAATTAATACTAATATAATAAGCAACTCTGGTGTATTAAATGCCCAGGCTTCTGTACCTGGTGATGATAGTAGTGCTAGTAATGATAGTAATGCTAGTATTCCAGGTAGAGACGCGTTTGGTAATTCTCCTGCCGCTGCTTCTACAGTTACATTAAGTCGTGATCAATATCAAACATTCTATAGCCAAAGCTTAAGTTATTATAGTAGCAGAGATAGTAATCCTAACCAAACCTCCAGAACTAATCTACAAAAAGCTCTTCACGTAAACAAAGAGGGCTTACAAATACTACTAAATACAAGTACTCCTTGGCCCTATCAAGACTTAGATAGACAACGAATAGAATTAGAACAAAAGTTTCAATCTAATATAAATATTATAAATTCTAAACTAGGTAACTCTGGAGCTGGAGCTGGAACTGGAGCTGGAACTGGAGCTGGAACTGGAGCTGGAACTGGAACTGGAGCTGGAGCTACTCAAACTAATCAAACTAAGATACAGAAGGCTAGAAATTTTATAGGAGTAGGAGATGCTCAGTTTTTGCAAACGTCTTATCTAAGGGCTATTCAATTTTATACAGAAGCAATATATACATTACAAGATACAACAACTTGGACTCCCTCTAGTAAAGAGCTCGAAAGAAGAGACTTACAAGCATTAGGTGGTATTAAAACTGCGGAATCCTATATAAAACTTAATAATAAGCAACGTGCTTTAGAATTTTTAACTTATTCAGAACAGATATCTAGAGTAACAGGAAATAACGCTAACTTAGCAAAAATAAGGACTTTAAAAAACCAAATTAACGCTATACAAAATACTAGACCTGCCCAATCGCAACCTACCCAACCTAATGCTCCTTCTGAGTTGGCGGCTGCAATAGGAAAAGCTACCTCAGAGTTTACAAAGGCATATACTTTTTTCAGGTCAGATTTAGAGAAATCTAAAAATATTTTAGACAGTGCTATAATTAACGCAGATAAGTATTATAAGAGAATACCTCCTAACGAAAGATCTAAAACACAAAGTATACAACTAGTAAGACTACTTATAGCTTTTTATATACTTAGAGGAATGTATTTTTATAAAAAACTAAAGGAGAAATATGCAGAAGTAAAGAATATAATAGACTATGGATTTGCTTATTTTAAACTAAGAGATTATAGCAACTTTGGCAAAAACGATATAGATAAAGTTATAGCATATTATAACCAAACTCCTAGAGGTAATGATCTTTTTTATTATTCTAGTAGCCTATTTAACTCTACCCAACGTTCGTTAAACGATTTACAAGATGTAAACGTTCTTAAAAATGATTTAGAACTAAAGAATTTTCCCTCACCTTAAAATAAAAAAAATGTTACTCAAAAACTACGCTGACAGAAAATTTATAAGCTTTGGGGGTTATGAAGAAATCAGTAGATACATGACTCCTAAAAGATTGCAGGATTCTATATTATTCCCTGGTAAAACATTGTTCCTGACTCCATTTAAGACAGGCACAGACGCTGATTTAATGTTTGACTTGCAAAACTATGGTTACCTACCTCCAAGCCCTGTTACAGTCCTTAGAGATGACTTTAGTAAAATAACTACTGTTGTACCTTCTCCTACTTATATTCAAGGTCAAATAGCTTATATGTTTGCTTATGACAGCATAGAGGAGCAAAAACTTATATTTCAAAAACATGCTGAAAGAATATTTTTACACTTTAATAATAATTTAATAGAAGTAATATCATGTACTCAATTTTCTGAGAAAGAGGTAAAATCTTTTTTAGATAATCAACGTACTATACAATCTATTTCAGAGGTTCGAACAGTTTCTGATAGTATTTTAATACTATTAAACAATAATAGTATATCACTATTTTTACAGAATTATAATTTACCGGCTATAAATCTGTTTTCACCAGTTAATGAAAAGGTTTACTCATCATTAGAAGAAGTATTTATATCAGCAAACCAGAACATTATTTTTAGTCTCTGTAAAAAAGATTTAGTAGAGTATTCTCTTTTCTTAAATCTTTTAGAATCAGAAGTAATTGCTAATCTTTCTAAAGACCACTCTAGAATATATAAAGACCCGGTTACTAATTTCCAATATTGGACTGATAACAATTTTTCTTATAGATTTAAACTGAGAGTAGCAGACGGTATAGTAATAGAGAGCTATAAAGAATCTTTTAGTAAACAGACTTATATAACAAAGTCTATTAGAGGTAACTCTAATAGACTAAAATTGTCTAACGGTATCTATACTCTAAGAGTAAGTAATAAAATAAGCGATTACCTTAATATAGTAGGAGAATTACAATAAATAATCTTCTATGGTGTGCAGGTAACTATATAAGACTGATAATGAAGCTCTAACCTGAGTTGTTAATCCTTGTTCTTGTAACCTTTTAAGTTTATAGATAAAATCAGAAATTTTTCTTAAACTATAGAAGTCTATTAAGTATTGAATAGTTTGAGCTTTCTCCAAGCCTAGTTCTTTACTTATAGCATCTAATTGAGGTTTGAGAGTCATCGAGTAGTTCGGCATTATCAATAGGTTCCTTAATACAACATATTTTTAGAAAATCTGGTTCTAACCAGAGGTTACCGTCAACCCATAACTCTACGTTATTGGGTTTTATTATTAAGGTAAGCTGTTTGTAAGTTATTAAGGTAGCCGCGCGGCTACTCTTAACTTTTAACTCCCTCAACACTTTTATTATCTCTATCCACTTTCTCATCCTATCACCACCTTACTAGACCCCGGCCCTGTTGTTATTCCTGTACATTGATTCCTATCCCCTACCCGGTGCGCTAACGCATTCTGTATCCATACCTTACTAGAACCCGTTACTAACGTCGTCATACCTCCACATATCCCTCTATCCCCTACCACAGCAGGTGTCCTTCCTTCTATTAATACTTTACTAGACTTACATTGCGATATTACACCCATTGGTATATATGGCCCTTTATTTATATGCCTACATATCCCATTAGGACATAATATCCTATCCCCTATTAACGCTAAATTAGACATCTAAATTGATAGTCCTCTTACTATACGTGTTGTACGCTACCCATTCAACAAAATAGTCTCCATTTAATAGAGCAGCTACTTCTACTAAACTTACTAATTCTTCATTGTTTTTTAAAGCTGGGCCATTATACTTTTCTTCTATTGCGTTTAATTCCACTGTAGTTAAAGGTACAGGTGGTATGCTATTAGCGTTATAATGCAGATCTAAAAAGGATTGAATGGCTATGTCATAACGGTCTTTGTGTACTGTAGGTGGGTAATCGCCCGGCTGCCTTGTAATACCCTCATTCCCTAAAGCAAACGTGTATTTAGGTATTAAAGGCTGAATTATAGCCTGCCGCGCGGCTACCTGTACAACACCTATCCTACTCCCAGCATTAACAACCTTACCAACCCTATCAATAGCTATAGAATGCCTCCCATCCCATACATAACTACTCCTCACAGGTACCCCTAACCCCTCAAATACATAACACGTAGTGTCCCTCCTATAATACGACTCTTTACCCCACTCCCTCTCAAATACCTCTATCAACGGATAATCTTCCTCCTCTTTTATATAATGCTCCCCCTCCTGTACATAATTGTAACAGTCACAATATAACTCGAAGTCTATAGTAGCCCCATTATGTCTTAGCTTAATAGGACTCTCCGCTAAACGGTAAAAGGTGTGACTTCTGATTAACGCTAACTTTACACCGTAAGGCGCATCAACGTTTGTACATACTACAGACTCTACTTCATCTAAAAAGTCTATGTTGCCTACAATCTGGTCTTGCCTTCTTACCCCTAACACTTGATCCAGTAAGTCAGGCTGGTTTATAGGCTCTATGGGTCGATATCTCATGTTTATAGTTTTTAACTCTTATATAATTTTAGCCTCCTAGGGGTAGCTGGGAGGGGCAAAGCTGAAGAAAATATGCGCGCCGGGTAATTACCCTATTTAGCGTCCTGTATTGATACGCCGGGGTACTAAAAATGAACAACTCCTTTTAATCCCCTAGGTAGGGTCTTTTTCCCCTAAGTGGGGTTTTTTTGTTGTTTTTTTTATTTTGCTAGGAGTGCTTATTATGTCTTTATTTAATTCTTCTTTACCTTCTTTACCCTCTTCTTCTTCTCAGTGGGTCGAGGCTCTAGGCTTCGTCCCCACTGCAGCCGCTAAAGCGGCCGCCACCCCTAAAAAGGTGAATTTTCTGAAACTGGTTAGGGAAGCCAACCCCTCGGTTGGAAATGCTTTTGTGCAAAATGTTTTAACTGAACAGATCTCCGAGATCTGTTTTGAGTTAAAGGGCTATACCATCAAATGGTTAGCCCAAGAATTGGGAAACCAGTTTCTTACTTTGTGCATAAAAGAAGTGCGAGAGTCCACCAGGACTTTTGCCGTTTATTCCCTTAACCAAATCTCCGAGGAAGTCCTCTCGGGGATTAGTATCAGAGGCAAAAAGAAGAGATTTCGTGATTGGCGAGATATTGTTTTCACAACGGTGTGGGAGACCCCCGTTGTGGAGTACAAGACTCCCGCCTCCCCGGTTCCAGCCGAGTACAAACTGGTAACTAGCAATCATGAGCTGCTCCGAGCAGCCGACGAGTTTGGTAATTGTGCGTTTGCGTTATCACAAACGATTGAGTTTCTGCAAGGAACTCAAGGCATAATTACCTCTTCTTTGCAGGATCCTAATCCTGTCATGATACACTTTTCGTATGAAAAGTGTTTGTTTTCTTTAAAGGAAATCAAACACAAGGAGAACGTGTCTCCTAGTAGTTTTCTAATAGATCTTCACAAAAGAAGATTAAACGAAGACTACGAAAAAAGAAAGTTCAAAGAAGAAGAAAAAGAAAAAGAAAAGCAAAGAAAAGAAATAAAGCAAACAATAAAACACACAATTTTGTTTTGTTGTTTCTCTTTAACAGCAGTAGCCTTTTTGTCAACAGCCTCTGTTGGCTTCCTCAATATTGTTTACAGAAACAATATTGAACAACATAAATAAATAAATAAAACCTCATCGAAGCCCCTGCTTAGATGGGGTTTTTTTGTCGTTTTTGGAGTAATGTCCATGTCGTGTTACAAATGCCGGTTTTATACCGGAGAGGGTTTCTTACCCTGCACCGTAAATGCAGAGGTAGCACTAGATGAGCCTGAGATTGGCTGTTGGGAGTTCCAACCAGACCCAAACCCATGGGGGTTCTGGGAGGGGAAACTCTTGAATCCCCCGCACGTCGACGACGTGCAGATCGGCTGGGTACCAATAGACGGCTGGAAACAGCTGTCTTGCGAAATCCCTCTTTATCATTGGGCGATCAGATCATGCGCGAACTGCGCCTTCTCGGGGCTAATGCAGCCAAACCCAAACGAACTCAACTTTGTTCGGGTTTGTGCAGTTAACCCCCTGCACGCGGCAAACGAGGAATTATCAACCGCCCCCTTTGGGGGTTACCAATGCCCTCATTGGGAAAAAAGAGAAAATTCGGGCTATAAGCCAGTGCAGCTATTAGTAAGGTATAGACACAACTACTCTTTCTCTTTAATAGCTGCGCTTGCACTAGCTGCTGGTGTATCAATAGTAGCAATTGCTACTATTGGGTTGACTCACATTTTTAAAGTTGACCATGACATTTACGAAGTGAGCCCTCCGGCCTCAGTTCAGCATATTAGGGAAGACTAGTATGCTCTAAACCTCATCGAAGCCCTTGCTTAGATGGGGTTTTTTTGTCGTTTCAGGAGTAAAATCCTATGTCTAGATCGTGTAAGGTGTGTTTCTACTACACATGGGAGTACGCACTCCTGTGTGCAGTAGAACCGGAGCTTGCTCAGGATAGTCGTAATGCTTGCATTTGTAAGCATTACGACTATAATCCAGAGGTCGAAGAAACGTTTATCGAAAACGGGGAAACAATATTTTACGTCCCCGAGCTGGGTTACGCCCCAGCGGTAAGGATAGACAAGTGGATTGAAATTAAAAAACGTTACATGAATATGTAACGTTTTTCCCCATCGAAGCCCCTGCTTAGATGGGGTTTTTTTGTCGTTTTTTGGTAAAGTTTATGGTAGAAATAGTCTTCTACTGCCCTAGGATACCGGTAATAACTATCGGTAAACTCAGGGTAGTAAAAGACTACCCTGGGGAGTACCTAGTGGTAGTAAAGTGTTATATACACCTCGTCGAGGAGATGCTCGAAGAAGCATTTCCCGACGAGGAGTACTTGCAGTACGACTACTTAACTAACCTAATAATAGTTAAGTAGTCGTAAAAACCTCATCGAAGCCCTTGCTTAGATGGGGTTTTTTTGTTGTTTAGGGAGTAAAATCCTATGTCTAGAGATTGTAAGGAGTGTTTTTACTACACATGGCAGCATGCGCTGCTATGTGCGGTGGAGCCCGCACTTGTAAATAATGCTTGCGAATGCAGGCATTATGAATATAATCCCACCTATGAAAGTGATGGTATCGTAGTCCAGGACGCTTTTCACCTGGGCTACGCAGTAGCCGCGCGGCTTCCCTACCGTTGGGAAGACCACCACGAAGGTGGTTTTATAATGGCCATGGTCGTGGTAAGGGAAGACTACGGCTTTATGAGGGCCGTGGACCTTCCTGACCTAAATCAATACCTTGACCCTGATTCCCCCTGGGAAGACACAGGGATAATGGACGAAGACTAACCCCATTTATTTTTTAAACCTCATCGAAGCCCCTGCTTAGATGGGGTTTTTTTGTACCTTTATACATTCCTAGGAGGATGTATGAATTTTGATTTTATGAACCAGTTTGACTGGAGCCAAAACCACAAGGCCACAGGGACAAAGATCGGAATAAGAATAACAAAAACCTTTAGAAAGGTTCCGTTCAGCTTTAAAGCTGATAAAACCCTTGTAATAAGGGTTTTTAACGGAGCGACACTAATAAAGGAAAGAGAACTTTCCACCCAAGAGGTCAAGGCCTTTTGGTTAAAACTCCCATTAGCTCCTAGCTATGATGAGTGTAAAAAAAGTATAAAATATAAAGTCTTGGAAGTACGTACTTCTGAGTACATTTTGGAGATTTTCGATGGAAACGGAGAACCATGTCCCACGTCTATGGTCTGCCACAAAGATGGCAGACAGTATATGAATTGGAATGGGGAAGGGCAAAAACCCTCTTATGATTGTGGGAGGTCTACTTTAGAAGATTAATTCTTAAACCTCAAGTAGGTAGCCGAGCGGCTACCTACTTGGGGTTTTTTTAGTTCTTTTTTACATACTTATAAGGAGGTAAATTTCGTGGTTCCTGGCTCCGATGATTACACAAAAATGGTGACAAACCTTAATGGGACGGAGCCCTTAGCCACACCCCTAAATGGGGTTTTTTTGTTGTTTTTTTAGTTTATTATGAGTTGGAGTTGGTTGGATAAAATGCTGAATCGACCCTCAGATTCTGCAGGCAAGGCCTTCCTTGCCCAG
>Ga0169931_10003771_pt1 | contig 23904 bp, 18 predicted proteins | sample Kivu_15m_20L_FD_129675 | JGI IMG/M metagenome (GOLD analysis project Ga0169931, IMG submission 129675) | Freshwater microbial communities from Lake Kivu, Western Province, Rwanda to study Microbial Dark Matter (Phase II) - Kivu_15m_20L... | ecosystem: Environmental > Aquatic > Freshwater > Lake...
GCCAGCCAGGCCTTCGGGCAGGTGCGCATCCATGGCGTGGTGACCGACGCCGAGACCGGCCAGCCCCTTTCGGCCGCCACCATCCAGATCCCTGACACCTACCGGGGCACGATCGCCAATTCGGAGGGAGCCTTCGAGCTGACGGTGCCGGACCTGCCCGTCACCTTGGTCGTCCGCTTCATCGGCTATGATTCGCGGATGGCGGTGGTGGGGTCGCTTCAGGACCTTCCCCTCCGCATCTCCCTGAGGCCGGTCGAATACCAGTTGCGGGAAGTGGTGGTGACGGGCGAGGACCCCGCCGTGGACATCATGCGGCAGGTGATCGCCCGCAAGCAGGTCTGGCGCCAGGAGCTGACTTCCTACCAGGCCGAGGCCTACACCCGGCAGCGCCTTGAGAACGACACCTCCATCATCAGCATCTCGGAGAGCCTGTCGGACGCCTATTGGGACCGCTTCATGGGCACGCGCGAGGTGATCCGCTACAAGAACCAGACCTCGAACATCGATCCAAGTTCGAATTTCGCGGCGGCCACCTTCATCCCCAACCTCTACGACGACAACATCACCATTTCCGGGTTCGACCTGGTCGGTCCGACCCATCCCAATGCCCTGTCCTACTACCATGTGAAGCTGGAGGGCTTCCGCATGATGGACGGGCAGACGGTCTTCGACATCTCCATCCGCCCGAAAAACCGGCTTCAGCCCACCTTCGTGGGGATGCTCTCCATCCTGGATGAGGAGTTCGCCATGATCCACGCCGATGTGGTGCCCTCCGAATCGGTCATGTTCCCTCCGCCGATCCAGGAGTTCGGCCTTCATTACATCCAGCAGTTCCGGAATTTCGGCAACGCGTTTTGGTTGCCGGTGGATGTGCGCATCGAGGGGACCATCCGGATCGGATTTCCGGGATTGAATTTCCCACCCTTCCGGTTCTGGCAGCTCTCCCGTTTGGACAATTACCAGGTGAACGCGGGTGTGCCCGAATTCCTGTTCCAGAACACGCGCCGCCTGATGGTGGACAGCGCCGCGGTGGCTCTCGGCAACCCGGGAGACCGCCTCGGCATGGCCATCCCGCTGGATCAGCGCGAATTGAAAGCCTATGAGACTGTGGACAGCACCATGACCTTGGACAAGGCCTTCCGGCCGACGGGTCCGCTGGCCCGATTCGTGTCGACCCGCGATGGCGATGGATCGGAGACGTCGAACCGCCAGGGGCCGTTCGCCCGCCTGAACGGGCTTACGCCCCTTGTCCGGTACAACCGGGTGGCCGGTTTGGATGCCGGTTTGGCCTTCGAGACACCGGAGATGTGGGCGCCGGTCGATATCCGGGTCTTCGGGCGCTACGCGTTCACCGCGGAGGAAGCGGGTTATGGCGTCCGCGTGGCGACCCGCAACCGGACCGGTTGGAATCTGAACGCGCGACATGAGGCGGAAATCGAATCCCGTTTCCAGGAAAGCCGCACCCCGGAGTGGATGTCGGGCGTGGGCATGGTCTTGTCCAACGCCGACCAGTTCGACCATTACCGCTCCGATGAAACCGCCATCGGTGTCAGTTATGACTATCGGAAACCGCGCGAACGCCGTCGCCGGCGCTCGGAACAGCGTTTGTTCGACCGCTTCACGACGGGCCTGGAGGTGCGTCAGGAAGTCGTCGGCAGCCGCCCGGCCCTCATCTCCTACTCGATTCCGGGCGGTGTTTCGCAACGCCCGAATCCGGCTGTGAACGATGGGACCTACCGGTCAATCGCGTGGCGGTTTTCGACCGAGACCGACCGCACGCCGTTCGGGGTCACCGGCGAGCGGTACCTGGACCTGGATGTGGACGTGGGCTCCTCCTACACGCGCATCCATGCGGAGGCCGCCTACCGCTTCGAAACCTTCCTGCGCCGGCGCTTCCTGCCCAATGTGTTGGATCTCACCGTCATGGCGGGAACCGGCTTCGGCACCATTCCTGCCCACCACCTGCATCAGGTCGAGGGAAGCGTATCCGCCTTCCGGCCCTATGGGCAGTTGCGAACGGTTTCGGGTCCCGGTTACGAAGGTCAGCACGCCATCGCCCTTCATTGGGAGCATCATTTCCGGACGGTTCCCTTCGAACTGATCGGCTGGGAAGCCGCCGCAAAAAAAGGGTACGGCTTGATCCTGTTCGGTTCCCATGCCGCGGCATGGACCGATGCCGCCACACGTGCGGCTCTGCCGTTCCGACCCAAAGGCACGGAGGGTCATCATGAGGCGGGGCTGTCGCTGACCGGTCTGTTCGGATTTCTGCGCCTGGATGCGGCCTATCGGATCGACCAACCCGGCTTCTACGCCGGTGTCGGATTCGCGCGGATCTTCTGAGATTCGGAAAACCCGTGTCGAAATGGGATATTCGGGCATGTTGAAGCCCTTTTGGTCGATTGCAATTCTTCTCTGGATCGGTTCGGCGGCCATTGCGCAGCCGATCGGCACCTGGCGCTATCACACATCCCCGTTGGTGGTCCAGAATGTGGTTGGCGCCGAAGACGGCCGTTGGTGGGCCTCCACGACGGGCGGCATCGTCCATCGGCAAAGCGACGGTACGGTGGTGACCTACAGCAAGGCCGATGGCCTGCATGCGCTGAATGCGACCTCGATGGCGTACGATGCCGCTCGGAATTTGATCTGGTTGGGTTATTCGGATGGCACCTACTCGCGTTTGGATGCGGGTACCTCGCAGATACGGACATTCACCGACATCCAACGCAGCGACCGCTTTCTGACCAAACGGATCTCCCGCATCCATGTGGCCGGCCCTGATCTGCTCATGGCGACCGATTTCGGAGTCGTGCGCGTGAACGCGTCCAACGGCTTGGTGCGCGACACCTATGCCCATTTCGGAGGCTTCAACCCGAATATCCGTGTGTTGGACGCCGTGGTATGGAATCAGATGGTCGTGGTCGCCACCGAACAGGGATTGGCCTTCGGCGATCCGGCCCTCGGTGATCTGCTCGTATCGTCGAATTGGTCGACCGTCTCATCGGAATCCATCCTCGCGCTCGGTGTGATCGGCGAGATCCTGTATGTGTCACGCAGTTCGGGCAATTTCCAATGGGTCCAGGCGCAGTTGACGCCGGTCGGCCTCTGGCCGGAGCCGGTACGGATGTTTGAGCGGATGCCGGGCGGAGCCTTGGCCGGGTTGTCCGCAACGATGGCTGTGATTCTGGAAACGGATGGGCGTCTGTCGCCTCTTCAATTGCCGCAAGGTGGTGGCAGTCTGGTATCGGCCTTCCGTTCAACGGGCGAGATCGTGTTCGGATACCGCGACCGTGGCCTGATCCGTCGGTCAGGGGGGCAGGACCGGTCGTTGGAATGGTCCGGACCCTATCTGAATGTGATTTCGCAGTTGGCCTTCCATGAAGGGTCCTTGCTCGTGGCGTCCAGCAGCGCGCCCAATCAGTTCTCCATCGGTCTGGCATCCACCGGATATTCCATCCTGAGGGGTGGGCAATGGACGAATGTGAATCGGGATACCGACGCGTTCATGCGGGATCGCAATGTGAACGCCGTGTACCGGGCGGCTGCCAATGAAACCCATTATTTCTTCGGGACCTATGGCAATGGGATCATCCGACGGGCGATTTCAGACGGCTCGCAGGTGCTCTACAACCGTGAGAACAGCAATCTCCCTGGTTTCGAGCTGTCACCGGAGTTCATCATCGCGTCAGGCTTGGATTCCGATTCGAAGGGCGATGTGTGGGCATCCATCCTGGCCAACATCACCCAACCCCTTGTCCGGTACGATCGGGCTTCGGACACGTGGGTCCGGTATCCGGTTTCGCCGAACGCAGGGTCTTCCTCGCAGTATTTCGGATTGACCATCGATTCATTCGACCAGAAATGGATTCCTTTGTATACGGCCACACTGGTGCCACGTGGGGTCTTGGTGGCCGCCCATGCGGCGGATGGAACGGAGCGGTCATTCCGAGTGACCTCCAACGACAATGAAGGCGCCTTGCCGGATGACCATGTGAGGGCCATTGTCCAGGATCAGCGTGGCGAGGTATGGGTCGGTACGGACCGTGGCGTGACGCGATTCCTGTTTCCGGACCGGATCATCACCGGTACCACGCAGGAGCGGCGCGGCACGCCGCTGATCAACGAAGACCCGACGGTCGCAGACCGGCTTCTGTTACGGGATCTGCGTATTTCGGCATTGGCCGTCGATCCGTCCAACCGGAAGTGGGTCGGTACGGCGGCGAACGGTTTATGGCTTCTGAACGAAAACGGCGGACGAGTGATCCACCATTTCACGGCAGACAATTCTCCCTTGCTGTCGAATGCCATTGTGTCGCTGGCCATCGACCCGGCCACCGGCGAGGTGTTTGTGGCGACGGATGCCGGCTTGCTGAGTTATCTGTCCGATTCGAGGGATGGTGAGCGAAAGATGGCGGATCTGTCTGTCTATCCGAATCCGTTCCGTTACGGTGATACGTCCCACATCACCATCGACGGTCTGAAAGACCGGTCCACGGTGACGATCATGGGTGTCGATGGTTTTCCGGTCGCACGTATCGAGTCTCGTGGCGGGCGGGCTCTGTGGAACGGGTTGGACACGTCCGGCAACCGGCTCGCCACAGGCATCTACACGGTTGTTGCCACGCACCCATCCGGTCAGCGGGCTACCGGCAAAATCCTGATGATCTACTGAAAAACAGAAAGGCCTCCCGTCGGGGAGGCCTTTCTGTCAAACCGAGTAGCCGCCGGATGGGATCAGCGGCGGGGTGCGAACGGGAACGGACTGACCGGGATGGATTCGGCGCGGCGGTTGGCACGGCAGCCTTTGCCGTTCGTGTCGTCTTGGGCGCACGGAATCGGCGCCTTGCCCAAACCACGGGATTCGATGCGGTTGTCCGCAACTCCGTTGGTCGTATAGAATTGACGGACCGCATTGGCGCGACGTACCGACAAGCGGAGGTTGTATTGGTCGCCGCCGACGTGGTCGGTGTAGGCGTCCACACGCACCTTGAAGTTCGGAGCGTTTTTCAGCTGATTCACATTTTGCGTGAGCGTCTGAGCGGCCTGGGTGTCGATGTTGGACAGGTCGAATCCGAAATTGATCGTATCCAAGGCGCGGATGAAGGCCGGATCGTTCGCATCCAGCGGGTTGGTGCCCATCTGGATTTCCTGACCATCGGTGAAGCCGTCGCCATCGGTGTCCGGATTGTTCGGATCCGTTTTGTGCGTCATCACTTCGGCGTAATCGCTCAAGCCATCGCCATCGGTGTCGGCCGATTTCGGGTTGGTGCTGTAGCGGTTGACTTCATCGCCATCGCTGAGGCCGTCGCCATCGGTGTCCGGGTTTTTCGGGTCCGTCATGTGGACCTTCACCTCGTCGCCGTCGCTGAGGCCGTCTCCGTCCGTGTCCCGGTTGTTGGGATCGGTGCTGTGGCGCATGACCTCCTCGAAATCGTTGAGGCCGTCCCCATCGGTGTCGGGGTTGAGGGGATTGGTTTTGTACACGCGAAGCTCATCATAGTCGCTCAGGCCGTCGCCATCCGTGTCACGAGCCCGTAGTTGGTCGTCGGTGAGGGTGGTGAGGTATTCCAGATCAACCTGTGCAGGCTCAGTCGGTTCAATCGGGGCTGGTTTTGGCGTCGCACATCCGACAAGGATGATCAGAAGGCCGGCAAGCAGATGGCTCTGGTAGGGAATACGGTTCATCGTAGGGTGTTTCGTGGTGGCAGTTGAAGGTGGGATCGCACAACATCTGAAAATAGCGATACTGTAGTGTACCACCCAAACGAAATGGGGTGTGGATTATTGAGCCGAAGGAAAAAAAAACCGTATATTGGCTGTCCTGAGGGGCTATAGCTCAGCTGGCTAGAGCGCTTGCATGGCATGCAAGAGGCCCGGGGTTCGAATCCCCGTAGCTCCACGAAAGCCCGACGCGAGAACCGTCGGGCTTTTTTTGTGGAACCGTTTCCTCGGTTTCGTGTTACACTTGGCAATACGTTCTCACGGAGGCACCTTTGATTCGCGTTTTGCTCATATCGGTACTGATGGGTTCAGCCCAGGTTTTCGCTCAAGGCCCGCAGGCGGGCCCGAACGACATCCGTCTGGAGATCCGTCTGTCAGAGGTCGTGACCAAGGCCCAGGTACTGTCGCTGGGCACCTTGGGCATCAACAACCGTGGTCGCGGTCAACGGGTCGTCGATCTGGTGATCCAGAACACGTCCGCGAATCGGTTGGACAACCTGTATCTGCACATCACGGTATCGTCTTCCGCGGTCGGTGTGATTGCCACAGCGGATTCCGATAATCAATGGTCGTTCTCCCTGTTGCCCGGTCAGGTTCTCGTCGGCAACAACAATAATTTCGAGAGCGGGTTTCCGGGCATTGTCGGCACCATCACCATGACCGGCGAACTGACACCTGGAGGCGACCGCTTCATCGAGAGTCTGGAGGGCGTTACACGCTTGCCGGATGCCGTCTATACCACGGTTGTGTCGATCTATCAAGGGGCGAACCGATTGAGTGGAGGTCGTCTGGTGGCAACTACGGTCGGCAACGTCGGTTCGGAACCGATCGCGAACGTCGTCGACTTCAACATCCTCACGCCAGGCGGACCCTTGGGAAGCGGTGAGACCATCGGTGTGGCCCAGCCGACCTTCCGGTGGGAAGGACCGACGAATACCGAATACCGCTTGCTGGTGGTCCGTGATCCCGGGCGCAACCAGACCGCCGAAACGCTGATTTCCCAGGCCATTTCCACGAGCGCCGGGGGAAACCTCTTGGAAAACGAAATGGTGGACGTGATCGTGCGGTCCAGCAGTTTTTTCTATCCGTCAGCCGGCGTCAAGATCCTGCGACCCGGCACCCGCTATTTCTGGCAGGTCATCGCCCAGATCCGATCGGCGACCGGGGTGGAGCAACGCCCATCCGCCATCTACGAGTTCGTGTATTCGAATCCGCAAGCGGCGGCGGCGGCGGAATTGCAGGCCGCGGTTGCCCAACTTCTGGCTGGTGCGGATCCGGAAACGGCCGCCGCATTCCAAGCCTTGGTTGAAGCGGGTTTTTCCATGGATAAGTTGCTGGTTGACGGCCGTGAGCTGACGGGTGCGCAGGTTCGGGCGTATCTGGAGGGATTTTATGAAAAAGCGAAGCAGGGCAACGTGGTCCTGGTGAAAGGTAATTGACCATGCGCGTGCTCATCACCCTGATCCTGATTTCGTTTCCGATTGCGGGCTTGGCGGCTGCTTCCGCTTCCGAGGCGGGGCAAACCCTTCTGTTTCTACCCTCGCTTGAGACCGCAACGAGTGCGTCCACCCGACCACTCGCGATCGTTCGCCGGTTCAAGCCGATGGTCCGCATCAAGGAGTCCGGCAAACCGAGTTGGGTGGATGCGCAGATGGCGTTCCAGCTTTTCGACCGAGACACCCTGCGAACCGGGGCCGACGGGTATGCGGTGCTGCAACTGGTGGACAACAGTTTGGCGCGGGTCCGGCCCAACTCCGAGTTGGTGATCCGGGGTGAGCAGAATGCCAGGGGCGGGTTGAATTCACGCATACAGGTCGAAAGCGGCGAACTCAGCCTGAAGGTGGAAGGGCGTGTGAGCCAATACGAGGTGGCGACCAGCTCATCTGTGGCTTCGGTCAAAGGAACGGAGTTCACGACACGCGTCCTACCGAACGGCGATACGGAATTCATCTGCTTCTCCGGCGTGGTCGAGGTCATGGCCTTGGGAACCGGGCAGACCATCAGCCTCACACGCCGCCGTCGGGCCGTCGTGGACGCGGAAGGAACGAACATAACGGTCAATACCGTGACCACGCGTGAAGTGAGACAGTCGCAGGAACAAACCCAGCAACTTGACACCGCGACCAGACCCAAAACCATCCGTTTGCGCTTCGTGAACCCGGACGGGCAGGTGCGTGAGATTGAGATCCGGTATTTCGAGAAACCCTGACCTGAACGTATGCCTCGATTGATAGCCATTGCGTTCGCCATCCTGCCTCTGGCCTTGAGCGTTCCGGTCGTCCATGGGCAGCGCATCGTGCATACTCCCCCCGCTTCCGTGGAGGCGGGAGACGGAATCGCGTTGCGGTTCCAGCTTGCCGGGGCCACACCGCAGATGGTGACCGAGGCGGCGGTCTTTTACCGGTTTCAAGGCGACCTCGCCTATCGTCGGGTTGCCGCACGCGCAGATGCCGATGGATTTGTCGCCCTATTGCCGAATGTTCCGGCCACGACCGCTCAGATCGACTATTACATGATCGCGGAGCTGAACAACGGCGGCATGGTCAGCCTGCCGACGATCAGTCCGACCGATAATCCGTTCCGGGTCACGGTCACGGTTCCGAAACCGGATGGTCCGATGTTCACCACGGTCGCGGACATCGAGTTCCGCATCATGTCGCCCTTGCCGGGTGTGCCCATGACCACCGACGACCTGCTGATCGCGGTCGCCTTGTTCCCCCAAAACGAGGATGCGGTATCGGATTCCATCCGCTTGTCAATAAACGGAACGGATGTGACCCATGCGGCCATCATCACTCCGTATATCGTGACCTACGTTCCCGATGTGATGCCGCCGGGATCCTACCGGGCGGAGCTCACCTACCGCTATGGCGGTCGCACGCAAAACGTGACGGAATGGACCTTCACCGTTGTGCCGCCGGGTGCCGCGGTCGCGGCGCAGACGCGGGGACGTCAGTGGGTGAATGGCGACGTCGAGTTTGTGGGTCGCTCGCAATCCATTTCAGGGAACAACCTCGATTTTGCGCGGGGTTCGACGAGCCTGTACGGATCGGCAGGCCTCTTGCGATATGGGGTCAACGGGCTTCTGACCAGCCAGGAAGACGCCCGTCTGCAGCCCCAAAACAAATACGGGGCCTATCTGCGCCTGGGCCATTATCTGGGTGTGGAGGGTGGACACGTGTATCCCGACCTGAACCCGCTCGTGTTGTCTGGCCGGCGCGTGTTCGGTGTGAACGCCCGTTCCAGCCTCCTCTGGCGGATGATCAACGTGAATGTGGTTGCCGGAGAGTTGAACCGGAGGGTTCCCACCTTGTATACGCCCATTCAGGAGGTTGTGACCGAACGCGCATTCGGTGATGCGGTGATCCGAGACACGACATTTGCCTTGCGTTTCAGACCCAATGGCGCCGGGACGTACCGTCGGGATATCCTCGCCGCGCGCGTCGCGTTCGGAAGCGGGCGCTACGCGCAGCTGGGGATCAATGCCCTCAAGGTGCGTGATGCGGTGGGGTCCATCGCCGTGGTGGATTCGCTGAAAGATCCCCAATCCGCTCCCTATCTGTCCGGTCTGACCACGGCCCAACGGAATTGGCTGAATGCGAACCCCGAAGCCTTCCGACCCGACCTGTCGAATCCCAAACCCCAAGACAACCTCGTCGCCGCCGCCGATTTCCGACTGAATCTGCATGGTGGGCGGATCCAGCTGGCCGCCGATGGTGCGGTCAACGCCTTGAACAACGATATCTCCGCTGGTCCGTTGAGCCAGAAGTACTTGGATGACCTGGGTGTGACCTTGGATGCCGAGATCCTGGATCGGATCGATCAGTTTTCCTGGTTGCTGATCATCAATGAGAACATGGCCAAGTTTCCATTTCGTTACAAGAACGATGTGGCCGAGGTGTTTGTGCCGACCAGCATTTTCGCCTATCAGAGCCGCTTGGGTCTGAACTACCTGGGTCATAACCTGAATGTGCAGTATCGATGGGTCGGACCGGATTACATTTCCTTGGCCAACAATGGCATTCGGCGCGATGTGGCCGGTTACAGCATATCCGACCGCTTCCGTCTGTTCCGGAACACCCTGTATCTGAACCTGCAGTATGAGAACCTCTGGGATAATCTGTCGCGTCAGCTGCCCGCCCGGACCACCACAACCAACACCAATGGCTCCCTGGGTTGGTATCCCGTGAACTTCCGCCTCCCCCGTGTGAATCTTTCGGTGCGGCATCAGCTTCGCGACAACGGAATCCTGCCTCAGAACGAGTTGATCGATCCGTCGCGTTTGGACGTGGCCATCCGTCATATCCGGATCGAATCCGTATCACCGGACACGGTGCTCACCACATTGGCCACACCCCGCCGCAATGAGACCTGGCAATACGGACTGGGGCTGTCGCAAACATTCTGGTTGCTGGGCATGTCCCATGATGCAAGCCTGAACCTGACGAGCATCCGAACCGATGATGTCCGCTTCCGATATGGCGATTTCCAAACCATGTCGGGCTCCTTCGGGCTTGTGAGTGACGCGCTCGACCTGCCACTCCGCACCAGTCTGAATGTCGGATACACCCTCGCCGAAGCGCAGAGCGGTCTCACCGACATCACATTGATGAACCTGTTGGCCGGCATGCGGTATGATTTCTTCGACGACCGCCTTTCGCTGAACACCGAGTTCGGGATCGTGAGCGCCAAGACCGTGGATGTGAAGATCGATATCGATGACAACGGCACCCAAACGCCGTTCGATGATTTCTACGTGCCCGACCCGACCACCAAAACCGAATCGACCTCCCTCAACTATCAGGGTTCGGCGAGTGCCGATTACCGGTTCTTGCAGCGGCATGTGCTGTCGTTGAGTGTCAGTTACACCAAGATCGACATCCGCTCGGCCACGACCGTCGTTCCGCCCAACGATTACTACCTGCAAATCCGGTACAGCTATCAGTTCTGAACCATGAACAAGCCGCTCGTTGCCGGAGGGATGGCGGTCGTGGTCTGGCTTATTGGCTGGTTTGCGGTTTCGACGCCACCCCTGCGTTCCTTGGAGCTGAACCTGATGGACCTGCTCTTCGAGTTACGCGGACCAAAAGACATATCCGATTCGCCCGTGGTCTTGGTCGCCATCAGCGAACAGTCCGCGTTCGAACTGGATGAGAAATGGCCTTGGCCCACCCACTTGTATGCCCGTCTCATCCACAACCTGAACCGGGCGGGTGTGAAGGCCATCGGACTCGACGTCATCTTCGATAAGACCGACATCTACGATCCGCGCAACGATTCCCTCTTCGCGGAGGCCATGACCACCTACGGAAACGTGGTGCTGGCTGGCAACGTGCTGGCGGATGTGCAACGATCTTTCGACCAGGTTGGAATGGTTCGGGTCGAATCGCGTCAGCTTGTGCAGCCCAACCGCTTGTTCCAGGAGTCGAATCCGAATCCGTGGGGCTATGTGGAGGTGGAACGCGACCGGGACGGTTTCCTCCGCCGCTACGGACTTCCCAAACAGCATATGGATACCGAAGTGCTGCCCTTCGGGGTGGAATTGTTGCGTGTGGCCTACGATATCCCGCGCGATCAGATCAAAGATGACGGGGATGTTTTCCAAGTCGGAGAATGGCGGATTCCGAAATTCAGCCCACGCAGCTTCAAGATCCACTACGCCGGCCCCCGTTCGAGCTTCCCGGAATTCAATTTCTCCGACGTGGTGGACGACGAGGGCTTCACCACCGCCTCCGAAGATGAGGAATTCCAGATCAACGCCTTCGACGATCCCGATTTCGGACTGCTCTATCAGGAAGTCTTCCGCGACAAGATCGTGATCGTGGGTGCGACCATGCCGGAATTGCAGGACTTCTTCGCCACGCCGTACGCGCCTAGCGGCAACATGCCCGGGTACGAGACGCATGCCAACGCGATCCAGACCATCCTGGAGGGGACCACCTACCAGCGTCTCAACAACAACTGGCTGCTGGTGCTCAGTCTGATCTCAACGTCCGTTCTCATAACCTTGGCCATGATGGTGGGTGCCTTATGGGCGTTGGTCGCCTTCACCATCTTCACGGGCATGGTGGGGTATGCGGCTTACGTGGCGTTCCTCAACCATCTGTTGGTCATCGAGGTCACGCCGTTCCTGGTACCGGGTATGATCGGGTTCATCGGGGCCGTCAGCGTCACATACTTCATCGAGCAACGGGAAAAAAGCCGGATTCGGAACATGTTCGGGGCCTATGTCTCGCCCGAATTGGTCACCAAGATGGTCGAAAGCCGGGAGGAGCCAAAACTAGGCGGCGAGATGTCGGACATCACCGCCTTCTTTTCCGACATCCAGAACTTCTCCACCTTCTCGGAGCAGCTCTCCCCCGACCGACTGGTCAATCTCATGAACGAGTATCTCACCTCCATGACGGACATCGTGATGGAAGAGGGGGGCACCTTGGACAAGTACATCGGTGACGCGATCGTCGCTTTCTGGGGTGCGCCGATGCCGGTCGAAGACCACGCCTACCGCGCCTGCGTCGCCTCACAGCGGATGATGAGGCGACAGAAGGAATTGCAGGCCAAATGGCGGCAGGAAGGGGGTTGGCCCGACATCGTCTATGGGATGCAGACCCGTATGGGCATGAACAGCGGCCGGGTGATCACGGGTAACATGGGCTCGGCACGCCGGTTCAATTACACCATGATGGGCGATAACGTGAACCTGGCCGCCCGTTGTGAAAGCGGCGCGAAAAGCTACGGCATCTATACGATGGTTTCGGAGGAGACACGCAGGCAGGCGGAGCGCTTCGGCAACGACCTGCTCTTCCGAACCTTGGACAAGATCGTGGTTAAGGGTCGCAGCCAACCGGTCGTGGTCTGCGAAGTGATGGGCTTCAAGGCGGATCTTCCGCCAACGGCCCTCGACCTGGTCTCCCTGTATGAGCGTGGTCTGGAGGCCTATTGGTCACAGGATTGGGATACCGCCATCGGTTATTTCGAACAGGCGGCCGCGTACGAAGGCACCGAATACAATCCATCCATCATCCTGCTCGGCCGATCCAATGCCATGAAATTCAATCCACCGGGCTCCGGATGGGACGGAGTGTACATGATGACCACCAAATAGTGAACCGGAATGCCGTATATTGGACTCCATAAGGGGCAAGTCTCATACGACCAGCTCCCTCTGAACTCCGCCAGGACCGGAAGGTAGCAACGGTAGGAGGTTGTAGCGGTGCGATATGAGGGGCTTGCCCCTTTTTTTATTTCCGGAAAGCCAGATCCAGGTCGTAACGGAACTCGAAGCTGTTGTTCGTGTCGTGCAAGGAGCGGATCGCCGCTTGTCGCACGAAGCCCATGCCTTCGTACAGGCCATGCGCCGTCGTGAACCGCGTATCCGTCCACAGATGCACATGATCATGACCCGAATCTCGGGCCACATCCAGGATGAAGCGCACCATCACCTTGCCCAGGCCGCGGCCGCGTTCGGTGCGTTTCAGGTACACGCGGCTCAGATAGGCGCCGTCATCACCGACCTTGAGCGCGATGCTGCCGATCACCGCGCCGGACCCATCCCGCATCGCATACAAGCGGTTCGGCGTGTGTTCATAGGCGGCCGGATACGCAACGAAATCGGGCAGTTCATCCTCCATCACGAAGATCCAGCCGTATTCCTCGAAGGTTTCGGCGATGATGGCGGTCATGGCGGGAATATCCTCCGGACGGGCGATGCGGAAGGTGTTCATCACCGCTTCAGGGCCTGGTGCAGCAATACCGCAGGGTGCGTGCCCTTGCGGTCGCCGAGATCGGCGATCTGATGCCGGCAGCTGAAGCCGTGCGCGCAGACACGCGTGTCTTTCGGTACGGAACGCAAGGCCGGAAGCAGCGAGGTCTCCGCCACGGCCACCGCCACATCGTAATGGTCGGCTTCGTACCCGAAACTGCCGGCCATGCCGCAGCAACCCGTTTTGAGCTCACGTGGCTGATACCCGGCCAGGGCGAGGGCCTTCATGGTGGGTTGGGTGCCGATGAGGGCCTTCGCATGGCAATGTCCGTGAACCGCGACCGGCGTGGGCGGCATATCGAACAGTCCCGCCGCCTCGTCCGCGTGTTCGATGAGATACTCCTCGAACAGAACAGCCGCAGACGCCACCGAGGCGGCGTCGTCCAACAACGCGGACGGCACGAGGTCCAAGGTCTCATCCCGCAGGGTCAGCAATTCCGAGGGTTCCTGGCCGATGATGGCGATGCCCCGCTTCGCATACCCGCGCAACTGCTCCACCGTGCGGATGGAAGCCTGCTTGGCATGGTCTAGGAAGCCCTTCGACAAATAGGTACGACCGCTTTGATGCGGTTGGGTCACGATCACCCGGCGACCCATGGCCTCCAGAACGCCCACCATGGCCTTGCCGATCTCCGGTTCATGGTGATTCATGAAGAGGTCGTTCAGGATCACCACCGGCGTGCCCTCCGCATTCACGACCGGCCGTTTGCGGTACCAATTCCAGAGGCTTTCAACTGCGAAGGCCGGCAGATTCCGTTCCGGTGCGATGTTCAGAAGCGCGTGATAGATCTCTTTCGCCGGACGGCTCATGTTGAAGGCGTTCACGAGCCTGGGCATGAGCGCCGCCAGCGGATACAACCGCTCGGGAAAGGCGAAGAACCGCTCGCTCAGGGTCGAACCCTTGCGCTGATGCCATCCGTGCAGGAATTCGGCCTTCATGCGGGCCATATCCACATTCGCCGGACACTCGGTCTTGCACGCCTTGCAGCTCAGGCACAGCGCGAGGCCTTCTTTCAGCTCGGGGGAGGTGAAGGCCTCGGGTCCTTCCCCGCGGAACAATTGCCGGAAGAGGTTCGCGCGGCCGCGGGTGCTGTCCTTTTCCTCGCCGGTGGCCATGTAGGAGGGGCACATCGTGCCGCCGCTGGCCGCCAGTTTGCGGCAGACGCCCGCGCCGTTGCAACGGTTCAGGGTTTCCATGAAGCCGCCGGCCTCGTCGCGCCATTGGAAGACGGTTTCCACGGCCGGCGGGTTCTCACCCGGGTAGAAGCGCAGGTCGGCATCCATGGGCTTCGGAAACACGATCTTGCCCGGATTGAAGATCCCCTGCGGATCCCAGATCTCCTTCACCCGCTCGAATACGGCGATCATCTCCCGTCCGTAAAAGCGCTCCAGGAAGGGCGCCCGCACCCGGCCGTCGCCATGCTCGCCGGAGAGCGAGCCCCGGTATCCTTTCACGATGTCGGCCACATCCACCGCCATCGCCTTCATCGTGTCCAATCCTTCCGGAACGGTCATGTTCAGCTCCGGTCGCAGATGCAGCTCCCCGACCGACGCATGCGCATAATACACGCATCGCACGCCATAGCGGGCGCACAGGGCCTCGATGTCGCGGATGTAGGCGGGCAGATCCGCCACCCGTACCGCCGTGTCTTCCATGAACTCGGGCGTCTTGGTCTCGGCCCATACGCCCATGAGCAGGCCCAGTCCGGCCTTGCGCAGCTCCCAGACGCGGTTCATCTCGCCGGCGTCGGTCAGGATGGGTGCGGCGGTGGCATGGCCATCGCCGAGCATGAGGGTCTGGCAGGCCTCGGCTTTGGCGCGGATCTCCGCCAGGTCGTCGCCTTCGAACTGGATGGCCAGGATCGCGCCCGGATCGCCCTGCAGGAAGAACCGGTTCCGCGCCTGTTCGGCATTGTTGCGGGTGGCGTCGAGCACGATCCGGTCCACCAGTTCCACGGCGGCCGGACCCATACCCACCGCCAATACCGTGGCCTCCATGGAGGCATCCACCGTTTCGAAATGCGGCACCAGCAGAATCGTGTGTTTCGGAAGCGGAACCAGACGCACATCGGCTTCCACCGTCATAGCCAGCGTGCCTTCGCTGCCGCACAGAAGCTCGCACAGGTTGAAGGGCCGCCCTCCGGGCGTGAAGGGGGTCATTTCGAGGAGGCGGTCCAGCGCATATCCGGTGTTTCGCCGGATGACATCCGGATGCGGCGCATGTTCACGGATGAGGCTCGCATGCTCCTTCAGCAAGGCGGTCATCTGCCGGTAGATCTGCCCTTCCAGTGTGTCGAGTTCGGTTTTCAGAATCAATCGGGTCTCCGAGAGCGGTTCGAAATCGACCACCTGGCCATCGCTGAGCACCACGCGCATCCGAGAGACATGTTCGCGTGTGGTCCGGTGTTTCAGACTGAAGGAGCCCGCCGAATTGTTGCCGATCATGCCGCCGAGCATGCAGCGGTTCGTGGTGGAGGTGTCCGGACCGAATTGCAAGCCATGCGCCGCCGCCGCGCGGTTGAGCGAATCGCGGATCACACCGGGCTGGACGGTCGCATAACCGGCGTCCGCGTCCAGCCGCAGGATGCGGGTCATGTGCCGGCCGGTGTCCATCACCACGCCGCCGCCGGTGGTCTGCCCGGCCAGGCTGGTGCCCGCCGCCCGCGCGGTGATGGCGATCTTGCGGCTGCGCGCCAGTTGGACGAGGTCCCGGATGTCGGCCTCGCAGGTCGGGAAGGCGACCGCCTCCGGCAGTTCCTCATACATGGAGGCGTCGTTCGCGTACAGGCGCCGGATGAGCGTGTCGGACTGAAGCATGCCCTGAAATTACGAACGCATGCGGTCTAAAACGGTGACGGATTCGGGTCCGCATTCGAACAGCAGGTCGAGGCAGCACGCGCCCGGAACGAAGCCGCCGAAATGCTGCGGATAGGCGGGATGCTCGAAGGGGACCTCCCGCATCCAGGGCCGGATGGGTTGATAGGGACGGCTTCCCGGTTCATGCCAGATCGAATCGAAATCCGCCGGATCGGGATATCCGGCCTTGGACGCGAACTCGAAGCGGGCATCGATGTCGAACAACCGCGCCAGGATGGCCAGCCAATCCGTGATCGGATCGTGGAAGCGTGCCGCGAGTTCGGGCTCGTAATGCTCGAAATAGGGGCTGTTCCGATAGGCGAAGCCCATCACCCGGAACGGGTCCGCGTCCGCATACACCCACTCGAGACCCGTTTTTGTGCGGATACGGCCGCGATGGACCCGTGATTTGCGAGACCAGGGCCGCAGGTCATCCAAGATGACGATGTCGGAATGCAGCCAGGTGGCCAGGTCGTGCAGATCCGGAAAACGGCCCGGCAAGAGCACCGCCGCATTCATGGGTCAGACATCCGACGGGCCGAAACGGACGGACTCCTCATCGGATGTCGGCTCGGCGAGGTGCTTCATCATGTCTTGGCGGAGTGCCTGGATGGACAGCCCGCTGCTCAGCATGCCATCGCGGGCCACGGAGATGCGCCCGCTCTCTTCCGAAACCACGATCACGAAGACATTGTTGCCCTCCGTCACGCCCAAGGCCGCCCGGTGCCGTGTGCCCGCCGTGTCCGACAGGCTCGGATTCTGCGATATGGGCAGGTAGGCGCTGGCACTGGTGATGCGGTCGTTCCGGATGATGACCGCGCCGTCGTGCAGGGGGGTGTCTTTGCTGAAGATGGTTTGCAGAAGCTTGCTGTTCACGCGGGCATCGATCCGGACACCGGTGTTGACCAGGTCGTGGAGGGTTGCGGTTTTGGCGAACACGATGAGGGCGCCGGTCCGTGTCTTGGTCATCTGCCTGACGGCATCCACGACCTCATCGATCACCGAACCATCTTCCGGGCGGTTGAAGAGGCGGTCGAAGGTGGAATTCTGACCGATGTTGTACAGCAGTTTCCGGATTTCCGGTTGGAAGATGATGAGCAGGGCCAGGATTCCCACATTCGTGATGCTCCTCACTACGAACTGGATGGTGGAGAAGCCCAGTGCCGAAACGGCCGCGTTCAAGAGGAACACGACCGCCAATCCCAGGAAAACAGGCACGGCGAACGACCCCCGGATCCATCGGTAGATATAGATGATGGACAAGGCGATGATGGACACCTCGATGAGGTCGAGGATGCCGAATTCAAGAAATCCGATGGGAAAGAGGTTCATTCGCGAGGCTTCGGTGCACCAAGATACTGTCATTCGCTTCCCGGACGTCGTGCACCCGCAGGATTTTCGCACCCATCATCAGGGCATGCGCATGAACGGCGATGGTGCCCGCCAGACGCCCCTCCACAGGGCGGCCGCCGAGGATGGCGCCGATCATCGACTTGCGCGAGACACCCACCAATACCGGCCGCGGACCCTTCGTCAGGCGGTCCAGATGTCGGAGGAGCGCCAGATTATGTGCCACGGTTTTCCCGAAACCGATACCCGGATCCACGATCACCTGCGGCACACCGGCCGCCTCCGCCATGGCCGCCCGCGTGTCGAGGAAGACCGCGACCTCCTCCACCACGTCGTCATAACGCGGGTCCTGCTGCATGGTCTTGGGGTCGCCGATGGCGTGCATGAGCACGAGCGGGCGCCGGTAGGTGACGCACAGGTCGATGAAGCGTGGTTCGGCCCGCAATCCCGACACATCGTTCAGGATGTGGGCGCCCGCCTGCAGTGCGGCCTCCGCGACGGCGTGTTTCGTGGTGTCGATGGAGAACAGCAGTCTCGGATGGGCCTTCAAGGCGGCCTCCAGCACCGGCATCACCCGGCGGAGCTCCGCGTCAGCGGAGACGGGGTCCGACCCGGGTCGTGTGGATTCGCCGCCGATGTCGACGATCGCGGCGCCGTCCGCCTCCATCTGCGCGATGCGGGCCAAGGCGGCCTCCGGATCCGTGAACCGGCCGCCATCCGAAAAGGAATCGGGGGTGAGGTTGAGCACCCCCATCACGACCGGATCGGCGAGCGGGATCACCAATCCTGGACGATGTCGTCTACGGTTTTGGACTTCGTGGCCCAGGCGTCGGCGTCGGGCAGAGCGTCTTTGGTCTCATTGATCACATGCGCGTCCCATTTCTCAGCCAACCGCGCGTTCCAGTCGATGTAATGCTCCTGGTCGGCAGGTACCTCGTCGTCCGGATAGATGGCTTCGACCGGACATTCCGAGCGGCAGGCATCGCAGTCGATGCACTCGTCGGGGTTGATCACCAGGAAGTTGGGGCCTTCACGGAAGGCGTCGACGGGACAGACCGCGGCGCAGTTCGTGTATTTGCAATTGACGCAGGCTTCGGTTACGACGTAGGCCATGGGAAGACGTTGAAATCGGGGTTCAGGGGTGGCTTCGGATGGGCGAAGTTATCCGGATGTGCGCTTAGATGCAATCTGAATTGCCCTATCCGCGGATGTGTTTCCGGTAGAAGGCGGTGAGCGTCGCATCGTCCGCGCCCCATTGGTAGCGCAGCCAGATGGCGGTGAAAAGCAGTTGAAGCCGGACGACGCCGTTGGCGCGGTAGCGCCGGGCCGAGGTGAGGGCCTCGCCGGCCATCAGGGCGAAGGGGACGAGTTTCCGGATGCGGATGACGATGTCCTGGTCTTCCATGAGGGTGCGGTCGGTGCGGAAGCCGCCAACCGCGTCGAAGACCTCGCGCGTGACGAAGAGGGATTGGTCGCCGAAGCGGACGGCATCCACATCGAAGCGGGTGAGCCAGGCGGAGAAGCGGAGCAGGGGATGGGGGTCGTCGAAGGCCAGGCGGTAGCACCCGGCCGGCCGGCCGGTGTGGATGGCGGCGTGGATGTCGGCGCGGAAGGTGGGCGGAGGCAGGGTGTCGGCATGCAGGAAATACAGGACGCGCCGGCCGGCGGTGGCCGCGCCAGCGTTCATCTGCCGGGCACGTCCTTTGGGCGCGGCCACCACGACGGCACCGGCGGCCTTGGCAAAGGCCGCGGTGCCGTCGGTGCTGCCGCCATCCGCCACGACGACCTCGTCGGCGCCGTGCCTCAGGAGATACGCCACGCGGTGGGCGATCACCTCGGCTTCGTTCCACGTCGGAATGACCACGCTCAGGCCCGGATCCATGGGAAATCCTGTTCCAGGGCGAGCAGATCCTCGGTGGTATCGACATCCCGCATGGGCTCCAACCGCGCCACATCGATGCCCAGGCGCATGAAATCGGCCAGGGTGTCGGCCAACACGGAATCGCTGCTCCAGACCTTGTTTTCAAAGATGGCCCGTACGGGCGAGGTGAGGCCCAGGAGCACGTAGCCGCCGTCATCGGCCGGACCCACCACGGCTTCGGCCTCGTCGAGGCGCTGGAACGCCTCGTGCAGGGTGGCGGATGTCAGTCCCGGACAGTCGGTTCCGATGATCACGGCCTTTCTGACGCCCTCGGCAAAGGCCGTCCGGAAGGCATCATGCATGCGTTCGCCCAGATCGGCGCCGTGCTGGGGCAGGCGCGTGAAGCCCGCCTCGGACCACAGGTCGCGCTCGGGGATGTCGCCGGCCAGGTGCACGCGGGCGTCGAAGCCGGCGCGGCGCACCGCCCCGCAGGTATGCGCCAGCAAGGCCTCGTACACCGCCAGGGCGCGCGCCGCACCGACACCCGCCGCCAGGCGCGTCTTCACCTGGCCGGCGACCGGCGGCCGCGCGAAGACGATCACGCGCTCGGCCGCCATCAGACGGTCGCGCCTCCGCAACTGCTCCCGGACCCCGCCGTGCAGCCGAAACAGTGCTGGTCCACCCGGATGCGCCGCGCGGCCAAGGCCGCCACATCGAATTCGGAAATATGGCGGGGCACCCCGGATTCGAGCTCCATCCCCAACATCTGGTTGAAATCGCAATCGTACAGACGCCCGTCCCACCCCACGGAGATCGTGTTCCGGCACATCACCCCCTCGGCGGCGGCCGGATTGTAGGCGTTCACCAGCTTCTGCATGTAGCTTTCGAGGTTGTCCGAAACGATCAGGAACTCCAGGTACCGGCTGATGGGCATGTTCGTGATCACGAAGAGCGAATTGAAGACGATGCCGTGCTTGTCGGCCAGCGCCTTCTTGAAATCGGCTTCCAGGCGGTCCTGCGCGGCCGGCAGGAAGGCGCCGAAGGGGTTGTACACAAGGTTCAGGTGGAGGCCCGTCCCCGGCTGGCCATACCCCACCTCGTTGAGCATGAGCAGCGCCTCGATCGAGGCTTCGAACACGCCGTCGCCGCGTTGCCGGTCGGTCTGTGCGGCCTGGTAATAGGGCAGAGAGGACACCACCTCCACGCCGTGTTCGGCATAGAAGCGCGGCAATTCCCGGTATTTCGGATTCACCGTGAGGATGGTCAGGTTGCAGCGAACCATCACATGGCGGCCCAGCTTTCGGATCTCCTCCACGAACCACCGGAAGTGGGGGTTCATCTCCGGCGCGCCGCCCGTGATATCCACGGTGCGGATGTCGGACGCCGCCAGTGCCCGGAGGCATTGCACCATGGTCTCGCGCGTCATGATCTCCTTCCGGTCCGGACCCGCATCCACATGGCAGTGCTTGCAGGTCTGGTTGCACATGTACCCCACATTCACCTGGAAGATGTCGATGCCGGTCGGCATCAGGGGATCCAGGCCGTGCGTGGCCAGCTTCGATCCGAAGGTGTGCAGTCCAAGGTCGCGCAAAACCCGGAGCTGGGTGGCCTCATCGGCCAGGGCGTGGCCGGTCGCGTGCAGGGATCGCATGCTCACATCGACAGTTTCTTGGCCTTGTTCATCATCATCACGCCGTGAACGAGTGAGGCGCCGCCGCGGATGGCCGCCGCCACATGCACGGCCTCCATCATCTGGGCCTCGTTGGCGCCCTTCTCAAAGGTGTCGGAGGTATAGGCGTCGATGCAATACGGACATTGCACCGCATGGGCCACGGCTAACGCGATGAGCGATTTCTCCCGTTCGGTGAGGGCGCCTTCCTTGAATACATCCCCGTACCAGTCGAAGAATTTCTTGGCCAGGTTGGGTTCGAATTCGGAGATGTTGCCGAATTTGCCGAGGTCGGATGGTTGGTAGTACATGGTGGGTGGTGTGTGGTCAATAAGCGAAGGTGAAAGTCGTTATGTTCGGGAGACGAGCCGACAAACTAACGAACCATTCCATGAAACGGATTGCAACCTTCGCACTATTTCTTCTCATCGCGGCAGGCGCCGCAAACGCCCAGGTCCGCTCGGGCGATGTCTCCGCCGGCATCATCCTCGGAGAACCCACCGGCCTGACCGCCAAGTGGTGGCGCTCCAACACCCAGGCCTACGACCTGGCCATCGCCTGGAGCACGGGTTCCGACGACCGGCTCCATCTGCACGTCAATTACCTGATGCATCGACCCGATCTCATCGTGGTGGATAACGGCAAGCTCCCCTTGTATTACGGTGTAGGGGCCCGGGTTGGCATCGCCAAGGAGTCGGAATTGGGTATCCGCATTCCGCTGGGCATCGCGTATCACGTCGAGACCCATCCCGTCGAGGTTTTTTTCGAGATCGTTCCCGTGTTCAACCTGATACCGGGCACCGCATTCGATGCCAACGGGGGTTTCGGCGTACGGTATTCCTTCGGGAAGCGGTAAACGCGCGTTAAGCCCTATATTCGCTGGCACAGTACCGTTCACGATAACCTGTCGCCTGTGAATAAGATCGGTCTCACCGTCGGCCTGTCCATGATCTTCCTGATGGTCCTGGGCTGGACCGGCGTCTTCTCCTTCGCTGAAACGCCCGACTCCTCGGCCTTCTCCGGATTCGGAAGCTGGCTCAGCATCCTGCCGCCGATCGTGGCCATCGCGCTGGCGCTCGTCACCAAGGAGGTGATCCTCTCCTTGTTCGCCGGCATCTGGATCGGCGCGCTCTTTCTGCATGGATGGAATCCCTTCGCGGCCACAGCCGGATCCCTGGAATTCATCGTGGAGGTGACATCCGACGGCGAGCATGTGTCCATCATCATCTTCAGCCTGCTGTTGGGCGGCATGGTGGGCATCATGTCGAAGAGCGGCGGCACGCGCGGTGTGGTCGACGCCTTCGGCGGCCTGGCGCGCGACCGCAAACAGGGGCAGCTGTTCACGACGTTTTCGGCCTTCATCATCTTCTTCGATGATTACGCGAACACGTTGATCCGCGGCAATGCGCTGCGGCCCATGACCGACCGCCTGCTCATCTCCCGCGAGAAACTGGCCTATATCGTCGATTCCACCGCCGCGCCCCTGGCCGTAAGCGCCGTGCTCACCACCTGGATCGGTTTCGAAATCACACAGATCCGGAATGCGCTCGCCAACTTGGCCGAACAGACGGCCGATCCCGTCTTGGCCGCGCAACTGCAGGCCGGCGCGGACAACGCCTTCACCATCTTCCTGCATTCGCTGCCCTATCTGTTCTATCCGCTGCTGGCTCTGGCCTTCGTGTTCATGGTGATCCTGATGAAGCGTGATTTCGGTCCCATGTTGGAAGCCGAACGCCGCGCCGCATCCGGCGGTGGCGTGATGCGACCGGGCTCGGTACCCGCCGCCGACGTGAATGCCGCCGCCTTGCAACCGGTCGAGGGCAAACCCCACCGCTGGTACAATGCGCTGCTGCCCGTGGCCACAGTCGTGATCGTGGCATTGATCGGATTGACGGTTACCGGTCTGGATAACAAAGGTGCCGACGAATCGGGTCTGATGGCCATCATCGGGAATGCGGATCCATTCCTGGCGCTGATCTGGGCTTCCTTCACCGGATGCGTGGTCGCCATCGGCTTGGTCGTCTTCCAACGCATCCTGACGGTGCAGCAAGCCATCGAATCCTTGGTCGGCGGGATGCAATCCATGCTGATGGCCATCCTGATCCTGGTCATGGCCTGGGGACTGGGCGAAGCGACCCAGGCCGTCGGCACGGGCGACTTCCTCTCCGGCTTGCTCCGCGAATCCCTGCCCATCGCTCTGCTGCCCGGCCTCGTCTTCTTCATCGCCGCGGCCACGGCCTTCGCCACGGGCACGAGCTGGGGAACGATGGCCATCCTGTTTCCGGTCGTCATCCCTTTGGCCGTTTCCATGGGCGCGGGCATCGGCTTCGCCGGAGGCGAACAGTACGCGATCCTGCTCGGATGCGTGAGCTCGGTGATGGGCGGCGCCGTCTTCGGCGACCATTGCTCACCCATTTCCGACACCACGGTGCTCAGCGCCATGAGCTCGGCCTGCGACCTGATGGACCACGTGCGCACCCAGCTGCCCTACGCGCTGCTCGTGGCCCTCGTGGCGATGATCGTGGGCGAGATCCCCGCCGCCTTCGAACTGGCCCATCCGCTCCTCGGCCTCGGGGTCGGCCTGGTCATCCTCTACATCGTGCTGCGGGTGTGGGGAAGGGATCCGGAAGAGGTGATAAGTGATAAGCGATAGGTGATAGGAGATAAGTGATTGGCGATACGTAATAA
>Ga0169931_10003772_pt1 | contig 23898 bp, 29 predicted proteins | sample Kivu_15m_20L_FD_129675 | JGI IMG/M metagenome (GOLD analysis project Ga0169931, IMG submission 129675) | Freshwater microbial communities from Lake Kivu, Western Province, Rwanda to study Microbial Dark Matter (Phase II) - Kivu_15m_20L... | ecosystem: Environmental > Aquatic > Freshwater > Lake...
CGTCCTCTTCATCGCGATCGATGACCTGAAGCCAAATCTCGGCTGTTACGGCGATTCACTCGCCATCACGCCGAACATCGACAAACTCGCCGCGCGCGGTCTAACGATGACGCGCTCCTACTGTCAGCAGGCCGTCTGCAGTCCGACGCGAACTTCGCTGCTACTGGGACGCCGTCCCGACACGACAAAGATCTACGACCTTCAGCATCACTTCCGAGGCGTGCTACCCGACGTCGTCACATTGCCGCAACACTTCAAGAACAACGGCTACGTCACCGCGGGCCTGGGGAAGATCTGGCATGGCGGACTCGAAGACGGCCGGTCATACACTATCCCGCATTGGGTTCCGCAGAGCCCCGGCGAATGGGGCTCGGTTGAAAGCGCCACGTGGCAGTCTCGCCGCGAAGCCTCCGTCATCGCGGCCGGCTGGCAGACACCGGCCAACGAACAGGCCGCGCAGAGGAAGCAACGCAAACAGGCCAATCGCCCCCACGTCTTCGAGAATCCCGACGTTGCCGACAACGATTTGCCCGATGGCAAGACCGCCGATCAAGCGGTTCGCGCCATCGCCAAACTTAAGGACGAACGCTTCTTCCTCATGGTCGGCTTCTCGAAGCCACACCTGCCTTTCATTTCGCCGAAACGCTATCTGGACATGCACGCGAAAGAGAAGTTTTCGCTCGCGAAGTACCGTCAGCCTCCCGCTGGGTCACCCGATTTCGCCGGCCACGTCAACGGCGAACTGCGCAGTTACAAAGGCGTGCCCGAGTCCGGCCCGATTCCCGAACCGCTCCAACTCGACCTCATTCGTACCTACTACGCCGCCGCTTCCTACACCGACGCGCAGATCGGCAAAGTCCTCGATGCGCTGGACAAAAACGGCCTGCGGGACTCTACCGTTGTCATCCTTTGGGGCGATCATGGTTGGCATCTCGGCGATCACGGTCTCTGGCACAAACACACCAATTTCGAACAAGCCACACGCACGCCGCTGATACTAAGTGTTCCCGGCGCGAAGACCGCGGGCCGCAAATCCGCGGGTTTCACTGAATACGTCGACATCTTTCCGACTCTCACCGAGGTCTGCGGCCTGACGCCGTCAACGGGCATGGAAGGCATCAGCTTCGCGCCGCTGGTCGACAACCCCGACAAGTCTTGGAAGAAAGCCGCTTTCAGTCAATATCCGCGCGGGTCCAGTGAGCATGGCGAACTGATGGGCTACTCGATGCGCACCGATCGGTACCGTCTGACGCTTTGGAAAAAACGCGCCGGCGGCGCCGAAGTCGCGGCCGAACTCTACGATTACGAAAAGGACCCCGACGAACGCCAAAACGTGGCTGGCGACAATACCTACGCGGCTGCTCTGAAAGACCTTCGCTCCCAATTTGACGCGGGCTGGCGCGGCGCGCTGCCGCGCTAAGTCAAGCGGTGCAAATAGCGGTCGATCGCTGCGATCTGCTCTTCCACACGGCTTCGGTCGCGTGCATCGGGCGCGAGCGCCAGGTACTGCTCGAAGTCCGATTTCGCTGCCTGATACTTGCGCAATTCGACGTTTACGGCGCCGCGCAAAACATAGCTGTCGGCATCGCTGGGCGATGCTTCGAGCAATAGATCGAGAATCGACGCGGCCTTCTTGTAGGACTTCGAACGCAGATAGATGGACCGCAAGTTGTTGAGCATGCGGATCACGATCTGCTGGTTGCTCACCGGGTCGAGAATCCCTGGCGATGCCGAGAAATCCATGCCCGAGACCTGTCGGGCGAGATCAAAACACTGCTCTTCGTCCAGGAACTGGCCGTTGTTGAATACATCGATGAACGTGTGAAAGTCGTCGTCGTCGTAACGCACGAGGAAATGCCCGGGAAGGCCGACTCCGCTCACCGGAAGTTCCAGCCTTTCGGCGATTGAAAGATAGACGACCGCGAGCGAGATCGGAATTCCTAGCCTAGATGCGATCACTTCGTTGATGCAGCTGTTGCGCGGGTTGTAGTAATCGGTCTGATTGCCAGCGAATCCCTGCTCACGGAAGAAAAACTCATGGAAGACTTGCAACCGCTCAATTGCGTCGTACTCCATGCGAATCCGGGCGTCGATCTCCGCCGCGTACGAATCGAGGATATCGATGAACGGCCCCGGATCGAGATTGGGAAATTCGATAGAGGCCAACTCCAGCGCGGCCAAGTCGAGCGGCGCGTCGGAGTTTTCACGGTGTAACAAATCGCGAAGCGTTTCCATGGAGGCAGACGGATCCCGTGCCGCTAGAATAGCAGATCGCCGCGTTTGCCCCAAACGCGATAGTACTATTACGATTTCTCGTCGGCCTGCCGCAAATAGGCGTCGTTGCCAGACAGCCAGTCGTTTCGGACGGGCGCGAACAGATCGAATACGAAGGAGTCCTCCAAAACGTCCACCGCATGAGGAACGTGTGAGGGGATCTGCAGCGCTTCGCCCGCGTTGACTTCGATCTGTCGTCCCTCGGAGTGGAACAGCAGTTTGCCAGAGAAAACGATCGAGACCTGTTCGTTCTCGTGATGGTGCGGCGGCACGTGTCCGCCTTTTTTCAATTCCAGTTTGGCAATCGTGATGCGGTCGGTATGAACGACCTGCCGCGCAAACGAAGGGTTCATGACTTCGACCGCGATATCGTCCCAGTGATGGAGCTTCATAAGACCCGCGAGTGTATCATGAGAGAGTGATGCCTTGTTATCGAAGGACACCGGCTTCGTGACCCCCCCGGTGGAGTATACGCTGCCCCTGAATGAAAGTAAGGGGATCGGTTCTGTGATCCTGAAGCCCGACTCGGCGGCGCTGATTGCGGGCGTTGGCATCCATCCCTTTCCGATTTGGCCGGACGACCGGGGCTACTTCCTCGAAGTGGGGCGCACCGGCGAGGGGGCGATCGCGGAATTTCCGTTTCAGAGCACGCAGGTATCGGCCGCGCTCAGCTATTCCGGCACGATCAAGGCGTTCCACATTCATCGTTATCAGACCGACTGCTGGGTGGCCTCCGCTGGTATGTTTCAGGTCGCGCTTGCGGATCTGCGCGCCGAGTCGCCGACTTTCGGAAAGATCAACACTCTCTACGTTGGCTCTCTGCGTCCGTGGAAGATCACGATTCCGCCAGGTGTCGCGCACGGTTACAAAGTGATCGGCGCCGAGCCCGGTATGTTGATCTACGTCACCGATCGCACCTACAATCCCGACGACGAAGGCCGCATCGCCTACGATCACCCGGGCATCAACTACGACTGGGAGTTGCAGCACAAATGAAACTGCTCGTGACGGGCGGCGCTGGATTTATCGGCTCCGCATTCGTACGCCAGGCCCTTGCCGGCGGCGATGTGACCGCGCTTTGCAACGTTGACGCCTTGACCTACGCCGGCAACCTGGAGAATCTCGCGAGCGTGTCGCCCGACCCGCGTTATCGCTTCGAGCGCGCCGACATCGCCGATGCCGCGGCAATCGAAAATATCTTCGTGTCGTTCGCGCCCGAGGCCGTTGTCCACTTTGCTGCCGAGTCCCACGTTGACCGCAGCATCCTCTCGCCCGAGCCCGTGATCCGAACCAACCTCAACGGTACGTTCACACTGCTCGAAGCCGCGCGCCGCCACAAAACGGAGCGGTTTGTCCACGTGTCGACCGACGAAGTCTACGGCTCGATCGACGAACCACACGACGCCGACGAAGGCTATCCGCTAAAAGCCAGCAGCCCGTATTCGGCCTCGAAAGCTGGAAGCGATTTGCTCGCCCTGTCGTACGTCACCACCTACAAGATGAACGTGAGCGTGACACGGGCGTCGAACAACTACGGCCCGTATCAGTTCCCGGAAAAATTGATCCCGCTGATGATCGCTAACGCGCTCGAGGGTAAATCGCTGCCCGTGTATGGCGACGGTATGCAGATCCGCGATTGGCTGTACGTTGACGATCACTGCGCTGCCATCGATGCCGTGCTGCGCCACGGCCGTGCTGGCGAGGTCTATAACATCGGCGGCAGCCGTGCGCTTCCGAACATTGAAGTGGTGAAGCGCATTCTCGCGGCGACCGGTCGTGGCGAAGATCTCATCACCTACGTGAAAGACAGGCCAGGGCACGACCGCCGCTACGCAATCACCAGCGAAAAGGTTGAAACCGAAACGGGCTGGAAGCCGCGCGTTGAATTCGAAAACGGACTTGCCCGCACTGTGGCCTGGTACCGCGATAATCCGCAGTGGATCGCGAACGTGCGCAGCGGTGCGTACCGCGACTTCTACGAAAAGAACTACTCCAACCGGTAGACTACTCGGGCCGGGGAATTCGCGGCAGCAGTCCGTCGATTCGTGCGCTCGCTATAGCGCAGCCGAATCGCATTAGGCCATTGAGTACGAATCCAACGCGGACGACAAACAAGTGCAAGCCTTGGCGCACCGGCGGATCGCCATCGTACTGCGCGAGCTGCAAGTGCCACAGCCCCGTTGCTGCTGGATCCTGTACCGCCGCGCCGATGACCACGTCCGCGCCAACGGGTGATGCGGGCGTAACCACGAGCGAGTCGAGCTGAAATACTTGCGTCCCCGTCTCGAAGTCCTGCGCGAAGAAGAGAATCTCGCCGGAGGGGACATTACGAAATCCGCCGGAGTCGCCCTTGAACGCTTCTACTATCAGATTCTGAATCATAAATTGCCTTTCTAAACAATCAGCGAAGCCCGAGTCGAAATCGGGACACTACCGCTGACGCAAAGCCCGTAACCCCCGCAATCGCTCGCGCCGGTCCTCGATTGCATGCACCTGCCGCTCGTCCAAGCCGAAGTAGTGCCCCACTTCGTGCCAAACCGTGTCCGTGACGATACGCCTTAGTTCCTTCTCGGTACGCGCCATCTCCTCGTGCGCGCGCTGAAAGATACGAATGCGTTGCGGGCCTTGGTCCTCTTCGAACAGCCCCAGCAGATCGCGTGACGGCCCCCAGTCCTCGACGGAAACCACCAGGTTTCGCATCCGCGCGCGGAACTTCCCAGGAATCTGCGCGATCGCATCCTCCACTAGCGCATCGAATTGTTCCCGCGACAGCCGTACCGCCACTTTGTCAGAATAGAGAGTTACCCCCTCCTTTCTCAACCTCCCATGAGCGAAATCTCCGACCTCCCAACGATCGCCGCCAATCTTGGCATCGGGAAACTCGACCGCCACATCTTCATCTGCGCCGATCAAAGCAAGCCGAAGTGCTCCTCGAAAGAGGACTCAAACGAGGTTTGGGAGCACGTGAAGAAACGTGTCGCCGCCGCCGGCAATTGCTCATTGCGCAGCAAGGCCAACTGTTTGCGCGTTTGTGAACACGGACCAATTGCAGTGGTTTACCCCGAAGGCGTCTGGTATCACTCGGTAACGAATGAAGTCGCCGACCGTATCATCGACGAGCACTTGATCAACGGCCAGCCCGTAGAAGAATTTGTCTTTGCGCGAAGTCCGCGCGCATGAGTGAAAAGCGCGTCATCGTGGCCATTGACGGCCCCGCCGGAGCGGGAAAAAGCACCGTTGCGAAAGCTGTTGCCGAAAGGCTCGGCTACTTGCACGTCGACAGCGGCGCGATGTATCGCGCCGTCGCATTGATGGCGGTCGAGAACGACATCGACCCCTCCGACCACAACAAACTCGTGCCGCTCGCTTCGCATGCCGAGATTGCCTTGCGCGCGGGAACGGTATTCTTGAACGGCCGCGATGTGACCTCGGAGATTCGCCTGCCCGCCGTGTCGCAGGCGGCGTCGCGAGTTTCGGCGATCCCCGGCGTGCGTCGCGCGCTCGTCGCCCTGCAACAGGACTACGCCAACGAATGCAGCGTCGTCATGGAGGGACGCGACATCGGTACTGTCGTTTATCCCCACGCCCAGGTGAAGATCTATCTCGACGCCAGCCCGGAGATTCGCGCGCGTCGCCGCGTCACCGACGAAGGCGGCGACTACGAGAAGGTACTACGCGAGATCCGCGAACGCGACGATCGTGATGCGACGCGTCCGGATTCGCCGTTGCGCCAAGCCGAAGATGCCCATTTTCTCGATTCGTCCGGCATGGATCTTGAACAGGTCATCACCGAAGTGCTGCGTATCGTGCGCTCGAAAACATCGAATGGAAGAGGAGTCACCAGTTGAGTCAGTTGATCGTAATGAAGTTCGGCGGGACGTCCATGGGAAGCGCCGAACGCATCAAAATCGCCGCGTCGATCACGTCCGAGCAAGCGAAGAAGTCTCGCGTGGCGATCGTTGTATCGGCGATGTCGAAGGTCACCGACCTGTTGCTCGACACGTTGCGCCACGCTGAGTCGGGCGACAAAGCGACGATTGAAAAAAACGTTGCAAGCTTGCGCGAACGGCACAAGCAGACCGCCGCCGAGTTGCTCGCCGATCCCGGTCCCGTACAAGACGGCATCGACGCGCTGGCCGCCGAGTTCGAACGTATCGCCCAAGGCATGCTGTTGCTTGGCGATCGTCCTCCGCGCAGCGTTGATGAAGCGATTGCCATCGGCGAACGCCTCACCGCGCTGATAATCGCCGCGTATTTGAGCGAAAAAGGCGCGCCAGCGCAAGCGATCAACGCAGCAAGTGTCGTCGTCACCGACGGCGTCTTCGGCAACGCAACGCCGATCATGGAAGCAACACGCGCGAAAGCGAACTCGCTCATGCAACCGCTGCTAGCGCAAGGCGCCGTTCCCGTAATGACCGGGTTCAACGGAGCCACCGTCGATGGTAAGCCGACAACGCTTGGCCGAGGTGGGTCGGACTTCAGCGCGTCGATCCTCGCCGCCGCGCTCGACGCTTCCGAACTTTGGATCTGGACCGATGTCGATGGCATCATGACCGCCGACCCACGCCTGGTGAAAGATGCGAAGGTGCTCGATGAAGTGACCTACGCCGAAGCCGCCGAACTCGCCTACAACGGCGCCAAGGTGCTCCACCCTCGTACGCTCGCGCCGCTAGTCGAAAGGAAGATCCCGGTGTGGAGCAAGAACTCGTTCAACCTCGCCGCGCCGGGCACGAAAATCGTCCCGTCGCTTGAAGAGCCGCCAGGCGCGCGCGCTGTCACGTCGATGGCGAATGTTGCGCTGGTCTCGGTCGAACCGGCGTCCGGCGCCATCTCCGGCACGCGCGTAATGGCTCGCGCCCTCGACGCGCTCGACATTGTAGGCGCCGAAGTGCTGACCCTTTCCAGTTCGTCCTACCGGCAGAGTTTTTGTTTCCTGATTCGCAAAGACGAACTGCCGGTGGTGTTGAAGAGCCTGCAGGACGCGTTTGCTTTAGAGATTGAACACGGCTACGTCAAGCCGTTCCTTGTCGACGAAAACGTGGGTTTGCTGGCCGTTGTCGGCGAAGGCATGCGCGGCGTGGCCGGTCTTGCTGGCCGCGTGTTTACCGCCGTGAGCCGCGAAGGAATCTCGATTATTGCGATCGCGCAAGGATCGAGCGAATTAACGATCAACCTCGTCGTTAGCCGCGATGGCCTCGAAAAGGCCGTCAAGGCGATACACGCCGAGTGCCAACTGGGGGCCTAGCAAATGTTTTTCTTCCTACTCGCGGTCGTCGATTTCGTACACTTCACCGACACGCACGTCATCAAACTCGACGGTATTCATCCTGAGATCGCCGCCGCGCGCGCGTCGAACGGACCATCACGCGCGACGCTGGAGAAGTTCGTAGCCGCCTTCAAGCCCGGCAGCGCCGCATTCGCGATTCACACCGGCGACATGATTGACGCGTGGTGCTTCGACACGGCGTCGGGCGCGCCGGTCTACGGGCAGATCGAAAGTTTCACGCGGCCCGCTTCGAAGCTGCCCGTGAAGCTGTATCCGGTGCTCGGCAATCACGACGTCGAGTGTTACCGCCGGAATCCGAAAAATCCGCAGGCGCCGGTGGGCGATCAATCGGTGGCTGCGCAGACGCGTCAAGCATGGCGCAAATCGCTGCCGGGTTTCAAGAAAGGCACATACTATTCATTCGCGAAAAGAGTTGACGGCACGCGCTACCGTTTCGTGATTCTCGACAACGGTGAGGCGGCGCAATCGAACTTGAACGCGCAGATGGCGTGGCTCTCCGGCGAGTTGAAGAAATTCCCCAAGGACAAGGTCGTGCTGGCACTGCACATTCCGATCGGCGCGTCGGATCTCTTCAGCAAATCGCTCGCGGCGGCTGTCAGTGGCTCGTCGAGCGTCGTCATGATTCTCTGTGGGCACCGCCACACGGACGACATTTCGCCCATCGCGCTCGGCGCGAGCAAACCGGTGCAGGTGCGGACCTCCGCGATGTTCAAAGGCGCCGATCAGTGGCGTCGCATCCGCCTACACAAGGACAAAATCGAAGTGTCGGCAACCGGTATGCCCGATAAAGTAGCGGCAACCATTGCCGTTGCTCCGTAACCGCTACCGGCTACTCGGCGACGCCGAAAGCGTACTCGGCGAGCAACTTGCCGCTTGCGCCAAACAACCGCGCTCGATAGCTTCCAGCCGGCAGCCGGCGAGTTGGAATCGACACCGCGAGCGCGCCTTGTGGATTGCGGGCAAGGTCGCCTACCGATTCAATCTCCGCGCCTTTCGGCGTGAAGATGCCGAGCCGGAACGGCCCGGCGACAGTCGGCGGCGGCTCCATCCAAAGTGCAATTTGCTTTGCGCCGGACGGCACGCGGATGTTGTTCGCCTCCCCGTCGCGTGCTGCCTCCAGGATCAGGACAGGTAATGAAGACGAGGCGAGTTCTCGGCCGGCCATCTCCTTCTCGAGTGCGGCGATCCGTTCCTTTGCGATCTCCTGCTCCCGACGCGCCTCGGCCGACAGCCTAGGCTGTTCGACAAGCACACTCCAACCAGCGATGGCCGCGAAAAGCGCCGAGGCCGCAATGCCGACGCCCGCGGCGAATGAACGCTTCGCGGGCGAATTCGCGGTGAACTCACCCGCCGCTACTGCACCCTTCACCGCACTCCGCATCCGGTCCAGGGATTGGACCTCTTCAAAGCACTCCGCACAGCCGAAAAAGTGCTCTTCGAACGCCGAGCGGTCGTGCGCGGACAGCTCTCCGCGAACGTAGAGTTCGGCCAGTTCGCGCTGGCGTGCTTCCAGGTGGTTCAAGCAATCTCCGTAATGAAGTGGCGGTACTGAGGTGTTTGTAGCATTTTTATTTTTGCCTTGGCGTGGTTAGCCGCAAGTAGAATTCACGAAAGCTCTTCAAAGCGCGGGACTTTACAAGCCGAACCCGGTCCGGCATGATCCCCATCTTCACCGAAATCTCGTCCCGCGATAGATCGTCGTAGAATGCGTAGCGAATGATCTCTCGCTCACGTGGATCAAGCCGTTCGAGCGCCATCTTCAACGCCTCGCGCTCGGCGCTGTCGACAGTGGGTGACGGCGACTGTGGCTGGCCCGCCGCTTCGATTTCGTCGTAACGGCTTGCCGAACGCTGCTGCTCCCGGATGACATTTCGAGCGATGCCAAGCACGAAACCCGGGAGCGCCGCTTGGTTCTGGAGCGCACCATCGCGCAACGCGCGGATAGCCCGTAACATCGTTTCGCTCCGAACGTCGTCGGCAGCCGCCGGGGACCGGAGGTCCCGCAAAGCGATGAAGTAAATGCGGTCCCCGAAATCGGCGGGCAACCTGCCGATGACTTCCTCGATTTCGACGGGCTCGGGCTCCAGCATCATCCGTCATTCAATCCTATCGAAAGACTGCAGCTTTCGTGAACCTGTCGGCGCACGCGGTTGTTGCCTGGCGTACTGTCATTCTCCGCGCTTCATAGGGCGCGGTCCCGGAGTAGCTGGCGGCTCTAGGCGGGGACCACCGGTGGCAGCGTAACAACAATCGCGCTGCCGCCGTTTTCCCCTCCGCGATAGCCGTGTGGTTCCCCGGAATCCATGTAAACCGCGTCGCCTTGCTCGAGCGAGTGCCATGCACCCGCGAACGATACCTCTACAATTCCCCCGGTGACATACAGAAGTTCAGCGCCGTCGTGCGAATGCGGCTCGGCCATCGCGGCGGCGCCGGCCGGAAACTCCGCATAGTACGCCTGCATCGATTTGTCTTGAATTGGAAAGGCGAGGCACTCGAAGAAGTACCCGGGCGACGCCGCTTCTGGCTTTTCTGGGAAACGCATGCGCTCGTTCTTGCGGACGATAGAGAAGCGGCGCGGCTTGGAAGGATTGGTGAAGAAGTAATCGATGCCAACTTCGAAAACCATCGCGATGCGGGCCAGCGTCGCGAGCGTCGGCGTGGCCTTGCCGGTTTCGAGTTGCGAGAGCAGCGACGCCGACAGCCCGGAGTGTTTGCCGAGGTCCTTCAAGGCAATCTTCTTGCGCAGGCGAAGCGACTTCAACTTCGCGGCGATGTCGTAAGTCGAGAGAACGCGTTGGATTGTCTGGTCGCTGGTTTCAGTGGGAGGCATGCAATCGTTCGTAGGAGATGATAGCAGGTGGGAAAAGAATGAATCGGGCGAATCGAGGTGGCATCCTACCCTTCGATGCTAGCCGCGACTCCCGCTCTCGTTTCCCGTAATGCGCGCTCCGACAAGCGCGCGGTCGAAGCGGCTCTCCGGGCCGTGTTGCCGGTGGACTCCAGCCAGGTCGCTCGTGCCATGGGCTATTCCGTGTTGGGCGAGGCTGGGCGGGTTCGCCCTTTACTTGCGGTGAACACGGGCCGTTTGTGTGGCGCGCCACCCTCGGCCGTGATGCGATGCGCGGTGGCCGTGGAGTTCATCCATTCGGCATCGTTAATCGTGGATGATTTGCCATGTATGGACAACGACCCCGTGCGCCGTGGCAGACCCTCAGTGCACATTGCCTTTGGAGAAGCGACGGCGATTTTGGCGGCGCATAGCCTCGTCGCGCTCTCGGCCAAGCATGTCGCACTGGGATTTGAGGAGGTGCACGATGGATCGATGTTACGTTTCCAATGCAAGCTGCTCGGCGCGCTTGACCCTTCATCACTGACGGGGGGCCAAGAGATGGATCTGGCGAAGAGCGGTTCACGCGCCGAGATCAATGAGAAGAAGACTACTCCTCTTTTCCGTTTGGCGGTGGAGGCGGGCATGATTGGGAGCCGGTTGGACGCTGGCGCCATCTTCGCGTTGCGTCAGTTCGGCCGCGAATTCGGGGCGTCGTTTCAGCTTGTCGACGACTACCTGGACGGCGAATTGAATTCTTCGGGCATTCCGGCGCAGCAGTTGGACGCGACCTGGAAAACGCTAGCTGGGTTCGGCGGTGAAGCGGATCCGCTTCGCGACATGGTGGAGGTTCTATATGAACGCCTGCGCGGTTGAAGTCCCTCCGGTTCAGGCCGGCAGAGACAGACACAGTAGAAAAGTTGTGGTGATCGGCTCAGGTTTTGGGGGCTTGGCGGCGGCGGTGCGTTTGCAGACCCAGGGCTATGCCGTAACGCTTCTGGAGGCGAGGGATCAGCTCGGCGGCAGGGCCCAGGTCTTCCGTCGCGACGGGTTCACTTTCGATGGCGGGCCTACGGTCATCACCGCGCCGTTTCTCCTCGAAGAACTCTTCGCTGGCGCCGGGCGCCGTATCGAAGATTATGTTCGAATCGTCCCGGTCGACCCGTTTTACCGCGTCTCATTCCACGATGGCCGGCACTTTGATTATTCGCAAGACGGGGAAGCGATGGAGCGGCAGATTGCGGCCTTCGCGCCCCGAGACATCGCGGGCTATCGCACCATGTTGTCAAAGACGCGCGCGATCTTCGACAAAGGCTTCACGGAGTTAGCTGACAAGCCTTTCTTGAAGTTCAGCGACATGATACGAATCGCGCCCGATTTGCTCCGCCTGCAGTCGCACAAGACGGTTTATCAGTTCGTCTCCAGCTACATCCGCGATCCGTTCTTACGCCGCGTCTTCAGCTTTCATCCGTTGTTGGTTGGAGGAAATCCGTTTCAGACGACGTCGATCTACGCCCTCATTCAACATTTGGAACGGCACTGGGGTGTGCACTATGCAATGGGTGGAACAGGCGCGGTGGTTGCCGCTTTAGGGAGGCTGTTCACTGAACTAGGAGGCAAAGTATTACTGAATACCCCCGCCACGAGGATTGTCGTCGAAAACGGAGCGGCTGTCGGGGTGGAAACGACCGATGGCACTTTGCGCGCCGACGCGGTCGTTAGCAATGCGGACGCACCGAACACTTACCGAAAACTGGTATGTCCGTCCGAACGTCGCAAGAATACCGACGCCCGGCTGGAGCGGATGCGTTACAGCATGGGGCTATTTGTGCTCTACTTCGGAACGAACCGGCAATACCCGGACGTGAAGCATCACTCGATTCTGCTGGGCGAGCGCTACGAAAGCCTGCTGAACGACATTTTCAATAAGCACCGGCTGACCGAGGATTTCTCGGTTTATTTGCATCGGCCGACCGCTACCGACGCATCGATGGCGCCAAGCGGATGCGACTCTTTCTACGCGCTCGTTCCCGTTCCCAACCTTCGCGGCGGGTCCGATTGGCGGGTGGAGGGTCCGCGGTTGCGAGAGAGGCTCATCGACTACCTCGAAACCCACGGCTTGCCGGAGTTGCGCCAGCACCTTGTGACCGATCTCATCCTTACGCCGCTCGATTTCGAACAAAAACTAAACAGCTACCTTGGAGCTGGATTCTCGTTAGAGCCTTTGTTTTCCCAGTCGGCGTGGTTCCGGCCGCACAATGAATCGGAAGATATCAGAAATCTCTTTCTTGTTGGCGCGGGGACTCATCCTGGCGCCGGTATCCCGGGAGTGTTGAGTTCAGCGAAGATCGCCGAGAAACTCGTCCGGGAGCGCGTTCCATGCTAGATAGGCAGCAATTGCTGATCATGGCGGCGCGTGCCGCGGCCGAAGGATCGAAGACCTTCTCAATGGCAGCGAGGTCGTTTCCGCCGAAGGTCCGGGACGGGGCGCATGCGATCTATTGGTTTTGCCGCCACACCGACGATCTGGTCGATGAAGCGCCAGAGCCCTCTACGGCTCGGGCCGCACTGGAAACGTGGGAGTCCGCTCTGCGGACTGCCTGCGAGCGAGGCTATAGCGATGATCCGATACTGAGTCTTTTCGCCGCCACGTTAGACGAGTTTGCCGTCCCGAAGGAATATGCCTTCGAACTGCTCGAAGGCGTGCGAATGGATTTAGACAAAAACCGGTACGACACCTTTGAGGAACTGCGCGGATACTGTTACAGAGTCGCGTCAACGGTCGGCCTTATGATGAGCCACGTAATCGGATTCCGCGTTGGCGCGTTGGCCTACGCCGAGGAAATGGGCGTGGCGATGCAGTTGACCAACATTCTTCGGGATGTCGGCGAGGACTACCGGCGGGGCAGAATCTACATTCCGATGGCGGAGTTGCGCGCGTTCGGCCTCGAGGAGGCGGGATTTCCAGGCGACCCGCGAGATGAACGGTTCCGCGCTATGATGCGGTTCCAAGTCGACCGGGCTCGCCGAACTTATGCGTCGGCAATGCCGGGTATTTCGTTACTAGACCGCCACGGCCAGTTGGCGGTCCGGACTGCGGCGCTCTACTACAGCCGAATTCTCGACCACATCGAACGAGCAGCGTACGACTCCGTGAATCGGCGAGCCGTCGTGCCGAAGTGGGAGAAAATTGCGTTGCTGGCGCTGGCGTGGGCGGCATGACGGCGCGCGGTTCATTGGCGGCTCTCATAGGCTTGGTTACGCACCTCGCGGCCTGTCGCGCTTTTGGGTGGCCGCTATTGACGGATCGACTCGGCGAATGGATTATGGCGCGGACCCCTTCCGCTTGGGCGCTGGCGATTCTGGAGACTCTAGGGACCTGGGCGAAACCGTTTGCCGCGACCGGTGGGCTGGCAGCGCTCGGGGCGCTGTTGACCATCGCCGCCATTGTTGCTCGCCGTTACGGCTACTGGAGTCTGCTTCCTCTGGCAACCGCAGCGGCGGCGGGTCAGGCTAGTGACCTGACGTTTTGGGTTCCGGCTTCGGTAGTCCTATTTCTCCGTGTTCCGGTGGAAGCTGCTATTGACCGCAGACGCTTCTTGCGAACTGCATTGCTGTCCACAGGTACCGCTGCGGTGGCGGGCGAAAGTCTCTGGCGGGAGCAGCGTTTGCGGGAATCGGCGGTGCCGGCAACCGATTTGTATCCGTTCGTCCCGCCCAAGAGCCGCGGCCAATTCGGTGACGGCCTTGTGCGAGCAGCAACGACAACAACAGACGCCTTCTACGCGATGAGCAAGAACACCGTCGACCCAGCCCCCGATCCCCAAACCTGGAAGCTGCGCATTACGGTGGATGGCGAACCGGTGGCGTCTTGGACGTATTCCGACTTGCTGGCGCTGACCCGTGAAGAGCGGTGGGTAACGCTTCGTTGCATTAGCAACACTCTAAGCTCGAACTTAATCGGCACAGCGCATTGGAGCGGTGTGCGCCTCAAGCAGCTAGTCTCACCGAATGCGATTCCCTCCGGAGCAAAAGAACTGGCCGTGATTGGTGTGGATGGCCACGGGGATAGCCTGCCGCTCGATTACGCATGGAGCGAGGGCGTCCTATTTGCGCTTGGAATGAACGGAAAAACGCTCGACCGCACACACGGGTTTCCGGTGCGGCTGTTGTGCCCTCGATACTACGGCCTCAAAAATGTGAAATGGATCGGAGAACTGCGGTTTGTGACCCAGCCCTACCTGGGTACATGGCCGAAGTTGGGATATACCAAAGAGCCGCGGCCGCACATTTCGAGTGCGATCGACAAGGTTCGAGTCGAGGGTGGCCGGATTCGCGTAGGAGGTGTATCTTACGCGGGCGATCGGGGCATTCAGCGAGTGGAAGTGCGTGCGGACGGCGGCGAGTGGTTCGTAGCGCAGACCGAACCGCCACTCTCGAAGTACGCCTGGACCCGCTGGGTTGCTGAAATACCGTTGAGCGAGGCGCGAGTGATTGAAGCCAGAGCGCAGGATGGGCTGGGGGCGTGGCAATCGGCTGTGGAAAGTCCCCTATTCCCGGACGGTGTCAAAGGTCCAACCGTGAAGCGGCTGATATGAACATCGATCTCATTGCCGGCGCTTGGATGCTGTCCACAGGATTCTTCGCGTGGAAGTCACGCGCGAACTTCGCCGCGTTTGAAGAACTCGCGGTCGGCCGCGACGTGTATCGAGAGGACCTAACCGTCGTGATTCCGGCACGAAACGAGGAAGGGAAGATTGGGAGAGCGGTACGGTCGCTAGCGACCCAAGCCAAGGTAATCGTTGTCGATGACGCGTCGATCGATCGCACCGCGGATGAAGCGCGCGAGGCTGGGGCGATCGTAATAGCGGCGCCCGCCTTGGCCCCTGGGCATCGCGGCAAGCCGAATGCTTGCTTGGCGGGGGCACGGGCGGCGGCCACTCCATGGATACTTTTTGTCGACGCTGATACTTGGTATGAACCCGGGTTTGTCAACGCGCTAACCGAAAGGGCCGAAGCGCGGGGACTCGGTATGGCGAGCGTCTTCCTGCGCAACGACTGCAAAACCTGGGCCGAGCGCGTTCTTCTGCCATACGCGTTCGGCCTGTATTTTTGCGGCGTCGACGCGCTGCGAGTGCAGGACACGGAGAGCTCCGACGCGCTGGCCAACGGCCAATGCCTGCTGGTACGAGCCGAAGCCTACTGGGCGATCGGCGGCCACGGTGCGGTGATTAGCAGTGTGATTGAAGATGTGGCGCTGGCGGCGGCGATGAAGGCGCCCGGAACGTCTCAGGGAATCTTTCGCGCCCCACGTATCGGGGCTGTGCGAATGTACGATTCGCTAGCGGCCATTTGGAGCGGCTTTTTGAAGAATTCATTCCGTTTCGTGCGCGCGCAGCCGAGGACCGGCCTTCAGGTGATGGCGGCGTCGATTTTGCTAACGTCCTACTTGCCGTTACTCGTCTGGCTGGCACTAAACGGCGCCTGGATTTGGGCGGCGCTCGTGTTGCTCGCTCCGCCCGCGCTGTTGTGGCGTTGGTATGAGGAGTCTTCTCCGCGCGTGCTGTCGCCAATTGCGATCTATCTGTTTCAGTTGATCGCTCTCCATGCCATGGCGCTCGCTATCTTCCGCTCGCGTACGTCATGGAAGGGCCGGTATGTCTGACGCACCCGACTATGGGGTCCCATGGCCAGTGCTGGTTGGGCTTACGCACAATCTGCGCACCGGGGAGCCGACGAATATAGCCGATTTCACGGCGGCTATCGTGAGGCGAATGCCCTCTGCGCCGAGAGTTGAAGGTATCGAAAACTTGCCGGCGGATCCGCGATTTATCCTGGCTGCCAATCACTATCAGCGGAAGGGGCTTTGGATCTTACATACTGCGGCTGCATTGACGCAGGCGCTGGCGGCTCGGTACAAACTGCCGGATCCGCCCATGCGTTGGCTCGTAACGGCGAATTGGCCGCGCTGGCGATTTTTGGGCAGGTCGGTAGCCTCGCCCGGAGATCTTGTCCTTCCGCGCGTCGCCAAGGTCCTTCAATGTTATCCCGTACCGTTCGCGGGCACGGATCCTGGCGCGACAGCAAGAAGTTATTTGCGGCTGCGCCGTGAGTTACCGAGCGTTCCTTGCCCGGTGGGTATTTTCCCTGAAGGTTCTGCCGGCACAGCCGAGAGTATCGGGGAAGCTCTTCCGGGCGTTACCCGTTTGATGCAACATCTCGGGCGACCGGTAGTGCCTGTACGAGTGGCGGAAACTGCGGGGAAGCTAATTCTCCGCTTTGGCCGTGAAACCTCACCCGAGTTAATTATGGCGTCGATCCGAGCTCTATAACGTAACGCCGGCGAGACGGTTTTCCAATCGCGCTCGAATTGCCGTGCGCGCCCGCATTAGCCGGCTCTTCGCCGCCGCCACTGAAATGCCGAGCTGTTTGGCCGCATCTTGGATTGGGGTGCTGTTAAGGTCGACAAGAGTGAGTACGCCGCGGAACATAGGGGGAACACGCTGCATTTCGTGGCGGACGATTTGAATGAGCTCTTCGCGAGCCATCGATTCTTCGGCGGTAGGCTGGGCGTCGGAAGGCTCAAGAGTGCGTGTTTCACCGTTCTGTTCGAACTCGAAGGAAAGCGCCGCTGGCGAGCGTTTCAATTTCCGGAGACGCATCAGGCACTGATTCACAACTACCGTCGTGATCCAGGTCGAAAACTTCGCGTCTTCGCGGAAGTTTGCGATCTGCCGCCAAGCGTTCAAATAGGCCGATTGCAACTGGTCTTGCACTTCGTCCGAGTCGCGCAGAATAGACCGGGCCGCGCGCAGTGCGTAGGGCCGAGTTCGTTGGATCAGCTCTGCGAACGCCTCGCCGTCTCCCCCCTTTGCGAATGCGATTAGCGCCTGTTCGGTCATCTTCGAGTACGGTTGGTCAGCCATACTGACTAAGACGCTGCCGCAAGCCGCCAGATTCACTGTCACAAAAACCCGTTTCACTCAGGGTTAAATATGGTCGTCAGTGTTCACTGAGGCTGAAACGAGTTGATGTTGCGGCGGACAAAGGCGGCATAATCAGGACGATCGCCGGCTACGCGATGGTAATAGCTGGCTAGGATGTCATCGCCGTGGACCAGGAACATACCCGGCATCTGGAAGAGATCGCCGTCGAAGAGTCCAATTCCATGGCGATCGCGGAGTACCGCAAGCATGCCCTGTGCGAATGCCGACGGCCCGAGAATTCGCAGCAGGTTCCCGCGCATGAGGCCGAATTTTCGGTAAAGACGCCGCTCGCTGTCGGCGGCTACGGAAATCCCAGGCACGGGACGGATAGAGCCTTCCGAACTGTGATGTACGAGAATGATTCGCACGCCTCGCCTGTCTAGCTCCGGTTTGGCGGCCGCCAAATCCGCGAGCGCCTGTTTACAAAACGGGCAGCCGGCGTGGCGGAGAAACACTAGAAGGGACGGGGTGTTGTTGACGATGCGGCTTAACGGGATCCCGTCTTCGGTGCGGTGGCCTTCGAAAAGGCCGCGCAGACTGCCGATTCCCGCGCCGCGCACGGCGCTTTCCACGCCGTGACTATCGGCGTCGATCGCTCGCCAGAGCAGCAAAAGCGGGATGATCCACACGGCGTTGAAGACATGGAATGCCAGCGCTTCGGCCGCAATCGCGGCGACCAGCAGCGGTTTTTGGCCCCGCGGGTCCCTCGACGCCAGCCAAAAGCCTATCGCCAACGGCAGGGTCGTGATAGGTGGTAGCCAGATCGCCGCCAAGGCGTGCGACGCGGCCGCCAGTTGCAAAAAACGAGTTTGCCAATTTGCGGACATAGGACGGTTCGATAAGTCCGATGCTGCCCGATGGCGCCGCGGCGTTAATTATTTTCGGTGGGGAGAACGCGCTCCGCGACCAGGCGCTTCAACTCGTCAAGCCCCGCGCCGGTGGCGCTCGAAATGCGAAGGAAGGGAAGGCCGTGTTCGTTCGCGATGGCCTCGACGGCGTTTACGCGGTCGTCGTCCTGGGCGGCGTCGATCTTGCTGGCGACGACCACCATGGGTTTTGAAGCCAATTCTCCACTGTAGCTGGCCAGTTCGTTCTGGATGATTTCGAAATCGCGTTTGGGGTCGCGGCCGGTGATATCGCTGACGTCGACCAAATGAACGAGCAGGCGAGTACGCTCGATATGACGCAGGAATTGGATGCCGAGGCCGTGTCCCTCATGCGCGCCTTCGATCAGACCGGGAATATCGGCGACCACAAAACTGCGTTCGTTGGGCAACTGCACAACGCCAAGGTTGGGTTCGAGGGTGGTAAACGGGTAGTCGGCGATTTTCGGGCGCGCTGCAGAGATGCGGGAAATGAGCGTCGACTTGCCTGCATTCGGAAATCCAACGAGGCCGACATCGGCCAGAAGTTTCAACTCCAGCCGGAAGAGTCGCTGTTCGCCGGGGAACCCCTGTTCATGTTCCGTCGGCGCCTGATGCCAAGGCTTGGCGTAGCGGGCGTTGCCTTTTCCGCCCCGGCCGCCTTTGGCGGCCATCCATTTCTGTCCGGGCTCGGTAAAGTCGTGGAGAAGCTTGGCGGTGTCCCAATCGTACACAACTGTACCGACGGGCACTTCGACCTCGATGCTTTCGCCCTCCCGGCCTGTGCAATTGGATCCCTCGCCGTGCCGGCCGCGCTCGGCTTTGTGCTCGGGGTTGTACCGGAGGTGGAGCAGCGTATTGTGGTGCTGTGACGCGACCATATAGACGTTGCCGCCGCGGCCGCCGTCGCCGCCGGATGGCCCGCCCTTGGCGACAAACTTCTCGCGGCGAAACGCCATACAGCCGTTACCGCCGTCGCCGGCCTTGACCATCACTTTTACTTCATCGATGAACATATTGTGGGTACGAACAAAAAAGAGCCGCCGGAGTTCGGCGGCTCAAATCGGAGGTTGCGCGAAAGCTAGCGTAGGCTAGGCGGCCGCGATCGAAATAAACTTGCCCAAGCGGCCGCGGTCCTTGAAGACCACAACGCCGGGAACGCGGGCGTACAAGGTGTCGTCCTTGCCGCGGCCGACGTTTTCGCCAGCTTTGTAGGGTGTACCGCGTTGGCGAACGAGGATCGAGCCGCCTGTGACCGTTTCGCCGCCGAAGCGCTTCACGCCCAGCCGTTGCGCGTTGGAATCGCGCCCGTTCTTAGATGAACCTAAACCTTTTTTGGATGCCATGACGAGTTCTCCTTACGCCTCGATCCCGGTGACGGTGACCTGGGTGAAATTCTGGCGGTGGCCGATCGTCTTTTTGTACTGCTTCTTGCGCTTGAACTTGAAGACGATGACCTTTTCGCCGCGCCCGTGGGCGTCGATTTTTGCGGTGACCTTCGCACCTGCGCCGCCCGATACTTCGCCGGCTTCGTTGACGACCGCCACTACTTTATCGAATGTGAAATCCGCGCCCGGCTCTCCGGCGAGCGACTCGACCTTCACGGTCGTGCCCGGGGCGACACGATACTGCTTGCCGCCGGTTTCGATCACTGCGTACATTGCTAAACCTCTGGGAAATCCTAATTGGAATGACGAACGGGGAACCACTTACGGGAGGGCAGAAGCTGGGGGATGCACACCATAAGCGCACGCGGGCATGGCCCGCAACTTCTCATCTTACCGCGAAGGGGCCGGTTCCGCAACCCGGGGGATTTCCTCACAGCAAGATGAGCCTGAAGGAAGCGGGTCCCCAGGGCGGTAAGAATTGGGTTGGTTGACGCCCGGATAAGGGAACCGGTGTCGGGTTCCATCGGCTGCTTTTCTGGACCGAGCCGTTTTCGTCGCCCGCGAATTCCGACTAGGTAAAGCCCTCCTCAATCGAAGTCTACTCCGGCGTCGAATCGATCATCGCACAGGTCAGGGCTTCTTCTCACCCGCCGCCCACGAAATGCACAATCTCGATACGCGCCCCTTCGTTGAGCGCCGTTTCGGGCCAGCGCGGGGCCTTGATAATCACCCGGTCAAGTTCGACCGCCACGCGGTCTTCCTTGATCGCGAGCGCCTCAAGTAGGGTCAATATCGTAGTGCCTTGGGCAACTTTGCGGGGGGTTCCGTTTACAACAATCTCAATCATTTTTGTTTCGAATCTGGTCTCGGTGGAGTGGTTCCTGCCAAACTGGAATTTGACGTGGGTCTCCTCCGCTCATTATATTTTGAAGAGGGTCCTCTTCCACCCTCTAACCCCACCGAATGCCCACATCCCTCCCTGAAAGTTATTTTCCCGTTCTGTTGGCGTGGATATTCGCCATCCTGAACGCAACCGGCGTGATCCTGACGGGCGCCGCACTCGGTAAGCGAATCCGAAACAAATTTAAGGACATGCCGTACGAATCCGGCATGGCGCCGATCGGCTCGGCGAAAGAGCGCTTCAGCGTCAAGTTCTACATGGTCGCGATGCTCTTCATCCTGTTCGATATCGAAGCAGTGTTCCTCTACCCTTGGGCCGTTGTTTACCGCGACCTCAAATGGTTCGGCTTCGTGGAAATGGTCATCTTCATCGTGCTGGTGCTAGCGGGCTACATCTACATCTACAAGAAGGGCGTGATGAACTGGTCGCACGCCGAAGACATCGAACGGCAAGCCGCCGCGGGGACGTTGCGCAAGAATCCGACACTGGAGAAACTCGACCATGCTGCCTGAGAACTTGCTGGACCCCTCACTGGTCTTGAACACCTCTACCGCTCTCGACGAACTGACGCTGGAAATTGTTCCGGAAAAAATTCTGGACGCCCTGCGTGCGCTGAAGGCGCAGAAGTTTGAGCGCTTCGTTTCTGTCACGGCCGTTGACCGGTATCCGATGGAACCGCGCTTCGAAGTCGTCTATCACATGCAGTCCGTGGCGCGGAACCTGCGCGTGCGGCTTAAGTGCCGCGTTACCGGCGACAACCCAAAGATTGCGTCCGCGACCGTTGTGTACGCGGCGGCCAATTGGTACGAGCGCGAGGCGTTCGATTTGTTTGGCATCGATTTCGAGGGGCATCCGAACCTGACCCGGATCATGATGCCCGATTTCTGGCAAGGCCATCCGTTGCGGCGGGACTACCCCGTGCACGGCCACAAGTACGACTACAAGAGTGAATAAAGAGGAGTTGGGCCACCCTCCTCTCGCGCAGCGACGAACCCGTAATACAGGGGAAGCCCTACAACCATGAGCCACACGATCACAGCGGAACCCGAAGAAAAACAAAGCAGCCACACGCGGCGCATGACCTTGAATATGGGGCCGCAGCACCCGTCGACGCACGGCGTGTTGCGCGTGGTTCTGGAGTTGGACGGGGAATCAATTTTCAAAGCGACGCCGGACATCGGCTTCTTGCACACGGGCATCGAGAAGCAGTGCGAGGCGTTGAACTGGCACCAGGTGATCACGCTGACAGACCGCGTCGACTACCTGGCAAACCTCTCGAACAACCTCTGCTACAGCCTGGCCGTTGAGAAGTTGCTCCAGATGGAGATTCCGCCGAAGGCCCAGTACCTGCGCGTGTTGCTAGCTGAACTGACACGCATCAATAGCCACCTGGTCTGGCTGGGAACCCACGCGCTCGACATCGGCGCGATGACGGTGTTCTTCCTTTGCTTCCGCGAGCGCGAAGACATTCTCCGCTTGTTCGAGATGTTCTCGGGCCAACGCCTGATGACGTCTTACATTCGAATCGGCGGGCTGGCGCTGGAGCCTCCGCGCGGTTGGGAAAAGCGCGTGAAGACGTTTATCGACGGGTTGCCGAGCAAGATCGACGAATACGAATCGCTGCTGAACACGAATCCGATCTGGTTGAAGCGGACCAAGGGTGTGGGCAAGATCTCGGTCGAAGAAATGCTTGAGATCGGCTTGACCGGGCCGTGTATCCGCGGTGCCGGCATTCCGTTCGACGCACGCAAGATGACGCCCTATTCGAGTTACGAAAAGTTCCAGTTCGAAGTGCCGACCTCGACCGATAACGACGTGTACGCGCGGTACGAATGCCGCGTGCGCGAGATGCGCGAGTCGGCCAAAATCGTGCAGCAGGCCATGGCCGGGATGCCGGAAGGCCCTGTGCAAGCCGATGCGCCGAAGGCGGTGCTGCCGGAACGCGAGCGGATGAAGACGCAGATGGAGTCGCTGATCTATCACTTCAAGATCGTGACGGAAGGCATCAGCGTCCCGGCCGGCGAAGTATTTCAAGTGGTCGAGTCGCCCCGTGGCGAACTCGGCTATTACGTGGTCAGCGATGGGACGGCGAAGCCGCTGCGGGTGCACATGCGCACGCCGAGCTTCGGCAATCTGCAAGGGCTGCCGAATATGATCGAGAGCCGGGGCATCGCGGATTCGATCGCGATCATGGGAAGTTTGGATTTCGTACTGGGAGATTGCGACCGATGACGTTTTCCCCGCAATTGGAAGCCCGCTTCGCGGAGCTGTTGACGCATTATCCGGAAGGCCGGCAACGCGGCGCGTTGATACCGATGCTGATGTACGCGCAGGATGAAATTGGCGCGGTGACGCAGGAGTTGATGGAAGAGTTGGCCAAGCGGCTGGGCATCACGACGCTGCAGGTCGATGAAGTCACCGGCTACTACTCGATGCTGCACAAAAAGCCGCAGGGCAAGTACCACGTACAAGTTTGCACGAACGTGGCTTGCATGCTGCGTGGCGGCGCTGAACTGTACGACCACGCTTGCAAGAAGCTGAATCTCGGGCACAAGCAGACGGCGGCCGACGGAAAATTTTCGCTGGAAGAAGTCGAATGCATCGGCGCGTGTTCGTGGGCGCCGGCGATTCAGGTCAACTACGACTTCCATCACGAAGTTACCACCGGCAAGCTGGACGAGATTCTGGAGGGACTGAAGTGAAGCTCTACAACGAACCGAGTCCATTAGAAACGAAAGTCATCTCCAAGCGGTTTGGCACGCCGAATTCGTGGCGTGTCGATACGTATCTTGCGACGGGCGGCATGCAGGCATTCAAGAAAGCCTGCGAGATGACGCAGGATCAGATTATCGATGAAGTGAAGGCTTCGTCGCTGCGGGGCCGTGGCGGCGCAGGATTCCCGACGGGCATGAAGTGGAGTTTCGTGCCGCGGCAAAGCGAGTTGCCGAAGTACATCGTTGTCAACGCCGATGAATCGGAGCCGGGTACTTGCAAAGACCGGCTGCTGATCGAGCACGATCCGATCCAGATGGTGGAAGGAATTCTCATCGCGGCGAAAGCGGTTGGCGCTTCGAAGGGCTGGGTGTACATTCGCGGCGAGTATCGCTACCTGATCGATCACATGGACGCCGTGCTGAAGGAGTGCTACGAGCGGAATCTGCTCGGCAAGAACATTCTCGGCACGGGTTTCGACTTCGATCTTTACACACAGACCGGCGCGGGCGCGTACGAGTGCGGCGAGGAATCGGCGTTGCTTGAATCACTTGAAGGCAAGCGCGGCGTGCCGCGGATTCGTCCGCCGTTCCCTGCGGTCAGCGGCGCGTTTCAATGCCCGACGGTGCTGAACAACGTCGAGACGTTTTCGACGGTGCC
>Ga0169931_10003773_pt1 | contig 23897 bp, 7 predicted proteins | sample Kivu_15m_20L_FD_129675 | JGI IMG/M metagenome (GOLD analysis project Ga0169931, IMG submission 129675) | Freshwater microbial communities from Lake Kivu, Western Province, Rwanda to study Microbial Dark Matter (Phase II) - Kivu_15m_20L... | ecosystem: Environmental > Aquatic > Freshwater > Lake ...
CGTGTAGGTCACGAAAAGACTCGTGTAATCTGATGGATATCGTATACCGAGGGAGAGTCTTATATCGTAATCTCACTCATGAAGACTGTGCTGAGATTCTGGAGGAACTCTCTCAGAAGTATTATGAGAACGAAGAGTTTGATGCAAATGAATTAGAATTAAGGGAGAATACTCATGGCTAAACCAAAGGGATCACCAACTAAGACTTCTCATGTTCCTGGACCTCCGAAGAAAACTCGGCAAGGTCGGAGTCCCATGACGTTGACCTCTGCCACTTCTCGTAATGGTAAGTCGAAGAAATATAGAGGACAAGGTAGGTAATATAGATAGAGCAGGGATCTTACCCTGCTTTTTTTTATTATATTTTATGGCATATTTAAATCACAACTTACCAACAATCACTTGTTATATTCGCAATGAATTTTTATATAATCATAAAAAAGGTCATGGTGAGGTAACTTTATGCGATGTACACTCCGTAGCGTCCTTAGAGAAGCATGTACCCCTCTTTGAAGCGTTTTTAGAGAATGGGGTGAACTGGACACGAAGACCGATTCATGCATTTTGTTGGAAACCTGATGCACCTGTGCCAAAGTTAGAAGAGTGTATGTGGTGGGATTGCTTTTCTCCTTATATTGACGTTCAAGTTCGCGCAAGACTGGCTAACTTACGTGCTGAACTAATCAATTATCGTGGAGAAAAGAACGAAGGAACCTATTTGTTTACTCTTGATTGGTCATGGGAGTCAAAATCTACATTGAATACAAATTTTAGTGAGACTCCAGAGCATAAATGTGCTCATGTCTTTAAGATGGACAATGGAAATTTCTATGCATATCCAAATAATAAGATCTTATGGTATGATGATGCATGGACTAAGAACAGAATTACTCAAAATCCAGGTTATGAAATTGATTTAACCGAATATTCTGTCGAAAATCGTCGAAAAATTGAGACATCTGACGATTTTATGTACGAAATCAAAGAAATTCGGGATAGCAACCCCGTAAAAAGTTCTGATTTTAACGAATCAGGAGCTAAAAACGATGGCAATTTCGCCAACTGATAAAGGAAATGACTTTATGAAGTCGGGAATGACCCTCATTACCGAGTTGTCTTCCGAAAAATACCTTCAAAAAACAAAAAAAACTCAAAAATATCAGATTCCAGACGACCGCTACTCAAGACCTTGTGGTGGAGTTGGAGGATTTGACGATTTTGTTGAAAGATGGCACGAATAACCGATAAAATTGCGAATAAATAAGATAGATTTATTACATCTTCATGCCTGTCGAAAGGGTAAGTAAAGGTTTTAAGGACATTAGTGCTTCCTTTCAGGTAAGTGCATTGAATTATGACCTGATTGCACTCAAAAATGAAAGTGCGATTGCCCGTTCAATTCGAAATTTGGTACTTACCCTTCCAGGAGAAAAGCCTTTTAATGAAGATTTAGGTTCTGGTGTCTCAAAATCAGTTTTTGAGAACATGGATAACATTTCTACAACGATTGTAAAGGAAGAAATTGAAAATACAATCAATAATTTTGAACCAAGAGTCAGATTAATTGATGTGAATGTAGAACCAAACTATGATGGCAACGATTTATACGTTACAATTCAATATGAAATCATTGGAATTGATGTTTTACCGCAGCAATTGGCATTTGCATTACAACAAACACGATAAATGACACTAGTAAATTTTAGCAATCTCGATTTCGATCAAATTAAGAGTTCTCTCAAAGAATATCTGAGAGCAAACTCGAATTTTACTGACTATGATTTCGAAGGTTCTAATTTATCAACGATTATTGATACTCTTGCATATAATACCTACATTACTTCGTATAATGCTAACATGGTTAGCAACGAAGTTTTCATTGACTCCGCAACTTTAAGAGAAAATGTTGTCTCTCTTGCAAAATCCATTGGATATATCCCAAGATCTAGAAAGTCATCAATCGCAACCGTTTCATTTTTTGTTGATACTTCTTCTTTACCAATTACACCATTAACATTAACTCTTCAAAAAGGACTTGTTTGCACAAGTTCTACAACTTTTCAGGGATTGAGTTATAGTTTTAATATTATTGATTCTGTCACAAAACCTGTTGTAAATAATATTGCAACATTTGACGCAATTTCGGTTTATGAAGGAACATATCTTACTCAAACATTTACTGTAGATACAAATAATCCAAATCAAAAGTTCGTATTATCAAATGCTGGTATTGACGTAAGTTCGATACGAGTTACAGTTAGAAATACTCAAAACAGTACTGTGACTCGTCAATTTATTCTTTCAGAAAACCTGATTGATATTGGACCAACATCAAAAGTCTTCTTTATTCAAGAAATTGAAGATCAAAGATACGAAGTTATTTTTGGTGATGGAATTTTTGGAGTAAAACTTGATAATCTTAATTTTATTGAAGTTTCTTATGTTGTGAGCAATGGAGAAAATGGAAATGGCATATCTAACTTCGTATATGCGGGAAGACTTTTAGATAATAATGACGCTTCGGTTGTAGAGTCAATTTCAGAAATCACAACTGATATTGCATCAAATAATGGGCAAGATTTAGAGTCTGTAGATTCAATTAAAAAATTTGCTCCAAGAATCTATGCTTCACAAAACAGAGCTGTAACCGCTGCTGATTATGAAGCGATTGTTCCTACGATATTTCCAGAGACAGAATCCATCTCTGTATATGGTGGAGAAACATTGAATCCACCCAGATATGGAAAAGTATTCATTTCAATCAAACCTTATAATGGAGACTTTTTATCAAGCATTATTAAGGATCAAATTAAAACCCAATTAAGAAAATATACCGTCGCAGGAATTGTTACTGAGATTATTGATCTCAAGTACATATTTGTAGAATATGAATCAACAGTTTACTATAATGCAAATTTATCTCCTGGTGCTGGAAGTGTAAAGTCAATTGTTGAAGCAAACCTTTCAAGATATTCCGATTCAACAGAACTGAATAGATATGGATCAAGATTCAAATATAGTAAATTCCAAAAAATAATCGACGACAGCCATCCATCAATTACATCAAATATTACAAAAATCACAATGCGTCGTGATTTAAGTGCAAAAGTAAATGTTCTTGCAGATTATGAATTATGTTTTGGAAATCAATTTCATATTAAAAATTCAAGAACTGGATATAATATCAAATCCTCTGGATTTAATGTTGATGGAATCGTAGATCAAGTTTATTTTGGAGATTTACCAGGATCAAATGAAAAGACTGGAAGTATATTCTTGTTTAAATTGAATTCTCTTACAGAACCAGTTGTTGTTAGAAACAATGTTGGATCTATTGATTATGAAAGAGGTGAAATTAATTTATCTCCAATTAAAATTACGAACACCGTAAAAACGAAAAATGGATTAAAGATTATTGAAATTTCAGCAATACCCAAATCTAATGATGTTATTGGAAAAGAGGATCTTTATTTGCAACTAGATATTAATAACAGTATCTTAAATATGCAAATAGATGATATTTCATCTGGTGCAAATATTTCAGGATCAACATATACTGTAACATCAAGTTATACAAACGGCAATTTAATCAGATCGTAATATGACACAGACAAGGGTAAAAACGAGTTTAATTGTTGAAAATCAAGTTCCATCTTATGTAAGAGATGAATTTCCCCTGTTTGTTGAGTTTTTATCTCAATATTACAGATCTTTAGAATATCAGAGTGGCCCATCTGATATTTTACAAAATATAGATCGATATGTAAAATTAGAAAATCTTACAAATTTAATTGATTCCACTAGTTTATCTGCAGACGTTGAGTTTTTTGACACGACAATACCCGTTGATTCTACAAGTGGATTTCCAGACTCATATGGATTACTTTTAATTAATAATGAGATCATCACATACGAATCAAAAACATCAACAACATTTGTTAATTGTATTCGAGGATTTGTAGGAACTACATCATATCAAGATCCTGCAAATTATGATCAACTTGTTTTTTCAGATTCTGAAGTAGAAGAGCATTCTTCTGGAGAAACTGTTACAAATTTAAGTGTTCTTTTCCTAAAAGAATTTTTTACAAAAGTTAAAAAACAAGTCGCTCCTGGATTTGAAGTCAGAGAATTATATTCAGAATTAAACGAATCCTTTTTTATTACTCGTATAAAAGATTTTTATTCTTCCAAGGGATCTGATAAGTCTTTTAAAATTCTTTTCTCAGCTCTCTATGGAGAATCTGTATCTGTAATTAAACCAAGAGATTATTTAATTCAACCATCGGATGCCCAATACTATATCACCAAAGATCATGTTGTCGAGGCAATTTCTGGTGATCCTATGAGTCTTTCTGGATCAACTTTGATTCAAGACGAAACAGATTTTATTGCTGGGGCTAAAAGAATGATTTCAAAAGTAGAAAGAATACTTAGAGGTGAAAAAGAATATTATATTATTAGTCTTGATTATGATCAAGAAAAAGATGTTAACGTATCTGATTATAATTTTGGAGAATTTACAATTCATCCAAAAACTCAAATAGTAACAACAGCAGGAATTGGTGTTACAACACTTGATGTGGATTCTACCGTAGGATTTCCAGAATCTGGAACATTGACTGCAGTGGTTGCAGATGATACCACGATTTCGATTACTTATAGCGAAAAAACACTCAATCAATTTTTAGGGTGCTCTGGAGTAACTTCAGAACTCTCAGCATCTCAAGAAATTGCTCTTGATGCATATGCTTACGGAGTGGTTGGTATTTCAACAGATAATGTGGTGAAAGTTAGAATCACTGGTGTATTATCAGATTTGCAAATTTTAGATGATAATTACTATCAAGAAAAAAATGATATAATTCAAATTAAAACATTGGGATCAAAACTGGATTCACCTAAAGCAAATAATTGGTTTTTTAATGTACCCGCACGATATGATGTTAAAAGTTTAGAATTGCTTGATATTTCAAATTTTACGTATAAAGTAAATCTTTTCGATGAGCACGATTTTGTAATTGGCGATTCAATTACACTTATTTCTTCAGATAGTAGAGAGTTTTATGGAAGTATAATTCCAGAAAATATTACTTCAATTTTTACTTCCAATGTTTCTGGATTTGATAATAAAACTTCATTTAATATTTCTGGGCAGGGCCAATTAAGCACAAATTCTTTTTACACTGTCAGAAAAAATATTTCAAAGGTATCTACAACAAATTATGCGGAAATTGAAAAATTTTCGTCAAATGTTCAAAACATTTACACAGACTTGGATGATTCGTTATATTTAGCTGCAAATTCTTTACCAACATATTTTAATAGACCATTAACAATTACTGATCGTGCAATTACTTTTTCTGGAACTTTTTCTGGAACTCAATTAGTAATTGGAACTCATGGACTATTAACTGGTGATGCGATTGTTTATAATCCTACTGATAGTTCAAATAAATTAGATTTGATTAAAGGGATTTATTTTGTAAGGAGAATTAATTCTACAACAATATCTCTTGCAAGAAGTCGTCAAAATATTTACACTCAAAATTATATTTCAATAACAGGAACAGTTACCAATAATAAATTTTTCTTCTTTGAATTTTCTGATAGATCTTTAAATCTTGAAAGAGTAAAACCACAAAAACTTATTCGAAAATTATCAACCCCAATTAATGATGGATTAGAATACGAAACGGAAGGACATACGGGAATTTTTGTTAATGGTGTAGAATTATCAAATTATAAGTCAAGCGATTTAATTTATTATGGTTCGATTTTAAGAATAGTACCAACTTCTCCAGGATCTGGATATGATCTAATGAGTCCACCAGTTTTAACAATTTCCGATGACTTGGGAACTGGGGCTGTTGCAATTTGTACAGTAACTGGTGCATTGAATCGAGTCGATATTGTTGATCCGGGGTTTGATTATCTGGAAGATCCAATTATTACTATTATTGGTGGTGGAGGAACAGGTGCAATCGTAAAACCAAATCTAATCGAATTTGATCACTCCATAACATTTAATTCATCCGCTTCTTCTTCACAAGTCAATACCACAAATGATACTATTGGGTTTGGAACTTTTCATAAATTTAGAGACTCTGAAGAAGTCATTTATGATACTCAAGGAGAAAGTAATGTCGGCGGCATTACAACGGGAGCAAAATATTATGTTTCCGTTCAAAACGGGACTACAATCAAATTGCATAATACTTTTACAGATGCTTCTGTAGGTATCAACACAATTAATTTATCCTCTTTTGGAACTGGAAATCATAGATTCTTATCAGTAAATAAGAAAAAGAAAATTGGATCAGTATCAGTAATAGAAAGTGGCACTGGATATGTAAGTAGTGGATCATCAATCCAATTAACAATTAAAGGTAGAATTGGTGTTTCAACCCTAACAGGACAAAATTTCAATGCAATTTTAAAACCGATTTTTAGAGGAGAAATCACCTCAGTTTCTATTATTTCTGCTGGATCTGAATATGGTGATGAAGAAATCTTAAATTATCAAAGACAACCAACATTTACTTTAAACAGTGGATCTGGAGCTCAGTTGGTAACGGTTGTATCTGATGGAAAAATTAAACAAGTTTTTGTAACCAATAATGGAAGCGGTTATAATTCTCCTCCAAATTTGGTTATTAATAGTACTACTGGATCTGGTGCTGTTCTTACACCAATTATTAATAATGGTCAATTAGTTGAAGTAAAAGTTATATTTGAAGGAAACGGATATTCTGAAGGAACGGATATTGATGTTATACCTGCTGGAACGGGAGCATTATTTGAAGCATCTTTAACATCTTGGAGAGTTGATACTGTACAAAGATTATTACAATCAAATCAAATACCATCCGATGATGGAATTCTTCAAAGATCATTGAAAGATTCTTATGGACTTCAGTATACTCATTCATATGCTGCAAGATCTTTAAGAATCTCTTCACTTGCAACACAATTTATTGCAGAAACTCCAATTTTCGTATCAGACTTACAAACTTCTGCAGGAGCTGAAATTGAATCATCTACACACTCTCCTATTATTGGTTGGGCATATGATGGAAATCCAATTTATGGACCATATGGATTTGATTCCTCTGGTATTGTTAAGAGAATGGTTTCTGGATATACTGTATCATTAAGTCCAGATAGACCAAGCACTTTATTATATCCTTCCGGATATTTTGTTGAAGATTATGTTTTTACAAACAGTGGAGATTTAGATGAACACAATGGAAAATTTGGACCAACTCCAGAATTTCCAGATGGAGTCTATGCCTATTTTGCCACTATAAATTCTATAAATGATTCGACGGGACCATTCGCATCATTTAGAAGACCAGTATTCCCATATATTATTGGAAACACTTATAAATCAAAACCAATAGCGTTTAATTATTTGGCTTCATCAAATCAAGATGAAATTGATATAAATGCTCAAGGTTGGAGTAGAAACACATATCCATATCACTTTACTAATTCTAGAAGTTATTATGATTTTGTCATAGACTCAAATAGAATTAAAAAGCAATTATCAATTGTAAAAAATGCAACAAGATCTGGAATTGATTCTATTGGTATCGTAACTGGAGGGACAAACTATCAAGTTGGTGATCAAATTGTTTTTGACAATACTGGAACTGGTGGTTTTGGCATTTCTGCAGAAGTTTCTTTCCTTGAAGGAAAGGAAGTAAACAATGTTGGAATTGCAACTTCTGTAATTGCGGGAGTTCAAATGATTCCCGCATCTGATGGAAAGCAATTTATTGGATATGCAACAAATCCTCATACTTACAATAACAATGATTTAATAACTTTTGCATCAACTGGAATTAGTACCAGTGGAAAAATAAAAGTAGTCATCAATGAGTTGTTATTATCTACTGGAGTTGGTTCTACAGGGTATACTGGAATTGTAACATATTTCAATGTAAATGGAAATTTAAATGTTGTAAAAGAAAATGATATATACCAAATTCTTGGTGAGCAAGTAAAAATTCTTAACGTAGATACTCTTTCATCAAGAGTTAGGGTTTTACGCAGTTATAATGACACCCAAGGTATAACAACAATTGCTGCTGGAGTAGCAATTACTGAAAGAACTAGAAGATTTGAATTGCCATTTGGAATTTCAACTTCTACATTTAACTTACAATTAAATAAGCAAATATATTTTGATCCAAAAGAAACTGTTGGATTGGGAACATCTGCTGGTCCTGGAATAGGATATAGTTTAAGTTTTGCAAATCCTGGAGCTGGAATAACTCAAATCAATATTCCAACCAGAGCTTTATGGATACCAAAACATGGTTTGGAAACTGGAACGGAATTGATATATGCGGACAATGGTGGAACTGCAGTTTCAATATCTACAGATGGAGTATCAAGTTATCAACTTTCAAATAATTCTTCAGTTTATGTTGCAAGACTTGGAGATAATTTAATTGGTATATCAACAATTAAAGTTGGACTTGGAACTACTGGTTCTTTTGTGGGAATTGGAACAACTGCTTCCTTACTCTTCTTTACGAGTGTTGGAACCGGAAATACGCATAGTTTTACTACAAACTATCAAAATACTTTAAAGGGAACAACGACTAGAAATTTAGTCACAGTTTCTCTTGCTGCAACTCATGGACTTGAAATAGGAGATTCTGTTAAAGTTTCAGTTCTTCCTGGAGTTGTAACAAGTTTATATTCTGGAACCTATGATATTGTTTCTACATCATCTACTCAATTTGCATATACAATTTTAAGTTATCCAGAGGCATCAAGTTATTCATCCTCCAATGGAGAATTAAAATATCAAACTACATCAGGAACTGCTTATGGTCCAATTCATCAAGTGAAATTAAAATCAAAAGGATTATCATATAAAACTCTTCCATATGTTAAATCAATATCAACTGGTGTTGGAACAAATGCAGTTTTAGTTCCATATGGTACTGGCATTGGATCTATTAATAGAGTTGAAATTCAAGATATTGGATTTGACTATCCCTCAGATTTAAGCTTAAGACCAACAGCAAAAATTCCAGAAATTTTAGAAGTAAATAATTTATTTTCGATTAAATCGATAGGAGTTACTTCAGTTGGAAGAAACTATATTGTAGCACCCGACTTAATTATTATTGATCGTTTAACAAGAGAAATTGATCAAGGTGTTGATTTGGAATATAATCTTGGAGATACTCAAGTTTCTATTCTAAAAAATTCAAGATCTGTCAATAAAGAAACTTCAATAGTTTTCCCAATAAACAATAGTAATGGTGTTGGAATCAGTACGATTAGATTTATTTCTGCAAGTAAAGATGTTGTCGTAACACTTGGATCCAGTTTTAGTAATGCCGCAGATTTCCCATTTGCGATTGGAGATAAAATTTTAATTGAAAATATTAGTGTTGGTATTGGATCGACTGCCAAAGGATATAATTCAGAAGCCTATGGATATGAGTCCTTTACAATTGTCAATATAGATCCAAACATTGGTGGAATTGGAGCAACGGTTTCCTATAATTTAACTGGAAGACTATCTTTAACAGAAATTCCAGGAAACTACGATCCAATTAATTCTGCAGGAAGAATAATTGCGGAAAGAGATCTTCCATCATTTTCAATTGAATATCAAAGAAATGAATTTTTTGATGGAGAAAATGTATTCTCACAATCATCGACTGGAGTTATAGAAAATTGGGATGAAAATAATAATACTGTAAGAGTCTCTACAAGTCAAGGATTTGTGCAAGGTGATACTTTAGTCGGTGAATCTTCTAAAACTGAGGCCGTAATTAATCGAGTAATTGGTTTTGATTCAATCTATAATGTCAAATCAAATTCAATAGTTAAAAAAGGTTGGCAACAGCAAACCGGATTTTTAAATAATGATCTTCAAAAAATTGCAGATAATGATTACTATCAATATTTTTCATATTCTATCAAAACAAACACTCCATTTAGTGACTGGGATGATGTAGTAGATGATTTAAATCACCCCGCAGGATTTAAAAAATTTGCAGATCTTCAAGTTGTATCTTCTCCGGATTCAATTGGAATTGGAACAACCGCAGAAATGGAAATTGCCACTTTGGCTGAATTGGATTCTACAATCGATACTCACTGCATATCAGATTTTGATCTTGTAACAGAAAATAATATTTTTGTTGGTAATAGATTTGCCTCAAATCAAATTAACTTCAATTCGGCAATTCTACAAGATTATTTTGAGTCAGTTGGAAATAGAGTTCTTAATATTGATGATCTTTCTCCACAATTTAATAGTAATCCTAGATCAACTCCGTTTTCGACGATTGACGCATTTACATTATCCGATAATCGTTATAGAAAATATATTACATTCACAAGTGATTTAGTTTTACCGGAGCAAAATCAAGTCCTATTGACATCACTACTTCATGATAATAATTTTGGATATTTAAATCAATATGGAAAAATTTTCAATCAAGATGATTTGGGAACCTTTGATTTTAATATTGCTGGTACTGAAGGTGCTTTAGTATTTTATCCTGTTTTTTCAGAAGAAAATAATTATGATGTTTCATTCTCAAGTATTAACGTTTCTGACGTAGTTTCATCCACTGGAGAATATAACCTTGGGGATATTGTCAATATTAAATCTTCAACTGTAACGATTCCTGTTGGTGTGAGTACTGCGACTACAATTGTTGGTATTGCATCTACGTATAGAGCTTCTAAAGTTTATGTTGTAATTGGAGCAACGGATGGTTCTTTCTATGAAGTTGATGAAATTAGTGTTCTCCATAATGGAACTGATGTAGAGTTCTTAGAATATGGACAGTTAACAACCGGTAACTTATCTTCTTTCAGTTCGCCAGGAATTGGAACATATAATGCATATTTGTCTGGATCCAATTTAAATATTGATTTAATTCCAAATGTTGGATTGTCTACAGCGCACTTTGTAAATACTGCTCGCGTTTCAATTGCAAATTCATCTGCAGTTGGAGTAGGAACAACTATTATGTATGACAGTTTTCTTACCTCAACATTGACAAGTATTGCTTCATCGACAGCACCAGGAGTTTCTACAGTTTCACAGTTTTCACTGACTGGAGATGCTGCATATTATATTGCAGTTGTTGAGGACTTGACTAACCAACAATATCAAATGTCGGAGTTAGTTTCTCTGAAAAATCAATCAAATGCTTATATATCAGAATTCGGTTTTGTGCAAACCGATGGGCCTCTTGGAAGTTTTACAATTGAAAGAGTTGGAGATAACACCAGACTACACTTTACTCCAAACGCAAACATTGAAGCACAAGTAAGAGTCTTCCAGCAGTCAGTTCATTCAGCTGAAGGAAATAATTTTGCCAGAGAAATATCACTGAATAATGCATCAATTGCTGCCGGAAATGGTTCCTATGAAGGAACTTTAGTTTCCACGAAAAAAGAATTTAATCTTACAAGCAATCAACTCCCAATTTTTGAACGATATGTATTAGGATCTGATTCTAGTATTGTTGATTTAAGTTTAAATGCAGTTAAAATTCCTGGACATTTCTTTGTAACTGGAGAGGAAATTTCTTATGAATATACTTTCTCCGACACAACCTCAATTAATGCCATTGGAATCGCAACTACTTCCGTTGGTGTAGGAACAACCGATAAACTTCCAAGAACCATATATGCTGTCAAATCTGATAACTTATATGTAAAATTTGCAAAATCTGCAGCTGATGCTTTATCAACACCAGCAGTAACATTTGATATTACGAGTGTTGGAATTGGAACTTCACACGTCTTCAGGTCCAAAAAGCAAAATGCAAAAACTTTAATATCAATCGATAATGTTATTCAGTCTCCTATCGTATCTACAGCGATTACAACAATAACTTCAAATTTTGTTGGAGAAATAACCAATTTGGTGACATTATCTGGAATTACATCATTTTTTACCGGGGATATGATAAAAATTGATAATGAAATTATGTTAATTGAAACTCTTGGATATGGATCTACAAATGTTACTATTGTTCAACGAGGATGGTTAGGAACTGGAATTGCCACACATGGTACTGGTAGCCTCATTACAAAACTGAACGGAAATTATAATATTGATAATAATATCATTTATTTCTCAACTGCTCCATATGGACAAGTTCCATTTATTAGTGTATCTGATAGTGGGGATGAACAAGATTATGTGGGATTGATTACTGGATCTACGTTTAGTGGAAGAGTTTTCTTAAAATCAGGTAATGTCAACTCAGTTGATGATACTTATTTTTATAATAGAGTTTTTGATGATATTTCTGGATCATTTAATGGTTCGAATAGTGTTTTTACATTAAAATCTGAGGAATCCAATATTACTGGAATTAGTACATCAAATGCAATCGTCTTAGTAAATCAAATTTTCCAAGGTCCAGAAAGATCCACAGGATCAATTTTAGTTTCTGGAAATTATGATCTTTCTGAGTCTGCTGGTATTACTTCAATTACTTTCACAGGAACTCAAACTCAATCTTATGATATTAATGCAACATCTTTACCAAGATCTGGTATTATTGTTTCAGTTGGATCCACTGCTGGATTTGGTTATCAACCATTAGTAAGTGCTGGAGGAACGGCCATTGTTTCTGTGGCTGGAACTATTCAATCTATTAGTATTGGAAATAGTGGTTCTGGATATAGATCTGGATCTCAACCAACGGTTCGAGTTGGAGTTATCACACAAAGTACAGGAACTCCAAATATTACTTATGTTGGTGTTGCATCAATTGGAACGTCTACAACAAATAAAGGTAGAATTGTGAGTATTGCAATTACAAACCCCGGTGTTGGATATACTTCATCAAATCCTCCATTAGTTGTTATTGATGCTCCATTATCATATAGTAATATTCCTTTAGTTTATAATTCTTCATCTCCAACTGGATTTGGAAGTGGAGCAACCGTTGATATTGTTGTTGGTCAAGGATCAAGCGTAATCACTTTTGAAATTAAAAATACTGGATACTCTTATGGTCAAGGACAAATTCTTACCGTTGGAGTCGGAGGCACTGTAGGAATTCCTACAGATATTGCTTCGACATTTAGTGAGTTTCAAATTACTGTTGATAGAACTTTCACAGATAGTTTCTCTGGATTCTCAATTGGAGACCTTCAAGTAATAGATCCTCTTGATTCGTTATTTGATGGTGAAACCACTGTATTCCCACTGAAAATTAACGATACTTTAACTTCTATTAGAACTAGAGTTGGTTCCGGAATTGACATTCAATCCACATTATTGGTTTTCATTAATGATATTTTACAAGTTCCTGGAAAAGGATATCTATTTTCTGGGGGAAGTTCAATAACTTTCCCAGAACCACCAAAACCAGAGGATACTTCAAAAATTCTTTTCTATAAAGGTAATGGTGAAGTTGATGTAACTTTTGTTGATATTATAGAACCAATTGAAGTTGGAGATGGACTGACCATAATTGGTGATACTATGGATCAAACTCAAAATGAAAGAATAGTATCTGAGGTTCTTTCCAGCAATAACGCTAAGACAAATACTTATTTTAACCCAGGACTTAGTTTAAATCAAAGTTTAATTAGACCAGTTACATTATGTTATCAAACTCAAGATAAAATTATTGATGGGGTTGAAATTGGAAAAAATAGAGTTCTTTACGAACCAGTTATTCAACCAACTACAAATATTATTCAGAGTGTTGGAGTTACTTCTTCTGTAATTTTTGTAGAAAGTGTCAAGACATTTTTTGATAGTGCTAATGAATATGCCTTTGCGAATACTGATCCAAAGAAAGTAATCATAACATCTCAAGATACTTTAGTGGCCGCCGCCGCAACCGCTATCGTATCTGCTGCAGGTACAATTTCTTCAATTGCTATTAGTAATGGTGGAAAGGGATATTCTACCGCACCAGAAGTAACGATTTCAAATCCAGTCGGACTTGGAACTACATTTAGAGCTTCTGGATCAGCATCTATAACCAGCGGTATAGTAACTTCTATCAGTGTTGTAAATTCTGGTAGTGGATATACTTCAACAAATCCACCACAAGTTTTGATTGAATTCCCATCAGTAACTAGTGAGTTAATTACAAATGTTGTATATTCGGGCGACTTTGGAGTTATTACTGGAATTAAAACAACATCAGTTGGAGTTGCTTCAACTGGAATTATTCTTGACCTGTTTATTCCTACAAACTCATTCTTAAGAGATTTAAATATTAATTCTGTCGGGATTGCAACCACTGGAGTGAGTGGAATTCAAACTGGTTACTATTTTAAAGTCTCCAACTCTAATGTTGGCAATGGTGTTACATCTCTGCGTCAAGATGGCACAGTAGTTGGATTTGGTAGTACATTTATTGATAATATTTACGAAGTAGCTGCAGTTTCTATTGCACAGACTGGAGTTCCTGGAATTGGACTTACTTATGTTGCTCAAGTAACTGTAAGTTTAACAAGTTATAATGGACTTTCAGGATTTGGATTTAGCAGTTTTTATGGTGAATATAGTTGGGGTAGAATTAGTCAATTAAATAGAGCAGATCCAAAATCATTTATAGTTTACAATAATGGTCTTGCAGGAATTTCAACATCACCAACAGTTCAAAGATTACTTCCTCTGAAGTATCGAGATTACTCATCATAAATATATAAAAAACTTCAAAATGGCCGCTATTATAACAGACCAGTTTAGAATACTAAGTGCTAAGAATTTTGTTTCTGCAGCAAGTTCTACAGTTAACTCATATTATGTTTTTGTAGGTCTCCCAAATCCAACAGATTCTAGTTCAACTTGGGATACAAATCCACCTGCGCCAAAAGATAGTTTTGATGAAGAAAATGGTTATTGGGATACTGCCATAGCACTTAAAAAAATATCTCCAGAAAATATGAAACAGGTGGTGAGAAAAATAACCTGGAGTTCTGGAACAACTTATGATATGTATAGGCATGATGTAAGTAGAACTAATACTTCAAAACCCTCTGGAGTTACCAGTTTATACGCTGCAAATTTCTATATTGTAAATAGTGATTTTCGTGTATATATTTGCCTCCAAAATGGAACTGTTCCAGAAAATCCTGAAGGAAGACCATCTCTTGATGAACCAACTTTCACTGATTTAGAACCAAGATCCGCTGGAACAAGTGGTGATGGATATATCTGGAAATATCTGTATACAATCACTCCAAGCGATATTGTTAAATTTGATACTTCTAATTTTATTCCCGTTCCAAAGAATTGGGAAACCAATGACGAAGATTCTGCAGTTAGAAATAATGCTGCCACCAGTGGACAGTTAAAGATTGTCACTATTACAAATCGTGGAGTAGGAATTGGAACAGCAAATACAACATATACAAGAGTTCCTATAAAGGGTGATGGATCTGGAGCCGAAGCAACAATTGTTGTAAACAATAATTCAAAAATAGAATCAATTACTATTTCGAGTGGTGGTTCTGGATATACTTTTGGAACAGTTGATTTAGTAACAGGAAATGTTCCTACTGGAACAACATCTCCAGTTTTCGATGTTATTATTCCACCAAAAGGTGGACATGGTGCAAACATTTATAGAGAACTTGGAGCGAATAGAGTTTGTCTTTACACAAGAATTGAAAACGATACGCAAAATCCAGATTTTATAACTGGCAACCAAATTGCTAGAGTTGGAGTTATTGAAAATCCTTTGGCATATAGTTCAAGTTCTATTTTAACTGAAGATAAAGCAAGTGCTGTATATGCTTTAAAACTTGTTGGAGTAGGTTATAGCACAGCAACATTTGTTGCTGACAGTTTAGTTTCTCAAACTATTGGAGTTGGTTCCACGGCTGTAGGTAAAGTTGTTTCTTATGATCAGACTACAGGCGTTCTTAAGTATTGGCAAGATAGAACTTTAGCTGGATTCAATACAGATGGAACAAAAGATACATCTCCAATCTATGGATTTGGTCTGAATAGATTTACATCCTCTGTGGGAGCAAGCGGCACAACTATTGTTCAGGGAGGAAGTGTTAATTTAACAATTGACACCAATTTTACTGGTCTCACTACCACAATAAATAGTAGGACATATTATTTTGGTCAAACTTTTACAAATGGAGTTTCAAATCCAGAAGTTCAAAAATATTCTGGAAATATTATCCATGTAGATAATAGACCTTCTGTAACAAGATCATCTAGTCAAAAAGAAGATATCAAGGTAATTTTGCAGTTCTAAGAAATCATGCCAGAGTCAACTAATCTTAACGTTTCTCCATATTTTGATGATTTTGATTCTACAAAGAATTATCATAAGGTTTTGTTTAAACCTGGATATCCAGTTCAGGCTAGAGAATTAACCACGCTTCAATCTATCCTTCAAGATCAGATTGAAAAATTTGGTAATCATGTTTTTAAAGAAGGATCTGTAGTAATTCCAGGTCAATTAAGTTATAGTAATGAGTTTAGATTTGTTAAAATCGAAAATTCATATCTTGGAGTAGATGTTAGTGTTTATATCAATGATCTTGTTGGCAAAAAAATTACTGGTGACGAATCAAAAGTAGAAGCTCAGATTGTATACGTTTTACCACAAAATGAATTGGGAAATGAATATACTACCTTGTATGTAAATTATTTGGCTTCTGGTTTAAATGACCAGAATACATTTTCTGACAATGAAAAACTGACTTTAAATTCTGCATATACAGAAAATTCTGTAATAATCCAAAGTGGAGAAGGTTTTGCAAATACAACTTCCAATGCCACGGGAAATGGATCAGCTGCAGTTCTTAATAATGGAGTTTATTTTTTAAGAGGGTATTTTGTTGAGGTATCTGATCAGACTTTAATTTTAGATCCATATTCAAATATCACAAGTTGTAAAGTTGGATTTGATGTAATTGAAGAGACTGTTACATCAGATGAAGATGATACCTTAAATGATAATGCACAAGGATTTTCAAATTATGCGGCTCCAGGAGCGGATAGATTTAAAGTATTAGCTTTATTAAGTAAGAAAGAAATAACTGATACAACTGCAGATAATTTTGTAGGATTATTGGAAATAAGAAATGGGGAATTAATTAAAAATACTACAACAACTTCCCAATATAATATTCTTGCAACGGAACTTGCAAGAAGAACATCAGATGAATCTGGTGATTATTATGTAAGACCTTTTGATGTAACTGTAAAGGAAACTTTAAATGATAATCTGGGAAATGGTGGAATTTTTCAAGAAAATTCACTAACGTATAATAACAATACACCAAGAGAAAGTTTAGCAACATATAAAATTGGCGCTGGAAAAGCATTCGTCAAAGGATATGAAGTTGAGTCTTTATCTGCAAACTTCTTGGATTTTGAAAAACCAAGAACAACCAAGAGTGTTACTGATGCAAGCATTGCATATGTAACTGGTCCTACTTTTACAGTAAACAGAGCAACTGGAGCTCCAAATTTAAATCTTGGAAGTCCATTTATTGTATCTTTAAGAGACTCTAGAGTTGGTGTTGCATCTTCTGCTCTTTCGGGAAAAGAAATTGGTCTTGCGAGAGTTTATGATTATGCATTAGAATCTGGTTCATATAATACTTCCAATTTAAACCTCAATCAGTGGGATATTGCGTTATTTGACATAGAAACTTATACTGAAATTACGCTCAATCAAAACGTAACCCTTACGACTCCCGTTCATATCAAAGGTAAAGCAAGTGGAGCAACGGGATATCTGAGATTTGATGTTAATAATGCAGGGATTATTACTGCTTATGGAGTAAAAGGTTCTTTTGCAGCGAATGAAAAATTTATTTTCAATGGAGTAGAGGGGACAAGTAGAGTATCAACAGCAATAACCGAATATTCTATCCAAGATGTTGAGTCTCTCTCAAATGTTAGCACTTCAACTACATCATTTACCGCAGATATTGTCCCAACAGTAACTTATAATGTTGGACTTGCTTCAATCACTGCAAGATCTACAACAGGTATTAGTAGTATTAGTCTGGATAGAGCAGATAGCAATTTTGCATTTACTAATAATGTAAAAGTTGGTGGATTGGTTCAGTACACAATTTCTGGATCGACTGTTCCAACTTATAATAAAGTTTTAAGCGTATCTCAAAATTCTATTGTTGTAACTGGAGTTGCAACAGTAACAGGAATTTGTGAGGGTTCTCCTCCATCCACTGCAAAAACTGTAAGTGATTTATCTATTCTCGGATCATCTTTTCAAACATCGGTAGACAATACATTATACACTAAATTACCCAAAAACTTCATACAATCAGTAGATCTTACAGAATCGAATTTAACTATTAAAAAAGAATTTGCAGTTACTATTACAAGTAATCAATCAAATACTCTGACCGCAGCGACAAATGAAACTTTCTTACCATTTGACGAAGAAAGATATGTATTAGTAAGATCCGATGGTTCTTTTGAAACTTTAAGATCCGATAAGTTTACTTTTAATGCAACTTCTTCGGAATTAACACTTCGAGGCCTTGGTGCTAATGATAGTGGTGCAAGATTAATTGCAACATTGAGAAAAATCAATGTAAAATCTAAAGTTAAAAATAGAAATAGAATCAACACATTAATTGTAGATAGGTCGAAATATGATTATTCTGGAATTGGATCGACAACAATTAATGATGGATTGACCTATGGCACGTTCCCATTTGGAACAAGAGTACAAGATGAAGAAATTTGTCTGAATGTACCGGATGTAACAAAAATCTATGGTGTGTTTGAATCTACCACTACATCAGAAGCGAATTTATCTTCTGTTACCTTTAGTTCATTAACAGGTCCAACAAACAGAACTGGAGACCTATTAATTGGAGAAACTTTTATTGGTCAAACTTCTGGTGCGATAGCGATTTATACAACTAAAGTAAATGATTTGAAAATTAATTTTATTTACTTAAATGATAAGTCTTTCCAAGAAAATGAAACTGTTTTATTTGATGAAACAGGAATTGAAGCTGCAGTTTCATCAATTACTTTATCGGATAAAAATATTACTGAAAATTATAAATTAGATTTTGCTCAGAAAAATACAATTTATGATTATTCAAGAATTGTAAGAGATCCTTTAACAAAAGAACCTGCAAAACAAATTAAGATTATTTTTGAGTCTGCGAGTTATGGATCATCCGATCTTGGAGATGTTACTACAGTAAGTTCGTATGATAATTTTGATTATTGTGATATAGCTCCCGTAGAAGGAAGAGTTGCAAACAGTGATATTTTAGACATTAGACCAAGAGTATCACAGTATTCCGTTTCTGCTGGGTCTCGTTCTCCTTTTGAATTTTTATCAAGAACTTTTTCGGAATCGCAAAATTCTGGGAGAAATATTCTCGCTTCCGATGAATCAATTCTTCTTTCTTTTAACCATTATTTGGGAAGAATTGATCGCATTTTCCTCACAAAAACTGGAGCACTTCAACTCGTTTCTGGAGATCCAGCAGAAACTCCAAGACCATCAAAAGCACTGGATGATGCACTTGAAATTGCATCTGCAGTTCTTCCACCATATCTTTGCGATGTAAATAAGGCATCTATTCAACTTCTTAATCATAAGAGATATCAAATGAAAGATATCTCAAGACTTGAAGATAGAATTAAAAATCTGGAAACATATACAACTTTAAATCTTTTAGAAGCAAATACACAATCATTAAGTATTCGAGATGTAAATGGATTAGACAGATTTAAATCTGGATTTTTTGTTGATAATTTTAGAAACTTAAATACGCAAAATACAACTACAAAAATTAAAAATTCAATTGACGCAACAAATCAAGAATTAAGACCATCTCCATATTGTACTGAAGTTGATCTTTTAATTGGATCAAAATCATTGGTTGGAATTGGAGCTTCAGTAGATCCTACAGCAGACTCAAGATTTGTTACAGATTTAATTGGTAGTAATGTAAGAAGAACAGGACAGGTTATCACATTAGATTATACAGAAGCTCGTTTCTTATCTCAACCATATGCTACGAGAATTGAAAATGTAACTCCATATCTTGTAACCAATTACATTGGAAATATTGAGTTAACTCCATCATCTGATGTTTGGACTGATCAAGTTAGATTAGATCCAAGAATTATATCGCAAGATAATTTTACTGCAACTCAACAACAATTAGCTGCTGAAGGATTTGATCCACAAACAGGTCTTGGTCCAGTAAATTGGAATGCGTGGGAAACAACATGGTCAGGAACAGAAACCACACAACGAGTAGAAGATTCTGGAAATGCCACTACAACATTTACCACTACTACAACAACTGAAGAACAAAGAAGAACAGGAACTCAATTACAACTCACTGAACAAGTAACAACAACTTCTCAAGGAGATTCCTTAGTTGCCTCAGAACTCATAACATTTATGAGATCAAGAAACGTTGAGTTTGTTGCTAAACGTTTTAGACCATTCACTCAAGTATATGCTTTCTTTGATGGTGAAGATGTTAATTCGTTTATTGTTCCAAAACTTCTTGAAATTACAATGGAATCTGGAATATTCCAGGTTGGAGAAACTGTAACTGGAAGTTTTGCAACATCTCCAATTAATCAAAATAATACTCCAGGAATTACTCCAACAGAAATTACATTTAGAGTCGCAGCTGCAAATCACAAGTATGGTCCATTTAATGCTCCAACTGATGTTTATACTCGAACACCATATGATCAGCAAGTAACCGGAACTTTAGCTTCTGGTTATTCGGCAACTTCAACAATTCTTAATGTTGATGTTGCAAGTCTTTCCGAACAGGCGCAAGGACAATTCTTTGGTAGAGTTGCAACTGGACTTAAGTTAAAAGGATTAACAAGTGGAGCAGAAGCAACAATAACAAATGTCAGATTGGTTTCTGATAATCAGGGAACAGTCATTGGATCATATTTAATTCCAAATCCAAATGTTCCAACAAATCCAACTTTTGAAACTGGTGTAAAGACATTTAAGTTAACTAACAATCCAACAAATTCTTTAGTTCCAGGATCTGTTTCCACTGAAGGTGAAGTAAATTATTACGCACAGGGACTTGTAAATAACATTCAAGAAACCATTGCATCAGTAAGAAGTCCTCGTTTTGAATCTACTACACTTACTGATTCAAGAACTCAATCAAACTCTTCAACATCATCAAATACCACTGTTACAAGAATTCAACCAGTATTCATCACTAATACGATTGTAGTACAAGCTCCTGCACCTCAGCAGGATCCTTTGGCACAATCATTCTTGCTTCCTGATGGAAACGGATTGTTTGTAACTAAAATTGATTTATACTTTAACTCAAAAGATAATACTCTGCCTGTTACAGTACAACTTCGCTCGATGAAGCTTGGACTGCCAACCACAGAAATTTATCCATTTAGTGAAGTTGTGATTGATCCTGCAAATGTTAATATTTCCGATGATGGTAGTGCAGTCACAACAGTAACTTTCCCATCTCCAGTATATCTTAGAGGTGGAGAAGAACATGCAGTTGTTCTTCTGTCAGAATCAACTTCATATCAAGTTTGGATTTCAAGACTCGGTGAACCAGACATTACAACCGCCGGGTTAGCAGAATCTCAGCAAATATTTATAACGGAGCAACCACTTTTAGGTTCATTATTTAAGTCTCAAAACGCTTCTACTTGGACTCCAAGCCAATATGAAGATCTGAAATTTAATTTATATCAAGCAGTATTTACTGATGAAGTTGGAGATATTAATTTCTATAACCCACAACTTAACATTGGTAACAAACAAATTGCTAATCTTTTAAAGAATCCTCTTGAAATGAATTCAAGAAAGATTCGTGTTGGATTAGGAACTACGGTAACTAGCACAAACTTTATTGTTGGAACTACAGTTTCCCAAAGAAATTCAAATGCAACTGGCAATTATGTTGGAGCTGCTGGATCTGCAACTAACACACTTACAATTACAAATGCAGGTATCGGTTACTCTGATGGATCTTACAGTGGAGTTTCTTTGACTAATGTAACTGGATCTGGAGTTAATGCAACTGCAAATATTACAATTTCTGGAAATGTAGCTACAGCAGCAACGATTAGTGCTGGAGGATCTGGATATCGAGTTGGTGATGTTCTGAGTGTATCCAGTTTAAATGGAAGCACTCTTGGATCCAATCTGAGACTTTCTGTTGGGCAAATAGCAGGCATTAATGAAATTATTCTTGATAAAGTTCAAGGCAATTTCACTACTGGTGCTGGTAGTACAATTGCATATGTTGTATCTGGAATCGGGATCACTAATTTGAATGGTGGCGGGGTAACTGCAAGTTATGTAACCGTAGATTCTGAGGAATTTGATGGATTGCATATCAAGGTAAATCATAAAAACCATGGTATGTATGCCTTAAATAATAACGTTGTTATTTCTGGAACATATTCCGACATAACTCCTACAACATTGAACGCTGCATATGCTAAAGAGGATTCTGGAAGCATTGTACTTGTAAGCTCATCTAATTTCTCTACATTTGAAAATGTTGGTGTCGCATCAACAAATCCTGGATATGTTTTAATTGGTGACGAAATTATTGCATATGAGGGAGTTAGTGGAAATACTTTAACCGGAATTACCAGACAAATTGATCAAACCAAAGCCTTCTCATATACTGTTGGAACTCCAGTATTTAAATATGAGTTAAATGGTGTTTCTCTTAGAAGAATTAATAAAACTCATACTCTTCAAGATGTTGGGTTCTCTTCGGCAAGACCTTTTGATCTCGATTATTACTATTTGAAAATTGATTCAAGTTCTGCTGGCAATTCAGCATCTTTACCACAGGGTCAAGTTAATAGAAGTGTTGCAACTTCATTCCCACCACTTTATATTAATGAAACAAAATCTGCTGGTGGAACAAACATTTATGCAACTCAAAACATTCCTTTTGAAATTATAAGACCAAATATTCAAACGATGAACTTACTTGGAACAGGTCTCTCTGCTTCGATTAGAACAGTAACTGGTTCAAGTGTCGATGGAAATGATGAATCTTATACTGATGCAGGATATGAACCAATTTCTCTGACATCAAACAATTATCTCAATTCTCCAAGAATTGTAGCTGCATCGGTCAATGAGACTTCTGCTTTAACTACACTTCCAGGAAATAAATCATTTACTCTGAACATTAAGATGGATACTTTTGACAGAAATGTATCTCCAGTTATTGATTTGGATAGAGTATCTGCAATCTTTATTAGTAATAGAGTAAATAGTCCAATCGAAAACTATGCAACCGATTCAAGAGTTTCTACCCTTGAGGACGATCCATCAGCATTTGTTTATGCATCAAATCCAATTGCACTTGAAGTTCCAGCATCTTCTCTGAAAGTTATTATGAGTGCATATGTTAACAGAATTGGCGATCTAAGGGCATTCTATGCCCTTCTAGGCGATCCTACGGAGAAACCCATCTACTACCCATTCCCAGGGTATAATAATCTTGACAGTCTTGGTAATGTAATTAATACTGCAAACAATGATGGATTATCTGATGTCAAGATTGCAAAAACTGATAATCTTGCCAACCTGAGTCGGAATTTAGATTACAAAGAATATACATTCACTACTAATAATCTGACAGATTTTAGATACTTTAGTATTAAATTGATTGGATCATCAACCGATATGGCTCACCCACCAAGATTAAAGGACCTTAGAGTTATTGCTCTTGCGTAATTATGAATACAAAATTTTCCAAAGTTGAAGGTTATAATAACCTAATTCGTGATAATTCTACGAATGCTATCCTAAACACCAATATGAGTGACTATCAAAATTATAAAAATTTAAAACAAGTAAAAGAGTCTGAGAATCAAAAACTTCAAAGACTCGAAGATGATATGA
>Ga0169931_10003774_pt1 | contig 23897 bp, 23 predicted proteins | sample Kivu_15m_20L_FD_129675 | JGI IMG/M metagenome (GOLD analysis project Ga0169931, IMG submission 129675) | Freshwater microbial communities from Lake Kivu, Western Province, Rwanda to study Microbial Dark Matter (Phase II) - Kivu_15m_20L... | ecosystem: Environmental > Aquatic > Freshwater > Lake...
GATCCAGATGGCCAACTGGCCGCTGTTCCGGCAGCAGCTGCAGGCGTGCAGCACCTGCGCCGCCGTCACCATCCTCGAGCTGCCCGGGCTGGGCCACCCGGCGCTCTTCACCAGCGCGCAGGCGAAGCGCGCGTTCAACGAGTTCCTCGCGCCGCTGCGCAGCCCCAACTGAGCCCGCGGCCGTGCGAGACGGCCCTCGCCGGCAGGGCCGAACCGCGCTGCCCGCGGTTGGCCGTCAGACCACCTGACCCATCTTGAAGATCGGCAGGTACATCGCCACCACCAGCCCGCCGATCACCGTGCCGAGGAACACCATGATCATCGGCTCGAGCAGCGACGACAGGCTCTCGACCGCGTCGTCCACCTCGCGCTCGAAGACGTCCGCGCATCGGCCCAGCATGCCGTCGAGCGAGCCGGACTCCTCGCCGATCGCGGTCATCTGAACGACCATGTTCGGGAACACCTTGCAGTTCTGCATCGCCACGGTGAGCGACGTGCCGGTCGACACCTCCTGCTGGATCCGCTTGGTGGCCATCAGGTAGACGTGGTTGCCCGAGGCGCCACCCACCGAGTCCAGCGCCTCGACCAGCGGCACGCCGGCGGCGAACATCGTGGACAGCGTGCGCAGCCAGCGCGCGATCGTCGCCTTGCGGATCACCTCGCCGAACACCGGCAGCTTGAGCAGCGTGCGGTCCATGAAGGCCTGCACGGCCGGACTTCGCCTCCAGGCCTGCATCAGGAAGTAGAAGGTGCCGCCGATCACGCCGAAGAGCAGGTACCAGTACGACGTGAAGAAGTCGGAGATCGCGATCACCATCAGCGTCGGTGCCGGCAGGTCGGCACCGAAGTTGGCGAACACGTTCTTGAACGCCGGGATCACGAACAGCATGATCACCGTGACGACGATCGCCGCGACCACCACCACCGCCACCGGGTAGAACAGCGCCGACTTGATCTTGGCCTTGATCGCCTGCATCTTCTCCTTGTAGGTCGCCAGCCGATCGAGCAGGTCGTCCAGGATACCGGCCTGCTCGCCTGCCCCCACCAGGTTGCAGAACAGCGGGTCGAAGTACAGCGGGTACTTGCGGAACGCCTGCGACAGCGCGGTGCCGGTCTCCACGTCGGCCTTGATGTCGGTGAACAGCTTGGCCACCGCGACGTTGTCGGTGCCCTTGGCGACGATGTCGAAGGCCTGAAGCAGCGGCACGCCGGCCTTCATCATCGTGGCGAGCTGCCGCGTGAAGAGCGTGACGTCCTTGTCGACGACCTTGCCGCCACGCCGGTACGACTGCTTCTTGACCTTGACCACCGAGATGCCCTGCCGGCGCAGCGCGGTGATCACCACGGTCTGGCCTCCGGCACGCATCTCGCCCCGCACGATCTTGCCGGTGCGGTCGCGTCCCTCCCACAGGAACGTGTGCTCGGTGACTCCCTCGCGCGGCCCGCGCTGCGCGAGCGCGTTGGCCGAGGTACGCGACTCGCGCCGCGGAAGTGCCTTGCTCGCCATTGCCCGTCCCGCCCTATTCGTTGGTCACGCCCAGCACTTCCTCGATCGTGGTCTGCCCCTGGCGGACCTTGCGCAGGCCGGACGAGCGCAGGTCCGACACGCCCTCGCGCTTGGCCTGCGCGGCGATCTCCATCGCGTTGCCGCCGGTGAGGATCATCCGCTGGATCTCGTCCGAGATCGGCATCACCTGATAGATGCCGACCCGCCCCTTGTAGCCGCCGCCGCCGCAGCGCTCGCAGCCGACCGGCCGGAACGGCCGCCAGCTGCCGTCCAGGTCGCTCTCGCCGAAACCGGCGGCGATCATCGCGTCCTCGTCGAGCTCGGCCTCGGCCTTGCACGTGCACAGCCGCCGCGCCAGACGCTGCGCGGTGATCAGGATCACGGCCGAGGCGATGTTGAACGGCGCGATGCCCATGTTCATCATCCGCGTCAGCGTCGTCGGCGCATCGTTGGTGTGCAGCGTCGACAGCACCATGTGGCCGGTCTGCGCGGCCTTGATCGAGATGTCGGCGGTCTCCAGGTCGCGGATCTCGCCCACCATGATCACGTCCGGATCCTGCCGCAGGAACGACTTGAGCGCCGCAGCGAACGTGAGCCCGGCCTTGTCGTTGACGTTGACCTGGTTGATGCCCGGCAGGTTGATCTCGGCCGGATCCTCCGCGGTCGAGATGTTGACGCCCGGCTTGTTCAGGATGTTCAGGCAGGTGTAGAGCGACACGGTCTTGCCCGACCCGGTCGGCCCGGTCACCAGCACCATCCCGTACGGTCGGCTCACCGCGTCGAGCAGCAGCTGCTTCTGGTCGGGGTCGTAGCCGAGCGCGTCGATGCCGAGCTTGGCCGAGGACGGATCCAGGATCCGCATCACGATCTTCTCGCCGAACAGCGTGGGCAGCGTCGAGACCCGGAAGTCGATCGCCCGCTGCGCCGACAGCACCAGCTTCATGCGGCCGTCCTGTGGCACCCGCTTCTCGGAGATGTCGAGCTTGGAGATCACCTTGATCCGCGAGGCGAGCTTCTCCTTGATCGCGAGCGGCGGCTGCGAGATCTCGCGCAGTTCGCCGTCGACGCGGTACCGGATCCGGTAGTACTTCTCGTACGGCTCGAAGTGGATGTCGGAGGCGCCGCAGTTGATCGCGTCGATCAGCACCTTCTGCAGGAACTTGACGACCGGCGCGTCGTCGACGTCGGACGTGTCCTCGTTCGAGGCCTTCGGCTCCTCGGTGGGCAGCTCGACGCCGAGCGAGTCGTCGACCAGCGCAGACAGCTTCTGCGACTCCGACTGCCCGAGCTTCTCGAGCGCCTGCGCGAGCTTGTCGTGCTCGACGACGACCAGATCGATGCTCGCCTGCGTCTGGAACTTGACGCGGTCGACCGACTGCAGGTCGGTGGGATCGGACAGCAGGACCGTCAGCCGGCTGCCGCGCCGGGCGAGCGGCACGATCCGCGACTCGACCAGCAGCTTCTTGTCGATCAGGTCCAGCGGCAGCGCGGCCGCGTCCAGCGCCGCGAGGTCGACCAGCGGCAGGCAGAACGTGTCGGCGAGGAAGCGCGCGAGCTTGGCCGCGGGCATGCCGCCGGGGCCGATCGCCAGATCGACGAACCGGATGCCCGAGGCCTCGGCCTTCTTGTGCAGCTCGATCGCCTGATCCGGCCGCAGCAGCTGGTGCTGGACCAGCGCGCGTGCCAGGCCGGGCAGCACGACGTTTTCGGGGGGCGCGCTCGCGACGCTCAAGGACGGATCTCCGCGGACCTCGACACGCACACGGACCGCAGTGTGCCGGTGCGGGCGTGCTCGCGGCTCATCGCGCCGTGGCCGCGGGGACGGACGGCGGCTGCGGCGTCGCCGACGGCGGGGCCGGCGTGCGGCGGCGTCGCGCGGCGGCGGAGCTCGACCGGGTCGGCGGGGTCGTCCGCAACGGGGATGGGGCGGGGTGGCATGCGGCGGCTCTTCGAAACGCGTCCATCGGTTATCGGCGCACGGTGCCGATCGCTTGAGCGGGCCCGGTCGCGACCGCCTTGCTACACTCGGGCGTCAGCGCCGCAGGAGACCCGATGAGCTCACACGACGACCCGCCGCAGCGACTGCGCTCGCGGGCATGGTTCAACAATCCGTCGAACCCCGGCATGACCGCGCTCTACCTGGAGCGCTACATGAACTTCGGGCTGTCGCTCGAGGAACTGAAGAACAGCGGCAAGCCGATCGTGGGCATCGCGCAGACCGGCAGCGACCTGTCGCCGTGCAACCGGCACCACGTCGAGCTCGCGCAGCGCGTGCGCGACGGCATCCGCGACGCCGGCGGCATCCCGATCGAGTTCCCGGTGCATCCCATCCAGGAGACCGGCAAGCGGCCGACCGCCGCGCTCGACCGCAACCTCAGCTACCTGTCGCTGGTCGAGGTGCTGTACGGCTACCCGATGGACGGCGTGGTGCTGACCACGGGCTGCGACAAGACGACGCCCGCGATGCTGATGGGCGCGGCCACCGTCGACATCCCGGCGATCGTGCTGTCGGGCGGGCCGATGATGAACGGCTACCACGCGGGTGGCCTGTCCGGGTCGGGCACGATCGTCTGGCACGCGCGCCAGGAGCTCGCCGCCGGCCGGATCGACTACGACGGCTTCCTCAAGCTGGTCGCCACCGGTGCGCCGTCGGCCGGTCACTGCAACACGATGGGCACCGCGCTCAGCATGAACAGCGTCGCCGAGGCGCTGGGCATGTCGCTGCCGGGGTGCGCCGCGATCCCCGCGCCGCACCGCGACCGGCGCGAGATCGCCTACTGGACCGGCCGGCGCATCGTCGAGATGATCCACGCCGAGCTGCGCCCGTCGAAGGTGCTGACCCGCAAGGCGTTCGAGAACGCGATCGTCGCGGCGAGCGCGCTGGGTGCGTCCACCAACTGCCCGCCGCACGTGACCGCGATCGCCCGGCACATGGGTGTTCCGCTCGAGGTCAGGGACTGGGACCGCATCGGCTACGCGATCCCGCTGCTGGTCAACCTGATGCCGGCCGGCGAGTTCCTCGGCGAGGAGTTCCACCGCGCCGGCGGCATGCCCGCGGTGATGCACGAGCTGCTGAAGGCCGGCCGGCTCCACGCCGATGCGCTGACCGTCTCGGGGCGCACGATCGGCGAGGTCTACGCCGACACGCCCGCCACCGACCGCCGCGTGATCCGCCCGTACGACGCGCCGCTGCAGCCCGAGGCCGGTTTCGCGGTGCTGTCGGGCAACCTGTTCGACGCCGCGGTGATGAAGACCTCGGTGATCTCGCCCGCGTTCCGCCGCCGCTACCTGGAGAACCCCGCGGACCCCGGCGCGTTCGAGGGGCGCGCGATCGTCTTCGAGGGCCCGGAGGACTACCACGAGCGGATCAACGACCCGTCGCTCGGCATCGACGCCGAGTGCATGCTGTTCATCCGCGGCACCGGGCCGGTCGGGTATCCGGGCGCGGCCGAGGTGGTCAACATGCTGCCGCCGGACGCGCTGGTGCAGCAGGGGATCACGATGCTGCCGTGCATCGGCGACGGCCGCCAGTCGGGCACGTCGGCGAGCCCGTCGATCCTGAACGCCTCGCCCGAATCCGCGGTGGGCGGCGGGCTCGCGCTGCTGCGCACCGGCGACCGCGTGCGCATCGACCTGAACGCGCGCTCCGCGGACATGCTGGTGAGCGACGAGGAGCTCGCGCGTCGCCGCGCGGCGTGGACGCCGTCGATGCCGCCGAGCCAGACGCCGTGGCAGGAGCTGCAGCGGCGCTCGGTCGGGCAGCTGTCCGACGGCGGTTGCCTGGACTTCGCGGTGGCCTACCAGCGGATCGCGACCACGCGCGGCCTGCCGCGCGACAACCACTGAGACGGCCGTGCGCGTCGGTCCCGCGGTCGCGCTGATGCTGTTCGCCGCATTCGCCTGGCCCGCGATCGCGCAGGACTACGCCGCCCCGGGCGATGCGATCGTCCAGGTCCAGGACCGCACGCTCGAGGACGCGACGCGCGCGCGGTCGCTGCCGGTGCGGCTGCGCGTGCCGCAGCCGTGCACGGCCGCCGAGCCGCGCAACCTGGTGCTGTTCTCGCACGGGCTGGGCGGCTCGCGGGCCGGCGGCACGCGCTGGGGCGCGCACTGGGCGAGCCACGGCCTGGTGGTGCTGCACCTGCAGCACCCGGGCAGCGACGAGTCGCTCTGGAGCGGGCGGGCGGGCGGCTTCACGCTCGCCAACTTGCGCGCCGGCATCACGGTCGAGCAGTTCGTGGCGCGCGTGCAGGACGTCCGCTTCGCGATCGACGCGCTCGAGCGGCTGTCCCGCGAGGATCCCGCGCTCGCGTGCATCGACGCGCGCCGCGTCGGCATGTCCGGGCACTCGTTCGGTGCGCAGACCACGCAGGCGGTGGCCGGCCAGTCGTTCCCGGCGGTGGCCTCGCTCGGGCTCGCGGGGCCGGGCGCGCTGCGCGAGCCGAGGGTCGCGGCGGCGGTCGCCTTCAGCCCGTCGATGCGCGACGACGCGCCCGCGACGCGGGCGGCGTTCGCGACCATCGGGGTGCCGTTCATGGCGGTCACCGGCAGCGAGGACGGCGACGTGGTCGGGTCGGGGGTCACGCCCGCGCTGCGTCGCGCGGTCGTCGACGCGGTACCCGCCGGCTCGGCCTACCTGCTGTGGTTCGACGGTGCCGACCACAACGTGTTCAACGCCGGCCCGGCGCCGCGGGGTACCGGCCGCAACGTCGACGTCGCGGCGCTCGAGCGCGCGGCGCGCGCGACGACGCTCGCGCTCTGGCGGGCGACGCTGGCGGGCGACGAGCGGGCCGCGCAGTGGCTGCGCGGGGACGGGCCGCGGGCGCTGCTCGGGCCGAAGGATGAGTGGCGGGTGCGGTGAGTGCCCGCCGCGCCCCTCAGGGTGCGTCCCGCCGTTCCCACAGCCACGCCGCGCCGCGCACGCCCGACGAGTCGCCGTGCGCGCTGCGCAGGATCGGCGTGACCAGGTCGTCCGAGAACACGCGAGGCGCGATCCGCGCGGGCAGCTCGCGGTAGGCGACGTCCAGGTTCGACAGGCCGCCGCCGAGCACGATCGCATCCGGGTCGAGCACGTCGATCACCATCGCGAGCGCGCGTGCGAGCCGGTCGAGCCAGTGTTCGAGCGTCGCTGCGCACTGCGGATCGCCCGCGGCGGCGGCGGCGGCGATCGCAGCCGCGTCCGGCGCGTCGGTTGTGTCCGCGGCGATGCCGCGCACGCCACGGCGGCGCGCGTGGTCCGCGGCGAGCGCAGGCCCGGAGAGCCAGGCCTCGATGCAGCCGGCCCGGCCGCACCAGCAGCGCGGGCCGGGGCGCTCGTCGTCACGGGGCGCGGGCAGCGGCACGTGGCCCCACTCCCCCGCGATGCCGTTCGCGCCCGCGTAGGCGCGCGCGCCCACCGCGATGCCCGCGCCCACGCCGGTGCCCAGGATCGCCGCGAACACGACGCCGCAGCCGGCGGCCGCGCCGTCGGTGGCCTCCGACACCGCGAGGCAGTTGGCGTCGTTGGCCACGCGCACCTCGCGCCCGAGCGCGGCGCACAGGTCCTCGCGCAGCGGGCGGCCGTTGAGCCAGGTCGAGTTCGCGTTCTTCACGCGGCCCGTGCGTGCCGAAATCGCGCCGGGAATCCCCACGCCCACCGTGCCGCTCGCGCCGAGCTCGCGCTCGGCGTCGCGCACCAGCGCGGCGATCGCGGCCACGGTGTCGTCGTACCGGCCGCGCGGCGTCGGCACGCGGCGGCGCAGCCGGACGGCGCCGTCCGCGCCCAGCGCGGCCACCTCGATCTTGGTGCCGCCCAGGTCGACACCCAGCCTCAGCGGATCGGGCATGCGGCTTGCGAACGCGAATCCATCGCGCGCATGATGCCGGATCGGGGCGCGTGCCGCCGGACGGACCTCGGATGAACACGATCGAGCGCCTGCGTAAGCTCGGCTACCGCAAGTGGTACGAGCGGCAGCTGATCGAGGGTCACCTGTACCTGGTCACGCTGGTGCTCGCGCTGGTCGTGATGGTGGCGGGCCTGGAGCTGCTGTCGCTGCGCGAGTCGCTCGCGGACATCGTGTTCGACGGCTCGCTGATCGCGGGGGGCGGGTGGCTCGCGTGGATCTGCTGGCGGCGCTACGCGCTCGCGATGATGGTCGCCGAGCACGTCGGCCACCAGGCGCAGTGTCCCGGGTGCCAGCGGCTGGGCTTTCGGGCGGTGCCGCCCGAGGAGTCGGGCACGCCGGTGCAGCTGGTGGCCGCGTGCCCGCGCTGCGGTCACCGCTGGCCGATCGACCCGGGCGTCTGAGCCGGCGCTCGGCCCGCCGCGCCCGCGGCGAGGTTCAGCGCACCTCGAGCCGGTAGCGGGCGCGCTGCGCGGGCGGCACGGAATCCGCCTCCCACGCACGTCGGTACTCGAACGCGAGGGCGGCCGTGCCCGGCCGCGTCGCCTCGAACGTGAACACCTCCTGGACCGGTGCGCCGATGGGGCTGCCGCTTCCGCCGATGCGGTCGACGCGCACGACGCCCACCTGACGCGCCTGCGCCGGCACCGGGTCGATCAGGGCCCAGCGGTAGCCGGTCGAAGGATTGCCGGGCAGATGCACCTCGAAGCGCTGCCCGAGGCGCGCGTCGATCCGGTGGTCGCGCAGATCGACCACGGCGGGCGGTGGGGGCTCGCGGGGTGGCGTGCCGTCGCCGGCGCGGGTCGCGCATCCGGAGATCGTCCCCGCGGTCATCGCCGCCGCCGCCCCGAACCACCACGCTCGCCGCATCGTCGCCCCCGTCGTCCGCCCGTCGGCCAGCCGGCATGCTACACGGCCGCGCGACGGCCGCCCGGGAGCCCGCGACCGACCGGCGCGGGGCGGCGCAGACGTCGGCGGGAGCCACCGGCAGACGATCGCGAGGTCCAGGCCGACGACCGCCCGCGGAGCCCACGCCCGAGCCCGATATACTCGGGCGCACCACAGCGCGCGCAGCGGCCGGCAGGCTCCGATCCTTCGGTCGGCCCCGTCCCGGGCGGAGGCCTTCTTCGCGCCGGATGACTCGGACCGGAGCCCGGCCCACCCGCCCTGGCATGGAATTCGACATGGAAGCGACGTTGCCCCCGGTGCTCGAGGTCGAACGGTCGGACCACGGCGCGATCGCGCGGCAGGATTCGGCCCCCGGCCCCGAACTCGCGATCGTCGTGCCGACCTTCAACGAGCGCGAGAACGTGGCCGAACTGGTGCGGCGGCTCGACCGTGCGCTGTCGGGCATCGCGTGGGAGGTGGTGTTCGTCGACGACGATTCGCCCGACGGCACCGCCGACCTGCTGCGCGCGCTCGCTCGGCGCGACCACCGCGTGCGCTGCCTGCAGCGGGTGGGGCGCCGGGGCCTCGCATCCGCGTGCGTCGAGGGCGTGCTCGCGACCTCGGCCGAGCTGGTCGCGGTCATGGACGCCGACCTGCAGCACGACGAGACCATCCTGCCGCGGATGATCGCCGCGGTGCGCACCGGCGGCGTCGACGTCGCGGTCGGCAGCCGCTACGTCGACGGCGGGGGCGTCGGTGCGTGGGATGCGGGCCGCGCCCGGATCTCGCGCGTCGCCACGCGGATCTCCCGCCTGGTGGTGCCCGCGGGGCTGGCCGACCCGATGAGCGGCTTCTTCCTGATGCGGCGCGACGCGTTCATGGGCGCGGTCCGCGACCTGTCCTCGCTCGGCTTCAAGATCCTGGTCGATCTGTTCGCGTCGAGCCCGCGTCCGCTGAGCTTCGTCGAGGTGCCCTACCGGTTCAGGGACCGGCACGCCGGTCAGAGCAAGCTCGACGGCCGCATCGCCTGGGAATTCGGCATGCTGCTGCTCGACAAGCTGGTCGGGCGCTGGGTGCCGGTGAGGTTCCTGTCATTCGCGGCGATCGGCGGCCTGGGGGTCGGTGTCCACATGGCGGTGCTGAGCGTGCTCTACGGCACCGGACAGGTCGCGTTCGGCGTCGGCCAGGCGATCGCGACCGCGGTTGCGATGAGCTTCAACTTCTTCCTGAACAACGCGCTGACCTATCGGGACGCACGGCTGCGCGGGGCCGCGATGTGGCGAGGCCTGGCGGTGTTCACGCTGGTCTGCGGGCTCGGTGCGGTGGCGAACGTCGGCATCGCCGACTGGCTGTTCTCCGAGCAACGTCAGGGGTGGATCGTCTCCGCCCTGTCCGGCATCCTGGTCGGTGCGGTCTGGAACTACGCGACCTCGGCGTTCTACACCTGGCGACGCCATGGTGGCTGAGCCGGCGCGGCTCGGCGGTTCGACCCCACGTCCGTCCTCCGAGCACTCGCACGCAGCGTGGCTGCGGCGGCTCGGCCTGGCTTTCGCGCTCGCGCTGCTGTGCTCGCCGATCGTCCTGCCGCTGGTGCCGGGCACCGACCAGGTGCTGTTCCTGGATCACTCGGCGGCGATGCTGCGCGGCGCGACGCTGTACGTCGACGTCTGGGACAACAAGCAGCCGGGCGTGTTCGCGCTGTACGCGCTGATGCAGGCCGCGTTCGGCCCGGGCTGGCCCGGCGTGGTGGTCGGCTACGCGCTCTGGATGGCCGCGGCGGCGGCCCTGCTCGCGTCGGTCGCGTGGATCGCGCGCCCGGACGGCCGAGCGTGGCTGCTGACGATCGCGTTGTCGGTCGGGCTGCTGTACCTGCGCTCGAACGCCGACCAGGTGGCTCAGGTCGAGGAATGGGTGCTGCTGCCGCTGTCGGCGATCCTGCTGCTCGCGACGATGTCCGATCGGGCCGGCGCGCCCTCGGCGCCGCGCTGGATCGTCGTCGGGGTGTGCACCGCGCTCGTCGCGGTCCTCAAGGTGGTGCTGCTGCCGGTGGCCGCGGCGATCGTCGCCGCGACGCTGCTGGTGCGGATCGCCCGCGACCGGCTCGCCTGGCGCCACGCCTGGGCCGCGATCGCGCTGTCGGTCGGCGGCTTCGCGCTCGCGTGCGCGCCGGTGGCGGCGTGGTTCGCGCAGGCCGGCGCGTGGCCGGAGTTCTGGTGGACCACGTTCGTCTACCCGGGCCTCGCGGTGGTCGGCACCGAGGCCGCGCCGGTGTCGCGACTCCTCGACTCGCTCGGCTGGCTGGCGAAGTCCGCGTTCGCGCTGGTGCCGGCGGTCGCGCTGGCGCTGATCGCCGCCCGGCGCGCGCCCTCCCCGACGCTCGCCTGCGCGATCGCAGGGGCGCTCGCGTGGATCGTGAGCGGCTTCGCGATGATCGTCGCGCAGAAGTTCTCCTGGTGGTCGTACCACATGCCGCTGGTGCTGTGGCCGATCGGACTGCTGGCCGCGCTCGGCTGCGCGGCCGAGGCCGGTGCCGCGCACGCGCGTCCGGCCGCGACGCGGATGCAGCGGCTTGCGGTTGCCGCCTGCGTGGCCGGGCTGGCGCTGCATGCGGCCCACCTCGCGAGAAAGTGGACGTCGTGGCCCGACTGGCCGTACCTGCCGGGTCAGCGCGAGGCGATCGCGATCGCGCGGCAGGTCGCCGCGAACGCGACGCCCGCCTGCGGCACGTCGGTGTCGATCGGCGATCAGAGCGGCGTGCAGTCGGCTACCGGGCTGCGCAAGGCACTGCCGACGCAGGCGGTGTTCTGGGGCGCGTACCTGCCGTCGCAGATCCGCCGTCTGCCGGACGAGCTCGCCGCCGCGCGTCCGGACCTGGTGTACGTCGACGGCTCGCAGCGCGACGAGTTCGACCGGCGGTTTCCCGAGGTCGGAGCAGCGATCCAGGGTTGGCTGGATCGGGACTACACGCGGCGAGCCACCGATCCGTTCGACGGTCAGTGGTGGGAGCGCACGTCGTCGGCCGGGGGCGGCCCGTGCCCGGCCCCCGCGCGGTTCGTGATCCCATCGCGCTGAGGACGGCCGCAAACGAAGACGGCCGCATCGCTGCGGCCGTCTTCGCATGACAACCTGGTCGGGGTGAGAGGATTCGAACCTCCGGCCTCTACGTCCCGAACGTAGCGCTCTACCAGGCTAAGCTACACCCCGAGGCACGGCACCCGCGGCAAGCGAGCACCGAGTCCGCGATGGTAGCAGAGCGCGGCGACCGCTGTCAGCGGTCGCGGTTGACCGCGTGCTCGGCGATCGCCAGCAGCGCCGCCCGGTGCTCCGAGGGCGGGACCTGCGCGAGCGTCGCCGCGCCGGCGTCGGCCTCCTCGCGCGCGCGGCGGCGCGTGTACTCGAGCGCGCCGGTCGCGCGGATCGCGTGCAGGATCGCGTCGAAGTGCTCGGTGGCACCGTCGCGGATCGCGTCGCGCACCAGCGCCCGCTGCTCGGGCGAGCCGTGCGCCATCACGTGGATCAGCGGCAGCGTCGGCTTGCCCTCGCGCAGGTCGTCGCCGACGTTCTTGCCGATGTCCGCGGTGATGCCCGAGTAGTCGAGCACGTCGTCGATCAGCTGGAACGCGGTGCCCACGCGCCGGCCGAACTCGGCGGCCGCGGCCTCGGCCGGTGCGCCCGCATCGGAGAGCACCGCGCCCAGCCGCGCGGCGGCCTCGAACAGCCGGGCGGTCTTGTAGCGGATCACCTGCAGGTAGCGCGGCTCGTCGACGTCCGGGTCGTTGCAGTTCAGCAGCTGCAGCACCTCGCCTTCGGCGATCGTGTTGGTCGCATCGGCCAGGATCCGCATGACCGGCATCCGGTCGACGTTGACCATCATCTGGAACGAGCGCGAGTACAGGAAGTCGCCGACCAGCACTGAGGCGGCGTTGCCGAAGGCCGCGTTCGCGGTCTTGCGACCGCGTCGCAGGTCCGATTCGTCGACCACGTCGTCGTGCAGCAGCGTCGCGGTGTGGATGAACTCGACCACGGCAGCGAGCAGCACGTGGTGGGCGGCGGCGTGCTCGGGCCGCCCGCCGTAGCCGAGCGCGCGAGCGAACAGCAGCAGCAGGATCGGCCGCATCCGCTTGCCGCCCGCTCCGACGATGTAGTCGGCGACCGTGTTCACCAGCACCACCTCCGAGCGCAGCCGCTCGCCGATCAGGCGATCCATGTCGGCGAGATCGGCGACGATGGCAGGGGGCAGGGGGGGGCGCACGTGAGCTGCGGGGCGACGCGGTCCGGGATCGGACGCAGGAAGGCAGTATAGCGGCGACGTCAGTCGCCGACCGGCGAGTTGACCTGCGGCTCCGGGCTTCGTAGAATCGAGGGTTCTGCGGCGAAGGCGCGAGTGCCGTACCCGCCCCGGAGCCAACCCCTGTCGAGGTGTTCGATGTACGCGGTCATCCGAACCGGCGGCAAGCAGTACAAGGTCGCAGCCGGCGAAAAGCTCAAGGTGGAACTGCTCGCGGCGGATGTCGGCGCCGAGGTCGTGATCGACCAGGTGCTGGCGGTGGGCGACGGTGCCGGGCTTGCCGTGGGGTCGCCGCTCGTGGCGGGCGCCACGGTGTCGGCGACCGTGCTCGGCCATGGGCGCGGCGAGAAGGTGCGCATCTTCAAGATGCGCCGGCGCAAGCACTACCAGAAGCGCCAGGGTCATCGGCAGGGGTACACCGAGCTGCTGATCCGTCGGATCGCGGGCGCCCCGGGCGGAGCACCGGCCGGCGAGGCTGCGGCCTGAGGGAGCGTACGAGATGGCACAGAAAAAGGGCGGCGGCTCCACGCGCAACGGCCGCGACTCCGAGTCCAAACGGCTGGGCGTCAAGGTCTTCGGCAGCCAGGCGATCTCGGCCGGCGGCATCATCGTGCGCCAGCGGGGCACGCGGTTCCACGCCGGCCCGAACGTCGGGATGGGCAAGGACCACACCTTGTACGCGCTGATCGACGGGCGTGTGCGGTTCGCGGTCAAGGGTGCGGCCGGCCGCTCGACGGTCTGCGTCGACCCAGCGCAGTGATCCGGCCGCGGGGCCGCTCGCGGCCCCGCGCTCCGGGCCGGGCGGCCCGCCGCGCGGCCGCGTGACGCCCGATCCCGGGCTGACCGCCGCCCGCTCCTTCCGCCGTGCCCGCTGCCCTCGACGCCTTCCTGGTCTGCACCGGGGTCGTGGCACTCGCCGAGATCGGCGACAAGACCCAGCTGCTGTCTCTGGTGCTCGCGGCGCGCTACGGGCGTCCGCTCCCGATCGTCGCCGGCATCCTGGTTGCGACGGTCGCGAACCACGCGCTCGCCGGGGTGGTGGGCGGCTGGCTGGGCGCCGCGGTGCCGGAGGCGATCCTGCGCTGGACGCTCGGCGGATCCTTCCTTGCGATGGCCGCGTGGATGCTGGTGCCCGATCGGCTGGACGAGGCTCGTACGCCGACCGCCGGCCGGCTGGGCGTGTTCGGCGTCACGCTGGTCGCGTTCTTCCTCGCCGAGATGGGCGACAAGACGCAGGTCGCGACGGTCGCGCTGGCCGCGCGCTACGATGCGGTGGCGGCGGTCGTGGCCGGGACCACGCTCGGCATGATGGTGGCCAACGTACCGGCGGTGCTGCTCGGCGAGCGCGTCGTCCGGCGGGTGCCGAGCGTGTGGGTGCGCCGCGCCTCGGCGCTGGTGTTCGCCGTGTTCGGCGCGGCGATGCTGGCCGGCGTCGAGCTGCCGTTCTAGCGGGCCGGAGCCACGGATGAAGTTCGTCGACGAGGCGCGGATCGAGGTGATCGCCGGCAACGGCGGCAACGGCGCGGTCGCCTTCCGGCGCGAGAAGTACATCCCCAAGGGCGGCCCGAGCGGGGGCGACGGCGGCCGCGGCGGCTCGATCTGGGCCGAGGCGGACCGCAACGTGAACACGCTGATCGACTACCGCTACGCGCGGCTGCACCGGGCGCGCAACGGCGAAGGCGGTCGCGGCTCCGACCAGTACGGCAAGGGGGCCGACGACATCGTGCTGCGCATGCCGGTGGGCACCCAGGTCTTCGACGAGGAGTCGGGCGCACTGCTGTTCGACCTCACGGCCCACGCCCAGCGCGTGCTGCTCGCGCGCGGCGGCGACGGCGGGCTCGGCAACCTGCACTTCAAGTCGAGCACCAACCGCGCGCCCCGTCAGCACACCCCGGGCCGCGCGGGCGAGCAGCGGCGACTGCGTCTCGAACTCAAGGTCCTGGCCGACGTCGGGCTGCTGGGCATGCCGAACGCCGGCAAGTCCACGCTGATCGCGCGCGTGTCGAACGCGCGGCCCAAGATCGCCGACTATCCGTTCACGACCCTGCACCCGAACCTGGGCGTGGTGCGCGTGGGCGACGAGAAGAGCTTCGTGATCGCCGACGTGCCGGGGCTGATCGAGGGCGCCGCCGAGGGCGCCGGGCTCGGGCATCAGTTCCTGCGGCACCTGCAGCGCACGCGCCTGCTGCTGCACGTGGTCGACCTCTCGCCGTACGACGACGTCCGCGACCCGGTCGCCGAGGCCCGCGCGATCGTCCGCGAGCTGCGCAAGTACGACCGCGAACTGTACGAGAAGCCTCGCTGGCTGGTGCTGAACAAGCTGGACACCCTCGAGGGTGCGCCCGGCGCGAAGGGCACGCCGCGCGCCGCGCGCGTGGCCGGGTTCAAGCGGCGGCTGCGGGCGCCCGGCCCGGTGTTCGAGGTCTCCGCGCTGACCGGCGAGGGCTGCGAGGCGCTGTGCCGCGCGGTCTGGGATCACCTCGAGCGGCACCGCGACCCGCCCGCCGAGGTCGTCGACCCGCGGTTCGACCTGCCGTCGCCGGTCGCCTCCGAGGCGACCGATCCCGACGCGGCGCCGCGGCCCGCCGACCTTCCGCGATGAGCGCCGCGGTGCCGTCCTGCGTCCGCGATGCGCGACGCATCGTCGTCAAGGTCGGCTCGGCGCTCGTGACCGACGACGGGCGCGGGCTCGACCCGGCGGCGATCGATCGCTGGGGTGCGCAGCTCGCGGCGCTGCGCGCGGCGGGCAAGGAGGTGGTGATGGTGTCCTCGGGCGCGATCGCCGAGGGCGTCAAGCGCCTGGGCTGGGCACAGCGGCCGCGGGCGATCCACGACCTGCAGGCCGCGGCGGCGGTCGGTCAGATGGGGCTCGCGCAGGTCTACGAGAGCTGTTTTCGCGCTCACGGGCTGCAGACCGCGCAGGTACTGCTCACCCACGAGGACCTCGCCGACCGGCGCCGCTACCTGAACGCCCGCTCGACGCTGCTCACGCTGCTGCGCTGGTCGGTCGTGCCGGTGATCAACGAGAACGACACGGTGACTACCGACGAGATCAAGGTCGGCGACAACGACACGCTGGGCGCGCTGGTGGCGAACCTGATCGAGGCCGACGTGCTGGTGATCCTCACCGACCAGCCCGGGCTGTTCACCGCCGACCCGCGTCGTGATCCGGCGGCGAGTCTGCTGCCGCGCGTGGTCGCGGGCGACCCGGCGCTCGAGTCGATGGCCGGCGGTGCCGGGTCCTCGATCGGTCGCGGCGGCATGATCACCAAGGTGCTCGCCGCGCGGCGCGCCGCCCAGAGCGGCGCCTCCACCGTGGTGTGCTCCGGGCGCGAGCCCGACGTGCTGATGCGGCTCGCGCGCGGCGAGCCGCTGGGCACCGAGTTCGTCGCGCACACGCCGCGGCTGGCCGCGCGCAAGCAGTGGCTCGCCGGCCAGGTGCAGCTGCGCGGCGCGGTGAGCGTCGACGCCGGCGCGGTGCGTGCGCTGCGCGATGACGGCAAGAGCCTGCTGCCGATCGGCGTGCTCGAGGTGAGCGGCGAGTTCGAGCGCGGCGAACTGGTCGCGGTGCTCGGGCCCGACGGGGCCGAGCTCGCGCGCGGACTGATCAACTACGGCGCGGCGGATGCGCGCCGCATCGCGCGCCGCCCCTCGGCCGACATCGAGGGCCTGCTCGGCTTCGTCGAGGAGCCCGAACTCATCCACCGCGACAATCTGGTCCTGCGCTGAGGGCGCGCCGGCGCGCATCGCGCCTGCGATCCGTCCGACGCGCGGTGCGGGCCCGGGGACGGGCGGACCGCGCCGGGCGCGGGGTCACGCTGGCCGGCGCGGCACGATGGTGATACCTTCGTTCCGCTGCTCCAACCATCGAAAGGAGGTGATCCGTGAAGAAGTGGTTCATCGTGCTCGCCATGCTGTCCTTCGGCACGTCCATCGCGGTCGCCTGCCCGGGCAGTTCGATGAAGGATGCCAAGGCCGATGTCCCGGTTCCGCAGCAGACGACGCCGGCACAACCGTCCTGATCCTCGCCATCACGAGCACTGCGGAGGGGAGCGTCACGCTCCCCTCCGTCTTTCCGGGGTCGGCTCGATGAGCCGGACCCACCGAGCGCTGCTGCTGTGCGGTGCGCTCGCCGCAGCGCCCGCCACCGTGCTCGCCCAATCGGAGGCCGCCTTCGACGCCTGCGTCGAACGCCTGGGCCGCGAGGCGGTCGCGCGTGGCGTCCCGGAGGCGACCGTGCGCCGCCACCTCGCCGGCCTGCAGCGCGAGCCGGCGGTGCTGGAGGCCCTCGACTTCCAGCCCGAGTTCCGCACGCCGCTGTGGGACTACCTCGCCGCACTGGTCGACGACGAGCGGATCGCCGACGGCCGCGCGATGCTCGAGCGTTGGGGCGACGTCCTGCGCGCGGTCGCCGACCGGTACGGCGTGGACGCGCCGACCGTGGTCGCGGTGTGGGGGGTCGAGAGCGACTTCGGGCGCTCGACCGGGCGCCGTCCGGTGATCCGTTCGCTTGCGACGCTGTCGTGCGAAGGGCGCCGCCAGACGTTCTTCCGCGGCGAGCTGGTCGCCGCGCTGCGCATCCTCGCGGGCGGCCACGTCGATCCCGAGCGGTTCAACGGCTCGTGGGCCGGCGCATTCGGTCACACGCAGTTCATGCCGAGCACGTTCCTGCAGTCCGCGGTCGACTTCGACGGCGACGGACGGCGCGATGTGGTGGACGCCGTGCCCGATGCGCTCGCGTCGACCGCGAACTACCTGCGTCGTGCGGGCTGGCGTACCGGCGAGCCCTGGGGCTGGGAGGTGCGCCTGCCGGCCGGCTTCGACGCGGGTCTGGCCGGCCGCACGCAGCGCCGTCCGCTGTCCGACTGGGCGGCCCGCGGGGTCGTGCGCGTCGACGGACGTCCGCTCGAGGCGTCGGCCGCCGCGTCGGCGCTGCTGCTGCCTGCGGGGCGCACCGGGCCGGCGTTCGTCGTGCTGCGCAACTTCGATGCGGTCTACGCGTACAACGCGGCCGAGAGCTACGCGCTCGCGATCGTCCACCTCGCCGACCGGCTGCGCGGCGACGGGCCGTTCGTCACGCCCTGGCCCACCGACGACCCGGGCCTGTCGCGCGCGCAACGTCGCGACGTGCAGCGGCTGCTGCTCGCGCGCGGGCACGAGATCGGGGAGGTGGACGGGCTGATCGGTGCGGTCACGCGCCGCGCGATCCGCGACGAGCAGGCCCGGCTCGGTCTGGCGCAGGACGGTCGCGCCGGCACGCGGCTGCTCGCCGCGCTTCGGCGCGATGCCGCCGGGGCGGCGGGCGGACCGGGCTCGCCCGGCACGACGCGCTGAGGTCGCGGACCGTGCAGGCGACCGGACCCGTACCGATCCCCGCGGTCTCGCTGCCGTCGGCGCGGCGCGTGCCGGCGCTCGGCATCGGCACCTGGCGGATGGGCGAGCGGACCGGCGAGCGCGCGGCCGAGGTCGCGGCGCTGCGTCGCGCGATCGAGCGCGGCGCGGCACTGATCGACACCGCGGAGATGTACGCCGACGGGGGAGCCGAGCGTGTCGTGGCCGAGGCGATCCGGGGCCTGCGCGAGCGGGTGACGATCGTCTCGAAGGTGCTGCCGACGAACGCGTCGCGCCGCGGGGTCGCGCAGGCGTGCGAGCGCAGCCTGCGGCGGCTCGGTTGCGACCGCATCGATCTGTACCTGCTGCACTGGCGCGGTCGGGTGCCGCTCGCCGAGACCCTCGAGGCGTTCGAGCGGCTGAAGTCCGACGGGCGGATCGGCGACTGGGGCGTGTCCAACTTCGACGCCGCGGACCTCGCCGAGCTCGCGCGGCTGCCCGCGGGGTCGGCGTGCGCGACCAACCAGGTCTACTACGCGCTGTCGCAGCGCGGATGCGAGTTCGACCTGCTGCCGGCGATGGCCGCGCGCGGGATGCCGGCGATGGCCTACTGTCCGCTGGACGAGGGTCGGCTGGCGGGTCACCCGGCGCTGCAACCGATCGCGCGCGAGCTGGGTGCGACGCCCGCGCAGGTCGCGCTCGCGTGGCTGCTCGCGCCGCGCGCCGAGCGTCCGCCGGTGATCGTGATCCCCAAGACCGCATCGGTGGCGCGGGTCGACGAGAACGTCGCCGCCGCCGCGCTGCAGCTGGATGCGCCGCAGCGGGCGGCGCTCGATGCCGCGTTCCCGCCGCCGCGGCGCGCGACGCTGCTCGCGATGGTCTGAGGCCGCGCCCGGCGGCGTACCCGGGCGGTGCGCACGCGGACGGTTCCTCGGTATGCTGACGGCTCGACCGCCGACAGCGGCCACCCGCGCGAGCCGACGCCGCGCGTCCGGAAGGAGACCCGACATGCACCGCATCGACCCGCGCCGCCGGCGCATCGCCGCCGCCCTGGGCCTGGCCCCGCTCGCCGCCACGCTGCCCGGCCCGGCCGCAGCGCAGGGCGTGGCCGGCTGGCCCAGCCGACCGATCCGCATCCTCGTGGGGTTCCCGCCGGGCGGCCTCACCGACGCCTATGCGCGCCAGTACGGCGAGCACCTGTCGGCACGGGTCGGCCAGCCCGTGACCGTGGAGAACCGACCGGGCGCCGGCGCGATCATCGCGCTCGAGGCCCTCGCCAAGTCGCCGGCCGACGGGCACACGCTCGCCTTCACCACCAGCGGCACGGTCTGGCAGAACCGCGTGCTGTACCGGAAGCTGCCGTACGACGCCGACCGCGACCTCACGCCGATCTCGCTGTTCCCCAGCGGCCCGCTGGTGGTCGGCATCCACTCGGCGCTGCCACCGAAGTCGATGAACGAGTTCATCGAGTGGGCGAAGACGAACCGCGCGTCGATGGGCACCTACGCGCCCGCGTCCTACCCGCACATGGTCGCGGACACGATCAACCGCGGGCACGGCACGAAGATCGAGTCGATCCACTACCGGGGCGAGGCGCCGATGTGGATCGACGTCGGCTCGAACCAGGTCCAGATCGCGATCGGCAGCTTCCAGGCGTTCAACACGGTCGCGCAGAAGGGCCTGGTGCGGCCGCTCGGCGTCACCGGCCGCTTCCGCTCGCCGCGGCTGCCGGACGTGCCGACGCTGACCGAGTCCGGGATGCCCGACCGGCTGGTCACCCTCGACGGCTGGCTGCCGCTGATCGCCCCGGCGGGCACGCCCGAGCCGGTGCTCGCGCGGCTGGCCGAGATCGCGCTCGACTGGGCCGAGTCGCCGCGAGCGGTGCAGCTGCGCGAGTCCTTCGCGATCCCGAACAGGCCGACCCCGCTCGCCGAGTCGCGTCAGCGCTGGAAGGACGAATCGGTGGTCTGGATCGAGCTCGCACGCCAGCTGGGCATCACGCTGGACTGACCGGCCGGCGGCGGCCGTCGCCCGGTGGCCCGGCCGCCCGCGGCGGCCGGCGCAGTACACGCGGCACACGCGGACGGCATGCGGGTCCGCGGCGGCGTGCCGGTACAATCGGGGGCTTCGCCGCGGCTCACCGCGCGGTCGCGCCTTCGCCGGCGCCCACCCTCCACACCCCGACGCCATGGCCCAGTACGTCTTCACCATGAACCGGGTGGGCAAGATCGTGCCCCCCAAGCGCCAGATCCTGAAGGACATCTCGCTGTCCTTCTTCCCGGGCGCCAAGATCGGCGTGCTGGGCCTGAACGGCTCCGGCAAGTCGACGCTGCTGAGAATCATGGCCGGCATCGACCGCGACATCGAGGGCGAGGCGGTGCCGATGCCCGGCATCAAGGTCGGCTGGCTGCCGCAGGAACCGAAGCTGGACGCCGACAAGACCGTGCGCGAGGAGGTCGAGTCGGCACTGGGCAACGTGATCGACGCCAAGCGGCGCCTGGACGAGGTCTACGCCGCCTACGCCGAGCCGGACGCGGACTTCGACAAGCTCGCCGCCGAGCAGGCCGAGCTCGAGGCGATCATCGCCACCACCGACGGCAACGCGCTCGAGCAGCAGCTCGAGGTGGCGGCCGACGCGCTGCGGCTGCCGCCCTGGGACGCGAAGATCGGTCCGCTGTCGGGCGGCGAGAAGCGGCGGGTGGCGCTGTGCAAGCTGCTGCTGTCGCGGCCCGACATGCTGCTGCTCGACGAGCCGACCAACCACCTGGACGCCGAGAGCGTCGACTGGCTCGAGCAGTTCCTGCACCGCTTCCCGGGCACGGTCGTGGCGGTCACCCACGACCGGTACTTCCTGGACAACGCCGCCGAGTGGATCCTGGAGCTCGACCGCGGCCACGGGATCCCGTGGAAGGGCAACTACAGCTCGTGGCTCGATCAGAAGCAGGTGCGCCTGAAGCAGGAGGAGTCGAGCGAATCGGCGCGGCAGAAGGCGCTGAAGAAGGAGCTCGAGTGGGTGCGCCAGAACGCGAAGGGCCGCCAGGCCAAGAGCAAGGCGCGGATCCAGCGCTTCGAGGAGCTGTCCTCGTACGAATACCAGAAGCGCAACGAGACGCAGGAGATCTTCATCCCGGTCGCCGAGCGGCTGGGCAACGAGGTGATCGAGTTCAAGAACGTCCGCAAGGCGTTCGGCGACCGCCTGCTGATCGACGACCTGAGCTTCAAGGTGCCGGCCGGCGCGATCGTCGGCATCATCGGACCCAACGGCGCGGGCAAGACCACGATCTTCCGCATGATCACCGGCCAGGAGACGCCGGACTCCGGTGAGGTCACCGTCGGGCACACGGTCAAGCTCGCGTACGTCGACCAGTCGCGCGACGCGCTCGAGGCGGACAAGAACGTGTGGGAGGCGGTTTCCGGCGGCGCCGACATCCTCGCGGTCGGCAAGTTCGAGATGCAGTCGCGCGCGTACATCGGCCGGTTCAACTTCAAGGGACAGGACCAGCAGAAGCGGGTCGGCCAGCTGTCGGGCGGCGAGCGCGGCCGGCTGCACCTGGCCAAGACGCTGCTGGCCGGGGGCAACGTGCTGCTGCTCGACGAGCCCTCGAACGACCTGGACGTCGAGACGCTGCGCGCGCTCGAGGACGCGCTGCTCGAGTTCGCCGGCAGCATCCTGGTGATCTCGCACGACCGCTGGTTCCTCGACCGCATCGCGACTCACATCCTCGCGGCCGAGGGCGACTCGCAGTGGACGTTCTTCAACGGCAACTACCAGGAGTACGAGGCGGACAAGAAGCGGCGTCTGGGCGAGGAGGCCGCACGTCCGCACCGGCTGCGGTTCAAGCCGCTGAAGTGAGCCGGCGCGGGCGCGCCGCCGCTCGGGCGGTGCGCCCCGGCGGGCCGACGCGATGGCCGCACGCCACCGCCACCACGTGTACGTGGTCGAGCTCGACGACCGCGTGATGAACGACCCGCGGTTCGCGCGCGCCAACCCGCAGTGGGACGGGACGCGGCCGTGCGTGTACGTCGGCATGACCGGCCTTACGCCCGAGCTGCGCTTTGCGCGCCACAAGGCCGGCGCGAAGGCGAACCGCTACGTCGAGCGCCACGGGCTGCGGCTGCTGCCCCAGCTGTACGCGTACGCGAACCCGATGCCGTACGCGGCGGCCTGCGAGATGGAGATCGAGATCGCGCAGGCGCTGCGCGACCGCGGCTTCGCGGTCTGGCAGGGGTAGGCGCGCGACCGCGCGCTCGGCCGTGCCCTGCCTGTCCGGCGCGGCCCCGCTCGGCCGCCCGGTTGGGCCGGCGCGGCACCGTTTGGCCGGCGGCGCGGGCCGGTGCATCATCGCCTCCTGGCCACGACCGCACCGAGGAGACACGATGGACCACCGATGCGCCCACCGCTGGGCGTTCCCGCGCTGGGGCGCTCCCCTGGAGCCGATCCAGGAGACGCTGGCGGCACCGTCGGGTCGCGAGGTCACGGTTCGCGTGACCCACTGCGGCATCTGCCACTCGGACCTGCACATCCAGGCCGGCGGGTTCGACATGGGCGGCGGCAAGCTGTCCTCGCTCGAGCGCGCGGGCGCGACGCTGCCGCTCACGATGGGCCACGAGATCGGCGGCGAGGTGGTCGAGGTCGGGCCCGAGGTGTCGCAGGTGCGGATCGGCGACCGCGTGGTCGTCTACCCGTGGCTGGGCTGCGGCGCCTGCCCGACCTGCGCCGCGGGCGACGACCACCTGTGCAACCGGGGCGCCCGCAACCTGGGCATCCAGCTGCCGGGCGGCTACGCGGACCTGGTGCGCGTGCCGCACGAACGCTACCTCGTGCCGGTCGGCTCGCTCGACCCGGCGCGCGCCGCGACCTTCGCGTGCGCGGGCATCACCGCCTATGGCGCGATCCGCAAGCTGCCCGAAGCCGGCCCGGACGACTGGGTCGCGGTGATCGGGTGCGGCGGCGTGGGCATGACCGCGGTCGCGCTGCTGTCGGCGCTGTCGCGAGCGAAGCTGGTCGCGATCGACCCGGACCCGGTCAAGCGCGAGGCGGCCACCGGCTACGGCGCGGCGCTGACCGTGGATCCGAACGACCCGCAGGCGCTGCGCACGATCGTGCGCGGCACCGGCAACGCGGTGCTCGGCGTGGTCGACTTCGTCGGCAGCGAATCCACCTCGGCGCTCGCGACCGCGGTCGTGCGCCGGGGCGGCACGGTGGTGATCGTCGGACTCTTCGGCGGCGAGTTCAAGGTGCCGGTACCGATGTTCCCGCTCAAGGCGATGGCCGTGCGCGGCTCGTACGTCGCGGGGCTGAACGAGCTGCGCGAGCTGATCGCGCTCGCGCAGCGCACCCGGCTGCCGGAGATCCCGCTCACGCTGCGCCCGATGGCCGAGGTCAACCGCTCGCTCGAGGACCTCGCCGCCGGCCGCGTTGTCGGGCGCGTGGTGCTGCAGCCGTGAGCGGCCGGCACGTGGTGACCCGCGGGCGGACGTCGGCCGGCCGCCGCGGCTTCGCGATCGCCTGCGGCGCGCTGGTCGCTGGCCTCGCGAGTCGCGCCGGCGCGCAGGAGGCGCCGTGGCCGACCCGGCCGCTGACGATGGTCGTGCCGTTTCCGCCGGGCGGCGTCGCCGACCTGGTCGGTCGTCCGGTGGCCGCCGCGCTCGAGAAGCCGCTCGGGCAGCCGGTGATCGTCGAGAACAAGGCGGGCGCGGGCGGTGGCGTGGGCATGCAGCAGGTCGCCCGCGCCCGGCCCGACGGCTACACGCTGCTGATGGCGCTGTCCTCGATCTCGATCCTGCCCGAGGCCGACCGGGTGCTCGGCCGCGCGCCGATGTTCCAGCACCGCGACCTGGTGCCCGTGGCGCGTTTCACCGCCGATCCGGTGGTGCTCGCGGTGCGCTCCGAGGCGCCGTGGCGCACGGTCGCCGACTTCCTCGCCGACGCCGGCCGGCGCCCCGGGCAGATCGGGTACGGCTCGTCGGGCAACTACGGCACGATGCACGTGCCGATGGA
>Ga0169931_10003776_pt1 | contig 23895 bp, 18 predicted proteins | sample Kivu_15m_20L_FD_129675 | JGI IMG/M metagenome (GOLD analysis project Ga0169931, IMG submission 129675) | Freshwater microbial communities from Lake Kivu, Western Province, Rwanda to study Microbial Dark Matter (Phase II) - Kivu_15m_20L... | ecosystem: Environmental > Aquatic > Freshwater > Lake...
CTACGAGGTTCCTGGCTCCGCCCGCACGGCGCGGAGGGGACGCTGGGCCCCCACGCCGGGGCGCGAGCTGCTCACCGCCGTCTCGGATCGGCTTGGCCGCCTGCCACTGATCGCCGAGGATCTGGGCGCCGTCACGCCGGCTGTGGTCTCGCTGCGCGACGACTTCGGCCTTCCCGGCATGAAGCTGCTGCACAACGCCTTCTACGGCCCCGACAGCGGAGACCTGCCGCACCATCATCCGGTGAACTGCGTGGTCTATCCGGGCACCCACGACAACGACGTCAGCCGCGGCTGGATCCGGCATCTGGACCGGCCGTCGCGCGAGCGGTTCGTTCGCCTGGCCGGCGGTGACCTGCGCCAGCCCGAGCGGGCTCTGATCCGCATGGCGTACGCAAGCCCGGCCCGGACGGCCGTGGTGGCCATGCAGGATCTGCTGGGCCTGGGCCCCAAGGCACGCATGAACGTTCCTGGCGTGGCTCACGGCAACTGGACCTGGAGACTGGACCCCTCGCCGCTGCCATCGGGGCTGGCAGGGGAACTGAACGCCTTGGCGGTGGATTCCGGCCGCCTTGCCAACTGAGCCCATTTGCGGGAAGTTTGGGGGTTCCATGCCCGCCACACCCAAGTCCCGTTCCCGCTCCGCCGCCCCGACCCAAGACGCCGAGCCTGGTCGCATGACCATGGCCGACGCCAAGGTGACGCGGGGTGTCCGCAAGCAGCTGGAGCGACTCTGCCGCGACCTGTGGTGGTCGTGGAACGAGATCGGCCAGCGGCCGTTCGCGGCCCTGCACCCGGCGGTGTGGGAAAGCAGCAACCATGACCCCATGACGGTGCTCCGGGCCGTGGACGAGCCCATGTTCGCGGCTCGCTGCGCCGAGCCGGACTTTCAGGCCATGGTGCAGGCGGCCTGCGATGCGTGCGACGCCTACCACGCCACCGTGCCCTGGTTCGAGCGGCAGGCCTTCGCCAACGCCAAGGGACTGCATGTGGCGTACTTCTGCAGCGAGTTCGCCATCCACGAGAGCCTGCAGCAGTACTCGGGCGGCCTGGGCGTGCTGGCCGGCGACCACCTGAAGAGTGCCAGCGACCTGGGCGTGCCGCTCACCGCCGTGGGCCTGCTCTACCAGCAGGGCTACTACCTGCAGGAACTCCGGGCGGACGGCTCCACCCGCGTGATGGAGCCCACCTGGGATCCGCGTCGCATGCCGCTCGAGGACACCGGCGTGGACATCCGGGTGCCGATCGGCGACACCAAGGTGGAGGCACGGCTCTGGATCATGAAGGTGGGGCGCGTGCGCGCGGTGCTCCTGGACACCGACCGCAAGCGGAACAGGCCCCGGGATCGGCGGCTCACCGAGGGCCTGTACCGCGGCGAGCCGGAACTTCGCATGCGGCAGCAGGTGCTGCTGGGCGTGGGTGGCGTGCTGGCGCTCAAGGCACTGGGCATCAAGGCCAGCGTGTTCCACCTGAACGAGGGTCACGCGGCCTTCGCCAGCCTGGCCCGACTGGCCCAGATGCGGCGGCGCGGCCAGCCCCTGGAGGACGCGCTGGCCGCGATTCGTCGCAGCACGGTCTTCACCACGCACACACCCGTGCCTGCGGGGCACGATCGTTACGACGCCCGCATGGTGGCCGAGGCCCTGGAGCCCTGCTGGCGCGAGGCCGGCCTGGGACGCCGCGCGTTCCTGGACATGGGCTCGGAAAACCCCAGCGACCCCAAGGCGCCCTTCTGCATGACGGTGCTGGCCCTGCGCACCGCCGAGCATGTGAACGGCGTGGCGGCCCTGCACGGCCGCGTGAGCCGGGAGATGTGGCAGGGGGTCTACGGCGTGCAGGATCCAGCACTGGTGCCGATCGGGCACGTCACCAACGGCGTCCACAGCCGGACCTGGCTGGCTCCCGCGGCCGAGGCCTTCTGGAAGCGGGCCGTGGGCCTGGATCTGGACACGGTCGAGCAGGGACGTGATCCCTGGGCTGGTGTCATGTCCGCGGCGCCCGAGGCCTTCTGGGCCATGCGACAGGAGCTCCGCTCACGGCTGGTGCAGTTCGTCCGCCAGCGGCTGGCGCGGCAGGCCGTCCGACGGGGCGAGACGCCCGAGCAGGTGCTGCGTGCCCAGCAGGCCTTCCGGCCGGACGCCCTCACCATCGGCTTCGCTCGTCGCTTCGCCACCTACAAGCGGGCGCCGCTCATCTTCCGTGAGCCCGAGCGCCTGCACCGGCTCCTGGCGGACGCCGCCCGGCCCGTGCAGATCGTGTTTGCGGGCAAGGCCCACCCGCGTGACCACGATGGGCAGGCCTACGCGCAGCAGGTGCACCGCTGGGCCCGCGAGAACGGGTTCGAGGGCCGCGTGGCCCTGATCGAGGAATACGACATGCACGTGGGACGCATGCTGGTCAGCGGCTGCGACGTGTGGCTGAACAACCCGCTCCGTCCGCACGAGGCCAGCGGCACCAGCGGCATGAAGCCGCCCATGCACGGAGGCGTCAACCTGAGCATCCTGGACGGATGGTGGCCCGAGGGCTTCGACGGCACCAACGGCTGGGCCATCGGAGATGGGAGCGAGGGGGGCGAGGGGAGCGACCGCGAGCGGCAGGATGGTCTGGACGCGGAAAGCCTCTACGGCCTGCTGGAGCGTGAGGTGGTTCCGGAGTTCTATGCCCGTGACGGGGCCGGCCTGCCGCAGGCCTGGATCCGTCGGGCGCTCCGCAGCGCCGCCACCGTGCCGGGTCGCTTCAACACGCACCGCATGGTGGCCGAGTACCTGGAGAAGAGCTACCTGCCGGCACATGGCTGAGAAGCCAAAGGCCGCCGACATCCTGTCCTGGTCCCCTGCAGCATGATGCCGGCCCGAAACGAAACCCCCCCGGCCTTGCGGCCGGGGGGGTGAGTCCGCGCATCGGTGATCAGCCGTGGTGGCCGATCAGCTGCTGCAGGCGCCGAACAGGATCAGCAGCGTGCCGATGTCGCCGGCGTCCACCGTGCGGCTGCCATCCAGGTCGCCCGGGCAGTTGCCCGCCGGGCAGTTGCCGAACAGGATGAGCAGCGTGCCCAGATCGCCGGAATCCACGGCTCCGTTGCCGTCCAGGTCGCCCGGGCAGACGGCACAGCCGTTGGGCGGTGCCACGCTCAGGCCGTAGGCGTCGGCCGCGGTCCAGCCGCACATCCAGTTCTCGTTGGGACCGAAGGCGCCCCGGTAGTTCACCTGGGTGAAGAAGCCGTTGTTGGGCGGCGGAGACACCGCGTTCACCGCATCGTTGGCGGCGCGGGGATCCAGGGCGTTCACCGGCTGGATCACCGTGCCGGTCAGCGTCTCGCTTGGGCCACGGGTGATGCTCGCGATCGGCAGGCTGGTGGCCAGCACGTTGTTGTTGCTCGCGCCGAACACGCCGCGGTTGTTCGCCTCGGTGTAGGCCGACGGGTGGATGTTGTTGTAGAACACCGTGTCGGTGATCTGGTTCAACTTGCCGCTGATCTGGGCCGAGTAGGCCTGGGCGGGCGTGTAGGAGCCGGTGAAGGGATTCACCGTGCTGTACACGTTCCAGTCCGTGGTCCAGGTCTGCGCCCACGTCAGCGTGCCATTGTGGCCGTAGCCGGTCAAGCCGCCGTTGGCCGCCTCGCCGTCGGTGTTGTCGTTTCGCACCACCGCCTCGCCCACGTCCATGATGATGCTGTTGTGCAGCTGGTACCGGGCGCCGTCGCGGTACTTCAGTCCCCGCTTGCCGCTGAGCGGCTGTCCGATCAGCGTGAAGTTGGCGAACGAGCAGGTCAGCACCGGCTGGGCGTCGGAGAACTCGGCGCCGTCGGCCTCGATGATGCTGTCGCACACGCCCGAGCCGCTGGCGGCGTTCCGGGAGGCGCCCTGCACGATCAGGCCGAACTGGGCCCGGCCACGCCAGCCCTGGTCGATGTCGAACGAGTCGTCACCGACGTTCCAGACGCTGAAGTACTTCAGGTCCACCTTGCCGCCCCAGATCTCGATGCCGTCGTCGACGTTGTTCATGATCTCGACGTGGTCGATCTCGGTGCCCGAGCCCAGGCCACCCAGGGAGAGGCCGTTGAGCTCGTTGGTCAGGCCCACCACCAGGCCGCCGTAGCGGAAGGAGGCGTAGCGAAGGGAGCCGCTGTCGTCGGTGTCCTGATCGCCGCCGTAGCGTGTGCGGGTGTCGCTGGGGCTGGTTGCGACCAGACCTTCCATGTTGGCGTAGTTGGCGGCATTGGGCGAGGCGGTGTTGCCGGCCGGCGAGTTGCCGTTGTACTTGCCGATGTAGCCACGGCCCATGATCGTGAGATTGCCCCACTCGTTGCAGGAGCGGCGATAGTCGCCCTGCGGCTTGGCGACCGTCCAGGTGTTGTAGTCGGTCTTGGAAGTGAAGATGATCGGCTGCGACTCGGTGCCGCGGCAGTCGATCATGGCTCCACGGGTCACGGCCAGCGAGCCGCCCGTGTCGCTGGCGATCACGGTGCCTGCCTCGATCGTGATGGTGGCGCCCGGCATCACAAAGACCTGGCCCTGCAGGTTGTAGACGTTGTCGCGGGTCCAGTTCACGGAGGTGGTGATGTCGCCGGACACAAGGACCTCGGCGGCATGGGCATGCACCGCCATGGTGGCGGCAAGACATGCGAGCAGGCAAGTGGACTTCATGGTCATCTCTCCAATGGGTTAGAACGAACGAATCGAACGGATCTCGGCGGTTTGCCGATCACAAGGGGCGAGACGCTTCGCCCCTTGAGCGAGCGTGACTATGCCCCACGTTGATTCAGGTCCGAAGCGTCCAGCGCAAATACCGGGCTCAGAAAACGTTCAGAAAGGGTTCCGATCCCGTGAGCGTCACTTGCGGCCCTTGCTGGCCCGCTCCACCTGCTCGATGTACCGGGCCACGTCCTCGCGTGGACGGATCGCCTGGGCGTCCCGCAGCAGGGGCAGCGCGTCGGCGAAGCGGCTCTGGGCCACGTAGACCTGGGCCATCTTCACCTTGGCGTTGGCGGCGAAGGCGTCGATACGAGCCGCCCGCTCGAAGAACAGGATGGCCTGATCCGGTCGGCCGCCGCGATTGTGATGCTGGCCCAGCAACATCAGGGCCTCGCCGTCGAGCGGGTCCAACTCGATGACCTCCTCCAGGATCCGGGCCGTGGCATCGTCCCCGGCACCGCCGGCCATGGCCAGGCGCGCCTCCAGTTTGAGCATCCTGCGTCGGTCGCCGTCGCCCAGCGAGTCGCCCGCGTGCTGTCGAACCCGCGTGATCAGCGTGCGCGCCTGGTCCAGGCCGCCGCGTGAGGCCAGGGCTTCGGTGCTTCGAAGGATCCGGGAGGGCGGTTGGGAGGGGTCCCTGTCGAGGGCCCGCAGATAGGCGTTCAGCGCAAGCTCCAGCAGCGACTCCGAGAGGTAGATGTCACCCAGGGTGTAGAGGCTGTCCACCGAGGACTTGCCGATGGCGTCGATCGCCTCCAGGTTCACCGCCGCCTTCTGCGGCTGGTTCATGCCCAGATACGTGTGGGCCTGCAGCAGCCAGAAGTCGGATTTCTCCGGAAAGGTCTGGATGAGCACGTCCAGCAGGCTGGCGGCGTCCTCGAACTTGCCCTGCTTGAACACGCTGCGCGTCAGGCCCAGCCGCCACTCCACGTTGGATGGCTGCAACAGCAGGGCGTTGCGGTAGGCGGCCTCGGCAGGCTGAAAGTCCTGCTTCTGCGAGTGGCAGTAGCCCAGCAGCCCGTAGGAGTAGGCGTCGGCGCCGCCCAGTTCGATCATGCGGTTGAACGCGGCGATGGCGTCGTCCAGCTTGCCCTGACGAACGCAGATCAGCCCGATGCTGCGATAGGCCCGGCGGAAGCTGGGATACTTCTCCGCGGCACGTCGGTAGTTGGCCAGCGCCTCGTCCGAACGCTCCTGCTGGTACTGCACGCCACCGAGCGTCAGGTCCAGGACGGCCGAGGTGTCGTCGCGGATCGAGCCGCGCAGCAGCGTCTCGGCCGCCGTGAGCTCGTCGGGCATGAGCTGCCGCACCAGTTCCAGCAGGGCCATGTCGTCGGTGGAGATCCGCGGCTCCACCTCGGGGTTCACGCCAAAGCCGGCCACGAAGGACTTCTGGAAGTTGGGATCGTCCCACACGGCGCGCAGGTCGGGCGTTCCAACCTGCATGGACGGGGTGGGCGCCTCGCCGCGGGCGGCCGCCTGGCTGTCGGCCTGGGCCTGCGGGCAGGTCGCGGCCAGACCGACCAGGACGAGCAGGGCATGGAGGGATCGGGCTGCCGGCGCGCCGGAACGATGGGTGTGGCTGGGAGTCATGTGGGGAGGAACCGGATGGGCACGCGCATTCGGCAACTGACGCGGTTGCCGGCCTTGATCGCGGGCTCGAACTTCCATTGCCGGACCGCTTCCAGTGCCGGCTTCTCGAATTCGGGATGCGTGGACTTGACCACCTTGGGATTCACCACGCGGCCGTTCTCGTCCACCACGAAGATCACCGTGACCACCCCCTCGACCTTGCGGGATCGCATCTCGGACGGGTAGGCGGCGGCCACCTGCATGAGCGCCCGCGGCCGCTGGTCGATCTCCGACATGCTGAAGGCCTCGGACACCTCGTCGCCACCGCCACCGGCCACGCCAGTGCCGCCGATGCGGCCGCCGGAGGCCAGCGAGGCGCCGCCACCGAAGTCGCCGGCACCACCCGCGGCCCCGCCCAGCGCCGCCTCCAGGGCGCTCAGGCTGGCCGCGTCAAGCGCGGGGGCGTCGTCCCCGGACGCGACCTGGTCCATGGCCGAGGGCGCCTGGTTGGCATCCGGCGGAGGCTCCTCGGCCTGCTCGATGTCGTCGGGCGGCGGCTCCTCCGGGGTCCGTTCGCGGGCCTCCTCGGACATGTCCTCGGCCACCAGTTCCACGTCACGCTTGCTGGCCTCCTCGTGTCGGGGAAACAGCAGGCCACCAAACAGCAGCAGCAGGGCGTGGATGAACACGGCGGCCAGGAAGAAGATGGCGGCCGATTTCCACATCACTTCTTGTCCGTGCTGATGCCCACCTTGGCGATGCCGATCTTGCGCACCTCGTCCAGCACGCCCACCACGAACCTGAAGTCCGCGGCCCCGTCGCTGTTGATGATCACCTTGGGATCCTTGGCGGTGAGCTTGTAGGTCTGCAGCTTCAGCGGCAGCTGGGTGAGCAGGATCTTGTCCTTGTTGAAGAAGATCTCGCCCTTGTCGTTCACGCTCAGCGTGACGGCCTTCTCCATCTCCTGCTGGTCACCCAGCGATTGCGCGGTGGACGACACCGGCAGGGCCACCTGCACCCCCTGGTTCTTGGACATGCTCAGGGACACCATGATGAACGTGGCCAGCAGGAAGAAGATGATGTCGATGAGCGGGATGATCTCGATCCGCGCGCTCTTCTTCTTGCCGCGGCGAGCGCCGCCTCCTCCGCCGGCCACGGATCAGCCCTCCACCTTGCCCACCAGGGCGCTGATGCTGGCGCTGCGGGCTTCCGTGACGTTCCTGGCCTCGGCCGCGCTGGGCACGGCGGGTCGACCCTCCACCAGCAGCTTGAGCTGCTCACCGCAGGCCAGCAGCTCGCCCTCCATGATCTCGATCCGGTTGTTGAGGTAGTTGAAGGGGATCAGGCAGACGATGGCGATGATCAGGCCGAACGCCGTGGCGATGAGTGCCTCGGCGATGCCGCCGGTGATGGCGCCCGGCGAGCTCAGATCGCCGCCGATCACGGCGAACGACCCCATCATGCCCGTGACGGTGCCCAGCAGGCCCAGCAGCGGGGCGAGGGTGATCACCGTGTCCAGCACGGAGATGCCGCGCTTGTAGCGCTTGATGGTGCGGGTCTCGGCGTACGCCAGCGCGTGGCCCAGCGACTGGTCGCGGTGCTCCAGAGCGTAGCCCAGCGTGGTGGCGATCGGGTCGGTCGACTTCTTGGCCAGTCTCACGGCCCCCTCCAGGTCGCCCTTGCCAACCTCCACGAAGAAATTGGCCACGGCCTTGGCGCTGCGCTTGCGCTGCTCGTTCACCAGAAACAGCACACGCTCCAGCGCCACCGCCAGGGCGATGATGGACGCCAGGAGCATGGGCCACATGATGGGCCCACCCTTGATGAAGATGTGGACCAGGCTGGCCTTCTGCACCAGCGCCTGCAGGGCGCCGCCGCGCGACGGGTCCAGGGGCAGGGTGCCCTCGCCGGAGGCCACCAACGGCGCCACCGCCTGGGCCAGGCCGCCATCAAGCGGACGGATGAGCGGGTTGGGCGATCCCGCCTGCGGCACCGCGATGCCGGCCGTGCCCGAATCGGAACTGAAGAGCGAGATGGGTCCGATCATGGCGAACTGCCCGTTCATGACCGTGCCAAGCATGTCCACGCCGGTGCCGGCAAAGCGATGTCCACCGATGGCGTCCAGGATCCGCTTGAGGGTGAGATCCACGAAGGTGGTCTGGATCGCGAATCGCTCGGTCGGCGAAAGGCTCTTGTTCTCGAGCGCGGTCTTGGCGGCCTCGATCGGCTGGGCAAAACGCTGCACCTCGCCCACGTTGATCCGCGTCTCAAAGGCGCGGGCGTACTCGTCGAGCAGGCTGCCCACATAGGTCATCTCGTCCTGGCGGGCCTTCATCTCGGCCTGCAGGGTGCCGATCTCCAGGGCGCCCGCGTCCACCAGCCGCTGCACGCGGTCGGCCTCGCGGCGAAGGGCGATCACCTCCTCCTCCAGTGCCGTGAGCTGCTGGGCCAGCGGCAGTTTCTCGGCGGCGATCCTCTGCCGCGTGGTGTTGAGCTCGCTGATGCTCCTGGCCAGCTCCGCGTCGGCGTTGGTGCGGGCCTTGGTCAGGGCCTCCTGGCCCGCCGCGGCCGGCGGCGTCTGGGCCCAGACGCCATGCAGGCATGCGGACAGCGTCACGACCGTGACCGCGATGGTGGATCGGATGTTCATTGGATGGAGATGGGAAGGCCCACGAACGCGGGCGGGTGCTTGCCCTGGATGATCTCCAGGGCGGTGTAGATGCCACCGGCCTCGCCGGGAGCCGCGCGCCAGGTCCAGCCCTCGGCCGAGGGCTTGCCGATGCCGGCCTCGCCGCGCGGGCTCAGGTAGTAGGCCTGCGCCAGGCCCACGTAGATCACCTGCACCTCGCTCGAGGATCCGTCGGCCATCTGCCGGACCTCATAGGCGATGGCGATCTCGCTGTTGGCCTTGTTCAGCTCGTTCAGGATGCCCAGCACGTTCTGAAAGCGTTCGGCGGCGCTCACGCGGGTGGTGGAGGGATCGGCGGGAATGCGCTGCAGCAGCGGTGCCAACTTGGCGGCCACGCCTTCGGGGGCCAGGGTGACCAGCTTCCGCACCTCGGACTCCATCGCCGTGACGGCCGACGCCAGCTGGGAACCGGTCTGCTTGAGTTCGGCGTTCTCCGCCGCCAGCCGGTCCCGCTTGCGGTTGGACTCCGCCACCGCCGCCTCGGACTGCGCGATCCGCTCCTTGAGCTGGCTCACCTCCTTGCTCACCAGCTCCACGCGTCCCTCCAGGATCTCCTTGCCCTGCTGCCAGTCGTTGCGTTCCTTGGCGATGATCTGCTGGGTCTCGATCCACTTGGAGAGCGTCAGTCGGGTCTCCTCGATCGTCGGGCCACCGGGGGCGGCGTTCTCCGAGGTCGGCTCGGCCGAAGGATCGATTCCCGGGCTCGGCGGTGGATCCTGGGTCGCGTTGGCCTGCAGCACGATCGCGGTCAGGATGAATGCGGCTGTGTTGGGCATGGGGGACTGGTGGCGGAGATCGCGTATCGCACGCACGAACGCGGGTCGGGATGACGCGGGTCGCGGCGACCGCGGGTTGAAAGTTCGGCAAGGTAGGGCTGTCCGGCAAGGGGATCGTGAAGGAACGGTTCAGATTCCGTGTCCGGTGCGGTTCGATCCACTGGCCTTGTCGGGCCGCGGGTCGTCCGTGTCGGCACATGCAATCGAAACATGATCCAAACATTTCCTTGGCGCAGGGCTTGGAGGAACTGAAAGGAGCGCCCGGACACTCTCGGGCCCGTCATCGGTGACGTCATGAATCACCCCGAAGCCAACCTGCAGGCTTGGCGGTGCTCGCGCGTTCTGTGCGTGGCCTTGGTTCTGGTTCCGGCATGTTCTCCCGAGCCGGTGCCCGAGCCTGCCGGATCCACGGGCCGGCCCGGCTCGATCTCGGCTCAGGCCGACGCTCCGGCGGAGTCGGCATCCACGCCCGCGGCGGAGGCCAAGGTCAAGCCACCCGTCTCCAGGCCGGCGGCGGACGCGGCGTGGCGATCCACCATGATCGACGACGCCATGGCGGTGGCATCGAGCCTGGAGTCGCCGTCGCACGAGCGCGTGAGGTCTCGGCTGCAGCGGGACGTGGCCGCCGCGGCGATCGAACTTGGCATGGTGGACGTTGCCTTGCGGCATGCCCAGGCGATCCGGGACTGGCGCCGCGCCGAGGTTCTGGCCCTGGCGGGGCAGGCGCTGGTCCGAAGCGGCGAGTCCGAGCGGGCCACGACCGCGCTCCGCGAGGCGTTTGAGGGAAGCGCCGGAACCGAGGGCTGGATCCGAGAGCTGTTGCTGACGGAGATCGCCGTGGGCCTGGCCCTGCTGGGAGACGTGGACCAGGCACGCCAGTTCGCCGGGCAGGTTCCGCAGGACCTGACGGGGCGTGTGGAGGCGGAGCTTGTCTCGAGCACTTCGCTGGAGGACCTGGATCGCCAGTGCGACGCGTTCGATGCCGCCATCGCCACCAAGGCGTTCGACGTGGTGCGTTCGGGGGTGGATGGCTATCTGGCGGTCTGGGAACGCGTCCCCGATGACAGCGTTCGAGCGGCGAGGGCCGAGAAGGCCATCCGCGACGCCGCCTCGGGACTTCCCATCGATCTGCAGATCGACCTTCGGGTGCGCGTGGCGGACCGTCTGGCCGCCGTCGGCCGACGCGACGACGCGGCCGCCGAACTGGCCCAAGCCTGCGATCAGATCCGGAACTACGACTTTGCCCCGGACACGGTGGGCGGGATCGCGCGGAACCTGGCCCGCGGCCTCATGCGGCAAGGCCAGCCTGGTCAGGCTCGTCGGGTGATCCAGGAGACGCTGGCCCGGTACCAGGCCAACCCGTCCGAGGTGGTGGACATCGACCGTGCGGACATGCTGCGGCCGCTGGCGGAGGCGTTGGTGGACTTGGGCGATCGGGATGAGGCCCTGCGCGTCTGGCGGCTGGCACTGGAGGTGGGGGCCCTGAATCCCAACGCGCGGCCCCGGGCCGAGGATCTGTGCCTGACCTGCCTCTCCATGGCCCGATCGGGCGTGGAGCCGCCCGAGGACATGCGGGCCACGATCCGGTCGATCCGATCCGGGCTGAAGGCTCCATGGTGATCGGGGGACGATTTCACGCCGCATCGCTGGTGCCCGTGATCGTCGCCTGTGTGCCGGCGATGGCCCAGGTGCCGATCGGTGGCACGGTGCGTGGCTCGGTGTCGGACAAGGACTTCGGGGTTCCGGTCGCGGGCGCGGCGGTCTCCATCATGGGGACCCGGGCCCGGGTGCTCACGTCGGAGACCGGCTCGTTCTCCATCCCCAACGTGGCCCCGGGCACCTACACGCTGGTGTTCACCAAGGACGGCTACGTGCGTGAGGTGCGGCCCAACGTGCAGGTGACCGAAGGGCAGCTCACCGACGTCGAGGCCACGATGGCGGGCGAGTTTGAGGAGTTGGAGGAGGTGGTGGCCCAGGACGCCGCGGTGGAGCAGCAGGATCTGGGGCCCATCTCCGCACTCACGCCGCCCGAGATCGCGCCCCTGGTCACCATCCAGCCCGGCGACTTCGTGCTGCGGCTGGAGAGCCCGCAACTGCTCGACGTGGTCGGCGTGGAGACCATCTCGCGATCCGGCGCGGGCGACGCGGCCGCCGCCCTTCTGCTGGTGCCGGGCGCCACGCTCCAGGAGGGCAAGTACGCGGTGGTCCGTGGCCTGCCCGACCGCTACGTGAGCGTGCTGCTTGACGGCGTGCGGTTGCCCGTGTCCACCCCCGGCAAGCGAGCGGTGCAGCTGGACCAGTTCCCGGCGTCGGTGATCCAGAGCATCCAGGTCAGCAAGAGCTTCACGCCGGACCTGCAGGGCGAGGCCTCGGGCGGTGGCGTGAACGTGGTGCTGCGCGACATCCCTGACGAGCCTGTCCTGCAGTTCCGCGCCCAGTACGGCACCAACTCCCAGGTCAAGGATGGCCAGTTCCTGACCTATCCCGGAGGCAAGCTGGACTTCTGGGGCAACAACGACGTGCTGCAGACCTACCCCGAGCTGGTGGGGCAGTCGTGGTCGGGCAACCCCACGGGCACCACGTTCGGAAGCGCGCCGCCCATCTACAAGTGGAACGCCGCGGCCGGCGACAGCTGGGAGGTGGACGACGACTTCAAGGTCGGCGCGTTCGGCAACTTCTTCTACGAGGCCGGTGCGAGCGCCTACGACGATGGGCAGTTGAACTACTGGCAGCAGCTGTCGCCTGGGCAGCCGCTGGAGCCCCTGATCAGCGGCACCCCGCCACCTGGCGGCAACTTCATCACGGGCCTGTACGACGTGACCCAGGGCACGCAGTCGGTGCAGTGGGGAGGCCTGGGCACGGCGGGATTCGAGACCGAGGAGCACAAGTTCGGGGCCAAGTTCCTCTACACCAAGCTCTCGGAGAGCCAAGCCGTGCTGCTCACGGACACGCGAGGCAAGGACTACTACTTTCCCGACTACAACGTGGATGACCCGTTCGGCCCGGGCAACTCCCCGCCCACCAACGACGAGGCGCCATGGCAGCGGCTGGAGACGCTGGACTATTCGCAGGTCACCACCCAGGCGCTGATCCTGAACGGCGAGCACACCCTGGGATTCCTGGGTCCCGGCACGGACGAACCCATCCCCGAGCCCATCGGGTTTGGCGCGCCCACCATCGACTGGCGACTCTCCTTCAGCAAGGCCATCGAGAACCAGCCCGACCAGACCCAGTTCGCGTCGATCTGGGGACCGCCCAACGGCATCCCGTTCCCGCCGCCCATCGGGCCGGTGATCACCAATCCGTTTCCCACCTGGACCATCAACGATCGGCTGGTGCCCTTCGCCTCGGCGGGCTGGGTGCAGCACATCAACTACTACAACGAGGAGTCCAGCGACCAGGGTGCCATGAACATCAAGCTGCCTTTCCTGCAGTGGAACGACCGTCAGGGCTACCTGAAGACCGGCATGTTCATCGACTCGCTCAGCCGCGAGTACCGCCAGAGCACCTTCACCAACTCGCTGGACGCCAACACCACCTACTTCGGGGACTGGAACGACCCCTGGAGTGCGGTGTTTCCCAGCGAGAACCATCCCATCTTCGCCAGCGAGCAGGACACGCCCTATGACGGCAGCCAGCTGATCGCGGCCGGCTACGGCATGATCGACCTGCCCTTCAACGACACCATGAACGTGGTGGCGGGAGCGCGCTACGAGACCACCAGCATGAGCACCATGGTCTCCTCGATGGCCGACCCGGGAGCACTGGGCGTGGATCCCAACGATCCGGCCCAGACCATCCTGTTCGTCCGCGGCAATCCGCTCTTCGACTCCTCCATCGACCAGGTGGACTGGCTGCCGATGATCGGTTTCAACTGGAACATTTTGGACGACCTGGTGCTGCGGACGGCCTACGCCCGCACGCTGGCGCGTCCCAACTTCTTCGAGATCGTGCCGGTGGTGCAGTACGAGTACGTGGGCGGCCCCATCTTCATCGGCAACCCGCAGCTGCAGATGAGCAGCCTGGACAACTTCGACGTGCGGCTGGACTGGACGCCCTTCGAGGGGTGGCTGATCTCGGGATCCGCCTTCTACAAGGACATCGACCAGCCCATCCAGTATGCGCAGCGGTTCGCCGTGTTCGGGGACTACACCAGCGCCTTCAACTATCCCAGCGCCACGCTGTTCGGCGTGGAAGTGGAGGCGCGCGTCACCGCCGAGCCGCTGCTGGGCGAGGACTTCCGCGGGCTGGCGGCGGGCTTCAACTTCACCTGGATGGACTCCAACGTGAAGCTGCTCCAGCAGGACATCGACGCCTTCGCGTTCTACGGCATCAACCTGACCGAGGTGCCCATGACCGCCACGCCGGACTATCTCTTCAACGTGAACGTGACCTATGACCTGGAGCCATGGGGCACGCAACTGGGACTGTTCTACAACTACCAGGGCAAGTCGTTGGTGGCGGCGCCCAACGTGGGCGGGCTTCAGCTGATTCCAGGGATCTACCAGATGCCCTACGGCACGCTCAACTTCACCCTGCGGCAACCGCTGCTGTGGGGATTCGCGTTCAACTTTGCGGCCAAGAACCTGACCAACCCCGCCCGCGAGACCCAGTACGAGACGCCCGACGGGTTCACCGGCCTCAATTCCACCTACACCGCAGGCATCGACCTGCAGTTCGGTCTCACGTTCACGCTCATATTCTGACGGAGCCCATCATGCATCCATCGCCCATGTTCGGATCGATTCACGCATGCCTGCTCGCCGCAGCCCTGGTCGCCGTTTCCGCGGGGACGGCGTGGGCGGCCGACGACGAGGCGGATCCGGCCGCCCAGCCCGCGCCGCTGCTGGACGAGGACGGCAATCCCTTTCCTCCGGCCCGACCCGTGCCGCCGCCGTTCGACCCGGCCATGCCCGCGATGCGCTTTGCGGAACTGGCCATGGCCGACACGCTCATGGAACTTGCGATCAGCGAGCTGGTCGAGCGACAGTCCGAGTCCCTGGCGGTGCAGGATCTGGCCAGGCGACTGGCCACCAACCATGCCGCCATCCGCCTGATCCTGTCCAAGGCCGCAGCCGGTGCGTCCATCAAGCTGCCCACCCGGCTTGACGCGACCCAGCGGGCCGAACTGGATCGTCTGAGCCGGCTGTCCCGTGCGGATCTGGACCGGGAGTACCTCTGGCTGCAGAGCGTGCGTCAGCCGCGCACGCTGCAGATGTACCAGTGGCAGTACGAGGACTGCGACGATCCGCGACTGAAGCCCTTCGTCACCGGCACGCTGCCCATCATCGTGGTGCATGCCCGCGTGTGCGACGAGGTGCACCGCAAGGTCAACGCCGACGAGATCCGCGTTCAGGACAAGCGGGCCGCGGCCGAGCGCAAGGCCCAGCAGGAGCGGGAGCAGGCCGAGGCCATGGCGGCCGCCCAGAAGAAGGCGGCCCGCAAGTTCAAGAAGTGAGGTTGGCCAAGGCTCAGCAGCTGGCGCCAAACAGGAGCAGCAGGCTGCCGATGTCGCCGGCGTCCACCTGACCGCTGCCGTCCAGATCGGCCGGGCCGCCGGTCTCGCCGAACATCAGCAGCATGGCCGCGATGTCGCCCGCGTCGACCGAGCAGTTGCCGTCCAGGTCGCCCGCCAGCGGGGGTGGCACCTCGTCGCCCTGCGAATAGACCACGAACGAGTAGGCGCCGATGTTGAAGTTGGCGCTGTGCGGCAGGCCGTCGTATGGACCGCCGTTGGCCTGCACGTCCACGCACAGCGTGTTGGCGTAGTCGCTGGAGTAGCCGTTCCAGTCGCTGTTGAGCCGGCACTTCCACATGCCGGGCCGCGGCATGCCGATCCGGTAGTTCTGCATGGGCCAGGTGCCGAAGTTGCACAGCACGATCACGTCGTCGCCCTCGCCGCCGTTCATCCAGCGGTGCCAGCCGATCACCTTGTTCCAGTTGTTCACGTGGTGCACGTTGGTGTTGGGCCCGGTCAGGCCGCGCGTCACCCCGGTCATGTTGCGGCGGAGCGTGATCATGTCCCGGTACAGGCTCACGATGCCCGCGTAGGTGGTGGTCTTGGACCAGTCGAGCGGATCCGTGTCGGTGAACCAGCCGTCCTCCAGCATCTCCTGCCCCTGGAACAGGAAGGGAATCCCCGGACTGAAGAAGGTCACGGCCGCGCCCAGGGTGCTGCGCTTGCGGGCGTACCAGTCCCCCGGGCTGCTGGGGCTGATGCTGCTGCTCATGCGCCGCTTGCCGTTGGCCACCTCGTCGTGGCTCTCCACGTAGATCACGCGCTGCACATGGTCGCCGTTGTAACTGTGGGTGATCGACTCGCGGACCTTCCACATGTCCCGGTTGGAGTCGCTGGTCTGCTGGATCACGTCGCGCACGTTGTGCACGAACCAGTCCCACTGGCTGTCGAAACCGGCCCCGCCGGCGCTGGTGGGCTTGCTGATCCAGTCGTTGTCGTCAAAGTCCTCGGCCACGGAGATCTTGCCCGGATGCAGGGCGTCGATCTCGTTGTTGCACCACTGGAGCAGGCTCCAGCCCTCGGGCAGTTCCTGGCCGTTCTGGTCGGTGCGCCGCATGAACTTGGTGGCGTCCCAACGCAGCCCGTCCATCCGGAACTCGTCCAGCCACAGGATGGCGTTGTCGCGGATGTACTGGCGCACCTCGCTGCGGTTGTAGTCCGGCCTGGTGTCGCCCCATGGGGTGTTGGCCCGGGCGTCCTGGTAGAAGAAGATCCCGCCGCGGCCGCTCTGGCTCCAGCCGTCGTAGCGCCACAGGTCCAGGTCCGTGGGGCCCCAGTGGTTGTGGATCACGTCGTTCAGCACCGCGATGCCGCGGGCGTGCGCCTGGTCCACAAACTGCTTCAGATCGTCCGGATGACCGTAGGAACTCTCCACGCTGAAGGGGTGACTGGGGTTGTAGCCCCAGCTCAGGTCGCCCGGGAACTCGTTGATGGGCATCAGGCTGATGCAGTTGATGCCCAGATCCCGCAGGTAGTCCAGCTTCTCGATGGCGTCGGTGAACTTGGCCGGGGGACTGCCGCTGGAGGACACGCCGAAGGTGCCGACGTGCATCTCGTAGATCACCAGCTCGTTCCAGTTGGGCATCTGGAAGTCGTTCACCTGCCAGACATAACTGTTCGGGTTGTAGACCACGCTGTTGCCCACGCTGCTGGTCACGCGGCGGGCTCGGGGATCGTTCTTGAAGAGCCAGCTGTTGTTGAACTTGATCGCGAACTTGTACTGGGCGTTGGTGGTGATGTTGGGCACGTCGCCGCTCCACCAGCCGTTGCCCTCGGCGGCCAGCTGGTGCGAGGTGACGCTCCAGAAGTTGAACGTGCCACTCACCGACACGGCCTGCGCATTGGGCGCCCAGGTCCGGAAGGTGACCCCGCGCGAGGTGCCTTGGAAGTACGGGACCGCGCCGATGCCGGACCGCTGCGAGACCGGCAGCTGGTTGGCCAATGCAGCCTGCCACGCCGCCAACGCGGCAAGTGCGGCAAGGGTCCAGCGACGCAAGGCTGAAGGCCGTTCGATCATGGGGTCCATCGCTCCTGGGTCAAGGGGGGTGCAGTCTTCCAATGTGCCGTGAATCGGTCGGCAGGGAAGACGGAATCCACTGGATTTGTGGATACTAGTTCCGGAATCCGGCATGGTCCACGGATTTCGGGACGCTTGTTCGGCGGCAGGGGCGGGGTTCGCCCGGCCACCGCTCAGTCCGTGGGCAGGGTGGTCTTGAGCAGGCCCGGGAGGGCAAGCCGGCTCAGGCCCACCAAATCGGCCCTGGACGGGTCTTGACCGAACAGAGGAAGCCCCTGATACGGGTTGTTGCCCATGCTCTGGAGCAGCCTGTCCGTGGTCTGCTGGCTCCTGACCGCCGTGGACTGGATCCGGTACGAGGCCGTGCCACCATCCACCGTGCTGTAGTTGATGGTCGACTGGCCTGCGTTCCAGATCGCCGGCAGGTCAAACCAGCTCGGCCGGGAGGCGGGGTTGGGATTCAGAAGCATGCCGTTGAAGTTCCAGCCTGGGGCCGTGCCGCCGCGTCGCTTGAACGGATCCCAGTCGGGCATGAACATGGCCGTGTCCGAGGGCCGCGGGATCCGGCTCATGGTGCGGGTGTCAAAGGCCAGGCTGCAGGCGGTGGGATAGGCGCCGCCACGGAACACGTCCAGCAGCGGCGCATAGTCGTCGCAGTAGAGCACGCCCACCCAGGAGTTGATCGAGTAGCTGCGGAGACGGCCCGAGTTGTCCATGGGGCTTCGGTAGGCCTCGACACCCTCGACGTAGGGGAACAGGCTGCCGCGTTCGATGGCCAGCTGAGTCTCCGTGGTGTCGCCCACGGTGGCGCCGGGGCAGCGGGCGTTGTCGGCGCACACCCAGCCCACGTAGGGGTTGTCCGCATCCATCCGCCGCTCGGCGCTGCCGCACGCCGCCGGGGGCGCGCCGTTCCAGTCGCCCGGCGTGTCGGTGCGCGGGCTGGGCAGTCGCCCCTTGCTGCTGGCCGCGTACACCTGACTGGCCTGGGCCAGGCCGCGAAGCCGGGCCTTGTCCGAACTGTCCAGGGCGGCGCGGCGCGCACCGCCCATGGCAACCACCACCAGGCCCGCCAGCAGCGCGATCATGGCGATCACCACCAGCAGCTCCACCAGCGTGAAGCCGGGGCGCGGCGAACCATGGCCGGAGCGGTCAGGCATCGGACACCTATCCGAATCTGAACAATCCGCGGTTCCCCGATCCGATCGCACCGCGTTCGTGGCGGGGGTTCCGGTCATGGGCGGGCTGGGCGTCTCAGTGCCCGAACAGGTTCTTCATGGCGAACATGCCCTGGCTCTCGAAGTGGGCCAGGGCCTCGTCCACGCTGCGGAAGATTCTGGTGGCCGTTTCCGTGATGAACGGGCTGGGGTTCTTGCGGGGCTTCCACACCACGTAGACCTCCTTGGCGTGCTCCCAGGCGTGCTGCAGCTCGCGTTCCACACCGCTGCTCAGGCCGGGGATGCCGCCCGGAAGCTCGGGCACCAGGCTCACGATCATGTCGCTCTGGTCGATCAGGCGGAAGTCCCGCATGTAGATCTGGCCGTCCACGTCACCGGCGATGTCGAGCACCTGCTTCACGCTCACGCGCAGCGGCGGGGCGTCCTTGCGGCCGCCGAAGCTGTGGGCCCGGACCTCGATGAAGTCCTTGCCCTCGCGCGCGGCGGCGATGGCGTTGTCCAGCAGCAGCTTCTCGTCCACGTCGCCGGGGTCGAAGGTGATGAAGTGCCTGGCCAGTTCCGCGCGGAAGTGGTCGATCTCGGCCAGCACGTCCGGCATGTCCACCACGTGGCTCATGGGAAAGCTGGGATAGACCTTGCGCATCTCCGGCCGCGTGACCAGCCGCAGCGCGGTCTGCACGGTGTCCTGCTGACGGCCACGGCTCAGGATGTAGAAGCCCCCCTTGCAGCCGATGGCCTGAGCGATCAGCTCGGTGGCCAGGATCTCCTCCTCGCGCCAGACCATGCAGTCCTTGAGCGTGGCGTCCAGGTCGTGCTCGGCGTTGAGCCGGTGATGCACCATCTCCACGTTGTCCACCAGGCAGATGAACATGTCGGGCTTGAGCCGCTTGAGCAGGTCCAGGTCGAAGGCCGCGAACAGCCCGTGCCGCCAGCGGAACGTGGCGTGGGTGTTCACGATCACGTTGGGGTGGTCCTCGGCGGGGGTGGTGGCCGCGATGATGTCCTTGAACGCCGCTCGCCGAAGGCTCGAGAGCCGGCTCAGCGGCAGGTCCAGGATCCGGCCGGGCCGCACGTCGGGCGCCTCGGCGTACATCAGGTCACCCACGTGGAACAGATCCAGGCGGTCGCCCCGCTCGCCCACCAGGTCGCGGACCGCCTGCAGGTAGGGCTTCTTGTCCACGCCGACCTGACCAGTGATCACGGCTCGCATGCCCTGAAGTGTACCGCGCGAGAGCGAAAAACCCGCTCGGCGCGGCGGAAAGTCAGTCTTGTGTCAGCAGGGCCACCACGTGCACCTCGATGGCCCGGCCTTCACCCACGGCGTCCACCTTCTCGTGCGTCTTGCCCTTGATGTTCACGCTTGAGACAGGGCAGCCGATCAGCCGCGCCAGGTGCTCCCGCATGGCCTGCTTCACGGGGCCGATCTTGGGTCGCTCGCAGATCACGGTGGCGTCCAGATTGACCAGTTCCATGCCGTGACCGCGCATGCGACGCAGGGCCTCCACCAGAAAGTGACCGCTGTCGCGGCCTTCCCAGGCCGGGTCCGTGTCGGGAAAGAGTTGGCCGATGTCCGGCTCGCCCATGGCGCCCAGGATCGCGTCGGTCACCGCGTGCAGCAACGCGTCGCCATCGGAGTGGCCCACGGGGCCGCGGTCGTGCGGCACACGGACGCCTCCAAGCACAAAGGGCCTGCCGGCGCCGTCCGGTGCCACGGGCTCAAGACGGTGCAGGTCGTAGCCGTGGCCGATGCGGAGGGCCGGCACGGATTACTGGTCGTAGCTCTTCTGGGTGCGGTCCGGGACCGGGCCGCCTTCGGGCGTGGCGTAGGGCGGACGGTCCGCAAGCTGATCCGTGCGAAGGCGCACGGCCGGATCCGGCTCGGGCCACTCCGGACCCTTGCGGATCTCCACGTCGATGCGGCGGCAATTGGCGGGCGGACAGGTGAGCTGGTTGTCCAGGTGCCCGAACTGCGTGCCGTTGTCCCACACCGTGTAGACCATGCGGTCGGGCGTGTACACCGGGTCGTCGCCGCCACCCTGCAGGAAGTTGAAGGTGAGCTGCTTGCCGGCCGGAAGCTCCATCACAAAGAACGGCTCCTCGGTGCGGGTGTCCACCACGCTCACCGTGAGCGGTCGCATGGGGGTGCTCTCGTACACAAAGCCTCTGCCGCTCGAGGGCATGAAACCGCCGTCCGGGGCGTAGCAGGCGGCAAGGGTCAGGCAGGGCAGCGCGATGGACCAGACCTTTGTCATGACGGAAACATCCTATCGGCCACGGGCCAGTTCCGCGAACACATTGCCGCGCTCGCGGTAGTCGCCAAACTGGTCGTGGCTGGCGCAGCCGGGCGAAAGCAGCACCACGTCTCCGGGACGGATGGCCTGTCGGATGGTCCGCACGGCCTGCGTCAGCGTGCCGCTGCGGTGTCCGCCCCTGGCCGCCAAGGCCGGTGCCGTGCTTCCGATGCAGTACAGGCCAGCCACGCGCGGGGCCAGTCCCGAAAGCCCGGTCAGGTCCGCGCCCTTGTCGGATCCGCCCACGATCAGATGCAGCCGACCCGGATCGTCAAAGCAGCCCACGGCCAGCAGGGTCGCCTCGGGCGTGGTGGCCTTGCTGTCGTCGAACCAACGGACGCCGTCTGCCTGGTGCACCAGGCAGAGCCGGTGGGGCAGTCCGTGGAACGAGCCCAGCCGTGCGGCAAGTTCGGAGGGGTCCGCCTCCAGGCCGTCCAGTCGCATGGCGGCGGTGGCCGTGCGCAGGGCCAGCAGCGCGTTGGCCCGATTGTGAGGACCGGGCAGCGGGCAGGCCAGGGCGGCACGCTCCAGCGAGGGATGGGTCCCGGCTTCACCGCCCGTTCGCCACCACGCACCGCCCTCGAGTGCGGCGAATCGCGCGGCCGCAGGTGGATCCTGCAGGTCGAAGCCGCTCAGGAACACCTGGTCCGCGTGGCCCCGGATCACCGACTTGCTGCCGCTATAGTGTGCCGCGTCACCGTGCCAGTCCAGATGGTTGTCGGCCAGGTTGGTCAGCACGGCCACGCGCGGTGTCCAGTGGGCCTGTCCGGAGTCCGGCCCAAGCCACCACAGCATGAAGCTGGAGAGTTCCACAACCAGCCAGTCGCGGTCACCCAGCGCGGGCGGCCGCTCGAGCAGGCTGCCCCCGATGTTGCCGGCCAGATGGGACCTGCGTCCATGGCCATCAAGCAGGTGCGCGATCATGGCGCTGGTGGTGCTCTTGCCGGCGGATCCCGTCACGCCGATCACGCGTTCCCGCGGAAGCCCTTCCAGCGCCAGCCGGATCTCGGTGGTCACGGTGGCGCCGGCCGCGCGGGCCGCGGCCAGGAAGTCGTTGGACCATGGGTGCTTCACCGCGGGATTGGCCACCACCAGTTCAGCCTGCCGAAAGTCCTCCACGCGGTGCTCGCCCAGCCGCAGGCGAACCCGTCCGGCCTTGACCAGCGGGTCCAACGCGTCCACCGAGGCCTGCAGCCGTCCGGCCTGCGCGGTGTCGGTGACCAGGATCTCGTGCGCGCCGTGCGCGGCCAGCCAGCGCGTCACGCCCAGGCCGCCACCAAAGGCGCCCAGCCCCATGACCAGGCAGCGGCGTCCAGCCACCATCGATCGGCTGGTCATCGCGAGGGCGTGATCGAGGCGACCGCCACCCGCGCCTGGCCCGTGGAGAGCAGGTCCTCGGCGTAGTTGGTGGCCGCCTTGCGCTCGGTGATGGGTCCCTGGGCGTCGCCGCGCAGGAACTGCCGGATCAGGCGGTCGCTCTCGCCCAGGCCGGCGGACTCCGCCTCCGGCAGCTTGCGGAGCCGGTCGAAGGCCTCGCGCGTGTCCACGCGCAGGGCCCGTCCCTTGTCCAGCATCATCATGCGGTCGGCGATGGTGAAGGCGCTGTCCATCTCGTGGGTCACCACCACGCTGGTCACGCCGAGCTTGCGCGTGAGGTCCAGGATCAGCTGGTCGATCTCGGCGCTGGTCACCGGGTCCAGGCCCGCGCTGGGCTCGTCGTAAAAGAGCACCTTGGGGTCCAGCGCCAGAGCCCGCGCCAGGCCGGCGCGCTTCTTCATGCCGCCGCTGATCTCGCTGGGGAACTTCTCGGCATGCTCGCGCAGGCCCACCAGCTCCAGCTTGATCTTGACCATGATCTCGATGGTGTTGGCATCCAGATCCGTGTGCTCGCGCAGGGGCAGGGCCACGTTCTCGGCGATGGTCATGCTGTTGAACAGCGCTCCCGACTGGAACAGGATGCCGAACTTGCACCGGATCCGGTCCATCTCGGACTCGGGCAGCGCCGCGATGTCCTCGCCAAAGAGCCGGATGCTGCCGGAGGTGGGCCGCAGGCTGCCGATCAGGTGGCGAAGCAGGGTGCTCTTGCCGCAACCCGAGCCGCCCATGATCACCATGGTCTCGCCCTCCTGCACGTCCAGGTTGATGCCGTTGAGCACGGTCTGCGAGCCAAAGCGGCGGACCAGCTCGCGGACCTCGATGGCGGTCGACATGCTCTTCAGCGTAGCGGTGCGCGGGGCCCGGGTGAAGCGGCCGGATCCGGCACCTGCGGCAATTCCGGCGGAGCCGGCTCGCCGGGAGGAAACAGCAGGTCGCCACGCGCGGCATCGATCACCCGAAGGCTTCGCCAGCGCATGACCACGGAGCCGGAATCCGGGTCGAAACGCTGCAATCCCAGGTCCGCCTCCACCCGCTGCCGCTCAAAGACCAGCGTGATCGGCACGCTCACCACCGGATTGCGGCCGGACTGCTCCAGCGGCGTGCGGCGGAGTTCGCTGGCGCGTGCGTGGGAGAAGGTTCCGTACCGCGAGGTGAGTTGCTCGGCAAAGGCGGCCAGATCCGCGTCGGGCAGCACCGCCGCCGGGCCGCTCCAATGCTCGGGCATGGCGGCGGCGTCGGCCCGCATCAGGGCCTGCATGGGAGGATTGGGGCCCGCCCACAGGGTGCCAAGGCCGTTGGTCCAGAGGGCCCAGCTCATCAGCACCGCCGAGATCGCGCCCACGCCGATCGCGGCCCATGCCAGTCCGCGTCCGTGCAGGGCGGCATCGTGGCGAATCTGCCGCAGCGCCACCGCCCCCGCGATGCATGCCAGCAGTCCCATGGGTGGGCAGCACACCGGCACCGCAAACATGGCCGCCAGCACGCTGGTGCGGCAGAGATGTGTGGGGGCCGGTCGGTCGGTGGGCGCGTCTGGGGCGGCGGTCACGGCGTCTCCGGCTTGGGGGGCGGCAGGCGAAGCAGGCGGTCCCCCGGAAGGTTGGCCTCGAGCTCGATCACCCGAACGGCAGGCAGCCACGGATCCGCGTCCGCCGGATCTCCCGGAACCCACTGCACCCGAGCGGAGCCTGAGCAATCACCATGCTCCAGCCGCAGCACCAGCGCCATGGTCATGGTCGGTGCCAGCGGCGATCCGGAGATCTCGGGGCTGATCAGCGTGACCGAGTCCCAG
>Ga0169931_10003778_pt1 | contig 23891 bp, 21 predicted proteins | sample Kivu_15m_20L_FD_129675 | JGI IMG/M metagenome (GOLD analysis project Ga0169931, IMG submission 129675) | Freshwater microbial communities from Lake Kivu, Western Province, Rwanda to study Microbial Dark Matter (Phase II) - Kivu_15m_20L... | ecosystem: Environmental > Aquatic > Freshwater > Lake...
AACTCCGCACCTACGCGGTACCAACGTGATCAGCTCAACACGTGACTGCTATGTTGGGAATAAGGCGAATGGCGATCTTCAGTCGCTATGCGGGCCTCTTTAGCTGCCAAGCCCCCGCGCTAGCCTAGCCCGATGACCGACCGTTACGCCGTCGAGGCAACTTGAGAATACTGTCGCGCGTGAAAAATCTGAAGGACCTTGCAAAAACCTACTCGTATTGAATCTACAGTGTACTAGTGGTGGGCTAGTGGTGGGGGACCTTGCAAAAACCTACTCGTATTGAATCTACAGTGTACTAGTGGTGGGAGACTAGTGGTGGGAGACTAGTGGTGGGATTGAATCTACAGTGTACTAGTGGTGGGGAACTAGTGGTGGACTAGTGGTGGAGACTAGTGGTGGAGACTAGTGGTGGAGAGCTCTAACCACCAATTCCCCTCTATCGAGGAAGAGATGGACGCCGTGAGAAAGTTTATCAGCGATTTACCACCACGGTCCCTCCAAGTCCTATCGGGCGTGACTGCCCCAGACTTCTGGATCCCTTCGCTACAGATGAGTATGTAAAGATTTTTTTGTCCACCTACTTAGTGGTGGACTAGTGGTGGGGATCTCGCGACGACGCCTTACTGTCGAGCAGCAGTTCGGAACCAAAAAGAGGAAATTCGATTTTAGCCGCGCCAGCTACTTCACAGAAATCAAAGTACAGGCACAGTCGTATCTTAAGGCTATGTGCTGTAATCTCTTAAAAGCAGTTCGAATGCTGGCGCCTCCTCAGCTCCAGCGAGCTTGAGGGGTAGGTGTATCTAAAGTTCAGGATTCGTCCAAAAATCTTGAACTGAACGGCTCAAAAGCCGCCATCCCCCACGAATTTTCGTAAAATTAACCCCAAAACAGGGAGAAGCCTTAATCAAGGAGGTTTCCCGGCAGTCTCACGCTATGACCATGAGGATTGTAGGTTATAGAGATCTTCAAATGTTCGTTTCCAGCTGAAGCGGAACACGGTTTTGATTAGTGTAGGTTGTGAGCGTCAGAGAGCAAAAAGTCGGAAGTTCCGACACACTATCCTTCTTGGTGGCCTAATCGTGATTTTGTGAGCCGGAGTTGAGCTGGGTACTAGATGCAGTAAACGAGACTCTAAATTCAGATCCTGGTTCTTTCGATCTATAATCAATCGTCGCGTGCATACGACGAGCGAGCTCCTTTACCAGAGCGAGGCCGATGCCGGTGCCGTTTGTTTGGCGAGTCAGTTCATCCTCGCGTCGGTAAAAGAGCTGAAAGATCTTCCGTCGCTCAGAGCGCGGCACGCCAGGTCCGAAGTCTCGCACGAAGAAGGTGGCAGTGTGCGATCCGGGGGTACGTTCGAAACCCATCTGCACCTCGCGTCGCTCGACGAGGCGTGAAAATTTTACGGCGTTCTCGACTAGATTAATGGCTATCTGAGCAAGGGCATCGTCCTCAACGTCAATGGTGATACTTGAACTTTCCGGGGATTCCACCATGGTCAGGATAAAGCCTGCACTTGAGGTGATCGTCTCTACCTTCGAATAGAGCGTATGAAGAACATGTGCTAAGGTGCGCGGCTCAAGCTTAAGCGACTCGCTCTTGCTGGATATCCGCGAGAGTTGGAGCACGTTATTGATGAGCCTTGAAAGGCGCTCACTCTCCTGAAAGATGTACTGATAGTAGCTCCGACGTTTGTCTTCACCCGATACCCAATCGCTCTTGAGCATCTCGCTGTACATCCGGATAGAGGTAAGAGGTGTCTTGAGCTCGTGACTGACGGCGGAGACGAAGTCGAGGCGTTTCTGGGCCAGATTAATATGTTGATGGCCGAGGCGATACAGTGCGAAGAAGCCAGAGGCGATAACGCCCCCAAGAACAAGTGTTACGAGTGCCAGGGTGCCACCGCCAGGTGGAAGGGGGATGCGTTCAACTGCTATGAGGATTGAATAGAGGTCGAGAGGTGCTCTCAGCGTCTCTTGGTAGAGCAAGATAGCACCGGCCGAGGAAGGACTACCATCGCTCTTGAAGTATTCGGAGATCAGATCGCGAGAGTCATCGCTACTGGAGCGTCCATACAGGTAAGAAGCGGGCGGCCAATACTCGAACCCAAAAGCGGCGGCCCCACTAGGAACAAAGGTGATTGATGCTCCCCGCAGCATCTGACTCTCGACGATCTTCTCTCGTACTATGCCCTCCATAAATGCCCTATGACGGACTACGAACCCCTGGAGATAGCGGCGGCCATCGCGCCACGCTTTACGGAAAAGGAGGAGATGTTCCTCATCAAGAATACGAGCCTGTAGGGGGTCGATCTCGGCCTCGAGGGCAACAACATTGAAGGAGTTGCCCTGGGCGCCCCTGGCAACGCTTGGGGCTGAGGATTCGAGATCTACGCTATTCGAGAGCTCCTTGCGTTGAATCCCGAGCTTATTCCTCGAAAACCCCTTGTCAGAGCGCATGAATCCATCGAGGCTCGATGTGTGAGGGTTGAGAGTCCCCTCTGCGGCGCGAAGTTGTCGCTGATCATATCCTGTAATAACTCCTTTGTTACGTTCCTGAACGGGTGCTCGTGGCTTCAAGACGAGGTCTTCCCACAGAGAGCCGTTCGTGAGCGGAGCCACTGCTGGTGCCGACGATCCTGCCACAGGGCCTGCCGCAGCGTCTGCGGCGCCCCTAGTCTCCTGAGGCTGGTGCCCGGCGGAGAGTGAAGTAGCTCCGGACGCTCTCAGCACAATGGCCCGAAGTTGATTAACCAATATGGCTCTCTGAGAACGCTCGTCTTCAGTCAGGATGGTTGGCACTGAATCTGAATCGATTGCTGCCGCTTCCGACTCTGGAAGAAGGGGCGAGGTGAACCTGCCGTCCGGATCTACCTGAAAATAACCTATCAGTCCGCGCGAATCATCGCTTGAATTACGCGCGGCTAGTGGGGAACGTTGGAACGCTTGTGTGCGAGTAAGCTCACTCGTGGTCGCGGTGAAGAAGGAATAGTGGTCGAAGGGGCGCAGCTCTTCTTCCTCAACAAACTTCAAAAAGGATCCCTCTACTGCTGTTACGAAGCGTTCTGCGACGAAGCGTTGCTGAAGAAACGATTCTCGCGTCATGCGTTTGTACGATAGGTACGCGACTGCGGTGAGGAGCACTGCAACCAGGATGGCGACGGCAAGGAGGGTACGGCGGAGGCGCCGGCGAGCAGTACCCAGAGAGTTGATCGCCGGAGGGAACGTGCGCGCGCTTGTCATGTTTGTTCCGATGAGGTTACAAAGGACGCCCCAAGGAGCCGATAGCCTTCGCCGCGTATCGTTGTGAGTACTGAAGGCGCCTTCGGGTCGCTCTCGATCTTTTTACGAAGTTTAGCGATGTGTATGTCGACAGTTCTGGTTTCGATCTCACTAGCCCGAGCGTAGCCCCAGATCTCACCTAAAAGCTCGCCGCGAGAGACCGGCCGGTCGTTGTGTTTTAACAGGTAGCGTAGTATCTCGAACTCTCGACGTGTGAATTCAATTGTGGTGTCGCCCGTGTTCGATCGTGACGTTCCCTCTAAGGTGGCACCGTCGATGCACAGGCGATCATGGATGACGATATAGCGCTCTTGAGACGCATCCCCGACTGTCCGGCGAAGGATCGCTTCGACCTTCAACACCAGTGCGCGGATGCTGAAGGGTTTGGCCACGTAGTCGTCAGCCCCAAGGGAAAGTCCCATGATGAGATCTTCCTCGGTGGTTTTGGCAGTTAACATCACGATCGGGACGGTTCGATCATGGCGGCGGAGCGTGTTACAGATAGAAAAGCCGTCGAGTGATGGAAGCATAACATCGAGGATGATTATATCGAAGCGCTGTGAGAGGGCCATTTCGAGACCTTGCTGGCCATCTGCACAGCTCTCAACCTCGTACCCATGAAAGCTGAAGAGATCGCACAGGCCCTCCAGAATAGCCCTTTCATCCTCGATAATTAAGATCCGTTTCTTTAAGCGGTTCATCGAAGCCATTATATCTCCTCTCGGCTAGGGGGGCAGGTAGTCTGTGTAAAAGTTGTGTAAAATACCCTCGACAACATTTTACCAAGACGTGTCTACACTACGATTCCCTAATCCCTGCATACTCATTGTAGTCGCTGAAGAGGGTCACGTCTGGGTGATGCCACCTCAGCTCAATCAACCTGTATCGAACAGAGGGAGTTTGACACCATGGTAGCTAAAGTAAGGAGGATACTCGGACGCGTGAACCGACGAAAGGGTGCACTGTTGTATGGACTTGTTGCATCGGTGACGGTCGTCTTTATAGCCAGTGCAGGGCGGTCGCATTCGACCGGTTTTAGGTCGGTGGGGGTTATGCCCGCGCAAGCCCATAGCCATACAGCCAGGACCGTTATGCCCAACGGGCTTGCATTCACGGGGCAGCTTTCGCAGACGATGTTCACCCAAGCCTCGGATGGTCGGGTCTACCTCAATCTTGCAGTAGCGGTACCAGAGCAACCGTGTGAAGGGAGCGCCTGCGGTGCTCGTCGGGCGACCGATACGATTATTATCCTCGATCGTAGCGGCTCGATGAGTGCCGACAACCGCTTGCCATTCGCCAAACGGGCGATTCACGCCTTAATCGACCGCCTACAACCACTTGACCGGCTCGCCGTTGTTGCCTTCGATTCGTCTGCTGAAGTGATTAGCCCCTTGAGCTTTCTCAGCGAGAACAGTAAATCAGCGCTCCATGCGAAGGTTGACGCTCTAGCACCCGGGAGCGGAACGAATATTAGCCAAGGTATGCAGCTCGGCGGTGATCTACTATTGCCATCAGCTGGTGAGAGAGCACAGAAGGTTATCCTGCTCTCCGATGGAGAAGCTAACGAGGGGATCATCGATCCTCAACAACTTGCGAGGATGGCATCCTCTGTTAATCGACGAGCAGCCTCGTTCTCAACGATCGGAATGGGTCTTGGGTTTAATGAGCAGCTCATGGCGAACCTTGCTGACTGGGGCGGGGGCTCCTTTTCATACCTCGAACATCTGGAAGCTCTTGGAACCATCCTCGATAAGAACCTCAAGGATGCTCGGAGGCTCTACGCTTCGATCAGTAGTATTGAGATGCGCCTACCTGAGCACGTCCGTTTGATCGATGCGGCGGGATATCCCTTTGAAAAGACCGCAGACGGATTTGCTATCCCGTTTGGCGAGCTGTTAGCCGGTTCAAAGAAGAGCGCCACCTTGACCTTAGAGTTTCCGACGGATTCCATACGCACTCATTCCTTAGGGGCGATCAGCATGCGCTTTAAGGACAGCTCTGGGGAGCACATCGTGGGGCTACCATCTGATATCATGAAGGTTGCTATAGTGGAGCATCATCGTAAGGCCGAGGTAACTGCGTCAATCAACAAGGACCTCTACCGTCAAAGCTGGCTCACGAACAACCTTGGCTTACTCAAACAGTCGGTCCAAAAGGGTCTCAGTCGGGGTGACACCGCAGGTGCCGCTGTGAGCATCGCTTCTTACGAAAAGCAGCTGCAAAATGCAGCAGACGCTGCTGGTGTGGATCTGGCAAGTCCTGAGGTGAAGGCACAGATTAGCCAGATGCGAGGAGAATTGAGCGAGGCATCAAAGGGCTCCGGAGTTGAACAGCAGGAGAAACAAAATCGGCTTCGCAAGAAGTATCTGTATGACGGACAAAGCTATCAGCGGTCGTTTAACTACTAGCGCTTCGACGATAGAAAGAAAACAGCATAGAGGAATTGGAGATGTATATGGGAATACTAAAACGCGTGGTAACGATGCTCAAAGCCGATGTGCATGGGGTCTTAGACCTTCTGGAGGATCCGGCTGACCTTTGCAATCAAGCGATTCGAGATATGGAAATAGAGATTGAGGGAGAGAGAGAGCGAAATGCGCAGCTCAAAGTTCGTTGTCAGCAGCTCCGGCAACAGAGAGAACAGACGGAGCAGCGGGTGTGCGAGCTGAACGGACAGATTCAGGCCTGCCTCGACCACACGACGCGCGAGTTTGCAAGAAGTCTTATGAGGAAACGGCTCGAATACCAGCGTCGTCTCGAGGTCCTGATCCGCAGGAGTAACGAGGAGGATGCACAAAGTACGCTCAGTGATCAAAGGCTCAAAGGTTTCGAAGAGAGACTTGCAGCGGTACGCGAGAAGCTGGAGCTCTTTGTTGAGCGTTCGCCGTATCGCGACGCTAGACAGCACAACAGCAGTGAGGTCAGTGAAGCATCCGTGAGCGATGCAGAGGTCGAGGCGGCTCTGCGTCAGTTCGAGGCTCAGGCGGTAGAGGGTGTACAGAGAGACAGTTAATTAAGGAGGAGTTATGAAGGAGATGTCTTTTTTATCCGGTCTTGTCATCGCACTTGGAATGTCGCTCCTGGCGAAGGTTGCGTATCCGCTCATGGCGCTGTTGTGTGGGGGGGTGTTAGCTACGCAGTTGACGATAGCAGGGTGCGTGACGGCCTACCTGTGGGCGCTTACAGCGCTTTCACCGAGACGAAGCGGAAGATTAATCAGTGTGTTGGTAGTGCCTGCTCTTGAATGCGCTCTACTGCTCTTGTCGCTTGAGCCGTTTTTATTCCTCCTTGTGAGCCTCGTGCTGCTGTGGATAGGTCGGGTTGCACTGACCGCGCGTGGACCCCTGGATGCGTTTCTTGAGGGCTTCCTCGCGGTCGTAGCGGTGCTTTTCATGGGGTGGGCTGTCCTCACAACCGGGAGCCTTGGCTTACTCACCTGGTGCTTCTTTCTGGTACTCGCGGCGCGCCCATTGTTGCGAATTCCACGTCTGCAGGAGGTGGCTGTGGCCCGAGGTGTTGGATGTGATTCGAGCTCACGCTTTGAGAGATCCCATGCGGTGGCTGAAAAGGCACTTGCGCGCCTTGTGGGCTAGTTGGCGAGTTCAGCAACAAACGAGGGCCTCAACTGCGAGATATGAGCTCTTTATGTCTGTGGGAGCTTGGTGGAGCGCACTGCATCGACCAGGCTCTCATAGAGATCCCTGACCCAGGAGCCAAGATAATCGCCCTGTTCCGACTTGACAAAACGATCTTCGCCCCTGGTTCCTCCAGATAGCTACTCTGCTTCAGCGCGCACTCATCCCAAAGAGCATCCGAACTATATCATGCGCTTCGGACTTAAAACGCTTGTCGGAGATCTTGGGATTTTGAACCAAGATGTATTCGCCGATCATATCCATAATCCCTTCGCAGTGATACTGGAGCTCTTTAAGGCCCTCCTCGGTAGTTATGTGCGGTACGGCGGGGCCTTTGACGCCTAGCTTCGCTGCTTTCTTGCTGGCGGTTTTAGCCCTTCGCGTCGCTCTTTTTGCGCTCGATACCTTTTTTGTAGCAGGGGTTTTCCGCGCACTTTGCTTGGCCTTCTTTGTCGTGGCTTCTCTTTTCTTCTTGGTTACCATTGTGGCTCCATGTGTTTAACGTGACATTGTGGATACTTACACTCAAAGCCCCGTTGCTCAAGCCCTTCAGATACCTTAGCGGCCGATTGTTAAGTCGCTCTGCGAGGCGGTCGACCTCATGGGCTAAGCTTAAAAGAGCGTCGGTTGATCGGTAGAGCAAATATGAAGAACATCCTTTTACCCCTCATTTTCACGTGTTCCCTGCTGGTGTCGGTGGAGGCACAAGCAAGGTTTAAGAAGAGCAACGTGGTTAATGTGGGGCGGTTTCTCTGTGGATTTGACCGCACATGGGTCCCCATCAAGCGGGTAGGGAAGAGGTATGTGAGGTTAAAAAAAGCGAAGCTCGCACATAGGAGTGCGTGCAACGGTTTGCTCAGACCTTCCAGTATGTCACTGAGTGCGATCCCGGACCTAGCTAGCATTACAGCGCCATCAGGTAGCAATACGAGGTCGCTACACTCTTTGGCGGGCTCGGCCACGCCGCCTACGTTACGGGAGATAGTTTCAGGTGATCCCTCTTCGATCTTCTGGCGAGAGGGAGTGATCAGCGCAATCGCGAACGGTTCGCCGTCTGAGGAGCAATGTAATGAGTTCCTGAACCAGTCAGAAGATGGACGCTCTGGCGGCTTTCTCGCGTGCTATATGGCTCAGAATGTCGGACAGGCGCTGACGGAGGTCGTAAGGGCGGGGACAACGATGTGCTACCTCAAGCAGATCTCCAAGGACGAGATCCTAAATTCGGGCGCGTTGACCGTGACTTCTGGCCGTTTACCCGATGGCTCTATCAGTACACTCTTTGGTACCCCAGCGGGCGCGCGGCCGCGCGTTGTTCGGATCGGATTGAGTAGTGGGGGGGAGTATGGTGGCCGCTCTGATGGAATCATAAAGATCTTCGCAGCATCACAGATAGCTGCTTCGGGTGACCGGTATCGTTACGAGATGATATTTTGTGAGGCAGATGCAGAGGGGCCCCAAGAGGTGGAGCTTACCCGTATTACGACGCAGGGAGAGTTCGTCTCTCGTTCGGCGAATGTGTACGGCAGTGGTAGGTTTGCCGGGACGGTGCGGGCCTTCCTGCGCTCAGTTGGTGATGCGCTCGTCTTTGACACAAGCCGGCCGCGCCGCGCGAGTTTCAGTAGTGTACAGGAGGAGCTGGAGCGGGAGTCCCAAACGAAGGCGGAGGTCGTGATTTCAACGGACAACACGATCTCAAGCAAGGAGTACGGACTTTTCGGCGACGAAACACGCAAGGCTTTTTCTGTCTCCTCGTTCTCCGGCAGTGGTATTGCATCGATCCGTTTTCTTGAGGGCGCGGTGAAACAAACGTTCTCCTTCGGTGACCTCAGCGGCGCAACTGAGTTCAGAGATTCAAGCTACGTGACGAGTTCAAGCACCCCCTTTGCATCTGAACTAGACGAGGTTGACCTCGAAACTGATCCCTTCTACTCCGGGGAGCCAGAGCCCGATGAGCTGGACGCTTCGATAGGATGCGACACTGAAGCTGATGTGGAGATAGTTGTCGATATGGATACCCCAGAGATAGAGGAGCTTGCTAGGAGTTGTGAGAGTGAGCGGCTCGATGCGGTACAATTTTGTCAGAGTGATGAGCTGACCGAGGCCATGGAGCAGTATCCCTTCGCCTGCTTTGGTGAAGACTAAGTCCTTAAGGAAGCGCCGACAGAGAGGGTTTTCCTATTCCTTTCAAAGATATATCTCAGGTTAAGGGTAAGCCCTGAGGGGCCTTGAATACGAGATCGGCGATACATGCATTGTGTTGTTGCAGGAGGCTTCGTAACGGGGATATAATAGTGAAAACGGGCGATATCCTTCTCTGTTGCGGCTTATTGTGCTCGCTCACGAGGGGTGCTTCTGAATAACCCTGTAACGTAACGTACGCTTCCGTAGTTCATCATCTCTTAACGCCGATCTTCTTCTGTTCGGTATTCGGTGGCTCTCCGTGGAGCTGACCCGTCACGGTAAGGACTATGATCCCAACGCAAACTCTCAGTCGTTTTATTAACGACAAACGTCGTCAGTTTCCCGATAGCACCGGCGAGCTTTCGGACCTGCTGATGTCGATCTCGCTCGGCGTAAAGCTGATCAGTCAGATGGTAGCTACTGCGGGTATAAAAGGCTTGCACGGTTACACCGGCAAAACGAACGTGCACGGCGATATGACGCAGCTCTTGGATGAGGAGGCCGATGAGGTGCTGGTAGAGCTTCTCGGCTCTTCGGGACATTTTGGCCTACTCGTCTCGGAGGAGCGAGACAGCGTGATCGCAACGGAGGCGCGCCTTAATGAGGGGAAGTATGTCTTAGCATTTGATCCCCTCGATGGATCCTCAAATATCGGGTCGAGTATACCAACGGGGACGATCTTCTGTATCTTTCGGCGGCGAGAGCTAGAACGACCGGCCGCAACTGAGGATTTTTGCCAGCCCGGGAGCTCCATTGTAGCAGCGGGATACTCAGTGTACGGGGCCAAGACCTCATTTGTGTACTCGACTGGGCGAGGGGTACACAGCTTTACACTCGACCCGAGCATTGGAGAGTTTGTGCTGACCGATGAGGAGATCGTGACGCCACGGCAGGGGAGTATCTTCAGTGTGAATGAGGGGAACTATTGCTGGTGGGATCCCCAGGTACGGCGATTTGTGCAGGAGATTAAGGACTCGAATGCGCAAGCTGAGAAGCCGTATACCGGTCGCTATGTGGGATCGCTGGTGGCCGATTTCGATCGAACGATCCGAAAAGGGGGAATCTTCATGTATCCGGTCGACTCGAAGCGACCCAAGGGGAGGCTCCGTTTGCTGTACGAGTGTATGCCGCTCGCTTTTATCATGGAACAGGCAGGTGGAAGGGCGATTAACGGTCCTGGGCGCGTGCTCGATATTGTCCCGACCGATATCCACGATCGGAGTGCATTCATAGCAGGGGGTGTTCACGAGGTGCAGTGGTATCAGAGGTCGGTACATCCCGAAGTATCGCTCGGAGCGGAACGTTGCACGAGTGCTGCTGATCTCCAGGTTGAGAGCGAGCCTCGTCGTGGTCGAAAGAGAGCGGGGGTCGTTCCTGCACGCACAGAGGTGCCGTCACGATCGAAGGTTACAAAAGAGCTGCGCGGGTAGGAGCTACGAGATCGTAAGCGGTGTTTGTGGCGCGTCTTTCGATTAAAGGAATCCAAGGGAGGACACAAAGAGAACGGGAGGGCAGCGAGGGGAGGGCCAAAAAAGACCCGGTGGTCCTCCTCGCTCGTTGACCTCACTGTCCTCTTCTTTGTATACCTAGAAGTGCGCGCACTCGATCCGCCTGATTCAAATGCCGGTCACAAGCCTCTTCTAAGAAACGCTGGGCCCTACTCGCTCAAAAGATAGTGGGGCTATCCTGTATGTAGAAGCTAGGTCACTAGTGGGCCACTCTGGAGCATAACCGCACCGATAGAAGTTCGAGCGGAGGTCTCAATGAGGTCGATTCAGAAGTTAGCTGTAGCTGCCGGAATCGCAACATCAACCTTTGGCGCAGCCCCCGATAAGCCATCAGCGGGCGACGAGCTGAGGATGCCGGCTCCCAACGTTCAATTTGTCAGGCCAGAAAAAGCCATCAGTGACGGCCTAGGGGATTCACGTAGCAAGGATTCGTCCAAAGCGCGAGGTGGCTTGGCTGCGTCGGTTGGGCTGCTGTCCTCGCATCTGGACGGACGCGATGAGCGTGGCGCGGCGCTGGCGATGGCCTCGTTCGAACTAAAGGAGACCTTGGGCGGAGCTGCGCCGTCGCTCGAAAATATCTCAGCAAACCCATCCGCTCTTCGCGCTGCGATACAACTTATTCGGTTGGAGCGGCAGATAAGAGGCGCATGTGGAGGTACAGGTGGAGTAACAGCTGGAGGTACAGCTGAAGGTACAGGTGGAGTGAGCGCTATCACTCCCTCCTCGATGCTTTCTAACCTTACGGAGCTGGCTCTGCTGAACGCGCAGCTCAAGGTTGCCTTAGGTGATACTCCTCCTACGACCAAGAACATCTTGGAGAATCCCGAAGCACGGCGGATATTTTTAGATGTTGTGCGATGCATCGATATCGCGCGTGGCGGAGCTGTAGCCAGTGCTGCGAGATTGGCAGTCTACAAGGCGGACCTCGATGCTGCTCTAAACGGGGCAGAGCCAACCCTCGAGCGGATTCTTGATAATCGGGGGGCACGCAGAGCGTTCCTCGGACTACAGCGTGAAATGAGGAGCGAGCAGCTCGCCGTGCGGGGTGGTGATGGCAGGGTTAGCGGTGTAGGCCGCACTGCTGCAAGGCTTGCGGGGATCGGCTTGGATTCTAGAATAGCGCAGGCGCAGGTCTTCGATGCCGAACTGCGAGCGGCTTTGGGGGAAGCTCCAGCCACTGCTGAAAACATCCTAATCAACCCAGCAGCTCGTAAGGTCTGGTTGGAATTCACTGCAGTTAGGAACGAGTGGTTGGAATTGGTTGGGAATCCCGCCACCAGCGCCGCTTTAGCGCGAGGGGATGGTGACGCTTACGGCGCCGGCGCTCATACCCCACTGACTAGACCCTTTATGAAGGGGTTGGATGATGAGGTGAAGATCGCTGAACTGCGTAGCATTCTCGGAGGCGCGGAGCCTACCCTGCTCAATATTCAAGCACATCCTGAGGCCAGGAGAACGTTTATAGACCTCGTGCTCGCGGAGGAATTAAAAAGGGGACCTTCCGGGTTTTGAGTGGGCAACTCATACCGTTTTTCACAGTAAGAGCGATAAAAAGCGGGTTTTGTAACAATGACAGGATTGCGGTATCGTCCCAAGACGATGTCAGCTCCGCGCTCGCAACACTTTCCGTATGTACCCCTGGCACTCCTCCTTGGAATCTACGCAGCGGTGTATCTCTTGTGTCTAGGCCTCCCCCTTATCGGTGGTAGCTCTGAGGCGCGTGAGGCTCAGGTGATCGACGTTATTGTGCGCGAGGGGACCTGGGCTCTGCCCCTAAGAAACGGTATCGTACCCTCAAAGCCTATTCTGTTTCACTGGATAGGGGCCACCTGCGCCTTGATCTTCGGAGGGGTAACTGAATTCACGGTGCGGTTGCCGTCCCTGCTGTGTGGTATCGGGGTTCTGTTCGCCGCAGGGTGTGTCGCTTTTCGCCTGGCGCTTTTCAATCGAGGCTGGGAGTGCTCCTACAATGCGCGTCACGCGGTGCTGATTACGGTGGGGTCGCTGATCCTGACCTACGGCTTTCACACGATGGCTGGCCAAGCGATGGTTGATATGTGTTTCACCCTCTTCGTATGGTGCGCCGTGTGGGCAGCTCTCTCTGCCGACGAGGCACAGTGGCGCGAGAAACGGTCCGTATCAGGGAGGGCTCGTGCGCTCTTTTGGGTCGCCTGCGCGAGTGCAGTACTCGCCCGCGGTCCGATCGGAGTAGTGCTGCCTGTGCTGCTTGTGGCGGCCCCTGCAGCGCTGGTGTCCGGAGTGCGGGTCGTGATCCGTGAGTTGATAAAGCCAAGCCTCGGGTGGCTCGCCTTCTGTATGCCCCTTGCCTGGTATTACGTTGCGTGCTCGCATGCGGGGGAGGCCTTCGTCGAGCGGCAACTCTTTTTTGAGAATGTGCGCAGATTTTTTGGCGGCGAACATGTGAATGCACAGCCTTGGTGGTTTTATGGGCCCTCGCTCCTGCGCAATACGGCCCCTTGGGGTGTGCTCACCGTGCTGTGTTGGTGTGCCGAGATACGACGCCCACAGAGTGCACAGCTATTCGGAGCTCGCTCTGCAAAGCTAGTCTTTTCCCTTCCGCTACTCGCTCTGGTTGCGGGTGTACTCTTCTTCTCGGCGTCCGCCGGTAAACGTCACTCGTACATGCTACCGCTGTACCCGCTTATGGCGATTCAGCTTGGTCTACTCGGAGCCACCTGGATAGAGCGGGGAGGGGGGCGTCTGCGACATCGCGTTGGGACGCTCTGTCGACGGTTAGAGGGCACCGTGTTGATGCTTGGATTCTTGCTGCTTCTCGGAGCGGGTCTTTTTTTGAGTTTCACACGCAGCGTTGATCCGTTGTTACTCGAGGTGCAGAGCGCTCTCGGTCAGGTGGCGCCGCGGCTCGGGTGCTTACTGGCGCTCACCCTGGTGTTACTCGTCGTGTGGAGCGGCAAATCCCTCAAAGGTTCACTACTGAGTGTATGGGCTGGCTTGGTGGTGCTCATGCTGAGTGTGGTGACCGCGGGAGCGAGTATCAAAGCCGGCTTAAGAAACTTTGAGGGGATGAGCACGGCGTGGCTCGCAGAGCTTAAGGAGAGCGAACAGCTGACGGTACTAAAGGGGCAGTTCGATGAGTACTTCGATCCGATCCTGTGGTATGTGCACCGCCGTGTTGATGTGATTCGGCTCGACCGGGGGGTGCCTCCGTGTTCGGCGGCGCGCTTGTACCTGGCGCATCGAGGGTGGTTTGATGCGCATGCACGTTTGTTGCACGGTGAGGTCACTCCAGTCGGAAGCCTTCGGGAGCTGGGTAACGGGGCCAGGAGCGCTCAGGGGGGCGACCTGGTGATCTTTCGTTGCACGCCACGCGAGAGCGGCTTAAAGCCGCCTGAGGAGGGGCCCGAGATGTTCGAGGCAGGTGCTACTGATCGTCTCGATGCCTTCCCTCCTGCTCCGGGCGAAAGCGCCTGATGACGCGGTGCAAGATCCGCAGTGAGAACGTAAGGACGATCGCGATAAGGGTCGCTGAGACAGCGAGGTCGTTTCTCTGGAAACCGGCAGCCATACCGATACCGGCGGTCACCCACATCAGGGCCGCTGTAGTGAAGCCAGAGACGCCGTACTTCGAGCGGAAGATCGTACCAGCTCCGATGAACCCGATACCGGGCACGATCTGCGCGGCGATGCGACCTGGATCACCAAAGTGGTACGATTGAACGACCTCCCAGGAGAGTATCGTGAAGATGCAGCTTCCGAGGCTTATAAGGGAGAACGTGCGGATGCTGGGGTCTTTACCGGCTATCTCGCGTTCTACCCCTACCAGCGCTCCGAGACCCGCGGCGATAAAGAGCTGGGTGTTAAGGCCTGTGAAGATAAATGCCCAGGTATCTGCTAACATTGTCCTAATGTAGCATCGTGTCTGTATTTCAGTAAGGTGTTACTTTCGTATGAAGCGTAACCATGTGTAACTGTGTTGTGATGGGCTACCCTCTTCTTTATGGCACGACCAACCAGGGTAAGCTCGAGGAGGTGCAGGCTCTCGCATCTCAGCTCGGTGTGACTGTTGAGGGATTGGAAGGTGTTGATCGTAGTGCGCATGGCGATCCTCCTGTTGTGGCAGAGGATAGTGGTTTCTACGGGGTAAATGCTCTCCATAAAGCCGGCGCGTATGCCGCCTGGTCCGGCCGCGCCTGCCTGGCGGATGATACCGGTATTGAGCTCGAAGATCTTGGGGGGTATCCGGGGGTGTACTCGGCCCGCATAGGGGTTCGGGCGCTTCAGGAGAGGCTGCTCGCAGGTGTCTCGTACCGTGCGCGGTTCGTGTGTTGCATGGCATACGCTGAAGCGAGTGGTCGCCGCGTGACGGTGACAGCTACCTTACCAGGAACATTCGTCGCTCAGCGCGGCGATGGAGTATCAACGACGGGACTCGAGTTCTCGCCGTATTTTATACCGCACGGTGAGACGAAGTCGTTACATACCCTGCTCAGGCAGGGATTTTGTGATTCGCATCGTGCAAGGGCGTTACGCTCACTGCTGCGCGCTATCAGGTAATGCGGTGCTCTAACTAGACAGTCCCGCGCTGCAGCTTTGCTTCTCGTACCACGATGTCTGGCATCGCAGTATGAAAGCTCCGAATCGCTAACTCTACAAAGGTATCGAGCATCGGTAAGTCGTCAAGGAGGGGAAGCTGAGCCAGGTGGACGACCTGCGCTGTTTGAGGATCATCTCGTAAGAGTTGGAGCTCCACGACAGCATAAAGCTGACCGTTGCTGACGAGCGCAAAGCAGCCCGAACTGTGGCTAAAGAAGAGCTCTTTAAGGAACAACCCGCGACCGAGCCGTGTCGCATGCTCTGCGCAGAATGCACGGGCGGACGAGCGCTCCGTCTCACTTGTTAGGTGCGTAAGGGTTAGGGTCGCTCCGTCAGGGCTCAGTAGCGACGGTGTCCGCGTGCCGATCATGGTAGACAGGATCGCCTCGAACTCTTCAAGCTCCTGAGTTGTAAGGTCGCGTAAGGCGCCCTTGAGCTGCTCAACTGCTGCGTCCTCAATACGGCTTAAGAAAGCTCGCCCATCCGATGTGAGGCTAAGTTGTAACTGTCTTCGGTCGCGAGGGTCGATCACCCGTCGTACCCAGCCACGCCTCATGAGGCGCTTCATGATACCAGCGACCGTATTTGCTGGCAGGAAAAAGGCTGCCACGAAGGTCTTCGCCAAGATTGAATTAGACTGCTCTTGGAGCTTGGCGAGCATGTGCCACTCGACCGATGAGAGGTCGCGCGCCCCGAAGACGTGGCTCGAGAGCAGCCCAAGTCCTTGCGTTACGCGGCGAATCGGGGCGCGCAGAGGAGTTTCATCCCGAGTATACGGGAGTGTAGGTGCACCGAGGCCATCGGCAAGGATGGTGATGTAACGTAACGCTTTATCAAATTCGAGCGGTGAGAGATTGCTACAAAATGCCGCAAGACGTTCCTCTGCGTGCGAGTCGAATTCGCTGAGGAGTTTCCTTCCTTTCGCTGTTAGGAGCAGGAACTGTCGCCTCGCATCCTCACGGTCGGTGCGAAACAGCACAACTTTACGCTCTTTAAGCTCCTTGAGTGACCGTGAAATAACGGTACGCGACAAGCCGAGAGCAGTGGCGAGATCTGATGCCGTCACCTCTTCGCGCGAGCCGATCTCAGTGATTAGACGGGATTCAAGGAGTGATAGCTCACTGCCGTATGCATTTCCAACAAAGCGGTTCTGTTCTTGAAATCTACGTATCGTTCTATGAAGCTTGAGGAGTATCTCCACGTCGACTATGCCCCGAATGTTTTCTATCTGAACTGTTATGCGGATTTAGATCCCAAATCGACATAAATCTGTCCACCTTGAGGGGCAGCGAGAGCCCCTGCGGCTCCTCGGGTGACTCGAAAGTGTTTCCTATAAAAGCACCTAACTATCTGTACGTACTGTATTTAGTTCCTTTTTAGAGGCGCGGCTGGTGGGCTACGGGGTCTCCAAAATACAGTTATAAAAAGTTGATTAGCGGAAGAGGCTGCTGTAGAACAGGTTCATCGAACTAGTTCGTAAACGTAAGTATATTACAAGATAGTGCGATCAACGAGAGGAGCATGGTTATGACGGAGCAGAGAGACACACACGGTACGGGACGTGATGTAGGCGACAGCACGGAGCGAGACAAGGCTATTGAGAGTCAGGCGGAGGAGCTCGTCCTGCCCAGCCCGGAGCGATCAGCACGGGTGTTCATCAAGCTCTCTCGGAACGACGGTCCGTTGGCGCGGGTGTATGAGACGGTGCTTCCGCTGCAGGGGTATGAGGTCGTGCGGTCGGCACGTGAAGCTGATGTGATCGTGACCGATAGCGTGCAGGTTAGTCAGAGTATGCTCGTTGAGGGACACCGGGTGATTCACCTCTCGGGAGAGCGACGGCTCGGATTTGAGCCTGCGAGTGAGGCGCTCAAGGGCCATCCGGAGTATGGGACTCGGTACAGCTGCGTCGAACCCTTAAGTATCCTCTCGTTGTTCGTTGAGCTTGCGAAACACAGGTTCCCCGCTGAGGCTCTTGCCCCGGTTGCTAGCAGCGGTCCCGACTTCTCTTCGATTCTTAAGGAGTCACCTGTGAGGGGGCTCCGGATCCTGGTGCTCGATAATCAGGAGCTCAACCGAGCGAGTGCTACCTTTCAGTTCGCAGAGGGCAACACACTTTCGGTGTGCGAGACATACAAAGAAGCGGTGGACTTGTTGAGAACAAAACAGTTTGATGTGGTGCTGCTGGACCTCCTGATGCCTCCTGAGAGCTTCATGCTCAGTGGAGAGGCGTTTGAGCGGGTCATCGGTAGTGAGTTCCCGGCTGGTATCTTCGTAGCATTGGTGGCTGCGCGAGCCGGGGTCAAGGATATACGTATCGTTACCGATGCGTCGCACCACGACCACCCTGCTACCGCGTTAATTGACTTTATCCCGTGGGGAAGCGCGCTCTCCTGCGGTAGCGATTCGCAGATCACCTTTGAACAGGCGCGCACGGTACAGATTCCGGGAAGTAGAGACAGAATCAATGATTCGGTCAAGGACTGGGTCTCGACACTCAAGGGCCGAGCACTTTTCGGATGGGATACCCCTGCGGCAGAGCAGGGAGAGTAAGTTGTAGTAAGGAGTAAAACATGAACACTGAGCCACATAACGACAACAATAACCAGGCAGCACCTCGATCAGCGCTGAAGTTACCGAGTACCGACTGGGCGCTCGCCGATCTAAGACGACTTTCGGAGTCGCTTGCTCCGATATCGAAGGAACAGGCGTTCATAGAGGCCTTGCAAGGTAAAGCCATTTTCGAGATCGGAAGGTATCAGGTGTACAGTGATATCAGTGATGACCAAACGGTTGTCTTCATACACAACCCAAGTGGTTACGGCGAACATAAGTATATCGAGGCTTCCATCGATGGCCATCGATTCATCGTGGCAGCACCAACCGGCTGGACTGAATATCACTTTGAGATCAAAGCGCGGATCGAAGCTGCGTGGGGGAGTAGGGTGGACGTTTCTGGTGGTGGATATGTAGATCTGAACGAGGACGGCTCGCTCTCGGTGTATGGATCATCAACCTCTTTTGGTAGAGGCGACCATGAACTGGCAAAGGCAGCTCTTGAAGCAGCTGTACGTCGGACCGGCGAGCGGCAGAAGGATGCATAGAAAAAGCGGCGCTTCGGGAAATCGAGTGGGTAGAGTGGTCCAACCCCTGGGGGGATCATGCAAACAAGAAGGGGAAAATACAAGGAGAGCGGGAGCACAGCGAGGGTGAGAGTTACAGGAAAGTCGGTATGATACCCCCTCGCTAAAGCTCTCGTTCCTCTTTGTGCACTTCGAGGTGCTTGAGTCGGCCATACATCCCCGCCCAAGACCGGCCCACCAGGCTCTGTGTGAAAAACACGGCAGGTCACCCACTCGCAACCCGCAAGCGCCGAAAGAGCTTTAGGGAGCTTTACGAGGGGGCGCATGTCCGAAGCCTCCTCAGCGCCGCATCACCGTCCGCGCAAGCGATCAAGCGAGATGGCGCATGCGGCGCGCACAGAGAGGTGGTTGTAGCTCTCCGGTCCGTAGATCGGTTTGAGGATGATGTCGGCACGGGCCAGGAGTTCATCACTCATGCCCCAGCCGGTGCCGAACAACAGCAGGTACTCCTCGTCGGTCTTGGGGAGGACCTCACGGAACTCGTGGTAGGCGGGGCGACCCGCACCGTCGTGAGCAGAGGTCGCTACGAGCTTGGGTATCTTGCCGGTGCGGCGCTCGACCTGCACCATCGCTTCGTCGAGATCGCTTACGATCGAGAGTACCCCGAGGGCCTCTTGGCGATTTGGATTGTAGGTAGACCCGAAATCTCCGTCCCAATGCTGCTTGACTGTGCGGACCAGTGCTCGGATGGTTTGAGATGGATGAGCTACGAAGAACTGTGCGACGTCGTAGGTGCGGCAGCTGCGCGAGATGTCGTGAACATCGATCAGGGTAACCGAGGTCGTTACGAGTTTACCGGTCTTGTCTACCATCTTGTCGTGTAGCAGAGCTACACTGAGGTTGTTCTTATGTAAGTCAGCTGACATCGCTCTCCCCGTTGGTACGCGCAGTTCTCTTCTTTGACTCTTCAAGCCGCCACTCGCGTATCCGTTGATGATTACCCGAGAGTAAAACCTCTGGGACAGCGAGCCCCTCGTAACACTCCGGCCTGGTGTACTGAGGCGCCTCAAGGAGGGTCCCGTCGCCTAGGTCAGGAGAGAACGATTCGTGTGAGGTTGATTCAGCGTTGTGGATGACCCCCGGCCGAAGGCGCAGGCAGGCTTCAATCAGAAGCATCGCAGGTACTTCTCCGCCCATGACGACAAAATCTCCGATCGAGATCTCCTCATCTACCTCAAGGTCTATCACCCGCTGGTCGATGCCTTCGTAGCGACCGCACACGAGGACCAACTCGTCTTTACGTGCTAGTTCGAGTACACGGCGTTGCGTAAGGCGCTTTCCGGTTGGAGCAAGGAGAATTACGTGCGCTTGGGGCGCGCGCTCTCGTGCAGCTCGAATCGCTCGTACGAGCGGATCGACGAGCATCACCATACCGGCGCCCCCGCCATAGGGTGAGTCGTCGACCTTGTGATGCGGCGGAGGGGAGAAATCTCGAATATCGCTGACGGTAGGTGCGAAGAGCTGACGGTCGATCGCCTTAGCAACGAGACTCGTCTTGAGGAAGCTCGTAAAGATCTCGGGGAATATACTTAAGACTTCAACCTTCCACACGGCAGCATTTCCAAAAAAAACGCGGCCGTTCCAGGAGGAACCGACCGCGTGCGAGGTGCAGCTTGGCACCTTGCTCCTTTTGCCTACTTCGATCGAGCTTTAGCGCGCGCCTTACGCTTGCGACGAGCCTCTTGGATCTTTTTGTTCTGGTGCTCCTCTCGCGCCTCAATCACCCCAGGGAGATTCTTCTTGAGTATTGATCGCACGACGTCTGAGGGGAGTGCACCCACACCGAGCCACTTCTTGATGAGGTCCTCTTTGAGGGTAACGCGGGTCGGGTTGAACAGAGGATTATAGGTCCCTAGCACTTCGAGGAAACGACCATCTCTCTTGTTCTGCCTGTCGGTAGCGACGATACGGTACGAAGGTGACTTGTGCTTACCCAAGCGTGCAAGACGAAGAACTACTGCCACAGGAACTCCTTATAAACGTTAGAAAAAAACTTCGCGGGAGTATACCACATCGCGTGGCGCGGTAAAGCTCTGGCACCCGGAGCTGGGCGAGGGGCGTGAGATCTGTGTAAGGGGCTGTATTTTTTAGGGTTATCAAGGAGCCTCTCAGTACGTGTCGGTGTTGTGCTGGTGGCTAGTGGTGATTTGATGGCTGACGCAGAGGCATTGCAATGACACCGGACGACACGCAGTAAACGTCGGCGTCTGCCGTCCATCATTTGCCGAAGGCCTAGCGCTTTCCGAACATCCCCCCTAATCCCGGCAAGCCCTTGCCACCGAGCAGACCACCGAGGGCTCCGGGCCCAAGCTTCATCATCTGCTTCATCATCTTACGCATCTCAACGAACTGTTTAATGAGCTTGTTAATATCCTCGACGCTTGTCCCAGACCCTTTAGCGATGCGGCGACGTCGGCTGGCGTTCAGGATCTCGTGGTTCCGTCGCTCCGCAGGGGTCATTGAGAGGATCATCGCTTCGAGGCGCTTAAATTCCTTCTCCTGCTTCTCAGGGTCTACCTGTTTGGCCAGCTTGTTGAGCCCCGGGATCATCGACATGAGCGAGGAGATGCTTCCCATCTTGCGAATCATGCGCATCTGGCCGAGGAAATCCTCCAGGGAGAATTGATCCTTCTTGAACTTAGTTTGGAGGTCGAGGGTGTCCTCGAGGGTCACGTTCTGGGTGGCCTTCTCAATCAGGGTCAGAACGTCGCCCATTCCGAGTATACGTGAGGCCATCCGTTCGGGGTGAAACGGCTCGAGGGCGTCAGACTTTTCCCCGACACCGATAAATTTGACCGGCTTGCCCGTCACGGCGCGCATCGAGAGAGCAGCGCCACCACGCGCGTCACCGTCGAGCTTGGTGAGCACGAGGCCTGTAAGCGAGAGGGCTTGATCAAAGCCTTGCGCAACATTCACAGCCTCCTGTCCGGTCATGGCGTCAGCCACGAGCAGGATCTCGTGTGGTGCCGCGACCGCAGCGATGTTCTTCACCTCATTCATTAAGGTTTCGTCGATCTGTAGCCGCCCCGCGGTGTCGATGATGATCGCGTCGCAGAGGTTCTTAGCCGCAAAATCCTTGGCGCGGACCGCGATGTCGACCGGCTTGTCGTCCTGTTTTGAGTCAAAGACCGGAATGTTAAGCGCTGCTCCGAGGGTCTTCAGCTGCTCGATAGCAGCCGGTCGATAGACGTCGGCCGGGACGAGTAAAGGGGAGCGCTTGTAGGTATCACGCAGTAACCGCGCGAGCTTCGAGGCGGTGGTGGTTTTACCTGAGCCCTGAAGGCCGACCAGGAGTATGACTACAGGAGGTGCGACCCTTAGGTTGAGATCCGCCGCTTCGCCACCCATCGTCGCGGTGAGCTCCTCGTGCACGAATTTTATGATCTGTTGATCGGGGGAGAGGCTCTTTAAGACGTTCTCCCCGAGGGAACGCTCGGTCACCTTGGCGCAGAACTCCTTAGCGACCTTGAAGTTCACATCCGCCTCAAGCAAAGCTGAGCGGACCTCCTTCATGGTAGCTTCGACATCAGCCGCTGTTAATACACCGCGGCCACGGATCTTGCGGAGCGCGCCGTCTATCTTGCCGTGAAGGAAATCAAACATCGTAAAGCTCTCTCAGGGGCCGGGGGTATATCTCGACCGCAGGGTAGAGTGTATGCAAGTAATCGTTGGCTTTCAAGTTTTGGGAAAAGCGGAATACTCTGAAAACTCCCTGGGGTGGCGAGCACACCAGCGACCCACGAGCAGGGCGAACCATACCAGAACCACCGAGCCGATATCATCCAGCAGGTAGTGCCAACCGAGGTATATCGTGCTGTTAACAGTCAGGAGACAAAATGCCCAGCTTGGCACGGCCAGTAATCGATGCAGGCGCCCGAGGTAGATGCTGCCAAGCATCACCACTGCGACGTGTAAGCTCGGGAAGCCAGATATCATAAATATCGCTTGAGGGTCGTTGCGGTTAAGCTCGAGAGCGGCTTTGTGCGCCCACAAACCTTGCTGCAGATTGGAGATCGCTGTCCCCTGCATGAATGTGAACGGCTCCGGCATGTAGTACACCGGGCCCCAGGTTGGGACGAGGTAAATGACGAGGGTGCCTACGAGAAAGAGGGTCACGAAGGAGCACAGGTACTCGTGTGTAAACCGGCGTCGGGCGCACACGATGAATACGAAGGCGATCAGCGACATGTAGCCGTAATACCAGTAGTAATGTCCCGCGACCGCGGCGAGTACGGCTTCAGAGCGACCGAACAGGGCGTGCAGAAACTCAGAGCACGATTGGCCATTACACACGAGGCGATCAAAAGCCAGGAACTGCTCGTCGTAGATCTTCGGATTGACCAAGGGGATCAGGTGCTTGAGCAATCCGAATTCGATAAACATAACGAGCAGTGCGTTCATGAAGCGTAGATCTTGCACGATTGCAGCGCCATAGACACGGCTGAGCAGGTGTTGCCAAAACCCGTCAGCATACCATCCCTGACGGGAGAAGCGATGGCGCTGGAGGTGCCGCAGGAGTTGCCATGCCACATAGATCAACATGATCAGGCAATACAGATCGAGAGCGGTGAGGATCTGCTTGAGGAAGAAGGGAAGGGGGCCTTGGTGGGCATCAGGTCCAGGGGCACCGGGCATCCGCACACCTAGCTTTGAGTACAGCCCGATGATGATCGCTGCACACACCAGCACGATCCACTCTAAGGGCATGAGCAACTTGAGGATTCGCGTCATGACATCAGTATCGGCATGAAGGCTGGTGTTTGGTAAGTACCTTTTTCTCGGCATGCGTTACACGAGTCATCGTGGTCCTCATCGTCAGCGGTGCCGGGATGTAGTTTAGCCGATCTCGTCCCCGCGGGCAGTGCTCGCTCCTGTCCCCCCATCTCTCGTTGGGTCCAAAAAACGAAAAGAGGTGCACAAATCGGACTGAAGTCAGCAAGGGCGAGGAGCATAAAGAACACTATAGTTCCTCCTACGGCTCCCTTCCCCCGTCCGCGCTCTATTTTTCTCCTCCCTCCGTTGATCGTGTAGCTAGTGATTATTCTTCCTCAAGGGCACATCAGAATTCCCCGCTCGTGACACTGCAGACACACTACATCTAGTGAGTCTTAGCTGGGCCCCGGCGGGTGCGAGTTGCCCACATTCTTAGCTAGATCGTCACAAAAACTGAAAATTATTTTGCGGACTTCTTTCCAGGCTTCCTTGCACAATACTCTGTTAAAAGTTATGGAACCGAGACTAAGTGGGCCCGGAGCCTCTCGCACGAACCTTTTGCACGTATCAATGCAAATTTCATATAAATACGGTCTATCCTTTTTTTTCTCGCAGACGAGCTCGCAGAAATCCTCCCCGGCATTACCCGGGATATCATCCTCCTCGCAGCTGTTGGTGTTCGCCTCTTTAGCTGCATCCCTCATCTGGCACACCAGATTGGGTAGTATCGTAGGGCGAGACTGCCGGGAAACCTCCTTGATCAAGGCTTCTCCCTGTTTTGGTGTGAATTTTACGGAAATGCGTGCGGCGATGGCGGCTTTTGAGCGGTTTAGTTCAGGATTTGTGGACGAATCCTGA
>Ga0169931_10003779_pt1 | contig 23891 bp, 13 predicted proteins | sample Kivu_15m_20L_FD_129675 | JGI IMG/M metagenome (GOLD analysis project Ga0169931, IMG submission 129675) | Freshwater microbial communities from Lake Kivu, Western Province, Rwanda to study Microbial Dark Matter (Phase II) - Kivu_15m_20L... | ecosystem: Environmental > Aquatic > Freshwater > Lake...
AAGGGTCATAAACGATTATGCCCAATATTTTCAATGAAATGCCGACATAATAAGGCTTTCAATGATTTTGAACTGGGTTCTGCATAAAAAGTACCGAAGAACCTTTTTACTGAACATGATATGACAGCAAAATATTCAAAATCTTTTGGAGGTAAGCATCTTGCTTACCTCCAATCATTTATTTGATGATACTTGGCGTAAACGTTGATATTCTGCATCAAAATTCGGATTTTCAATTAAATGATTGGGTTGACTCCATTGAGAGTTTTTTGGTGTAATTAAGGAAAAGCAATCACACAAAATATCGCCACGCCAATTAACTATTTCTTGGTGAAAACATTGTAAGCCAGCCTCTTCACAGTATTGCTCAAATAGTTTGGCATTCATGCTTTCTGCTCGCCAATGAATGTTTTCTACCGCTAGCTGTCCAGTAGCGGGATTGAGATAATTGCCCAAGTTAGAATGATGGATAAATCCCACGCCATTGGGTTTAAGTTTCAGGGCTATCTGTTGTAAATAGGATTTAATGACATCTTCTTCCGCATGGACTAATGAATCAAAACTAAAAACGAAATCAATAGATTCATCTTCAATCATGGTTAATGATTTTCCATCATTGACATGATATGTAATGTGAGAACAATCTGCAAAGCGTTCTCGACAAGCGGCAATACACTTTTCAGTTAAATCTACGATAATTAAATCTTGACAATAATCCTTTAAATATTGTGTCCAGCGTCCAAAACCAGGAGCTATTTCTAATATTGTTGTTCCTGTTTTTGTCTCAGGAATAAAAGTTTTAATTCGCGGATGTATAGTTCCAAAAAAACAGTTATCCGTTCCACCCCATGGACTTGACCATTCATTACCCTGTTGAGTCCAATCGTAATTAGACCATTGATGTAAGTTTTCCTGAACACTAGGCATTTTGATCTCCTGTTAATGAAAATATGTTAAAAATAGGAATATACAGCACTTAGGCTAGACATAAAATCAAAAGTGTTGTATCCTGCAACAAGAGTTTACCATTATTGCAGCGCCAATTAGTAAAAATAGTAAAAAATATATTTCCCTGGCTAAATATTCACCAGAATCATTATAAACATATGTAGTGCGGGCATCTTGCCCGCTACAGTTATATAAACTAATACCTTCTAAATACGTAAGCCCTCACCAGCTTGAACTAATTGATAAAGCTTCGCCTCAAACTTTTCTGTACAAGCTGACCAATCATATTTGAGGATAGAAGGACGGGCTTGTTTAGCCATGGCAGTTTTTAAAGAAAAATTTGCTAAAATAGCTACAACTTTTTCCGCAAAATCCCTTGGGTTATTGGGTTCAGCCAAAAAGCCATTGTAACCAGGAAAAACCTGCTCAGAAGTTGAGGGCGCAACCACAGCCACTACGGGAGTACCGGAAGCCAGAGCTTCGTTATTGGTAGTGCAGAAATTTTCTGTCACAGAAGGGTTAACAAATACATCCGCACGAGCAAACCAACCCAACAGTTCTTCACCGTGAGACTCTCCCCAGATGGTAATACCAGATGAAAACTTTTGCGATCGCCGACGCAATTCTTCATCTAATGGTCCACTACCAACAATAACTAAATGGACATCAGGAATTTCCGCAGCAATAAACGGAAACATATCTATTAATTGAGTGACATTTTTTTCTGCTGTAATGCGTCCTACAAATAAAATAGTTGGTCGATGATCATCAGGAATAGGGTTATAAATGATATTTTGGGGATGAAATTTACGACAATCAATTCCCTGATAAGGTAAGTATTCCCCCCGTTGACAATTCAACTTTTGATATTTTAACAGTTGTTCTCGAGAAGGAAATAAATTAACATCGTAACTTTGAGTAAAGCGCCCAACCAAAAAAGGAATAATAGGACGCATTAAATTAAATACCCAATTTCCTAAATAGTATTGGATATAAGCCACTATATCAGTGTGAAAAACCGAAACAATAGGCGTGCTTGTTTTTTTAGCATAATCAACACCAACAGAGCGTCCATAACCTTGCAAAAACATAGAATAAAAACCGCGCATTTGCGGCGCTTCTTCCACCACCACAATATCAGGGCAGAATTTTTCTAAAAGTTTAGTATCACTCCAATAACGATAGTGTAATGGTTGGGGTAAAGACTTATAAAAAATCAGTGGCTGAGTAGGGAAAGCATAGGCAGAAAAGTTAGGAAAACCTTGTAACTCTTCTAACCCTTGCATAGGACGTTTACTAACATTTTGAGCATATTTATTATTAATTCCAGGGTGGACAAGAAAGACATAATGCCCTTGTTCTAGCAACCAACGCACCCGTTGATGTACCGCCACTGAAACACCAGTTAAAAAAGGGGCATATAATCCGGTAAATAGAGCAATGCGAAGAGGTTGTTTGTTCATCACTTTAGTAAATAGATGTATTTTATTTCAACTAAGCTCAAAGAGAAATTTTGCTATCAATAGGTTGATCCAAAAAATCATAAGGGTGGTATTCCACTAAGCGGACATTCCCAGGACTTTGCACACGATAAACAATACCCCGCCATCGCACAGTGGAACTCCAAAGAGAAGAGAAAAAAGCTAAACCATATATCCACTGAGTTAAGGGAATAGCAATGAAAATTTTACTAATAATCTTCAGCGATAACTTAGTAATTGGTTGACCTTGAGAGCGAATTGTGGGACTGATACCTAACTCTAAGATCAGGGTTATTAAAAGTAAACCCACAGTATAAATACTATAGGTAGCTAACAAAACAGTTGCTAAATCCCATCGTGTATCCAACAAGGACAACAGTAATAAAACTATTGCCAGAAAAGGAAACAAAATACTAGAGATCACATCACCAACTATAGCCCACCATTGAGGATGGTAAAACCGAGAATACAAAAACAAGCGCTGGAGAGATTCTATTAAACCAAATAAATCGCACTCTTCCCGATTCAACATGATTAATGACGGTACAAATTTAACCCGCAGCTTATGTTTTTTAAGGATTTTGTGCATGATAAAATCCTCCCCTAAAGCCTGTCCCCACTGAGTTAATAACTCTGTGTGGTGCAGTACCTCTGTTTTCATAGCCAAACTCCCACCCCAAGGAACTTGGAAAAGATACATTTGCACCACAGTAGATATATTACCTATATACCGCACCAAAGAACCCCAATATTTATCACTGGGTACATACCAACGGTTACCACTGGTCACCCCCACTTGGGGGTTAGCCAAAGGAATAATTAATTCTCTTAGCCAATTGTTATGAACAATTGTATCGCTATCCACTAAAGCGATAGCTTGGTAAGAATCATCCAACTCAGAAACAGCCTGTAACAGACAACTGCATTTAAGACTACAGTTGTGTCGTATATTTCTGAGAAAGCTGAGTTGGACATGGTGGGCATTTTGTGCTTTAATGATGTCGGTGACGATTTGCCAAGCAGGGTCTTGTTGACTATCAACAATTACTTTTAAATCGTACTGTGGATAATTTTGACTTAATAACCCCTCTATGCAATTGGGCAAATAAGGATCAGCACCCCGTAGACAAAGAATTACTGCGGTTTTAGGTAACTGGTCATCCTTCAATAATTCTTCCGTGGGACTGAACTCCCCACCACGAACACATAACAGAAAAACCAGGGTTAAACACATCTGAATACTCAGCCAACCCAGCAAAGACTGAGTTATAAATATCGTCAACTCTTGCATATATAGTCTCCGGGAAAATTCATTTTCCGGTGTCTTATGTCATAGCTATTGGCGACGACCTGCTTTTATGAATCAAGGGAGTATTTCATCAAAATATTAATTGTGGTATTTTGATGAGACAGTAACAAAAAACTAGCATCATAAAACTTTGGCGCACCAGTCACCATGGAAACAGTAGGATTTTTGGAAATACCAAAACCTTCCTTGGGTATACCGAGAAAATCTGTATTTAACCTGCGATCGCCATTTTGGTCGTCTATTATGGCCACTGCATAATTTCCCGGTAGTAAACCAGAAAAAGTATGAGTTAAACTACCACCTTTAGCCTTAACACAAGCACTTGTAGTCACATCCTTAGTATTCATGGGAAATCCCTGAGAGCGAGAGTAAACCCCCATACAGATCATCCCCTTTTGGTTACTGATACCATTAACCACAACTGTTAGTGTAGCAGTAGACTTGGCGTTAACCGCCCTCCCAAAACTAAGAGCCAATAAACTAGTTAGCAGTAAGCAACTAAAACGATTGATTGATAACATGATTTGAGTTGATGAGTTAGGGTTTATTTCTAGAAATGTAGGTATTTTGCCAACCTTCCCAGATAGTTTGAGCAGCTTTGAGTATATCTTGAAGCAATAAATACTCTGTCCCGCGCAAACGCAGATAAATACTGACATGACAACGCAAACGCTGATACAAACTCAGTTTAAACAGCCATATAGAAACCATATATTCCCAAAGTATTCTCCAATGGGGAAATAATAGTTTGCCTTTATTAGCAGAATCAAACCAAACTGTATAAGCATAAAAATCAGGTAAAATGTTAGAAGTGTCTGCCTGTGGGTTCTTAGCCAATAAGTGATAGTTGGGAAAAAACATACTCATAGACTGTTGGCTATGGCTTCTAGCAAAAAATAGATATTCGGGAATTTCATAAAACTCACCGAGTAAACCAACTCGCAACAATAAAATTCCGTCCGCAGTACCATAACTACCCATAGGTGGTACTTTTCTTAGCACATCTGCACGCATCACCCCATACATTTGATAGCAGAGATGCTTACTCAGCAACTCGTAAAAACGCTCATAAGGTTGCGGTGCATCAGTGTTAAGCTTAATATTGTAGTTGTGCAAAAAATCGCCATTTTCATCAATCAAATATACATGAGAATGACATAATACCACTGTGGGATTATTATCCAGCACTGCCACACATTTACTCAAAAAATCTGGGGCGTGTAAATCATCATAAGCCGCCCATTTAAAGTACTGGCCTACAGACAATTTAAAAACACTATGGAAATTACGAGAACACCCGATATTAGAATGATTGCGGTGGTAACGAATTCGTTTATCCATAGCCGCATAACCCCGACAAATTTCCTCAGTCTGATCTGTTGAAGCGTTATCTGAGATAATTAACTCAAAGTCCGTAAAAGTTTGAGCTAATAGTGAATCCAGAGCCGCTTTGATAAATCTTTCGCCATTGTATACAGGCAAACCAATACTTAACTTAGGCAGATTATGGCTCATATAAACCTACAAACCTAGATTTCAAATATCATTTTTTTCCAGCCATTCTTGTGTTAATCGTAAACCATGTTCTAAATCAACCTTGGGTTGATAATCTAATAAAGTCAGTGCTTTAGCAATGGAATAAGCATGAGGACGACTCATAAAGTCCACAGACTCTGGGAGGATATCAGATTTTTTACGAAAAAGTTTTTGTCCTTGGGCTCGCAGCTTGAGAAATAACTTCATTTCATCCTTCGGTAAAGACATAGGCGCAGCCAAACCCGCCATGGCTGCTAACTGGGTAAAATATTCCTTCCAAGAAGTTTTTTCACCATCAGTAATATTAAATATTTCGCCAAATCTTTGCTTCTCCATAGCCAAAAACACAGCATCAATCAAATTATCTACATATACATGGTTCATCACCCCTTGACCATCATTAGCATAAGCAAATAATTTTTGGCGCATCATGGTGATTGGGCGCACCACCCAGGGAATACTTCCCGGTCCGTAAATATCCCCTGCACGAATAATAATTACACCAAAATCTGGGGGTGAATTTAGGGGTAAAAGTTCCCTTTCCGCCTCTATTTTACTTTGACAATAGGGATTATTTTCACCGGAGAGAGTCCCAGATTCTGCAATACCATTAACATAATTAAAGCCGTATACCATGACACTGGAAAGATGGACAAAAGTTTTTACACCAGCATCTTTAGCAGCCTTAGCCATGTTAACAGCACCGCCAACATTAACTGCGCGAAACTCCTTAATTGCGCCGGCTTCTTCAGCAATTTGGGCTGTATGTAACACCATATCCACACCCTGACAAGCTTTTTGAGCAATGCCAGCATCAGTAATGCTACCATTAATAATCTCAATACCCAAATTTGGCGCTGCTTTATTCACATCATTGGAATTTCCTAGCCCCCTAACCTTCATTCCCTGGGCTAGAGCTAATTCTGCGCCACGCCAACCGATAAATTCATCAATACCAGTGATTAAGATAGTCTTATTTTGCAAGTTCATAGAAATATGGGTGATGAGTATGGACAGTTGATATACAGCGTTTGGGATACTATAGCTACTGTATTGACTTAGAAAATATCCGCTGGGTCTGCGGAACGCAATTTATTAATAGCTAGCGCCCCAGAAGTTACACACATCAAAACTGCTGAAACTAAAACAATGAGCGCATTATTAGTAGTCATCATGATTGGTAAATTAGTTGACTGCATGGCAAAACTATATAAGCCAATAGAAAAGATAAATCCTGGAACATAACCCAATAAAGCCAGAATTAATGCTTGTTGAAAAACAACATTTAATAGATATCCATTAGCATATCCAATGGCTTTTAAAGTTGCGTAAGCAATCAATTGGTTAGCAATATTACTGTAAAGAATTTGATAAACAATCACCACACCAACCACAGAAGCCATAGTCAGCATCAGCTTAAGTATAAACCCGATGGGTGTTCTCATTGACCAATATCGCTTCTCAAAATCAATAAACCCCTGACGAGTAAAAATCTGGACATCATTCGGTAAACTTGCTGTTAATTGCTGCAAAACTTTCTTTGAGTTGGCTTCAGCAGTTAGAGTAATAGTACCCACATCAATCATATCTGCTGGACGAGTATTAGGATTGATTCTGAGAAAAATTGAATCACTGACGATTAAATTACCATCTACACCAAAAGAAGGACCCAAGCTAAATAGTCCACCCACCCTCACTCTATAACCAATGGGAGCATCGAAAGGGAATATTTCAATTGTCTGTTGAGTATTTCCAGCATCAAAATTACTAGCAATAGGTCCAAACTCCGGGCGAGAATTTCGGTCAAACAGAACAATATCAGGGATTTTCAACTTATCCAAATTGTCCCCAACTCCGGGTATACTAACTACAGACTTTCCCGGGTCAAAACCAATGACATAGATAGAATATTTTTCTCCGGTCTCAGGATTTTTCAACTTAGCAAACTGCAAGTATATGGGACTAACTGACTTTACACCATCAAAAGCTAAGGTTTGGTATAAACGACTGCGGGAAAAACTTTGAGTTGCAGTTAAAGATTTATATTGGGAACTCACTAAAAATAAATCACCCTGGAGATTTTGATGCAGTGCAGTAGCGCTAGAATAAAGAGCATCTTGAAAGCCAAGCTGGATAAATGTCAGCAGCACAATAAAAGCAATTCCCGCCACAGCCACCAAAAACCTCACTTTTTGCTGGGCTAACTGTAGCCACGCTAAAGGAATTTTTAATTTCATGGTTTAATACCATTTTATGTAGTATGCAAAAACATTAAATTTGAATAGCCACATCTACTTGTAAGTTAGTTAAACGGGCTACTTTGTGACTATCGGCGGGGTCATCAATGCTAATTCTTACCTCAACTATTCTCCGGTCTGTATCTGCTGTGGGATTAAGACTAAATATGCTTTGTCTGTCAACTCGCCAACCAATTTCACCAACAGTTCCTTTAATTTTTCCAGCAAAAGCATTACTAGTAATAGTGGCTTTTTGACCTACTTTTACTTTTTGAATGTCCGTTTGATAAACTTCAGCAACTACATACATTTGAGAGATTTTACCAATCTCAGCAAATCCATTGCTGTTAATTACTTCTCCGGTTTTAGCGTGAATTTTTAAAATTTGACCATCTATAGGAGATTTGAGATAAGTTAATTCTTGATCTGCTTGTGCTTGTTTAATAGCAGTTAAAGCACTCCTAACCTCAGCTTGTGCTAATACCACATCAACACTACGTACCTCACTAATACTATTCAGTTTGGCTTTAGCTTCTTGTAGTTGGTCTTGGAGTGTATTCTGGGTTCTGTTGAGACCAGCCTTAGCTTCTTGGAATTGCTGTTGTACAGTCTTGAGTTGTAAAGCTTTACCATCAGCCACAGAAGCAGAAACAGCACCTTGTTTGTATAACTGCTGATATCTATTGTTTTCAGTTTGGGCGTTATTTAGTTCTGCTTGGATACGGTTGATAGTAGCTTTTTGTCCTATGACTTCCCCTTTTAATTCTGACTCTAAACGAGCGATCGCTGCTTTTTGAGCAACAATATCTCCCCGTTTAGCCCCAGACTTAACTTGTGCTAGTTTAGCTTGGGCTACTTGCAGTTTATCTAAAGCTTGTTGCAGAGCAGCTGTAGAGCGATGATAATTTTCCAAATATGCTAATATCTGTCCATCTGTAACTTCTTCTCCTTCCTTAACTAAAGTTCTTTCCACCCGCACACCATTAACGGAATTGGGCGCAGACAAATTAGTTACTTCGCCTTCCGGTTGCAAACGTCCCAAGGCTGTCACCGTAAGTTTTACCGGGGCTGTACTGGCGGGTAAATTCTTAGGAGAGCTTGTTGCTTTCTCCTTAAATAAATGTGGTGAAAAGCTATAAATAGCCGCCAATGCGCCAACTAAAGTAATAGAAGCCGCTAAAACTATCCGCCACCGACCCAGCGGCGGTGTAAGTAACAGGCGTTTTTTGTTTGCTGCCATATTTTTATTCCAATTGTACTATACCAGGAGAAAGCCTTAATAACCATTCCCATCAACCCTTTACCTTCACTCTTGTTGACAGGTCTAATTAGTTTCTGTATAAATCGTTGTAAGCCTGTACATCCGCACTAAATTACTAGATTGCAATGCAAATTTAATGCTGGCGTTACTTCAAATCTTTCTTACTTTTATCCTACTTTGACTACTAATCAAGTATTGTAAAATACAATATAGCTGGTCACAAAAGCTAAATCTTTAAATGTACAATAAAACTTGATTAAGCCTGCCATAAGTATTGCAAAAAATCTGGCTCTTGTCAATAAACTTATGTTGATTATGCACTATTCTCTCAACATAGGTTTCTGTAGTTAATTTTATTTTTTTCTTGATTATGATGTTATGCTGAAAAATCCCTAAGATAATTTTGTCATTGCCATTTGTGTTGATTTGATCCTTTATTCCTTCCAGCCACATACTTACTGATATATAAATCCAGGCTTTTACAGCCACCCAGCGCCATAGCTAGCCATTGATTTAGTTGTTAACTATACTCACCAGTATTTACCTCTGCCCAATTGTCACCGACAACAAGAAAGTTTTTTTATAAAAATCCCTTAAACCAATGATTTAGTTTCTGTGAACCATGCTATTATTTTTATTAATTAAAACCTTTGAAGACGGCTAAGTAATTCATTCATTTTAATGAACCAAACCAAACCGCATGAACATCACCTCATCAAGGCGTGATTTGTGCTTGATAAAACTCCATCAATCCGCCATCAAGAGTAATATTTTTTTATGTAACCAACTTGTCAAACTTTCCCCAGCCAAATTGTTTAAAATGAATTATTGTAGAAGCTGAAACTAGCCATGGCATGGCTACAATTAGGCTACATACTCACACTAGGCTGAGAAAAAAAAGATTTCAGCACTTACAAACTTGGCACATAACTAAAGTGGGTCAGACCGCATCAATACCGCCAACATAATCATACTTGGCATCTAACCCATGGTAAAATCACTCATTCTTGCTGTCATCCTTGCGTAATCAAAACAGTAAGTATCCTCTTGTGTTGCCTCAACAATTAGTACCTAAGAACAGTATACCCCCTATGCCTGCTGATGCAATAGATACGGCTTTGTCAGAGTTAGAGAGCCTAATCAACAGTGTAGAGAAAACTTTGATTAGGTCAATAGAACAAAAAAAATCACACCAGGAAAAACCAATGTCAATGAACCAAATTAATAAAAAGTTACAACAAAATCCCATCGCCATTGTCGGTATGGCTTCCCTCGTACCCCAAGCCAAAAACCTACAAGAATACTGGCAAAACATAATTAATAAAGTTGACTGTATCACCGAAGTCCCCCCCACACATTGGAACATAAAAGATTATTACGACCCCAACCCAAAAACCCCCGATAAAACCTACTGCAAAAGAGGAGGATTTATCCCAGAAATCAACTTTAACCCGATGGAATTTGGTATACCCCCTAGTATCCTAAAAGTCACAGACATATCCCAACTCCTCAGCTTAGTAATTGCCAAAGAAGCCATGGAAGACGCTGGATATGGTCAACACCGAGAATTTAACCGAGAAAAAACAGGAGTAATCCTAGGGGTAGCCATGGCTAAACAACTAGGGATACCCCTGTCAGCCCGGCTAGAATATCCGGTATGGGAAAAAGCCTTGAGAAGTAGCGGTATTTCCGAAGAAGACACTCAAAAAATCATCGCCAAAATCAAAAGCGCCTACGTAGAATGGGATGAAAACGCTTTCCCAGGAATGCTAGCCAACGTAGTAGCAGGAAGAATAGCCAACCGACTAGACCTGGGAGGGACTAATTGCGTAGTAGACGCAGCCTGCGCCAGTTCCCTAGCAGCCCTAAAAATGGCCATTAGTGAACTAACAGAATATCGCGCCGACATGATGTTAACAGGGGGAGTAGATACCGATAACACCATCATGGCTTACATATCCTTCAGCAAAACCCCCGCCGTCTCCCCCAGTGAGAGCGTAAAAGCCTTTGACGCTGAGTCAGACGGAATGTTACTTGGAGAAGGTATCTGTATGCTAGTTCTTAAACGCCTAGAAGATGCCGAAAAAGACCGAGATAAAATTTATGCGGTAATTAAAGGCATTGGTACATCTAGTGATGGGCGTTATAAAAGTATTTACGCCCCTCGAAAAGAAGGACAAATCAAAGCACTCCAAAGAGCTTATGAAGACGCGGGCGTTTCCCCAGCCACGGTAGAACTGATAGAAGCTCACGGGACAGGGACTATGGCTGGAGACCCCACAGAATTTGCTTCTTTACAAACATACTTTGGTCAGTATAAAACAAAAAAACAACAAATAGCATTGGGTACTGTTAAATCCCAAATTGGACATACCAAAGCAGCAGCCGGAGCAGCAAGCTTAATTAAAACCGCTCTTGCGCTACACCACAAAGTTCTTCCGCCCACTATTAACATTTCTCAACCCAACCCTAAGCTAAATATCAATGATTCAGCTTTTTACCTAAATACAGAAACTAGACCTTGGATTAAAACCGGGAAAGAAACACCAAGAAGAGCAGGAGTTAGTTCCTTTGGGTTTGGTGGTACTAATTTTCATGTAGTTTTGGAAGAATACCAAAAAGAGCCCCAAATCAAGCAACGCTTGCATAGTACCCCCCAAATTGTACTCATATTTGCTGATAACCCTACCCAATTGTTGACTAAGTGTGAGCAGATTTTAGAACAGTGGCAGTCTGAAAGAGGAGTTAGTCATTATAACTATTTGGTTGAAGAATGCCAAAACCTGGAAATACCTGGTAAAGCTGCAAGAGTTGGTTTTGTGGCTCAGGATTTTAAAGAAGCTAGCCAATTAATTGAAAAAATTATCACTAAACTAAGAGACAACCCCTCCCCGTCTGCTTGGGAACTGCCCCAGGGTATATATTACCGTTCTTCTGGGCTAGAACTAGAAGGAAAAATAGTTTCTCTCTTTCCGGGGCAGGGGTCTCAATATTTACACATGGGGAGAGAAATAACTATTAATTTCCCTTGGGTAAGCTCTCTATATGAGACTATGGATAGCTTGCTGCTACAAGATAACCTACTCCCCTTGTCACAAGTTGTTTTCCCTCCCTCGGCTTTTGATGAAATTAATAAAAAGCAGCAACTAGCTACACTACAACGGACAGAGTACGCCCAACCAGCTATTGGAGTCTTTAGCGCTGGGTTATATAAGATATTTCAAAAAGCCGGATTTAAAACAGATTTTGTGGCTGGTCACAGTTTTGGAGAATTAACCGCTTTATGGGCAGCCGGTGTAATCACAGAACCTGATTACTTATTTTTGATCAAGTCTAGAGGTCAAGCTATGGCTGCGCCCCAAGACCCACACCATGACTCAGGTAGTATGTTGGCTGTGCGGGAAACAGAAGGTAAAGTTGCAGCAGTATTACGCGCTTATCCTCAAATTACGATCGCTAACTTTAATTCTCCAAACCAAATCGTTCTAGCCGGACCTAGTTCTGACATTAAACAAATACAGCAAACCCTACAAAGTCAAAATTGTACAGCCATTCTTTTACCAGTAGCAGCAGCTTTCCATACTCAATTAATCGCCTTTGCTCAAAAATCCTTCGCCATCGCCACTAAATCAATTCAATTTCACCCCCCGGAAATACCTGTATACACCAATGTAACAAGTCAACCATACCCCACCAACCCAGCCAAAATCCAAGAAATTTTAGCCAGTCATTTGGCTAGCGCAGTACTGTTTAAACAACAGATTTCAAATATCTACGCGGCTGGCGGTCGCTGTTTTGTGGAGTTTGGACCCCGGAGTATATTAACTAATTTGGTTAAAGAAATTCTGGGAGACCGCCCACATTATACTATTGCTTTAAATTCTGGACCTCTTAAAGATAGCGATCGCACTCTCCGACAAGCAGCAGTACAGTTACAAGTTTTGGGAGTACCTCTACAAAACATAGACCCACTACAAACACAACCAAATCAATCACTAGCACCCACTACACCCCTCACCGTGCGTCTGAATGGTGTTAACCACACCTCCCGCCCTAGTGAATTAAGTTCTTGTTCTTCTGAAGTTGAAATTACACCTAAAGCTATGCAGCAAGAAAGCAAATATCCGTCTCCACAAGTTGAAATTACACCTAAAGCTATGCAGGAAGAAAGCAAGTATCCATCTCCACAAGTTGAAATTACACCTAAAGCTATGCAGGAAGAAACTAAATCTCTGTCTCCACAAGAAATTAATTTGATGGTAGAGTTTCACTCTCAACAGCAAGAAATGTTACGCATTCAACAGGATTGTTTACAAAAACAACTAGAACAGAGTCAAAAATTTTCTCAATTACTGAAACAAAAGTACAGTGATGTAATTTCTTCTGGAGTAATTCCAGTTGTAGAACCAGCAGTAGAACCAGTTGTAGAACCAGTTGTAGAACCAGTTGTAGAACCAGTTGTAGAACCAGCAGTAGAACCAGTTGTAGAACCACAAATCAATGTATCTGACCTCACCCAAACTCTACTAAATATTACCAGTGATAAAACTGGTTATCCAGTGGAGATGTTAGAAACCGACATGGACATAGAAGCTGATCTAGGGATAGATTCCATCAAAAGAGTGGAAATACTAGGAGCTTTACAAGAACAGTACCCAGACTTACCCCAACCTAACTTAGAGCAATTAGCAGAACTCCGCACCATTGAGCAAATAGCAACATACCTACAGACTTCTATTTTTAACCCAGTCCCCAAAGAAAACAACCTAGTCCCCAAAGAAAACAACCTAGTCCCCAAAGAAAACAACCCAGTCCCCAAAGAAAACAACCCAGTCCCCAAAGAAAACAACCCTATTATCTACCCCGACCTCACCCAAACTCTACTAAATATAACCAGTGATAAAACCGGTTATCCAGTGGAGATGTTGGAAACGGACATGGACATAGAAGCTGATCTAGGGATAGATTCCATCAAAAGAGTGGAAATACTAGGAGCTTTGCAAGAACAGTACCCAGACTTACCCCAACCTAATTTAGAAGAGTTAGCAGAACTCCGCACTATTGAGCAAATAGTAACATACCTACAAACCTTAACTACGCCAGAAAAAAAAACTCCAATCAATCCAGTCCTAGTATCCAGCCTGTCCAAATAATTGACAATATCAGTCGTCGTCCCGCTAGGCTGCATTTTCTGCCCCCACCTGATCAATTACACATTAGTCTTCCATCAGGACAAATCTACCTAATTACTGATGACGGTTCACCAGTAACAACTAAACTAGCAGAGACTTTAACTAATAAGGGGGAAAGGGTAGTAATTTTAAACTTCCCCCAGGAAATAGTCCCCAGTCAGAACCCTTTACCCCCGAAGGTCAACCGAGTAGTTTTAGGGGATATGAGTGAGGAATTACTTCAACACAAACTACAAGCGATCGCCCATCACTTCGGTAACATCGCTGGATTTATTCACCTCCACCCTAGTTTTACTTCTTCGGAAATTCCGGCATTCCCACCACGGGAGAAAGCGATAGTCAAGCACATTTTCTTAATAGCTAAACATTTACAGCCATTCTTCCAGTCACGAGTTTTTGATTACCGCCACAGCTTTTTAACTGTTCACCGTTTAGATGGAGCTTTTGGTTTAGATTATCGGTTTAACTATTCAGTTATCAGTGGGGGTTTATTTGGACTTACCAAAACTTTGCAATGGGAATGGCCAGGGTGTTTGGCTCGGTCTTTAGACTTAGATCCTACTTTTGATGTTGAAACGGTAGTTAAACATATTATGGCTGAGGTTCATGACTGTAATCAGCAGATTAGGGAAGTTGCTTATGGTGCTTATGGTCGGGTTACTTTACAGGCGGTATTAGAGGGGTAGGAGAAATAAACCAAACCAAAAAACTGGTTTGTTTAACTAACTGCTAAGGGAGCTAAACAAGAAGGGGAGGAGTTATCGGGGGTGTGGAAATCGCATTAACAGCGGCTTGGTGTAATTCGAGGTTCTAGGTTCTAGGTTCTAGGTTCCACGTTCTATTTTTTTGTGAGTTTTATCATGAATTTAACTGATATTAGTTCATCTTCTTGTTTTGTCGTTACTGGAGGAGGAAAGGGAATTACCGCCCAATGTGTGATTAAATTAGCTGAGATTTATCAATGTAAATTTATTTTATTGGGACGTTCTCAATATCCGTTAGAAGATTTCTATTCTATTGTTGAAAATTTGCAGGATTGTTATGAAGAAGCACTTTTAAAACGGGCTATCATGGATAATTTAGTGAAGGAAAACCAAAAGCCTACACCCCAAAAGGTGGCTCAAATATACAATCAAATTGTTTCTAGTCGCGAAATTCACCAAACTTTAACGGCTATTGCTGCATCGGGTGGGTCAGCAGAATATATTAGTGTTGACATTACTAATTTTGACCAGTTCCAAAAAATCATCCCCCGGCTAAAAAGCATTACTGGAGTTATTCACGGAGCGGGTGTTTTGGCTGATAAGAGAATTGAAAAGAAAACATCTCAGGATTTTGAAAAGGTTTATCAAGCTAAGGTTCAGGGTTTAGAAAACTTGCTAGCTTCTATTGAACTAAAACAATTAAAACATTTGATCTTGTTTTCGTCGGTGACTGGATTTTATGGGAATGTGGGTCAAGCTGATTATGCGATCGCTAATGAAATCCTCAACAAAACTGCTCATTTAATTAGACAAAAGTATCCCCAATGTCAAACTACAGCTATTAATTGGGGTCCCTGGGATAGTGGGATGGTGTCGCCGCAAATCAAGAAAGCTCTGGCGGACCGTCAAATAGATATTATTCCTGTGGAGGTTGGTACAAGAATGTTTATTAATGAACTCCAACCCTGCCACTATAACAATACACAAGTAGTTATTGGTACACCATTAATTGTCCCACCGCCACCGATTTCTCCTGAATTACGTACATATCATATTTACCGACATCTGGAACTTTCTGCTAACCCTTTTCTTTATGACCATACCATTGCAGGTACACCGGTTTTACCAGCGACTTGTGCCATGTCTTGGATTATTAACACCTGTGAAGAATTATATCCCGGTTATCAACTCCTTAACTACACTGATTTTAAGGTACTAAAGGGTATTGTTTTCAACCAGAATGAATTGCCACCATACACCCTAGAAATCACTGAGGTAAGGAAAAGTCAAGAGGAAATCACTCTTAATACGAAGATATACAGCCAAACATCTACAGGTAAAACCTATTACCACTTTAGCGCACGGGTTAATTTACACATCCACATCCCTCTTGCTCCCATTCATCCTGATATCAATCTACAACCAGATGAAATCATCACAATTACTAAACAAGATTTTTACCAAAACGGAAAGGCTAGTTTGTTTCATGGTCCATGCTTTCAGCAGGTGCAAAGAGTAGTGAATATTACTACTCAAAAAATCACTACAGAATGTTTATGGAGTTCGATAACACCTCAAAAACAAGGTCAGTTCCCGATTAGACAAGTTAATCCCTATACTACTGACTTGAGTATGCACGCCTTATGGATATGGACTCAACATTTTTATCAGAAAGGCTGTTTACCGGGAAAAGTAGAAAAATATTCCCAATATTCCCCCACACCTATTGACAGCCCTTTTTATGTGACCTGTCATATTCAATCGAACAATTCTAGCAGTGCTGTAGCGGATTTTATTATCCACGATGAAGCAGGAAGGGTTTACTGTGAACTCCTCAACGCCCACGCTGTCATCTGGTCTAACTAATTTCTCTCATATCTCGTATTTGTGTCATAAAACTTTGTAGTACAGGTATTCTGCCCTAATTATACACTTCACCTAGGCAAAAAATCCTGATAGTTTTTGTGACCTGGAGACAAAAAAACACATAAACTGGCAAATTAACTTATTTTTTTGTTCTTTTCATTATGAGCCATATAGCGATTATTGGTTTATCTTGTTTATTCCCTGATGCTCATAATCCTGAGCAATTTTGGCAAAACTTGATTAATGAAAGAATTTCTATTAATCAAGCCAGTAAAGCAGAAGTTGAATTTGATTCATCGTTTTTCTGTCAACCGGATCACCCGAACCTAGATCAGACTTATTCTCTTCAAGGTGGATATATCCGTAACTTTGAGTTCTGCCCGGAGGAATATAAACTACCTGTTGAGGTCTTGGGTGGTTTGGACAAAACCTTTCAATGGTCTTTGTATGCTGCTAAGGAGGCTATTAATAACAGTGGTTACAAGGAGGAACCGGAGGTTTTACGCCGTTGTGGAGTTATTCTTGGTAACCTTTCTTTCCCTACCCAATTGTCTCAAGGATTATTTTCCCCTTTATATCAAAAATCACTGACTCCTGTCTTAGAAAAAATTTCTTCCATTCCTGATCAAAGTCCTGACAGGTATTATAACCCCAGTAATGGCTTTATTTCTAGTCTACCTGCTGCTGTAATTGCTCAAGCTCTTGGTCTGTCTAATATCCATTTTTGTTTAGATGCGGCTTGCTCTTCGGCTTTTTATGCCATTAAGCTTGCATCCCATTATTTAACTGCTGGTAAGGCTGATTTAATGTTGGCTGGGGCGGTGAGTGCTGCTGATGCTCTTTTTGTTCGGATGTTATTCGCTGGGGTCCGGGGTCTTTCGCCTAATCATCTTACTCGCCCGTTAAATCAAAGTTCCCCTGGTCTTATACCGGGAGATGGGGTGGGGATGGTGATGTTGAAAAGATATGAGGATGCACTACGCGATGAAGATGAGATTTGGGGTGTAATTACTGGTGTTGGTTTGTCGAATGATGGTAAGGGTAAGGGTCTTCTGGTTCCGAACCCGAAAGGTCAAGTTCTAGCTTATGAAAGAGCATATCAAGAGGCTAAAATAAGTCCTTCGTCTATAGATTACTTAGAATGTCACGCTACTGGAACTTTACTAGGTGATAAAACTGAGCTTAAAACTATTAGTGATTTTTTCCAGCCTTTTCCTTTGATTGGTTCTGCTAAGGCGAATACAGGACACCTCTTGACTGCTGCGGGAATGGTTGGTTTAACGAAGGTGTTGCTGGGGATGAAGGCGGGAGTTATTCCCCCTACTGTTAATATTGAATGCCCTTTAAGTGAGCAGGTGGTTACTAAAATGACTGCTTGGACTAATCCAGTTAAACAGGCTGCTATTAGTGCTTTTGGTTTCGGTGGTAACAATTCTCATTTGGTGATAGAACAAAATCCCAATAGGATAAATGAGACTGTTTTGACACCGGTTAAGTTAGCGATTACGGGAATGGATGCTTTATTTGGTGGTTGTGATGGACTAGATGAATTTGAACGTACTGTTTATAATGGACTTCAACATTTTATACCTTTACCAGAAAAACGTTGGTTAGGTGAATCTATTTCTGCTCCGAGGGGAGCTTATATCAAGGATTTTTCTATTGACCCTTTAGCTTTTAAAATCCCTCCGGATACGATTAGTCAACTTAATCCCCAACAATTATTATTGCTCAAGGTAGCTCACAGAGCGATAGAAGATGCTGGTTTACATCCAGGAATGAATGTAGCAGTAATTGTTGGTGCAGATACTGAGTTATCTGTACATGAGTTGCCAGAAAGATGGAATATGAAGCCTAGACTCAGAAATTTCCTGGCAGAACATCAGGTTAATTTGTCTGTTTCACAACTAGAAGAGCTAGAAAAGATACTTAAAGATAGTATTCATCATCCTGTAGAATGTCCAGAGTATGTCAGTTATATAGGTAATATAACTGCTAGCAGAATTGCAGCAATTTGGGACTTTACTGGACCTGCTTTCACGATTACTGCGGGGGAAAACTCTACTGTGCGGGGGTTGGAAGTAGCTCAGTTGTTGTTATCTTCTGGTTCTGTAGAAGCAGTTGTTTTGGGGGGGGTAGATTTAGCTGGGGGAATAGAAAGTGTATTTCTCCACAGTCAGATGGCTGATATTAATCAGGGTGTTAATACTCTGAGTTTTGATGAAAAAGTTAATGGTTGGATGGTGGGAGAAGGGGCCGGGGCGGTAGTTCTCCAAAGTCAAGAAGGTGTTGCAGCCTCTCAGAGGGTTTATGCGGTTGTGGATGCGATCGCTATTGGGGATAATTTCCCGACAATCTGTGAAAAGGCTTTTGATTGTGCCAGTATTTCTGCTGAGGATATTAGTTATTTGGAGGTTAACGGGAGCGGTATCCCTGGTCAGGATACGGCGGAAATTGCTAGTATTTTACAAAGTTATGGCACTGGTAGTAATAATTTACACTGTGCTATTGGTAGTATTAAAGCTAATATCGGACATACTTATATTGCTTCCGGTATGGCTAGTTTGATTAAAACTGCTCTGTGTCTCTACCACCGTTACATCCCAGCCACACCGGGCTGGTCGGGGGTGAAAAATCCTTCCCAATGGGAAAATAGTCCTTTTTATGTAGCTACTGAATCTCGCCCTTGGTTTTTAAATACTAATGGTAGACGTTTTGCGGCTATTAATAGTCTGGCGACTGACAGTACTTGTGGCTATGTGATTTTATCAGGATCCAATACGCCATGCACTTCTGAGGATAATAGATATTTATCTCAATACCCTATTCAACTTTTTGTTTTTACCGCTGATAGCGAAAAGGAGTTATTACAGGAATTACAATGTTTCAGGGATCTTCTCATAACTAGGGAGAAACTTTCTAAGGTTGCTGCTGAAGTTTTTACAAAGTTTCAAAACCATCAAAAAGCCTATACTTTAGCGATTATCGGCTCTGATCAGGAATCTCTGGTTAAGCAAATTACGGCTGCTGAGGAGGGAATTAAGCAAGCTTTTAGTAATAATACTCCCTGGCAAAGTCCCCAAGGGAGTTATTTTACTCCCTGTGCTTTAGGTAAATCTGGTAAGTTAGCTTATGTTTACCCGGCGGCTGTCAATTCTTACTTATATATCACCCGCACTATCCACCGTTTATTTCCTGAGCTTTTACAAGATATAGAAGATAATGGTCTTTACCATAGAGCTACTCAAATAGAACAGCTAATTTACCCGCGTAGTTTATCGAAGCTTTCGCCCCAGGATTTAGAAAAACTTGAACAGAAGTTACTCAGCAACCCGCTGGCTATGTTTGAGAGTGAAATAGCTGTGGCTAGATATCTGACGAAGACTCTTGAGGAAAAATTTAAGATACGCCCTGAAGTTGTGTTTGGTTACAGCCTGGGGGAAACTAGCATGATGGTGGCTCAGGGGGTTTGGAGTGATTTTGTTACAGGGAGTGAAATTTTAAATTCATCTCTGTTGTTTAGTGATCAATTATCTGGTAGAAAGCAAGCTGTCAGGGAATTTTGGAAAACAGATGATTTACCAGGGGATTTTTGGGTAAATTATCTGCTGATGGCTGATGTTGACCGCGTACGCTCATGTGTTGAGGGGGAAGAGCGAGTTTATTTGACTCAGATCAACACTCACAAAGAGGTATTAATTGCTGGAGAAAGGAGGGCTTGTGAAAGAATCATTAATAAGTTGGGCTGTCCAGCTTTTATTGCTCCGTTTGATCATGTGATTCACTGTCCACCTACTTTATCTCAACATTCCCAAATTGCTGAGTTTAATAGTTTACCGTCTCGTTCTTTACCTGGTATTAGGTTTTACAGTGCAGCGGAATATAAACCAATTGTTTTAGAACGCGATGCGATCGCTCAGACTATAGCAACTGCTTTGTGTCAGTCTTTGGATTTTCCTCGTTTAGTTAATACAGTGTACGGCTATGGAGCCAGGATTTTTATTGAAGCTGGGGCTGGTAGTAGTTGTTGTCGTTGGATTGACAAAATTTTACAAAATCAAGAACATCTGAGCGTTTCTGTGAATCGCCGGGGAACAGATGACTTTTTATCTATCCTTAAGGCTCTAGCTAAATTAGTTAGTCATCAAGTACCTATGGATTTATCTTCTTTGTATGATTTTTCCAAACCAATGCAGCATTTGGAACAGTTAGTTAGTTTAGCAAAGAATAAAATGGTGGAACCAATGGGAGAAAAAATAGTAATTAAACCTACTCTCTATACTCCGACTCGCTCTCTAACTCAAAAACTAGGAGACCCTTTATTTCTTTCAGCTTATAAAGTTGCTCGTCCATATATGGTGGGTGCTATGGCTAGGGGTATTACATCTACAGAAATGGTGATTGCATTAGGTAAGGCTCAAATGTTAGGTAGTTTTGGCGCTGGGGGGTTATCTTTACTAGAAATAGAAAGGGCAATTAATCGTATTCAACAAGCGTTACCTAATGGACCCTATGCTTTTAATTTGATCCACAATCCTAACCACCCGGAAATAGAAAAGCAGACGGTGGAACTTTACTTAAAAAATCAAGTTACTACAATTGAAGCGTCAGCCTTTTTGGATTTAACTATCAATTTAGTTTATTACAGAATAGCTGGTTTAAGTTTGGGAAGTGATGGAAGGGTAAAAGTTAATCATAAAATCATTGCTAAGATTTCTCGCCCAGAAATAGCTAGGAAGTTTCTCAGCCCCCCTCCTAGTAGTCTAATAAAACGGCTGGTGGAGCAAGGACTAATAACCCCAGAGCAAGCTAAGTTAGCTGAACAAGTTCCCATGGCTGATGATATTACGGTGGAAGGGGACTCTGGAGGACATACCGACAACCGCCCGTTGATATGTTTGTTACCCGCTATTATTTCTCTCAGGGATGAGTTAAATGATCAATTTAATTATTCCTCTCTGGTGAGAATTGGTGCTGCAGGAGGAATCGGTACACCTGAAGCTGTTTTAGCAGCTTTTATGATGGGGGCTGCTTATGTGGTTACTGGTTCTATTAATCAAGCTTGTGTTGAGGCTGGAACTAGCGAGGCTGTTAAAAAACTATTAGCGGAAGCTGATATGGCTGATGTAGCTATGGCTCCGGCGGCGGATATGTTTGAGATGGGGGTAAAACTGCAAGTCCTAAAACGGGGAACTATGTTTCCTATGCGATCTCATAAGTTGTACGAGGTTTACCGGGCTTATAATTCGTTGGAAGAAATCCCTCCGGAGGAAAGAGAAAAACTAGAGCAGCAAGTTTTTCACCAGAAATTATCCGATGCGTGGGAAGCTACGGCTAACTATTTGGCTAAAACTAATCCTGAAAAATTGGGTAAGGCTCTTAATAACCCGAAACTAAAAATGTCTTTAACATTCCGTTCTTATTTGGGACAGTCTTCTCAGTGGGCGATCGCCGGACACGCGTCCCGACAACTGGACTATCAAATTTGGTGTGGTCCAGCTATGGGAAGTTTTAACAATTCTGTGAAAAATACTCCTTTAGCAGATCCAAAAAATCGCCGAGTAGTGGACATAGCCGATTACCTTTTAAACTCAGCTACCGACCTCTACAATCTCCACACTACAAAGACTCAAAATCTTTAACCGCAGAACCTCGTAAAAACATCAGTTACAAAAGGAACTCCAGACTATGAACGCTACAGAAATTCAAACTTGGCTAATTAATCACATAGCCCAAATGATGGATACAGACCCCCAAACTATCGACATAGAGGAAAGTCTAGAAAACTACGGGCTAGACTCGGCTCAAGCTATGACTTTAATTAGCCAACTAGAAAAACAAATAGGTTACGCTCCATCCCCTGGGCTGTTATGGCATTACCCAAATATTAAGTCTTTATCTCAACGTTTGGCAGAGGAAACACCACTGACTCCTATTATTGACTTGGCTAAAGAGGTAACTCTAGAACCCACCATAGATCCAAAATATGCTTGTAAGATGGCTAATAGCACGCCTGAGCATATTTTCTTGACTGGTGGTACGGGTTTTTTAGGGGCATTTCTGATCAAGGAACTGTTGGCTAAGACTAATGGTTTTGTACATTGTCTGGTGAGGGGAGGCAGTGAAGAAGAGGCTTTTAATAAACTGCAACAAAATTTAACTAAGTATCATGTTTGGGAGCCTAGTTATAGTAAACGTTTGATGGCTATTCCAGGAGACTTAGCCCGCCCCCAATTAGGATTGTCTAATACTGAATTTGAGGAATTATCGGAAAAAATAGATGTTATTTATCACAGTGCTGCACTTCTTAATTACGTGTATCCTTATTTGGCTTTAAAACCGGCGAATGTTTTGGGTACGGCGGAAATTTTGCGATTAGCTTGTCAGGTAAAAATCAAACCTGTTCATTATGTTTCTAGTGTGGCTGTGTTTGAAAGCAGTGCCTATGCGGGACAGTTGGTAGAGGAGCAAGATAGTTTTGACCACTGGGAAGGGATACATCTGGGCTATTCTCAAACTAAATGGGTAGCGGAAAAATTGGTTAAATTGGCTGCTTCTAGAGGTTTACCAGTTACTATTCACCGCCCCCCACTGATTGCAGGGGACAGCCAAACTGGTGTTTCTAACTCTCACGATTTTATCAACATTATGGTAAAAGGTTGTTTAGAAATGAGGTGTTTCCCAGAAATAGAATATTTTTTGGATATGTCGCCAGTGGACTATGTGAGTAAGGCTATAGTTTATTTATCTCAACAAACGAATTCATTAGGTAAGGCTTTCCATTTGCAACACCCTAACCCCATTCCTTTGTCAGACTTAGTTGGTTGGGTGCAAGAACTGGGTTATTCTGTCCGACTGGTTTCTTATTCTCAGTGGCAAGAAGAGTTAAATCAACATTTATCATCTCCTGATCATCCTTTGTATAGGTTACGTCCTTTTTTGTTGCAGCGTTGGTCTGAAGAACAGGTCACTATCCCAGACTTGTATTTACAATCCCGACGACCTATCATTAGTTGCCAACAAACTCTTAAAGCCTTGGCTAATAGCTCTATTTCTTGCCCTTCATTGGATGCTACTCTTTTGAGTAATTATGCTTCTTATCTTTTATCTACTGGTTTTCTAACTCCAGCCTAATTAATGGGGAATTTAGAATTTAGAATGTAGAATTTAGAATTGATTCTGCGATCGCCTACGGCACTGGCGAAGCCAATCATCGCGGGGAACTCATTCCCCGCCTAGGTAACACAAGCATCCTGCTTGTCACCAATACCGGCTAGAAGCCGGTGCTACAGGGTAACACAAGCATCCTGCTTGTCACCAATACCGGCTAGAAGCCGGTGCTACAGGGTAACACAAG
>Ga0169931_10003781_pt1 | contig 23879 bp, 22 predicted proteins | sample Kivu_15m_20L_FD_129675 | JGI IMG/M metagenome (GOLD analysis project Ga0169931, IMG submission 129675) | Freshwater microbial communities from Lake Kivu, Western Province, Rwanda to study Microbial Dark Matter (Phase II) - Kivu_15m_20L... | ecosystem: Environmental > Aquatic > Freshwater > Lake...
AGTGGATCGGCTCGATCTGCGGATTACCGCGATCGGCCGCCGTTTCTTGAGCGCGCTGGATAGCTTCTTGAGCCTTGATCGTGAATTTGTCAAACCGTACGGCCATGATCGAGACCTCGCTCGATGGGATGCGATGGGAAAAAAGTGAGTTGCTGGCTGAACAATTGCCGTCCAGTTGGTTTCTGGCCTGACCCTAGACGACTACGCGGCAACGCGCTTTCTGGTTTAACCCATCGGCGCGTTGCCGCGTGAATTCTCCGAACGCCCCACGCGAGGGCTCGGCTTTACTCTTTAACTTCGAACTCGGCGTCAACAACTTCGTCGTCACCGGGCTTGGGGCCGCCATCGGCCGAGGCACCAGCGCCCGCGGCGCCGGCTCCGGCTTGCTGCGACTCGTAGAGCACTTTGCTCAGGGCGTGCGACGCCTGTTCGAGCTCGGCGGTGGCTGCCTTGATGGCGTCCACGTTTTCGCCCTTGGCGGCTTCACGTACCTTGGCAACAGCCGATTCGAGCGGCTGCTTGTCCGCATCTTTCAGCTTATCGCCGTGCTCCTTGATGAGCTTTTCGACACTGTAGGCCATCGAGTCCGCCTGGTTTCGGGCTTCGGCCAGCGCACGCTTCTTCTTGTCTTCGTCGGCGTGCAGCTCGGCATCCTTGCGCATCTTTTCGATTTCGCTCTCGTTGAGCCCGCTCGACTGTTCGATGCGAACGCTCTGTTCCTTACCCGTGCCAAGCTCCTTGGCCGACACGTTGAGGATGCCGTTGGCGTCGATGTCGAACTTGACTTCGATCTGTGGGACGCCGCGCGGTGCCGGCGGAATGCCTTCGAGATTGAACTGACCGAGCAACCGATTGTCTTCAGCCATCTCGCGTTCGCCCTGGAAGACGCGAATCGTCACGGCGGTCTGACTGTCGGCCGCGGTGCTGAAGGTCTGCTTCCGTTCGGCCGGAATCGTGGTGTTCTTTTCGACGAGCTTGGTCATAATCCGGCCCTCGGTCTCAATGCCGAGCGACAGCGGAGTCACGTCGAGCAGCAGCACGTCCTGTACTTCGCCGGCGAGCACACCACCTTGAATCGCGGCACCGATGGCCACCACTTCGTCCGGATTGACGCCCTTGTGGGGCTCCTTGCCGAACATTTTGGTGACGAGTTCCTGCACCTTCGGGATGCGCGTCGAACCACCGACCAGCACGACCTCGTCGATCTCGCTGGGCTGCAGCTTGGCGTCCTTCAGGGCCTGCGTGAGCGGACCGCGACAGCGCTCGATCAGATGATCGACGAGCTGCTCGAACTTGCTGCGGGTGATGCTCATCTGCAAGTGCTTGGGACCGTTTGCATCCGCCGTGATGAATGGCAGATTGATGTCCGTGGTGCTGGCCGAGCTGAGCTCCTTCTTGGCCTTTTCACAGGCTTCCTGCAAACGCTGGAGGGCCATCGTGTCCTTGCGGAGGTCGATGCCATTCTCTTTCTTGAACTCATCGGCCACGTAGTTGATCAGCACGCCGTCGAAGTCGTCGCCACCGAGGTGCGTATCGCCATTGGTGCTGATGACGCGGAATACACCTTCCGCCACTTCGAGGATCGAGACGTCGAATGTACCGCCACCAAGGTCGAACACGACGATTTTCTCGTGCTCTTTGCGGTCGAGGCCATAAGCTAGCGCGGCCGCGGTCGGTTCGTTGATAATGCGGGCTACTTCCAAGCCGGCAATCTGACCGGCGTCCTTGGTCGCCTGACGCTGGGCGTCATTGAAGTAAGCCGGGACCGTGATCACGGCCTTATTTACTTTGTGACCAAGGTACGATTCGGCCGCTTCCTTGAGCTTGCGCAGGATGCGGGCCGAAACTTCAGGCGGAGTGTATTCTTTGTCGCCGATCTTAACCTTCACATAGTCGTCGGCCCCGCCGGTGACGCCATAGGGGACCATCTTCTCTTCGCTCTGGACTTCATTGTGGCGACGCCCCATGAAGCGCTTGATCGAGTAGACGGTCTTCGTGGGATTGGTCACGGCCTGGCGGCGGGCCAGGTCGCCGACCAGCACGTCGCCCTTGTCCGTGAATGCCACGACGCTGGGGGTCAGCCGGTTGCCTTCCTGATTGGGAATTACCTTGGCCTCCTTGCCTTCCATCACCGCGACCACGGAGTTCGTGGTCCCCAGGTCGATCCCGATAATCTTTTCGCCTTTAGCCATGCCGGGCTCCTTTCGCCTAATGTCGAGGCGGCCCGATTGCGCGTCGGGCGGCCGCCATTTGCTTGTTATCTGCGTTGAATTTCAGAAGTGGTTGTTTTCGAAGGGATCTTCGCCGCAGCTCGGTTGGAGTTCAGAACGCCACCTGGGCAGGGCGAGATGCTCTTCGCCATAAATAGCAAGTGGTATGCCGAGCCTATTGCGAGCTCTGCGTCCGCGCAATAACCGCAAGCAACTATAGGACTTAAGAGGTGGGCTGTGCGGGCTTGGCATTTCGCTGAAAGTGCGAGCCCGGAAGGACCTGCCGTTTTGGCAGCACGGAAACGCACGCCTCCTGTCGCTGCCACTTTGGCATGGGCCGACGGTAGCGATCGATGTGGACTATAGTTTTCCTGGGCCGATTCGTTTGCCGGATACTAACTGGGGGAGACTTGCGATGTTGCTCGCGCACCCGTCCGTCCTGTCGTCCGCGGAAGGTGAGAAGTACCTGGCGGGGCCGTTCGAGATCTCGGCCAGGGTCTTGGGCTCGCAGTCCGGCGGCGCGTTTGAACTCTACGAACTGGCACTGGGGCCGGCGACGGTCGACTACCACGTTCACAAACACATGGACGAGACGATCGTGGTCCTGGACGGCGAGATCGAGTTCGTCGTCGAAGGCGAGACCTTGCGGCGCTCGGCCGGATCCGTGGCGTTCATTCCCCGAGGCCTGCACCACGGTTTCTCGAATCGTGGACCAGGACGAGCGCGGGTACTGATTCACTTCAATCCGGCCGGCGATCAGCACGAATACTTCCGGGAACTTGAGCGGCTGTTTTCCGCGCCCGAGCTCGATACCACGGCTCTGGGGTCACTGCAAAAGCGATACGATCAGGAGCTGGTCAGCCCGGGGATGTAGGGCTGCAAATCCGCGGGAATCGGCTGCCCGTCCCCCCATGATCAGCCGCAGACAACGCCCCCGATCGTCCCCTATACTTCTGCTACGAGGCGCCGTCGCTTGACACTCAGAATTGACCCAAGTACAAGGTGGGTCGACTCTTTGAACCGCGCGGCTCGTCGGTTCGGCTCGACTTCAACCCTTACAAATAAGCACCACACCTATGGCGCGGGAGAAGGCACCCAAGAAAAGCTCGGCAAGCTCTGCCTCGCGCGCGCCCTCGCTCCAGGATCTGCGGACGAAGATCGATAAGATTGACCAGCAGCTTGTGGCGCTCATGAACGAGCGGGCGCAGCACGCCCTGGAGATCGGCAAGATCAAGAATCGCGACGGGATGGCAGCTTACGCCCCCGCTCGCGAGGACGAGGTGTTGTGCCGGGTCGCTTCGCTGAGCCAAGGGCCACTCGCCGAGCGATCTCTGCGAGCAATCTTCCGCGAGCTGATCAGCGGGTCGCGATCGCTCGAGAAGGCACTACGGGTCGCATACTTGGGCCCGGCCTACAGCTACAGTCACCTGGCGGCAATCCATCGCTTTGGCCAGAGCGTGGAACTCGTGCCCGTGGCGAACATTGCCGCGGTATTCGAGGAGATTAATAGCCGGCAGGCCGACTTTGGCCTGGTACCGATCGAAAACTCGACCGATGGCCGGGTGACCGACACGCTGGACATGTTCACCCGGATGCCGGCCAACATCTGTGGCGAGGTCCAACTGCGGATCCACCACACGCTGCTGGGCAAGTGCTCGCGCAGCGACGTGCAAGAGGTCTACAGCAAGCCGCAAGCAATCTCGCAATGCCGCAACTGGCTGGCGAAGCATCTTCCCGGTGCAAGGCTGGTCGAGGTGACGAGCACCTCGACGGCAGCCCAGATCGCATCGGAGAAGCCCGGCGCGGCCGCGATTGCGAGTATTCAGGCCGGCGTGCAATACGGACTGGACGTGCTGGCCCAGGACATCGAAGACAACAAGGCGAACCTGACCCGTTTTGCGGTGATTGGCGATGAGACGGGTCCGCGAACGGGCAAGGACAAGTGCGCCCTGATGTTCGAGGTGGCCCATCAGCCGGGGGCCTTGGCGGATGCGATGAACGTCTTTAAACGGGCGAAACTGAATCTGACGTGGATCGAATCTTTCCCGATCGCCCGGCCCGAGGGGGGCTACATGTTCTTCGTGGAGCTTGAGGGGCACGAGGCGGAGCCCCGGGTTCGCAAGGCGATCGGCTCTCTGGAGAAAAAAGCCGTCCGATTAGAGGTGCTGGGGTCCTACGCAAAGATGGCCCCGGTCGAGTAAAACAATAGGGATGTCGTCCGTCAGCCCCCGCTTTGCCGGGGGATTCTTGTTTTAACGTCACACATCATCATCAACCACGCTTCCATGATCATCATTTTGAAATCTGGCGCCACCGACGAACAAATTGACCACGTCGTGGAAAAGGTCGAGTCGCTTGGTTTGAACGCCCATCTCAGCCGCGGCACGCATCGCACGATCATTGGCGTGATTGGCGACGAATCGCAATTTCAGCCGGAACAGTTCCAAGTGCTCCCCGGCGTATCTGAGGTGATCCGCGTGTTGCCGGCCTACAAGCTGGCCAGCCTCGACGCGCATCCCGAGCCGAGCGTCGTACCGGTGGGCAAGGTGAAGGTTGGCGGCGGCCATTTGGGCATGATCGCGGGGCCCTGTGCGATTGAAAACGCGGAGCGGCTCGACGCGATTGCCAAGTCGGTCAAGGCCGCCGGCGCGAACATCCTGCGTGGCGGCGCGTTCAAGCCGCGTACGAGTCCTTATGCCTACCAGGGTATGGGCGAAGAGGGCCTGAAGATCCTCCGCGACGTGGGGGACAAGTATGACATGCCGATCGTCACGGAAGTGATGGACCCGCGACGCGTCGAGTTGGTGGACAAGTACACGGACATGATCCAGATCGGTGCGCGCAACATGCAGAACTTCACGCTGCTCACCGAAGTTGGGCAGACGAAAAAGCCGGTGCTGCTGAAGCGCGGAATGAGCGCGACGGTGGTCGACCTGCTAATGAGCGCCGAATACATCCTTTCGCAGGGCAATCCGCACGTGGTGCTCTGCGAGCGTGGGATCAAGAGCTTCGACACCTCGACACGCAACCTGTTCGATGTAGCGGCCGTGCCCGCCTGCAAGGGGCTCTCGCACCTGCCGATCATCGTCGACCCCAGCCATGCAACCGGCCGGCCGGACCTGATTCCGCCCTGTGCGATGGCGGGAGTGGCCGCTGGCGCGGATGGGGTGCACATCGAGGTGCACAACTGCCCCGAGGAGGCGATGTCCGACGGACCACAGGCACTCCTGCCGGATCAGTACACGAAGATTGCCGGGCAACTGCGGCAGCTTGCGGAATTGATGGGGAAGAGCTTCGGGTAAAATCACAGCCCGCAGCGTGAGCGAGGCGTCGCTCACGCTACGGGTTACCTGTTTCGTTGAATTAAAATTTTGGGCGGTGAAAGAAGGATCAGCATGCGTCGACCGTTTATTGCCGGCAATTGGAAGATGAACCTGGATCGGTCCGGGGTGGTGGAGCTTGCCAAGGCGCTGGCCGAGAAGGCGGCATCGTTCGCGGACGTGGAGATCGCGGTGTTTCCGCCCGCGGTCTACATCGACGCGGTGCGTGAAGCGGCCGCCGGCACGCCGCTGGGATACGGGGCGCAGAACCTTTATCACGAGGCGAACGGCGCATTCACGGGTGAAATCAGCGCGGCGATGTTGCTCGACCTGGGTTGCGACTACGTGATCCTGGGGCATAGCGAGCGGCGGCACATCCTGGGCGAGACGGACGCCGATGTGAATAAGAAGGTGCACGCGGCCCTGGCTGCTGGCCTGGTGCCAATCGTGTGCGTGGGCGAGTTGCTATCAGAACGCGAGGCCGGCAAAACGAACGAGGTCATCCGGACGCAGTTCGATGGTTCGCTGGCTGGGCTCTCCGCCGAGCAAATGACCGGCGTGGTGATTGCCTACGAGCCGGTTTGGGCCATTGGAACCGGAAAAGTGGCCACGCCGGAGCAGGCGGAGGAGGTCCATAGAGAGCTTCGCAAATTGCTGGCGGACCGCTACAATAACCACGTTGCCGAGAGCGTCCGGATTCAGTACGGCGGGAGCGTGAAGGCCAGCAATGCCGCGGAGCTGCTGGCCAAGGAGAACGTCGACGGAGCCCTGGTCGGCGGCGCCAGCTTGAAAGCGGACGAGTTTTTGGGCATCGTGGCCGCCGCGCACCACTAGCCGCGCCGGCCTTTCGACCCGTGGCACGATTGCCCTCGCATAATACGAGCGACAACGATTGTCGCTTGAATCGATTACGACTTCGGCTCAGCCAGAGGAAAGAACGTTCAGCCATGAGCACTCTTTTAGCGATCTTGCTGTTTGTTACTTCGGTGTTCCTGATCCTGCTGGTGCTGATCCAGCGAGGCCGTGGCGGTGGACTCGCCGGCGCATTCGGCGGGCTGGGCGGTCAAAGCGCCTTCGGCACCAAGGCCGGCGACTTGTTCACCCGGATCACGATCGTCGTGGCCACGGTCTGGATTCTGCTCTGTGCGGCCTCGGTAAAATTGCTGAACAACACGGGCGACAGCCTCTTAAGCAACCAGTTGGGAGCAACCTCGGCGAAGTCTTCGCTGGACGAAGCGGCCTCGAAAGCTCCGGCCGACGCGAAAGACGCAGCCCCTGCGGATAATAAAGCTGCTGCCCCAGCAACGGATGCGAAGACTCCGGCAGAAGGTGCGGCCCCGGCTGCCGAAACACCTGCTGCCGCTCCTGCGGGCGAGACGCCAGCCGCTGAAGCACCGGCCAAGTCTGAATAGCCGCCAGACACGATTCGCAGAGGAAATCGCTCTTTGCTACTCAGCATGACCGGCTTTGGTGAGGCGCAGCGGAAGAATGCCACGATGGCAGTCTCGGCAGAAGTGCGCACTATCAACAGTCGCTACTTCAAGCTGACGGTTCGCTCGGGTGAAGGTTACTCGATGCTTGAGCCGCTGGTCGAAGGCCAGGTGCGCGAACACATCAAGCGTGGCACCATTCAGGTCTCACTGCGAATCGATCGGGCTCGCTCCAGCGATGATTATCGGCTCGACACCACGGTGCTCTCGGGCTACCGGAATCAGCTCGACAAGCTGTATCGGGAGTGGCACGTTTCGCAGCCCGTGGGCGTGGAGAACCTGCTTGCGCTGCCTGGCGTGGTGCAACAGAACGGCGCTTCGAGCTTCGAGGTCGAGCGTGATTGGCCGCTGGTGTGCGAAACGCTGGCAGAAGCGATGCGGCAGATGACCAAGATGCGGGCCGACGAAGGCCGCGCGATGGCCGCCGACCTGGCAGCGAATTGTGCAACCGTGGCCGGCGAGTTGGACGCCATCGACGCCCGGGCGCCGCTGGTGCGCGAGGCGTATCGCGAGCGACTGACGGACCGGATTTCCAAGTCGCTGGAAGAATTCAAGATCACGCTTCAGCCGGGCGACCTGATTCGCGAACTGAGCATCTATGCCGAGCGGAGCGACATCTCGGAGGAGATCGTCCGCCTGCGGAGCCATCTGGAGCAGTTCGGCGCGACGCTGGAGTTGGACGAGAGCTCCGGCCGCAAGCTGGAGTTCCTGACGCAGGAGATGTTCCGGGAAACGAACACGATCGGCTCGAAGGCCAACGACGTGCAGATTTCGCGGCACGTGATCGAGATCAAGGCGGCGATCGAGCGAATTCGTGAGATGATTCAAAACGTTGAGTAGGAAGCTGGCTCTGTCGCTCGGCTGGCCAAGGACGATCGGCCCAATATGCCCACCACCATGATGACCCAACGAGCCGGCAAGCTGATCGTTATTTCCGGTCCCTCGGGCGCCGGCAAGACGACATTGCTCAAGCGGCTGTTTGAGGATTGTCCGGACCTTCGGGCGAGCGTGTCGGCGACGACTCGGGCCCCCCGCCCCGGCGAAGTCGATGGGCAGGACTACTACTTCCTGAGCCGGGAGGAGTTCGAGCGGCGGCGCGAGGGCGGCGAATTCCTGGAATGTTTCGAGGTTTTCTCGAGCGGCACCTGGTATGGCACGCTCGAGAGCGAAGTGGCCCCTAGTCTGGCCGCCGGAAAGTCGATAATCTTAGAGATTGACGTGAAGGGCACCCTGGCCATCCACCAGCGGTATCCCGAGGCTGTAACCATCTTTGTGCATCCCTGCTCCATCGATGATCACGAGCAGGACCTGGCCGAAATCGAGCGGCGATTGCGGTCGCGCGGCACGGAAAGCGAAGAAGCAATTCAAAGCCGTCTGGCGGTGGCCCGTCGCGAACTAAGGTTGAGCGCCACTTACCAGCACCAAGTCATTAACGATGATGTCGAACGAGCCGTTCGGCAGATACGCGAAATTATTTGCTCCCCCGAGGGTTAAAACGAAATGATCGACGAGCTCCGCGAAGAACAGATCGTGAACAAGGTTGGCGGCCGATTCAAGCTGTCGACACTGATTCAGAAGCGGCTGGTGGCGCTGAACGCCGGCGCTCGGCAGCTGGTGCAGTCCGATTCGGATAACAAGCTGGAGATCGTGGTCCAGGAAATCATGCAGGACAAGATCTACCTCGACACCTCGCTGCAACTGCAAGTGGCCGGTGAAGAGACGGGCGGCGGTCCGCCGGAGCTGGATCTGGCGAACCTGTAGATGGTGGCTGATGGCCACGCAGAAGAGCCCCCGGCAAAGCCAAGGGCTGCAAAAGAAGCACAATCCCCCGGTTTCGTCCGGGGGATTTTTTTTGGTTGATTGGCGAGCAGCGAATTCGTTTGCGGACGTATAATTGGGCATATGAGCGGACGCGAAATCATCATTGGCGTGAGCGGCGGCATCGCGGCCTACAAGTCCGCGATGCTGGTGAGTCAATTGGTGCAAACTGGCGCCGGCGTTTCGGTGGTGATGACCGCCACGGCTCGTGAGTTTATCGGCCCGGCCACATTCACCGCGCTCACCAGCCGGCCTGTGCTCGAACACACATTCGATCCGCGCTTCCCGCTGGGATCGCATATCGAGCTGGCCGAACGTGGCGAACTGCTCTGCATTGCTCCGGCAACAGCAAATTTGCTGGCCAAGGCGGCGCACGGCATGGCCGACGACCTGTTGAGCACGCTACTGCTTTCGTTCACGGGGCCCGTGCTCTTCGCGCCGGCAATGAATTGTGAGATGTGGGAAAAGCCCAGCGTGCAGCGAAACGTCGCCCAGCTTCGCGCGGACGGCGTGCACTTTGTCGATCCGGAAGAGGGCTGGCTGAGTTGTCGTCGCAAAGGCGTGGGACGGATGGCCGCGCCGGAGAAGATTCTGGCGGCGATCGAAGGGCTGCTTGCAAAGCGGTAGACTGTTGATCGTCTAAATCCAACTGTTCACGGTCTGGACATGGCTGAAGAAAGCCGAAACATCGACAAGAGCTATCCCCGCGCGTGGGCCGTCGCTGCCGTACAGATCGCCGTGGTTCTCCTTCTCGCGTCATTGGTGCTCGACGGTGGACAGATGTTCCGCGCGGCACTTCTCTCGCTCATGGCCTACCTGGCGATGCTGGCCGTCATCGTAGCACGACGCCCCTATCAGGCTTCGCCTGGCGACTTGGTTGCTATTAAATGCGGCTTCCTGCTGATGTACCCATTTTTTCTCGTGTTCCTTTTTGCAGTGCGCGGTTATTAAGTCGATAGCTAACTGCCAAGGGACCGCATGGCTCGCATTCTCATCACCTCCGGTCCCACGCGGCAGTACATCGATCCGGTGCGCTATCTGACCAATGCTTCCAGCGGACGCATGGGTCGGGCTTTGGCCGAAGCGGCCATCGAGCGCGGGCACGAAGTCGTGATCGTCAGCGGGCCAGTTGATATCGAGTATCCGTACGCTGCCGAAGTCATCGACGTGATCTCGACCGAAGACATGCTGGCCGCGGCACTGAAAGTTTTCCCTGAGTGCGATGGCCTGATCGGCGTGGCGGCCCCCAGCGACTACCGCCCGGTGAAGGTCGCCACGAGCAAGATTGCCAAGACGGGCGAACCACTGGTCCTGCACTTGGAAGAAACGGCTGACGTTGTGGCCACGCTGGGCAGTCAGAAGACGCACCAGTGGCTGGTTGGTTTCGCCCTGGAAACCGAGGACCATCGCCTGCGGGCCCTCGCCAAGCTCGAAAAGAAGCATTGCGACGTGATGGTCTCAAACGGCGCAGAAGCGATGCACTCGCTGGACAACAGCGTCGAGGTGATCGACCGGGCCGGCAATGTGCTGAAAGCGATCGCTGGGCCGAAAGAGGACGTCGCCCGCGGAATTTTCGAAGTGATCGAAGAGCGACTGATCCGAGGGCGTTGAGTCCTCTGGTTATTCTGGCTTCTCGATCGGCAGCGGCACGTCGCGGAACGTCAGGTGTACATCGCGTTTTGTTCGTAAGCCCGGGTAGTGCAGCTTCAGCAGGCCGGGCTTACTCTCGGCCGAGTCGCCCATGAACGTGACGCGAAGCTGCACCCCGCGATCGGTCAGGGCCGGTGAGAGATTTTGGATGCGGAACGCCGTGCCGTTCTGATCGATCAGTTCGACTTCGTACTCGCGGAACAGCACTTCCTGCGGATCGGGAAGCGCAAGGTCACGCAGCACATTGATCGTGAGGATGTACTTGCCGGTAGTGGGCTCCTCGATCGCGTCGAGACTCACCACCAAATCGTCCTGGGCGTGCGGCTTATCGACTTCAAACTGTTTGATCTCGATGGTCTTCGGTTCGCCAGTTGCGATCAGGCCCCAGCGGATCGTGAAGGTTTCGAGCGTCTTGGCGGACACGGGCACGGGATTCAGCTTCAGGCTGGCGGTTACCTGCCGCAAGCCGCGCGACGTGGCATTCCAACCGCCGCCCGAGGGCTGCGCGGCCGAGAGGATCACGCCGTTGTCGGTCACGCCTTCGACCAGTTCGGGCTGCGTGGCATAGCCGACGATCGCGAAACGGTCTTCCCAGTTGAACTGCAGATTCAGGTGAAAACTGTGCGTGAGATCGGACTTGCCTTCCTCGTAGCTGAGTTCCTCGATGAAGTGCCGCTTGGCACTGGTAATCAGGCCGCGCACGGGGCCGGAATATGCCCGGGGGAAATTGCCCGGCGAGCCGGCGCTGACGACCATGCCCGGCGTGTGGGCGTCGTAATGAGGACGAACGCGGTTGTTGGTCTGGCGACAGACATCATCGATGGCCTGCCAGTATTCGACCCCGATAAAACTGACGCTCAGCTTGGCTTCGGCAAACTGGCCGTAGGGATCGCCCACGTGAATGTGGTTGCCGGCTTGAGCGGCAAGCTGTTTGAGCACTTCGGATGCCGACTTGTCCGTGGCCTGCAGAGTGACGAAGCGCGGCGCCCAGAGATCGTCCGCTCGGATGGCTTCCAGAAGCTGGCCGGCGCGGAGGCGGATTTCAGGGTCGGCGGCGGTGAGCGACTTTTCGAGTTCGGCGCGGCCGGCAGCCCCGAGCTTGGCGAGTCGTTGATACGCCCCGCGACGCGTGGCAAAGTCAGAGTCGCCCAGGTCCTTGATCAGGGCTGCGACGCGAACGGGCTCGCGATCGGGCGGCTGAGAGAACGCGGCCTGTTCAAGAATCAACAGCACGGCCAATGGCGCCACGACAATGCGGGCGGGCCGCCAAACCCGCGGAGAGTTGCCATCCATGGATCGGCTCCTGCGGACACGGCGCGCCAGGCGACCGCCGGAATCCGGCCAAATTGCCAGGCGCATCGGGCATGGGCAAGCCATCCGGCCGCGGTTATCCTGGGGCGACACGGACGACCAATTTCAAAAACTGGCAAACGGTACGAGAATCGCGTCCGGCCGTCAATGCCGAGCCATGCTTCCACGATGATGTCACCGATAGCAAACCAGCCGCTCGATTGCCTGAGCGTCGGCATTCTTGTCGCCGACCACCTTTGCGATCCGATCGACCATGTTCCCGCTGCGGGCGAGCTTGTGCTCTCGCAGCGATTGCCGCTGGCCACGGGGGGCTGCGCCGCGAATGTGGGCGTGGACCTCGCGCGGTTGGGCGTGAAAGTGGGCGTCGTCGGCTGCGTGGGGCAGGACGCCTTTGGACGCTTCATGATCGACGAGCTTGCGGCGGCGGGCGTCAACACTCGCTATATTCGCCAGCTCGTGGGCGAAGAAACGTCCGGCACGCTGATCATCAACGTGCGCGGAGAGGACCGGCGGTTCGTGCACTGCGTGGGAGCAAACGCGCGGGTGCAGGTCAGCGACATTCCGCGCGACGAGATGCTGCGGGCGAAGGTGCTGTACGTCGGCGGATATCTGCTCATGCCAGCACTGGAAGGCGAACCGCTCGCCGCGCTTTTCCGCGAAGCTCGGGCCGCAGGCGTGAAGACCGTGCTGGACATCGTGCTGCCTGGGCCGGGCGATCACTGGCCGAAGCTCGAAAGCGTGCTGGCCGAAACGGACGTGTTCCTGCCGAACACGGATGAATCCAAGGTACTCACGCGCGAGGCCGATCCACTGCGGCAAGCCGAGAAGTTCGCCGCTGCTGGCGCCGGCGCGGTGGTAATCACCTGCGGCGAGCACGGCTCGGTAATCGTCAGCGGCAAGGAGCGTTTGCGAGCCGGAACGTATCCGGTCGAATACAAAGGGGGCACCGGCTCGGGCGACGCCTTCGACGCGGGCTTCATTACCGGGCTGCTGCTGGGCAAGGACCTCTTGGACTGCGTTCGCTGGGGAAGCGCCATCGGGGCCAGTTGCGTCCGCTCGATCAGCGCGACGGACAGCGTCTTCACGCGAGCCGAAGCCGAGGCTTTTCTAGCGAAGCACGAGCTGGCGATCGAGCGAATCTAATTGCTCGCGTGCCATTCAGGGGTGCGATTATTCCGTTCGCGCCAATCGTGCGCGATGGTCGAAATTCGCACATCCGATGTCGCGCAACTGCTTTGCGCCCTATGTTTGCGTTAGCCGGAGCGAAGGATCTCCCATCCTTTGAGCAAGCGACTTTGACGTGCAACGATACATACAGCGGATCCGCCGATTCTTTGGCAAAGCCGATGGCCCCACGGCTGTCGAGTATGCCGTGATGCTGGCGCTGATCATGCTCACCGCCGTGTCGGGTGCGCGAACGATGGGCTGTAGCGTAAACAATACCCTGAACGAAACGGCCGAGTCATTGGGCCATTAGGATTCGCGATTGAGTTTTGAGTGGCGCTAGCTAAACGAATCACGATTCGAGGAAAGCCATGTTTCGACTTACCCCCCGCCGTCAACTGTTCGTCGATCGTCAGGTCCAAGGCGCACTCCTGGTGCGGATTGCCGCATACTGGTGCTTCTCGGTGCTGGCGGTCTGCCTGATCACGCTATGCGTGCAGGCGATCACGTATCCGAACCGGCCGTTCCTGGAGTACTTTGCCTTCAGCGAGTTCTTCGTCCAGTACGGCCCGCTGATCCTGACATCCGCCATCCTGGTGCCGCTGATCATGTTCGACGTCGTGGCGGTGAGCAATCGCTTCGTCGGACCGCTGTTGCGAATGCGCCGCTCGATGCGCAACCTGGCCGCGGGCGAGCCGGTCGAGCCGATTCACTTTCGCGAGAAAGACTACTGGCAGGACGTCGCCCAGGAGTTCAACCTGGTGGTCGCCCGGGTCCAGGAGCTGGAGCGAGAACTGGCAGAGGCTCGGGGCGAGCGTAGCCCGGAGGATGAGGTTGTCGCGAGGAAGCCGGCCGTGGCCGGGCGTTGACTTTCGCCCTTGGCGGCCCTATCCTGGAACGCTCAGCAAGACCCTAGACCGTGAGTTTTCGCCATGAGCCGCAACGGCCACCCGAACCTGAACCTCAGTCCGACCGCCGAGAAGGTCGTCATCGCGATTGAGATTATTATTCGGGAGGTGCGGCCGTAAGGGCGAACCGGTGAAATACCGATTCAATCAAAGCCCCGAGGCCGCCAAGGCCGCGGGGCTTTTTTCGTTTTGATTCCAGTCAGCAACCTTTCCAACTCGAGCCATCGGAAAAGTAAATCATGCGTCGCATTCAGATGTACGACACGACTCTGCGGGACGGCAGCCAGGGCGAAGGCGTTAACTTCTCGCTCCAGGACAAGCTGCTGATTACCGAGCGGCTCGACAGCCTGGGGTTCGATTTCGTCGAAGGCGGTTTTCCGGCCTCGAACGAGAAAGACGCGGCCTATTTTGCCCGCGTACAGGAACTCGACCTCAAGCACGTGAAAGTCTGCGCCTTCGGGATGACGCGCCGCCGCGGCGTGAAGCCTGGCGACGATCCGGGTGTGCGTTCGCTCGTGGAGGCGAACACCTCGCACATCACACTGGTGGGCAAGACCTCGGCCTTTCACGTGACGGAGGTCCTGCGCGTGTCGCTGGAAGAAAACCTGGCGATGATCACCGAGACGGTGCGCTACCTGCGCGAAGCGGGTCGCGAAGTGATCTACGACGCCGAGCATTTCTTCGACGGCTGGAAGCTCGATCCGGAGTATGCTCTGAAGACAGTGAAGGCCGCCGCTGAAGCGGGCGCCAGCACAATCGTGATGTGCGACACCAACGGCGGGACGATGCCTGAGGAGATCGCCGCGATCACGCGCGAGGCGGTGGCCGCGCTGCCCATCCCGGTCGGCATCCATTGTCACAATGATTGCGAACTGGCCGTGGCAAATTCCCTGGCTGCGGTCGACGCCGGCGCACTGCAAGTTCAAGGCACGATCAACGGCCTGGGCGAGCGGTGCGGCAATGTCGACCTGGTCTCGGTGATTGCGAACCTGGCAGTAAAGAAACAGGGCTACGAAGTCCTGCAGCCTGGCGCGGTTGAACACCTGACCGAGCTTTCGCGGTTCGTCTATGAGACGGCGAACTTGCGGCTGCGTTCAAGTCAGCCGTTCGTCGGACAGAGTGCGTTCGCTCATAAAGGCGGGATGCACGTGCATGCAGTCGCCAGGGCAACGTCGAGTTACGAGCACATCGCGCCGGAACTCGTCGGCAACGAGCGGCGGATTCTGGTCAGCGAGCTCTCGGGCCGGTCGAACATCAAGGCCGTGGTGGGAGACAAGGTGGCCGGCGATGATCCGCAACTCATGGACCGGATTCTGGCCCGGGTGGTCGAGCTTGAGAATCAGGGTTATCAGTTCGAAGCGGCGCAAGGGTCGTTTGACCTGTTGGCCCAGAAGGTCGCTGGCACTTATCGACCGCACTTCGAGCGGATGCACTTCCGCGTGAACGTCGAAGCCGATGCGCCGGACAATGTCGTGACCGAGGCCACGGTGAAGCTGGGAATCGACGGCCAGGTGCGGCACGAGGTGGCCGAGGGGGATGGACCGGTGAACGCGCTGGACGCCGCCCTGCGGAAGGCGTTGTACACCCACTTCCCGAACCTGGCGGAGATGCAACTGGTCGATTACAAGGTGCGAGTCATCAACTCCGACGCCGGCACCGCGGCCGGCGTGCGGGTGGTGATCGAAAGTCGTGACGAGGATGAGGTCTGGGGCACAGTCGGCGTGAGCGAGAACATCATCGAAGCCAGTTGGATCGCGCTGGTCGACAGCATCGAGTACAAGCTCTACAAGGACGAAGGGCACGCTCCTGCGGCCGCGCAGCCGCAGGCGGCTGTTTCCGGCTCGTGAGCGGCCGCCGAACTCGGCTGTTTGAGCAGGCGGGGCAGCGGTAAAATTGGCGGCTTACCAGGAATCGTTTGAGCCATTTGCAAAGTGCTGGAAATGTCGACCGAATCGAACACCACCGAGCTTCCCAAGCAGTACGACCACGAAGCCGCGCATGAGCGCTGGTATCCGTTCTGGATTGAAAAGGGATATTTCCACAGCGAGCCCGATCCTAAGCGGAAGCCATTCACGATCGTGATTCCGCCGCCAAACGTGACCGGGGCGTTACATTTAGGTCATGCGCTGAACAACACGCTGCAGGACACGCTCATTCGCTGGCGCAGGATGCAGGGGTACAACGCCCTCTGGATGCCAGGGACCGATCATGCCGGCATCGCCACGCAGGCCGTGGTGGAGCGGCGCATTTTCGAAGAGGAGAAGAAGTCTCGTCACGATCTGGGCCGCGAAAAGCTTGTCGAGCGAATCTGGGCCTGGAAAGAAGAATACGAAAAGCGGATTCTCGGGCAATTGCAGCGGATGGGGTGTAGTTGCGACTGGGATCGTACGCGATTCACGCTCGACGACATGTGCGCGCGGGCTGTGCGGCATACCTTCTATCGATTGTTCAAAGATGGCCTGGTATATCGCGGCACGCGACTGGTGAACTGGGACACGCACCTGCAAACCGCAGTGAGCGACGACGAAGTGTTCCATGAAGCCGTGAAGGGGCACTTCTGGCATTTGAAATACCCCGTGATTGGCGCGGCGAAGGACGAACCGCAGTTCGTGCACGTGGCCACGACCCGTCCCGAGACAATGCTCGGCGACACGGCCGTGGCGGTGCATCCCGATCCGCAGGCGGCGCTCGCTGCCGTGGAAGTGGAACTGAATGAGAAGCTGGCCGCGGCGCCGGCCAAAGACAAGGACGGGGTGCAGGCGCAACTCGATGAACTGGCCGAACGCCGTCAGACCCTCTTGCCAACGCTGATCAAGCTGCGCGACATGGCCCGTGCGGGCCGCAAGGTTCTGCTGCCGCTGGTGGACCGCGAGATTCCGCTGGTGGCCGACGAGTGGGCCAAGCCAGAACTGGGGAGCGGGTGCGTGAAGATCACGCCGGCCCACGATCCGAACGACTATGAAGTGGGCAAGCGTCAGAGCCTGCCGATGGTAAACATTCTCAATCCGAACGGCACGCTGAACGACAACGCCGGCAAGTATCAATCGCTCACAATGAAGGCCGCCCGCGAGCGTGTCGTGGCCGATTTCGAAACGCTCGGGCTGCTGGAGAAGGTGGAAGACCGCGACATCGAGCTCGCGCATAGCGATCGTTCGAAGACGCCCATCGAGCCGTATCTGGCCGATCAGTGGTTCGTAAAAATGGACGATCTGGCGCAAAGCGCGATGGACGCGGTGAGCGACGGCCGGGTGAAGATCGTGCCCGAACGCTACACGCGCGGATACCTGGACTGGCTCGGCGAGAAGCGCGATTGGCCCGTAAGTCGGCAGCTCTGGTGGGGACACCAGATTCCGGTGTGGTACTGCAAAACCGCTAGCGAAGCGGATCTGAAAAAGGCCTTTGCTGGCCGCAACGACGTGTGCTGGCATCGCGACGGAGAGCACGACCAGTGGTTGATTGGAGCACTGGAGGAAGATCTAGCCGAAAACGCAGTGCCGGGACACAAGCTCACGCGCGAAACCGATGTCCTCGACACCTGGTTCAGTTCAGGCCTGTGGCCGCATTCCACGCTCGGCTGGCCCGATGAGACGCCGGAGCTGAAGTACTACTATCCCACCAGCACGCTGATCACAAGCCGCGACATCATCACGCTGTGGGTGGCCCGAATGGTGCTGCTCGGGCTGTACAACGTGGGAGACATTCCCTTCCACGAGGTGTACATCCACCCCAAGATTCTCGACGGCTTTGGCGAAACGATGTCAAAGTCAAAAGGGAACGGCGTCGATCCACTCGACGTGATCGACAAGTCCGGCGCGGATTCGCTGCGGTTCAGCCTGGCGTATCTCACGACTGAAACGCAGGACGTGCGGATGCCGGTGGAATTCGAATGTCCGCATTGCCACGCGGCGGTGGAGCAGACAAAGAAGAACCGTATTCAATCACGCGTAGAGTGCAAGAAATGCGGCCAGGCATTCTCGACCCAATGGGCCAGGCAGCCAGAGGACATGGCTCTGCCTCGTGGGCTGGTGCTCAGCGAACGATTCGAACTGGGTCGCAACTTCTGCAACAAGCTGTGGAATGCGGCGCGGTTTGCGCTGTTGAATCTGGACGACTACTCTCCCGCCCCGGTGAGCGACACCGAGCTGGCCGTGGAAGATCGCTGGATTTTGAGCCGACTGGCAACCGTGACGGGCGAGACGACCGCGGCGCTCGAGACCTATCGCTACGGCGATGCGGCCCGCGTGCTGTACGACTTCGCCTGGAACGAGTTCTGCAGCTTCTATGTGGAGATGGCGAAGGGGCGTTTACAAGAACCGGCTGCGCGACCGGTAGCACAGCGCGTGCTGGCGCATACGCTTGACGCGCTAGTGCGACTGTTGCATCCAACGATCCCATTCATCACCGAGGACATCTGGCAGCGGCTTGGTGAAGCAGCTCCGGTGCGCGGGCTGACCGCGCCGGCTGAAGCGGCCGCAAGCGTCATGATCGCCACCTGGCCCGAGGTGGACGATCGCCGGCAGGACGCGGAGATTGAGGTCCGGTTTACGAAGTTCCAGGAACTGCTCAAGGGGCTGCGCGATATTCGCAGCCGGCAGAACATTCCGCCCAAGGCGACGATGAGCTTTGCCGTGCGGTGCGACGAGGAGTTCTCCAAGCTGCTCAAGCCGATGGAACCCTACTTCGAGTCGATGGCCGGGGCGCAGGCGACGGCCTGGGGCGCGGACGTGAACGCGCCAGAAACGAGCGCGAGCTTCTTCACCGCCGGCGCAGAAGTGTTTGTCGACCTGGCGGACCATATCGACGTTGACGCCGAGATCGCCCGGCAGACGAAAGAGCGGGAACGGCTTAGCGTCGGAATCGCTCAGAAAGAAAAGCAGCTCTCAAACGAGAGTTTCGTGAGCAGGGCGCCGGCCGCTGTAATCGACAAGGAGCGGGCAGCGCTTGCGCAGCTCAAGGAGCTGCTAATCGCGGCGGAAGCCGCGCTGGCGAAGCTTTCCGCGCGACGATAGCCATTCGGAAGCTCGTTAGGTTGTCAAGTGACCCGCCGGGCCGGCAATCCGCGGCGTGGTGGTCATTTTTTTGCCCGACTAGCCCGCTTGCGGCCGCGCCAACTATAATCGGCGGCTAGCGATTCCTGGTGCGCAACTCACGGGTCGAAGAAGAAGGATTCCGCAAATGCCGGTCCACATGGAGCTGTCGCGGATCATCATCAGCGAAATCAACGACCAGCAAGTTATCTACCTCAAGGAGGTGGACGGCGAACGGACCTTTCCGATCCTGATCGGAATCTTCGAAGCGACGAGCATTGATCGCCGTGTGAAGCAGCAGCATTCTCCGCGCCCCCTGACGCACGACCTGCTGGTGAGCGTGGTCGATCACCTCGGTGCGGAGCTGCAGGACGTTGTGATCAGCGAGCTGCGCGAGCACACCTACTTCGCCAAGCTGCGTGTGCGGCACGAGGGGGAGCTGATCGAGATCGACGCCCGGCCTTCGGACGCGATTGCCGTGGCGGTGACCTGCGATCCGCAGTTGCCGATCTACGTGGCCGAGGACGTGCTGGACGATGTGCTGGGAGAGCACTAGGTCGGGCTACCCAGGCCCCAGAATCAGCCATGACGCGACTCTCAGCCCGCAGCACCTATTTTGTGAAGCGGTTCGTTCCGGTCGTGTGGCTCGGATTTTTCGCGCTCATCGTGGCGGCAGCGGTAACCGGCGCGGTGCGCGGGGGAAACCCAGCCGGACTGCTCGTGATCGTACCGTTCGTGCTCGTCTTCGGCGGAGTCAGCTTCTTCGTATTTCACAAGCTGTTCTTCGAGCTGGTGGACTCTGTCTGGGACGACGGAAGTGTGCTGGTGATTAGGAACCGTCGCAAGGAAGAGCGGATCCCTCTCGGGGACATTCTGAGCGTCAGCTATGCGGGCTTCCAGAATCCGTCTCGCGTTACGCTGTATTTGTGCCGTCCCTCGATTTTCGGCGACGAGATTGCAATTGCCATGAAGACGCGGGCTTTCAGCTTTCGCCTACTACCGCAGGTCCGAGACCTGATGGTCGGGGTGGACGAAGCACGGCGGCGACAGGACTTTTCTGCGTAAATCCCTTAACACACTGCGCCTCTGCGCAATATGCTGACGCCGCGTCCGAACCATCCCCTCCGGAGTCGCTCATGCGATTCGCTCGTTAATGAAGGATGTCTTTCATGCGTAAGGTTCCTCTCCTCGCGGCAATCTGCGCCGTACTTCTGCCGCTGTCTTCCGCCTACGCGGTAGTCATCGACTTCAATAATGGCTCGCTGGTCATCACCGACAACGGGGTTGGCGACACCAACCTGGCGCTGGATGTGATTGACTTCAGCACCACGGTCGGCGGCTACTTGCTGCAGGGCACCGTCGACACCGGCGCCGGTACGAATCTCACTAATCTGATTGGCGTGCCCAATGGTTCGGTGCGGCTGACGAACTTCACGGCACAGGCGACGGCGAACGGACTAGGGCAGCTCGACATTCAGTTTTCGCATACCGTGCTTGGCACCTATGCCGGAGTGATCGCGGCCGACTCGCTGGATGCCTATGTTTCGCATTCGACCGGGGCACCGGTACCGGCCGGCAACGATATGATCAACGTCTGGCAGGGATTCGTGAACGGGATCGTCATCACACCCACGGTGCCCGGGCCGCCGCCCTATCTGAATCCGAATCTGCCGGCCAGTTCACCGCCGCTACCTTATCCGGTGGTCACGCAAGGGCCGATGGCGCTGACCCCGCTGATTACGAATCCGGCGTTCGGAGCCTACTTCAGCTTTGACCTGGGTTCGGCTGGTGACCAGCTATTGCTGTTCAACAGCGCCGAGGTCGGATTCTCTGCGGTGCCCGAGCCGCGCACGGTTGTTCTGCTTGGATTGGCACTCGCAGGCCTGCCGCTGTTACGTCGCCGGCTGAAGAAATAAGCCGATTCTGCACGTGGATTTCATGCCTTGCACCACGGGTGAACGCTCGGCCGCCAGCAGGTACAATGGCGGCTAACCGGGCGTTCGCCCGTGGTTTGTCTTTTTTACCGACTTGGCGGGGCGAGTGCTGACATGCGACTGACGACTGCTGGTGGCTTGCGATTGGTGATCTTCGTGATGCTGTGCTGTGGACTTTTGTCCGATCGCCAGCTATCGGCCGAAGAACCGCTCCGCATGAACCAATTGCAGGTCGTGGGCACGCACAACAGCTACCACACGCGGGAGAAGCCGATCGCGAGTGGCCGGGCAGCGGCCTGGAACTACACGCATCCGCCGCTGGACGTGCAGCTCGAGCGGGGCGTGCGGAGCTTCGAGCTGGACCTGCACTGGCGGAATGGCGAATTTCAGGTTTTTCATGTGCCGCTGATCGACGAAGGCACCACTTGCAAGACGCTGGCCGAAGCGTTGGCCACGGTGCGCCGTTGGTCGGAGTCGCATCCGAATCACGTGCCGATTTCGTTCCTGTTCGAGCTTAAGAGCGAAGGGCCCGGAATCGACAAGCGAATCAAGAAGGTCGATGCCGCGGGGCTCGATCAGCTCGACGAAGTCTTGAGCGCCGGCTTTGCCGAGGGGCAGATCATCACGCCGGACGTCGTGCGCGGGGATGCCGACAACCTGCGAGAGGCCGTCACGAAGCGCGGCTGGCCAACCGTCGATGAGGCGCGCGGCAAGGTATTCTTTATCTTGCATAACGACGGCGACCAGCGCGAGCTGTACAGTAAGGATCGCCCTTCTCAGCGCGGCCGCGTAATGTTCGTGCGAAGCGATCCGGAGCGGGAGGACGCCGCGACGCTGGTAATGGACGGGCCGAACAACCCGCGGATTCCGGAACTGGTGAAGGCGGGCTACTACATTCGCACCCGAGCGGATGCCGACATCCGGATTGCGGGTTCGGGGCAGCCCGCGCGGCGCGATGCGGCGTTTGCCAGCGGAGCGCACATTCTGAGCACCGACTTCCCGCGCGGCCAAGCCGACAAAGAATCCGGCTACGTGGTCGAGTTTGAAAATGGCGCAGCGGCTCGTGTAAACCGGGTGAACGGACCCGAACCGGAGCGAGGCAAGCCATTCACGGAATAAGGGCCTACCTGCCCAGGCGACTGGCAATCAGGTTGCGGGCAGAGAGGACCATGGTCGGCATGGCAGAGTTGTCGTCCTCATCCTCGTCTTCTCCTTCAGTCAAATAGCCGGAAAAGTCGAGATCAGACCCGCTGTAGGCCAGGACCCCATCGACAATGGACTGCGGAAAGGCGTTCGGTTCGGCTTCAGCGACCAAGGCCATGGCCAGCACGGACGAGTCCTCTTCCGAGCCGTATTGAGCCAAATAAGAAGCCATCAAGTCTCGCATTGAAACGTGATTGGTAGGCGGCGCCGGGGGCGGTGTGTCATCCGACCAGGATTCGAGCACGATGCGTGCGCTGGTGAAGCTGGCCACGGCAATGTCCGAGGCGTAACCGTCCTGATCGTCGAAGGCGAAGCCGTAGTTCTTGCCGTCGATGCTGACGGTGGTCTGGTGCAGGAACTGGGCGTAGTGATTCCAAGGCTGGTTTTGCTGGTTGTTTTCGTAGTACTGGCTGTGATCCGCCCAGGTATTTGACGTGTCGCTGGGAGTGGTGTGGTTGATTCCCTGCAACTGGGCGACGCCGCGATTGAGGGCCGAGACAATCTGGTTCTCCAAATCGGCGAGCACCTTCTGCTCGTCGGGTGTCGGATAGGCGGCTGTGCGGAAGCTGTTGTCCGCAAACACGCCGTTGCAGGCGAAGACCATTTCCGAAGGTGACAGCGCCGTGTAGTTCGCGCCGGTCGCGCCCGGCGGCGCGTCGCCCGGCGTCAACTGCGGCGTGTAACCTGCCCAGTAGTAGCGGTTGCCGTTGAGGAACGGGTAGTAAACGTTGTACAGGGTGCCCGTCGTGGGATTGGCCGAGTCGACAAACTGTAGGACATACGTGCCATTCACTTGTTGTAGGGAACCCTGATAGATCTTGGTGGTACCATCGGCCGCGGACTGCACGTACAGCAAGTCGCCGTTCTGATACTTCGTAAACAGGTCGTCGATGGCCTGGTTGAAGTAGCTGTTGAACGGGCTAAGGGTCACCGAGTCGTAGTAGACGACGGCGTTCTGATTGTGCGTCGCGGCCGTGGATCCAGCCACACCGCGGATCACGGTCCAAGTTGTCGTGCCGTTGAGATTCTTCGGCTGATTGTTGAGATAGCCCGTGACGGTCATGATCTCGCCGTCTACGCGAACGTTGAATTGGGTCGTGGCTGCATCGGGATAGCCGCTCGAGCTGCCGACGGTGAGTGTGGTCTGCGACGCGGTTACGGCCGGATTGGTCTGCGAGATGAAGGCACCCACCACGTGGGGCACTGCCTGTGTGCCATTGACGCCGCGTTGCACAGTCCAATTGACGCCGCCAGTAACCGGCGCGGAGCCTGTCACCAGCATCTCCTCGTCGCGAACTTGAATCGTGAAGGGGGAAATGTTCGGGTCGGGGAAGCCCTGGCCGCTGTAGACGAGAAAGGTGGTCGTGGTGGCGCTGATTTCCTGTTGCAGAACGGTTTGCACATTGACGATGCTGCCGGCGGTCGTCGAATTGTTCAAGTAGTCGCTCGGATTCTGAATGCGGTACGACCCGTAGGTGCCTTGGTTTGTGTCGAGGAGACTGCGGTAGGGATCGCCCGGAGTGCTGGTGAACTCGGTGTAAAGCTGGAAGATCTGGTCGCGCGGCACGTCGATACCGACTCCGTTGGCCACATTGCCGGGATCCGTCGAGTCCAGCAGGACGCGGATCGGCACGCCGAGCTGGTCGACGTTCGTGGTGTCGATATTGAGGTTGCCCTGGGGATTGCCGGTCGCGTTGAGCGAGAACTCGACATAGTCGTAATTGGTGATACGCCAGACGCGGCTTGCGAATCTGCCAGACCAGCGCCGCGATGAGGGCCAGCGACACGATGAGCAGCAGGCCCCCAAGCGCGCGGATTGCATCCGGCGGTTCGCGCCCTGGCAG
>Ga0169931_10003782_pt1 | contig 23874 bp, 17 predicted proteins | sample Kivu_15m_20L_FD_129675 | JGI IMG/M metagenome (GOLD analysis project Ga0169931, IMG submission 129675) | Freshwater microbial communities from Lake Kivu, Western Province, Rwanda to study Microbial Dark Matter (Phase II) - Kivu_15m_20L... | ecosystem: Environmental > Aquatic > Freshwater > Lake...
ATCCACGATGCCTGGCATGGGGGGACCCTCCATGGTCTTCGCCAATCAGCGTTTTCACAGCTGATTAGACCCCAAACCCCCTATTTTTCCAAGCCGAATTCCAACTTTGCAAAAGTCCAGTTCCAGATAACACTTCTTCCCGCCTTCCCCGTGCAGCACCACAAACGGCCCGCCCTGCCAGCCGGTCACATCCTCGTTGATCGCCTTCAGCCAGAAACTCAGCTTCCTGGTGCCGGTCGTCTTCCACCGCGCGTCCAACTTCTTGGGATAGGTCAGCGCCGCGCGGAACCCCGCATAGGGCAGAATCTCCACCCCCAGGGCTGACTTCCCAACCAAATGCTCCTCGCTGTCAAAAAACCGCGCCTTCGAGGTCTGCTGCCCACTCCGTGCCCGATCCTGAAAATCCTCGATCCCCCAGTCGGCTGGCGTTCCCTCCGTGCCCAGTTCCACCACCTCCCGTACCCCATACACATCCCGCCAGGCCAGTTCCGTCCACACGCCGTTGTCCACATTCAGCCCGATCCGCTGGAACCCGGGCCTGGTGAACACCGCCTTCAATTCCTTGCCCTCCTTCGGCACCCCGTCCCCCTTGTCCCAAAACAACCGCAAAGCCCTTCCGGCCGGGTCGCTGCTCCCCTCCGCCGTCCATTCCGCGGGCTGCCCCACCCGTACAGAACCCGGCCCGGTCAACCGCGCCACCGGCGGCTGGACGGTTCCATCCACAGTGCCGTGCCGTTCGCCCAGATAGTTCACATCCCCGTCCAGCAGCAGATCCCGCTCCGTGCTCCCCCGGTACTGGTTACCGCGCAGTTCCACCCAGTCGGCGTGCTTGGCATAGACATGCCACCGGTTGTCCACCAGTGTGTTGCCCTCGATCACCCAGTGATACGCCCGCCATTTCTTCCCCTGGCTGGCCAGATCGCCAATAAGCGCGATCCCCGCCCCGTTGTTCCCCTCGCACCGGTTCCCCCGCACCAGCGTGTGGGTGGAGGAACCGAACAGGAACACGATCCCCGCATGCCCCTTGCCGGGCAAGTGTGGCGAATTGTGTTGGCCTGAGGGCAACCCGTTGAACGAGGCCTCGTTGTCGATCAGCCTCGACTGGTCCGACCCGCCCATCCAGAACCCGTAGCTCGAATGGTTTGCCTTGTTCCGCACAAAGGTGTTGCGTGGCGCCCAGCATTCCACCGCGTTGTTGTTGGCATGAGAGCAGTCGTTCCCCTCAAAATGATTCCCCGTGCTGCACCAGCCGTTCAGCACGCGAATGAAGATGCCATCCCCCCCGTGCGTGCAATCATTGTCAACAAACCGGTTGCCGTTCGAACCGCTCTCGATCAGCACGCTGGTCGAATCCCGCGCGTGCACCTCCCCCGGCTTGATGCGGATGCCGTAGCTCAGGTTGTTCCCTTGCACCCGGTTCCGGCAGGCTGTCCAAAGTTTCAGGCAGGTGTTTGAGGTGCGCGAAAAGTCGTTCCCCTCCAGAATGTTGTCATCCGAATTCAAAAGCATGCACCCGTCCCACACCCGGTTGGCCCGGTTCTTGCGCAGGGTCGATCCGCTCACCCGGTCCAGCACCATCCCGCCCCGCCGGCCGCTTTCCCCCCAGCCGAATTCAGGGTCGTGGAAATTGTCCGAGAAATCACACCCCTCCACGCGGATATTCTTGCAATTCCGCGCCACCAGCCCCGTCTCAAAACCCTTGGCCTTCAGGTTCTTCACCGTCACGCCTTCCACACCCTCCAGCGTGATCCCGTTCCCCTTGAATCCCTTCGGGTTACCCGCCTTGGCCCCCACCAGCCAGGCCCCCTTGCCGTCCACCGTCACGCCCGATTGTTTGATGACAATCGCGCCGTAGGTCTTCGCCGGGTCCAGCGTGGTGTCCCCGGTTAACTCCAGCACCTCCTGGGCTGAGGCAGCGCCCGGCCCAAACCCCAAAAAAACAACCAGACCCACCACCCCAACCGCGAACAGTTTCATGCGTTTCCCCGCGAAAAAGCGAAAAACCCTCTCCAGCCAATGCTCCCAAGATACCCTTTCCACCATCCGGCCCGGTCCCACCGCCTAATAATGAGTTACTCGAGGGAGAACCGAGATGATCCATTGCCTCATGGCCCTGTGTGGAACCCTGTGCATGCAAGCCGATCCCGCGCGCCCGTTGTTTGATTTCACCCAGCCGGCCACCGCCAGCCGCTGGCAGGCAGTCAACGATGGCGTGATGGGTGGTGTCTCCCGCGGAACCTTCCAGGTCACACCGGCGGGGCTGCTCGAGTTCACCGGCACGCTTTCGCTCGAAAACAATGGCGGCTTCGCGTCCATCCGTTCCAAGCCGGCCAACATGGGCCTCAAATCTACAGACACCCTGCTCATCAAACTCAAGGGCGATGGCCGCGACTATTCCCTCAACCTCTACGTCAACCGTCCGTTGATGGCGTTCTCCTACCGGGCCACCTTCACCACCAAAAAAGGCGAATGGCTCGAGGTCCGCGCCCCGCTGGCCAACTTTGTCGCCACCTCGTTCGGTCGCGAGGTCGCCAATGCCGGTCCGGTCAATCCCGCCGAGATCGTCGCCATCGGCTTCATGCTGTCCGACAAGAAACCCGGCCCCTTCCGCCTGGAGATCGAATCCATCCAGGCCGTATCCAAAGCCCCCTGACCCTTTCCCTTTTTTCCCTACAAAGGGATTTCCCTGATTCCGTGGAAATCCCTCATGGTCCAGTTGACCATCGTCTTCTTCAGCATCCTGTTCGTTGTGACGGGATTCTTCGTCTGGTGGTACCGCCTGTTCCGCCCCAGGGGCTGACAGGCCCATTGCTTGCAACCACAGCCGATAATCAGCCCCTCCAGCCCTTTCGAGCTGCTACCTGCCACCGTCGCACACCACCGTCATCACGGTTTCCGAAACCACAGGGTGCCCATCCCGGCTACAGCTGGCCCGGGCAATCACCTGATAAACCCCGGGCTGCAGCCCTGCCTTCGCGCTCAGTCTCCACTCCACCGGCCCCTGCCGCCCCTCGGGCAAAACCAGCCTCTCGGCGGTCAAGGCGCCGCCGCATTCCGCCGGAATTAGCAATTCCAGCACCACCGGTTCACGCAGGCTGGCCGACCGCAGCAACTGCACCGGCACCACCGCCCCTCGGTCTTTCCCCAACTCCACCTCGCCGGGGGCCGTCAACTTCAACAGCGCCCCCTCGATCGACATCGTGATCTGCCCCTCCACATCCCCGGTCACCCAGCGTTCCACTCCGCTGGGGTCCTTCACCCGGGCCATCCCCACCAGGCCAATCCGCGAGGTGCGGCTGGTCTCCAACCCCTCCGGCAGAAACACCGGGTAATACACCCGCTTCACACCGGGTTCAACCGTGAGCATCGGCCCTCGAATCCCCTGCCGGTGCCGCTGCTGCCGGGCCGCCATATCCAGCACAATCTGCCCGTTGAAATCCTTGTCCCTTTCCAACGACAATTCAGCCAAATGGGTCGCCCCGCGGTTCACCCGCCGCCCTCCATCGGCCTCCAGCGGCTTCACCTTGAACGGCGGCTTCAGCGTGGTGGCCACCAGAACCTGGTCCAGCGGTGCCGATTCCAGCCGCCATGGGTCCCAATCCTGTCCCGCCATCGCCACGGCCACGCGGTCGAGGTTTTTCCCGTCCGCCTTGGCCTGTCCGGTCACCCGCACCAGCCTGGCGTCCACCGGTGCGTTTTTGGCCGTCACCAGATCCACCTTCAAACTGTCCGCGTTGCCAGCGACCACGCGCTTGGCCGCCTCCGGTGCCGTCACTCCCTGCGGCAGATTTTCCAAAGCCACCGTCACCGGTTCCTTGAACCCCTGCTGGCGCACCACCTTCACCGTGAGAGCCCCCGGCCCCCCGGCGGGGAACGACAGCGTGGGCGGAATCTCCAGGCGGAAGTCCGGCCCCAACCCCCGTGCCGTGAGCCTGAAAAGATCCGCAGGCCCAGGCTCCATGCCGTTCCTGTCGCGCAGCACCACCTGGTATTCCCCGTCAGCCGGTGCCGTGAACACCAGCAGCGGGTTGGCTGTGCCCCCGCTGTCATCCGCGTCCACCAGCTCTTTCCCGTCCGCCCCCAGCACCTCCAGCTCCAGGTCCTGCCCGCCATGCGGATTCAAGGCATGGGCGGCCAAGCGCACCCCATCCCCCTTGCGGGCCTTCCAGGAAAACCGCCTGATTCCCCCACCCAGCGCGCCGGTCCAGTTGCCCGGCGCTCCAAGTGGCATCGTCTTCGAGCCCTCAATCACCTCCTCCGGGGTATCTCCCAGGGTGAACAAATGCGGTGCGCTGGTTCCCTGCGGCGTCTCCAGCCGGTAGCTGAACCGGTCCCCTTTGCCCGGAAACTCCACAGCCTTTCGCACGCTTTCCATCCCGGTACCGCCGGTGTTCAGGCCGACACCCCAAAAGGTGACCTCGCGCCTCTCACCCCGCTTGCCGCCCGAGGGACTGGCGCTGACAATCCGCGGCCCGTCCGTCACCCGCAACTGGTAGCCCAGGCTGCGGTAGCCCTTGTGGTCTACATCATGTACCGCAATGGTATACTTCTTGCCCTTCCGCGCCGGAAAACTCACCACCGGGTCCAGCCCCGCCGTGTCGGAATGCTCCGCCACCAGGTTCCCGGCCTCGTCGCTCACCCGCAGCACCCCGAAGAAGTCGGCCCCCAGCCGCCGCGCCACCAACTCGCAGGTCATCATCCCGTCGCGCTTCGCCTCCGTCTGGTACAGGTCCACCTCCTCGATGCGGCCCAACCTCCCGCACAGGTGCACCGGCAGCGCCGGCAGCCCCTGCGACCCCTTGCGCCCGTCCTCCTCCAGAACAAAGGGGCTGTCGGAGATCAGGAATTTCCCGGTATCTCCCGCCCCTGAGGCATTCGCCACACCCCAATGCACCAGCCCGGGCGGCATATCCGCCGGAATGGTCAGCTTCGCCCGCACCTCGCGCGTCAGATTCGGGTCGTTCAGATAAGCCTTGATGCCCAGCCAGTAGGGCGGCTCGGGCATCAGCACCGGCCCCGGTGCCTCCAGCACTTCCAGCTTCAGCCGCGGGTCCATGAAGAAGAAACGGCTGTCCGGCGTCAGGTCGGTGGCCGCCAGGCGAACCTCAACCGTGGTCCCCGCCTGGCCCACCGGCGGGAAGATATGCCCGGCCTCGGGCGCCCGCTGACCATGGCAGTTGCCCGCGCTCCCAAGCGCGGTCGCCAACCAAATCAACCATCCCAACCGGCGACCACCCATCACAGCAGTTCCCGAATCACCTTGCCGCCATTGACGATCGGCACCGGCCTGCCCAGGGGCGTGTGCAGGATTTTGTCCGAATCGATCCCCATCAGGTGGAAGACCGTCCGCAGGATGTCCGACACCCCCACCGGGTCGGCCGTCGGCGCCGATCCGGTCTTGTCCGTCGCCCCGATCACCCGCCCCGGCTGGATGCCGCCACCCGCCAGCAGCACCGTCTGCGTCATCGACCAGTGATCCCGCCCCGCCTTGTCATTGATCCTGGGCGTCCGCCCCATCTCGCCCATCATCACCACCAGCGTGCTGTCCAGCATCCCCCGCTGGTGCAGATCCGCCACCAGCGCGCTGAAGGCCATGTCCGCGTGCGGGATCAGGTCCTTCTCCAGGCTGGGAAAGCACGAGAAATGCGTGTCCCAGCTCCCGTGGTCCACCCCCACGAACCGGCACCCCGCCTCCACCAGCCGCCGCGCCAGCAGCGAGCACTGGCCCAGCGAGGTCGGCCCATATTCCTGCCGGGTTTTCTCGCTCTCCGCCTTCAGGTCGAAGGCCTTCCGCGCTTGCGGCGAGGTCATCAGGTCCCGGGCCTTCTGGTAATAGGTGTCCATCGTGCCCGCCCGGCCCTGCGGCTTCACGCCCCGCTCCAGGTTCTCCAGCACCTGCCGGCGGCGGTTGACCCGCCCATCCCCCAGCCGTTCATCCGCCCGCAGGTCCTTCACCTCGAAATCCGGCTGCACCGGATCCGATTCAATGACAAACGGCGCGTGCTCCGCCCCGTAAAAACCCGGGCCCCCCGCCGTCAAAGGATGCGGCATGTTGATGTACGGCGGCACCCCGCCCCGGGGCCCCAATTCACGCGCCACCACCGAGCCGATCGAGGGATACAGGTCGTTCACCGGCACCTTGGTGTTCGCCCCGTCGGCAAAGGCCGCCTTCACCCCCGTCAGCACGTAATGGCAACCGGTCGTGTGCCCGTTGTCGTTGTGGCTGTGGTTCCGCAGCATCGTGAACTTGTCGGCGATCTTGGCCGTCCTGAAGCAGTGCTCCCCCACCAGCGTGCCCGGCACATGGGTGCGGATCGGCTTGTAGGGCCCGCGTATCTCCGCGGGCGCCTCCGGCTTCAGGTCCCACATGTCAATCGTTGAGGGCCCACCCTGCAAAAACAAAAAGATGCACGACTTGGCCTTCACCTCTTTGCCGTTGGCCGCCTGCGCCTGCATGCGCAGCAACCCCGGCAGGGTCAGCCCCGGCAACAGGCCCGAGGAACCCACCCGCAGCGCCATCCGCCTGGACACATGGCTGCCCTGCGCCGCGCCGCCATCGTTTCGGTGGATCAACATGGCCTTCTCCGCCCGGACCGCGCCGGATCAATGGTTGTAGACAAACTCGCGTGTGTTCATCAGCGCCCACAGCGCGTCTTCCACCGCCCCGCGGCGGTCCTTCCCGGCCTGCTTGAACAGGGCGGCCATCGCCTCCCGCTCCTCCGGCCTCGGCGGCCGCGACAGACAGGCCAGGTACAGTTCCAGCACCACCGCCTCGTCACCGGCCCCCGAATCGGCCAGCCGTCTGGCCACCCCGATTCTCGACCGGATCTTGTCATTGATCTCCGGCGCGTTCATCAGGTGCAGGGCCTGCGCGATGCTCGGCTCGTTGCCCCGCTCGCACTCGCACACGCTCACCCGCACCGGCCGCCCGAACAACCGCAAAAAGTACGAGGGCATCCGGTTGTCCCACAGTTGCACGGCCCGCGTCCCCTCCGGCACACCCGGGAATTTCTCCTGAACACCAGTCACCTGGCAGATGGCGTCCAGCAGCACCTCAGCCGGCAGCGCCTTGGGCATGGCGTGCGAGAAATTCTGCTCGTCGGCGCGGTTGGCTTCCGTGGCACCGGCCAGTTGGTAGACCCTCGAGTTCAGCAACAGACGGGTGAACGCCTTCAGGTCAAACCGCGCGCCCTTCAATTGCTCCGACAGGGCCTCCAGCAACGGTTCGTTGCTGGCCGGGTTGGTCGCGCGCAGGTCATCCAGCGGCTCCACCAAACCCCGCCCGAAATAATGCGCCCACAACCGGTTGGCGATCGCCTTGGCGAAATACGGGTTGCCCGCCTCGGTCATCCAGCCCGCGAACACATCGCGCCGGTCCTGCCCATCACCAAACCGCGCCGGCGCCGCCCCCAGCGCCCGCGTCGGCTCCGGCTTCTTCGTCCGCGGATTTTCCAGATCCTTGCCCGCCTCGGTCACCACGCTCACCGCCCCCGTGGGCAAATGCTTCCGCCCCACGCCCGTGAAGAATCCCGCCAGACCGAAATAATCCGGCTGCCCCCACCGCTCCGAGGGATGGTGGTGGCACTGCGCGCACTCGATCCGCACCCCCAAAAACAACTGGCTCACCGACCGGGCCAGCGCCTCCGGATTGTCCAGCGCTTTGAAAAAAGCCGACGGCGTGTCGCCAGTACTGCTGCCCCGCGCCGCCACAATCTTCCGCGCGAACTGGTCGTAGGGCGTGTTGTCGCGAAACTGCCGCCGCAGCCACCGGGTGATCGCCACCGCCCCCTGCGGTCCGATCGCGTCGCGATCCACCCGCAGCAGGTCGCTCCACTTCATCGCCCAGAAATCCGCGTACTCCGGCCGTTCCAGCAACCGGTCGATCACCCGCGCCCGTTTGTCGGCCTGCTGGTCCGCCAGAAATTCCCGCGCCTCGGACGCCGTCGGCAGCGTGCCGATCGTGTCCAGATACACCCGCCGCAGGAAGGTCGAATCATCCGCCAATCCGCTCGGGGGAATGCCCAAAAGCGTCAGCTTGTCCCACACATGACGGTCCACCAGGTTGTTCTCGGCCGGCCTGGCGAATCGGCTCCCAGGCCTCGGCAGGGTCACCCGGCACACCGTCACATGCCCCATGTGCCGCACCAAAATGGCCGCCTCGCCCGGGTTCTGCCCCGCCTGGATACCGCCCCGGCCATCCACCCCGGCGATCGTCGGCGCGTTCGATTCAAACTCCGCCTCCGCCGTCACGCAGTGGCGTTTCCCATCCGCGTCCACCGCCGTCACCCGCAACTGCTGCACCGCACCCGGCTCCAGCACCACCCGCTCCGGTTCCACTTCAATCCGTGCCTCGGGCACGAATCCGCCGTTGCCGTCGCGCATCCCCTCGGCCATCCACCGCGTCAGCCGCCGGTGGGGCAGCGAACCCTCCTGGATCTTCCTGCCGCCACCATGGGGGACTTTGGCGATCGCCTTTTGCACCAGCAGGCTGTCCCCCGGCGCGCTGGCCAGCACCCGCCGGCCCCGCCCCTCCCGCGTCAGCGCCGCATGGTCGGCATCCGGGTCGAAACCGAACACGCTCAGCTTGAAACCGTTCTGCCCCTCCGCCTTGCCATGGCACCCGCCCGAGTTGCAGGTCGCCTTGGTCAACAACGGGATCACCTGCTGCTCGAAGGAAACCGGCTTCGGGTCTCTCAACCCGGTCACCTGCAGTGTCACACTCGCGGTGCTGTTCCCCTGGCGGATGGAAAGGTGCGTGCTCCCCTCGGCCAACGGTTCCACCAATCCATGGCTATCAACACGGGCGATCGCACCATTGGCCACGCTGTAGGACGCATTGCGTGTCACATCCTTGGTGGTTCCGCCGGCCTTCAGCATCACCAGCAATTGCTGAGTCGATTCCGGCCCATCCAGCACCACCGCCACCGGGCTGACATGCAACTGGGCGCGCGCCGACCCGGCCATACCCCCCCAAAGGGCCAGGACGGTCAACAACAGCAGCCTCTCAGGCCTGGATCGGGGATCCATCGGGAACTCCGCTGGAATCCTGGGGAGGGAATCAACCGGTGCATACCAACCAAAACGGTGGCCCAAGGCGGGCTAGGGGGACCATCCGTTTCGTCTCAAGAAGTATAACCCGGGCAGCCCCTTTGGCAAAACACTATTCCACAACTACTTTTTCGGCCCAATTCTCCAAAATATCGCTGTCATTCTGGCTATTGGGGCAAAGGCTCCCCCAAGCTCCAATTTGCTTGACCAGCCCGTCGCCCCGGTTAGCCTAGGGAGCTAGTCTAACCACTCCGGATCGACACAGTTGCTTCCTCTCCCCATCCGCGAGACCTCCCCATGCGCGTCGTGGTGACCGACCACACCTTCCCCGACCTCGACATCGAGCGGGACATCCTCCAGGCCGCCGGCGCCACGCTGGTCGCCGCCCAAACCAAGGAGGTCGAGGAGCTGAAAAAGGCCGTGGCCGGGGCAGACGCCGTCATCACCCAGTTCGCCCCCGTCAATGCCCAGGTCGTCGCCGCCATGGACCGGGCCCGCGCCATCGTGCGCTACGGCATTGGCTTCGACAATGTCGACATCGACGCCGCCCGAGCCAAAAACATCCCCGTCTGCAACATCCCCGATTACTGCATCGTCGAGGTGGCCGACCACACCCTCGCCTTCCTCCTCGCCCTCACCCGTCAGGTCGTCACCCACACCAACAAGGTGCACTCCGGCACCTGGGGCCTTTCCACCCCGCTCTCGGGCCTTCAGGCCCTCTGCCGGATGACGGTGGGTGTCGTCGGCTTCGGCCGCATCGGCCGCGCCGTGGTCCGCCGACTGGTTGCCTTTGGTGGCAAGGTACTGGTGCACGATCCGGTGGTCCCCGCCTCCGCCATCACCGGTGCCGGTGCGACCAGCGTCGACCTGCCCACCCTGCTGGCCCAGTCAGACGGTGTCACCCTCCACTGCCCATCACTGCCCCAAACCAAAAACCTCATCAACACCCAATCGCTGGCCTCCATGAAAACCGGTGCCCTGTTGATCAACCTCGCCCGGGGCGACCTGGTCGATCCCGCCGCGCTGGTGCAAGCGCTCGATACCGGCAAACTGGCCGGTGCCGCCCTCGATGTGTTCAACCCCGAGCCCATCCCCGCCGGCCACCCCATCCTCAACCGCCAAAATGTGATCCTGGCTCCCCACATCGCCAGCGCCAGCGTCGCTGCTGTCACCCGCTTGCGCCAATCCGCCGCCAGCCTCGCCGTGGCCGCCCTCCGCGGCGAACCCCTGGGCAGCATCGTCAACGGGGTGACCCGATGAGCAGTTGGAACTTCGCCGGAGACCAACCGGTCCACCCGTCTGATCTCGAGGCTTTCGTCCACACCGCGCTCGAACGGGTCGGCCTCTCCCCCGATGACGCCGCCACCACCGCCGAGGCCCTCACTCTCGCCGACACCATGGGCGTCCACACCCACGGCACCAAGCTGCTCGCCGGCTACATCCGCAAACTGCAGGGCGGTGGTTACCGAACCAAAGGTGCCCCCACAATCCTGCGCGAGGGCCCCGGCTGGGCCGTGGTCGATGGCGATTCAGCCCTCGGCCAGGTCGGCTCCACCTTCGCCATCGATCTCGCCATCACCAAGGCCAAAACGGTCGGCATCGCCTACGTCGGCCTGAAAAACACCGGCCACATCGGCGCCGCCGGCTACTACGCCTGGCGCACCGCCCGCCAGGGCCTGTTCGCCATGGTCACCGGCAACGACATCCCCAGCGTCGCCGCCCCAGGCTCCCGCGGCGCCGTCCTCGGCAGCAACCCCCTCGCCTGGGCCGCCCCCGTGCCCGAAGGCGATCCCATCCTGCTCGACATGGCCACCGCTGCTGTGGCCGGCGGCAAGGTCTATGCCGCCCGCCAGCGCGGCGAAACCATCCCGCCCACCTGGCTCATCGGGCCCGATGGCCTCCCCACCACCGATGGCGCCCTCTACCCGCAGCAGGCATCCCTCGCCCCCATGGCCGGCCACAAGGGCTACGGCCTGGGCCTGCTGGCCGAACTCCTCTCCGCCGTCCTGCCCGGCGGCGCCATCACCTGGCAGGTCGGAAGCTGGATGTTCGATCCCCCATCCCAGCCCTCCTTGCACAATGCCGGCTTCATCGTCGCCGACATCCCCGCCATCGCCGACCCCCACGAATACCACCAGGCCATGACCCGCCTCACCACCGAGATCCGCCAGGCCCCCCCCGCCACCGGCGTGGACCGCGTGTTGCTGCCCGGCGACCGCGAATGGTCCCTGCGCGCCACCGCCCTCGAAGATGGCATCCGCCTGCCCGCCGATGTCCGCGAAAAAATCGCCGAAGCAGCCCAGCTCGCCGGCGTCGCCTGATATTCGCGCCTGTTGACACTTGTCCGAGGAGATCCGGTCCATGGCCCCCCTGTCACGCCGCTTCACTCTCGCCCTGCCCGCCGCCCTCGGCCTGGGCCTCGCCTGTGCCCCTGCCGCCCAAGCCCAGGGCCCCATCCCCCCCGGCAAGGTGCAAGACCTCTCCCTGCTCGTCGCGCGCGACATGCCCTGCGTCTGGCCGCTGGGCATGACACCCTTCGCCGTCGTCCCTACCGCCACCTTCCCGCGCGCCGGCCGCCACCGCGACATGCTCATCATCGATGAGCACACCGGCACCCAGTGGGACGCCCCCGCCCACTTCGTGCCCCCGCCCGATTCCGGCCTGCCCGGCGCCGGGCCCAACGGACTCATCACCGGCGAGAAGGTCCCCGCCTGGCAGTTCTGCGGCGAGGCCTGCGTCATCGATGTCACCGCCCTGCGCGACCAGGCCGAAAACGGCAAGGGTCGCCTCATCGGCCCCGACATCGTCCAGGCCTGGGAAAAACAGCACCGCCCCCTCGGCCCGGGCGATGTCGTCCTCTTCCGCAGCGACTACACCGACACCTACTACAAGCCCTTCCCCGCCGGCGACCGCTTCGTCGCCAAGGCCCTCCGCAAGGAAACCCCCGGCTGGCCCGCCCCCAACCCCGAAACCATGGAATACCTCGCCGGTCGCGGCGTCATGACCCTCGGCCTCGATGGCGCCAGCATGGGCGCCCTGCCCGACATGGCCGTCCCCACCCATCAGGCCGGCGGCAAGCGCGGCATGATCTGGGTCGAGTGCGCCACCAACCTCAAAAGCCTGCCACCCACCGGATCCTTTTTCGCCATCCTCGCAGCCAAGCACGCCGGCGGCTCGGGCGGCGAATGCCGTTGCGTCGCCATCACCGATCCCGCCATCGCCTCCGAACTCATCGCCCGCGCCAGGGGCAAGCGGGTGGCCGACCTGTCCGTCACGCTCCACGAAGACTACCCCATCGTCTGGCCCGGCCGCGGCCCCGGCGAGGAGGGTGGCCGCTATGTCAGCAAGGTCCTCAACGCCTTCTCCCCCCAGCGCGGTCCCTATTTCGCGCTCACCCACCTGTTCGACAGCCACGCCGGCACCCATGTGAACCTGCCCAGCTTCGCCCTGCCCGCCGACACCGCCGAATCCGCCAAGGCCGATCCCGCCGTCCAGTCCCGCCTGAAGGCCTTCGAGTCCGCATTCGGCAAGCTGCCCGCCGCCTCCGCCACCACCGAGGCGATGCCGCTGCACCAGACCATGGGCAACCTGCACCTGGTCGATGTCCGCCCGCTGGCCGGCAAAACCACCTTCTCCGAGGCCAAACCCGCAGGCCCAATCATCACCGTCGATTTCCTCAAGGAGCACGCCAAGGCCAAGCCCTTCCAGCCCGGCGAGATCGTCACCTTCCGCACCGGCCACACCGATTCCAAACTGAAACCCCTCCCCGCCGCCCCGGATAAAGACGCGCTCTTCGTCCTCCCGCTCGAGGGCAAGGCCGAGGGTTGGGCCTCCCCCTCCCCCGAGGCCCTCGCCTGGCTGGCAGAACAGGGCATCCGCTGCGTCGCCACCGATGGCCCCACCCTGGGCGGCGTCGATCCCGATCACTCCCAGCAGGTCGACTGGCAGGCCGCCGCCAAGGGCCTCCTCGTCCTCGAATTCCTCACCAATCTGCAGGCCGTCGAGGGCAAGGAGGCATACCTCCTCTTCGCACCCATTAAGATCGAGGGAACCCGCGGCGGCTATGGCCGGGCCCTTGCTATTCTCAAATAGGAACCTTCCATCCCATGTTGCCACGCACAACGCTTTGCCAATCGGCCCTGCCCCTGCTCCTGCTCGGGTTGGCGACGGCCCTGGCCTCCGCCCAGGAGAAAAAAGCCCCCGGCCCGATCGAAGGCGAGATGGCCGGCTATCTTCTCGTCCCCCATGAGAAGGTGCCCGAAACCTACAACGCCGGCTTCTCCATGTATGTCGCCGCCTGGCCGCTGCTCGACCGCTACCCCGGCAACCGCTTCCAGACTGGCCTCCTCGGCACCTGGATGTTCGCGCAGTACCCGCCGCCCAAACCCAAGGAACTCTATTCCGATATCGAGGGCGGCCTCGGCTGGTGGCGCGACACTCGCTTCGCCACCGAGATGCCCAAATTCATCATGGGTGGCGTCACCCTCAACTTCAACGAATGGGCCAACGGCCCCGGCGCCGGCAAAAGCCGCAACTGGGACAAACCCCTCGGCGTCTACGGCGTTGCCCAGCTCAGCCCCTGGGTCCTCTGGCCGCCCGACGGCCTCAATCTGAAGCAGGGCACCAGCGGCGAATTGTTCGGCTACGGCTACCTGCCCCTGCCCCTCACCAACCCCAAAACCACCACCGCCGGCAAGCCCGTCCCCACCGGCGATCAATCCTGGACCCTGTTCCTCAACACCGGCAACTTCAAGGGCCCCGTCAGCTTCTTCACCCCCTACTACTGGTCCTCCATCACCGCCCAAAAGCCCGAGCACGCCGGCAAGTTCCTCGACACCCGCCCCTCCGAGCCCAACAAGGCCATCCAGATGGAGACCCAGTATGTCCCCAGCTTCCAGGCGACCGACTCGAAGGGCGTCACCTGGGCCCGCATCGCCCCCACCGCCTTCCCAGGCAATTCCGGCACCGATTCCATGGTGGTCCACCGCGTCACCGCCTACGACCGCTCCGCCCTCTGGAACTCCGTGAAATCCTGGTTCGACGGCGGCCCCGCCGCCTCCGGCACCATCGATGCCAAGGGCTCCAGCCTGCACACCTTCAACAGCAAGGGCGGCTCCACTTGGCGCATCTACCAGCCCAACACCCCGCGCGAACAAAAAGTCGCCCTCGCCTGGAACTCCTTCGCCAAGCCCGTCGCCATCGACCAGCACACCTACGGTTACCGCTGGAACAGCGACATGGTCACCCGGTCCGAGGGCAAGGGCGGCTCCCTCGTCACCCTGCCGCAGTATTTCCGCCTCGTGGAAGACAAGGACAAGGGCCGCAAGGAATGGGTGGTGGCCAAACCGTCCGAGGTGCCGGCCGAAACCGGCCTCGCCACCGTCGAGTTCCAGCCGAAAACACGCCCCCGCCCCGAACCCTATGTCACCCCCGACGATCCCCAAAGCCCCTGGCGCAAGCCTGGCCCGGCCGCCGGCCCGTTCCAGGCCACCCTGGGCGATGGCAGTGTGGTCACCTACCACTGGTACCGCTTCGCCGACCAACCGGCCCTGCTGAACGCCGACCTCACCCCCGCCGAACGCGAGCAGATCCAATCCCGCGTGGAAAAACTCCACCGCGCCTGGACCCGTGATCGGGACTACCTGCCCCCGCCCGCCGTTGGCAAGCTGGCAGACCTCGACCCCGCCCTGCTGGTCACCCCGCCCAAGGGCATGGAGGCAGGCTTCGTGCCCATCGTCACCCGCCAGGCTCCCAAGGCCGACTGATCCGGGCATCTCCCGAAAAGGCCAAACAGAAAGGGCGCCAACCGTAGGGTTGGCGCCCTTTCTGTTTCTGTTTCCGCCTCGCGGCGCATGTCACATGTGGCTGATCACTTCGGTGGCAAACGCGCCGCAACCCACTTCCTTCGCGCCTTCCATCAGTCGTGCGAAGTCATAGGTCACCGTCTTCGCGCCAATGGCCCCGTCCATGCCCTTGATGATCAGGTCGGCCGCCTCGGTCCAGCCCATGTACCGCAGCATCATCTCGCCCGACAGCACCACGCTGCCCGGGTTCACCTTGTCCAGGTTGGCATACTTCGGCGCCGTGCCGTGGGTCGCCTCGAAGATCGCGTGGCCCGACACATAGTTGATGTTCGCCCCCGGCGCGATGCCGATGCCACCCACCTGCGCCGCCAGCGCGTCCGACAGATAGTCGCCGTTCAGGTTCAGCGTGGCGATCACCTCGAAATCCTTCGGCCGGGTCAACACCTGCTGCAGCGTGATGTCGGCGATGCTGTCCTTGATCAGCAGCTTGCCTTTCCACTTCCCGTCGCCATGGGTCGGGGCCAGCTTCAGCACCGTCTCCACTTCCTTCACGATCTTCGCCTTCTGCTCGGGCGTCATCATGTCGTAGCCGGGGTCGATCAGCTTGGCGTTCTCCTCCGCGCTGATGCCGGGCTTGGTGTCCTTGTTGCCCAGAATCCAGCTCTCCCGCTCCGTCACCACCTGGTCGCGGAACTGGCTCTTCGCCAGCGCGTAGCCCCAGTCCTTGAAGGCGCCCTCGGTGAACTTCATGATGTTCCCCTTGTGCACCAGGGTCAGGCTCTTCCGCTTTTCGCGCAGCGCGTACTCGATGGCCGCCCGCACCAGCCGCTCGGTGCCCGCCGCGCTCACGGGCTTGATGCCCACGCCCACCTGCACCGAGTCGTTGCCACCCGTCAGCCCGGCCGCCTGGTTCCAGGCGCCGGTCTTCGCCGTCGTCCCGAAGCGGATCTTGCCGAACTCCTTCGGGAACTCCTTCTCGAAGAAGGCCAGCACCTTGGCCGCCTCGGGCGTCCCGGCCGCGAACTCGATCCCCGCGTAGATGTCCTCGCAGTTCTCCCGGAAGATCACCATGTCCACGTTGCCGGGCTGCTTCACCGGGCTGGGCACCCCCTTGAACCAGCGCACCGGGCGCAGGCACACATACAAATCCAGAAGCTGCCGCAGCGCCACGTTCAGCGAGCGGATACCGCCGCCCACCGGCGTCGTCAGCGGCCCCTTGATCCCCACCAGGTAATCGCGGAAGGCGTCCACCGTCTCGTCGGGCAGCCAGTTGTTGAACTGGTTGAACGACTTCTCCCCCGCGTACACCTCCATCCAACTGATCTTCTTCTTCCCGCCGTAGGCTTTCGCCACCGCCGCGTCAAACACCCGCACCGAGGCTTTCCAGATGTCCGGGCCGGTGCCGTCCCCCTCGATGAACGGGATGATCGGGTTGTTCGGCACCGCCAGCTTGCCGCCGGAAATGCCGATCTTCTCGCCGGGGGGAACCTGCAGCTTCACAGCCATGTCTGGGCCTCAAAAATCGTCTGGAGAGTGAATATTCAAGCCGAAACCATAGTTTTATCGAATCCGGCCGGCCCCAGAAAGGGGCCAAACCCGGCAATCGGCGGGCTTTCCGCCCGGTCACACGTGTAATTCGGCCGTCTGGCCCAGCAGCGTCTTGTAGGGAGCCAGGGCCGGTTCCACCTCCTCGGCCAAAAACTCGTCCACCTGCTCCGCCGCCCGGCCCGTGAACGCCCCCTCCGCCATCACCCTGGCAATATCCACCCGGGCGAACGCCGGGTCGGCCCCCAGCCGCTCCAGCAGGTCGTTTTTCAGTGAGCCCTGCTTCAGCGCCTGCGTCACCGCGTGGCTGTGCCGGCGGATCACCTCGTGCACCTCCTGCCGGTCCCCACCCGCCGCCACCGCGGCCATCAGCAGGTTCTCCGTCGCCATGTACGGCAGGTAGCGGTCCACCTCCCGGCGGATCACATCCGGGTTGGCCACCAGCCCGCCCGCCAGGTTCTGCGCGATCCGCAGCACCGCGTCCGCCGCCAGGAACGCCTGCGGGATCGACAACCGCCGGTTCACGCTGTCGTCCAGCGTCCGCTCCAGCCACTGTGTCGCCGCCGTCTGCGCCGCGTTGGCAGGCAGCGTCATCAGGTAGCGCGCCAGCCCGCACATCCGCTCGGCCCGCATCGGGTTCCGCTTGTACGCCATCGCGCTCGATCCCACCTGCTCCTTCTCGAACGGCTCGTCCACCTCCTGCCGGTGCGACAGCAACCGCAGGTCGGTGCCCCACTTGTGGGTCGATTGCCCCAGCCCTGAAAGCGCGTCCAATATCTGCGAGTCGATCTTGCGGGGATAAGTCTGCCCCGTCACCGGGAACACCTTGTCAAAACCCATCTTCCCGGCCACCAGCCTGTCCAGCGCCCGCACCTTCGCGTGGTCGCCATGGAACAGCGACAGGAAGCTCGCCTGCGTCCCCGTGGTCCCCTTCACCCCGCGGAACGGCAGCGTGGCCCGCCGGTGCGAGATCTCCGCCAGGTCGATCAGCAGGTCCTGGATCCACAGGCACGCCCGCTTGCCCACCGTCGTCAGTTGCGCCGGCTGGAAATGCGTGAAGCCCAGGGTCGCCATCTCCCGGTGCCGCCGGGCAAACCCGCCCAGCACGTGGATCGCGCTGGCTAGCTTCCCTTCCAGCAACGCCAGCCCGTCCCGCATCAGGATCAGCTCGGCGTTGTCCGTCACGTAGCAACTCGTCGCCCCCAGGTGCAGGATGTCGCTCACCTCCGGGCACACATCCCCCAGCGCGTGCAGGTGCGCCATCACATCGTGCCGCAACCGCTTCTCATGCTTCGCCACCGCCGCGAAGTCGATGTCGTCCAGATGCTTTTTCAGCGCCTCCAGCTGGCCAGGCTTGATCCGCGCCGACTGGCCGTCATCCGCCAGCAGCCCCAGCTCCGCCTCGGCCTCCGCCAAGGCCAGCCACAGCCGCCGCCAGGTCCCGTGCCGGTTCTGCGGCGTGAAGATCCCCACCATCTCCGGGCTGGCGTACCGGGTGATCAGCGGCACATCTAGGTCGCCCAGCAGGCTCGCCATCGCTTCAGACTTGAGAAAATCTTTCATCGCTAACCCTTTTTCACCACCCGCCCCGGCGCGCGACCGGCGATTCGGGAAAAAATCCCGCCGGTGGCACCACCGGCACTAAAACCCGATAAATTTCCCCACCCGGGGTTGCCCCCCGTCCACCCGGCCGCCCACCGTGGGGTACGTTTGCTCCGGAAGGAATTCCAATCTGTCGGGCTACCCGTGCATCCCCTGCCCGGCCCGTCAGCACCCCGCTGGAGGAACAGCACCATGCGCCGCTCTGTCCAATCCATCATGGGGCTCGTCGTGGCCCTGGGCCTGGTGGCCCTCTTCACCGCCGAGGCCAAGGCCCAGGGGGCCGACCCCCGCCTGCCCCGGATGTTCTACTACCCCTACCACTACTTCCCCCACAGCTACGCCCCCAGCATGGGGCCCAAATGGCCGGAGGGCCCCGGGCAACCCTACATGCCCCCGCCCGCCTACATGGCCTACCCGCCCTACAAGGAACCCAACTGGATCTACATGCAGCAGCGCTCCCAGCGCTTCCACAGCGGGGCCCACTTCTGGCTCGACATTTTCTAATCCGCCGGGCCGAAAGCCCATCGTAGCGCAGCCTCCCGCCATCCCCTAGAGTGTCCCTATCGGGGCCCCCTGGGGATCGCGCGGGATGCCCGCTTTTCCGGGGTGCCCGCAGGGCCCTCCCATGAAGCCAGCCAACAACCAGGCCATCGACATCTCCGGCCCCGTCAGCCGGGTACTCACCAACATCGAAAAGGTGCTGGTCGGCAAGCGCCAGCAGGTCATGCTCGCCCTCGTCGCCTACCTGGCCGAGGGCCACATCCTCCTCGAGGATGTCCCGGGCGTCGCCAAAACCATGCTCGCCCGCGCCATGGCCCGCTCCGTTGGCGGCTCCTTCAAGCGCGTCCAGTGCACACCAGACCTCCTCCCCACCGACATCACCGGCGTCAGCGTCTTCAGCCCCAAGACCGCCGAGTTCGAGTTCCGCCCCGGCCCCATCTTCTGCCACACCCTGCTGGCCGATGAGATCAACCGCGCCACCCCCCGCACCCAGGCCGCCCTCCTCGAGGCCATGGCCGAGCGCAAGGTCACCGTCGACGGCCAGACCTACGCCCTCAAGCCACCCTTCCTCGTCATCGCCACGCAGAACCCCGTCGACCACGAGGGCACCTTCCCCCTCCCCGAGGCCCAGCTCGACCGCTTCCTCGTCCGCCTCAGCCTCGGCTACCCCTCCCTCGAGGACGAGTTTCGCCTGCTCGGCCGCCTGCGCAAGTCCCACCCCATCGAGGACCTCCAGCCCGTCCTCTCCGTCGCCGACTGGCTCGCCCTGCAGGAGGCCACCAAGGATGTCCATGTCGATGACAAGGTGAAGCGCTACATCCTCGAGATCGTCCACGCCACACGCGAGCACGAGGACATCGCCCTCGGCGGCAGCCCCCGCGCCTCCCTCGCCCTGCTCCGCACCGCCCAGGCCGTCGCCGCCGTCCAGGGCCGCGGCTTCGTCACGCCCGATGATGTCAAGCGCATGGTCCAGCCGGTCCTCGCCCACCGCGTCATCCTCCGGCCAGAGAGCCGCCTGCGCAAACAGACCGCCGCGGCCCTGCTCCACGAGCTTGTCTCCGAGGTCCGGGTGCCCTCCGTCCCCGGCCAGGAGGCCCGCGACGCCTTCGCCGACTGACTTTTTCCCCGGGGGGCTCCATGTTCTGGTGGGTGGGCGCGCTGCTGATGCTGGGCCTGGCGCTGGTGCTCCAGTCGGGCCTGCTCGCCTACAGCATGTACGCCCTCGCGGCCCTCATGCTCGTCTCCCGCGCCCTCGCCTCCCGCCGCCTCAATGACATCCACGCCTCCCGCAAGCCACGCTCCCGCGTCCTCGAGACCGGCGAGACCGCCATGATCCGGGTCAAGGTCGTCAACCGCGGCGCCGCCCCCGTCCCCTGGCTCCTCCTCGAGGACCTGCTGCCCAAAAGCGCCCTCCGCCACCGCGAACCCTCCCTCGAGATTGAGGGCCGCCGCCTCAAGCTCGTCATGCTCGCCCCCCGCGGCGAGACCGAGGTCAAGTACCGCGTCCGCGCCCTCCGCCGCGGCTACCACCAGATCGGCCCCCTCGTCGTCGAGCACGGTGATCTCTTCGGCCTCTACCGCCGCTTCAAGGTCCTCACCGAACCGGCGTTCATCCTCGTCCTGCCCAGGGTCATCCCCGTCCAGTCCTACGAGCTCGCCTCCCGCCGACCCGTCGGCGAGATCCGCCTCGCCCACCGCCTCTTCGAGGACCCAACCCTCCTCCGCGGCATCCGCGCCTACGAGCCCGGCGATCCCCTCCGCCGCATCCATTGGCGCGCCACCGCCCGCACCGGCGTGCTGCAGTGCAAGCTCTACGAGCCCTCCTGCCTCGCCGGCTCAACCCTGCTGCTCGATTTCCATGCCGATGGCTACCACCGCCAGGGCGAGCCCTTCCGGTCCGACCTCGCCGTGGTCGCCGCCGCCAGCCTCGTGGGCGCCCTCTGCGGCCTCAAGCAGCAGGTCGGCCTGCTCACCAACGGCCGCGACGCCGCCGAACGCGTCCGCACCGAGGGCTACGAGCTCGAGCCCGAATCCCGGGTCGAGGCCCGCAACGCCGGCCGCGATCCCGGCGTCCACGAACACCTCCACCCCGTCGTCCTACCCACCCGCCGCGGCGAGGAGCAACTCGCCCGCGCCCGCGAGATCCTCGCCCGGCTCGAGCCCCAGCAGGGCCTCACGCTCGAGCAACTCATCCCCGCCGCCCAGGGCCGCCTGCCCCGCGACGCCACCGTCCTCTGCCTCCTGCCCCGTGTCACGCTCCAGGCCGCCATGGCCATTGGCGACCTGCGCCGCCAGGGCTACGCCGTCAGCGTCGTCCTCATCGCCATCCCGGAAAACGACCTCCCCATCGCCCTCGCCCGCCTCACCGCCGAACGCCTCCTCGATGTTCGCCATCTCCAGAACGAGGACCAGATCCCCCAGCTCTGCGGTAACCAGGTCGATCGTTCCAGCCCCTACGCCGTCAGTGTGGAATAACAGGGCCCCGGCCGGGTTGTTGCTAGCCCCTCCGGCGGATCGTAGGATGCCTCAAAGATCCCCGGCCAGATTTCCTCCCCCTTTCCGGTGCCACCTCATGCTGCTCCTCCCCCGCCCCGATCGCCGCGCCGCCATCAAAGCCGCGGCCATGGCCGCCCTCCCCGCCTGGCAACTGCCCGCCCTGGCAGCCGACCAGCCCGCGAAGGCCGGCGAAAAACCAAAAATCGCCCTCATCGGCTGCGGCGGCATGGGCAAGGGCGACGCCCGCAACGCCGCGCGCTTCGGCACTGTGGTGGCGGTCTGCGATGTCGATGCCAACCGCGCCGCCGAAGCCGCCAAGCAAAACGGCAACGCCCGGCAATACACCGATTTCCGCAAGCTGCTCGACACCGAGAAGGATCTCTCGGTGGTCATCAACGCCACGCCCGACCACTGGCACACGCTGGTCAACCTGGCCGCCATCAAGGCCGGTAAGGATGTCTACAGCGAGAAGCCCCTCACCCTCACCATCGATGAGGGCAAGCGCCTGGTGGCCGCGGTCAAGACCCACCAGCGCGTGCTGCAGACCGGCAGCCAGCAGCGCAGCGACAAGCTGTTCCGCCAGGCCTGCCTGCTCGTCCGCTCGGGCCGCCTGGGTAAGCTCCACACCGTCACCAGCGCCCTGCCCGCCGGCCTGCGGGCCGGCCCGTTCCAGTCCGTCGACATCCCCGCCGGACTCGACTGGGACATGTGGCAGGGCCAGGCCCCCGCCACCGCCTATGTCCCCGAGCGCTGCTTCACCAACTTCCGCTTCTGGCTCGACTACAGCGGCGGCACCCTCACCGACTGGGGCGCCCACCACAACGACATCGTCCTGTGGGCCATCAACCAGACCGGCCCCACCTCCATCGAGGGCAAGCGCCTGGCAGAGCCAGTCCCCGGCGGCTACACCGCCCCCTCGGAGTACGAGATCACCTACGGCTACCAGGGCGGCCTGAGGCACATCTGCAAGAGCACCACCGCCAGCACCATCTTCGGCGGCCGGCCCGACAAGCCGGTCCCCCGCCACCTCATGGACCACGGGGTCAAGTTCGAGGGCTCAGACGGCTGGCTGTTCGTCACTCGCGGCAAGATCGAGGCCAGCAAGCCCGAGATCCTCGGCGACAAGCCCTCCCCAAAGGAGCAAGGCGTCCAGGTCAGCGATGACCACATGGCCAACTTCTTCGACTGCGTGGCCACCCGCAAGACCCCCATCTGCGACGCGGAAACCGGCCACCGCTCCGTCTCCGTCTGTCACCTCGGCGGCATCGCCCTCCGCCTCGACCGCAAACTCTCCTGGGACCCCGCCACGGAGGAATTCACCAACGACAAAGAGGCCAACACCCACCTCGCCCGCGAACAGCGCAAGCCCTGGACCTACGACATCGCGTGAGGCGACTCGGGTGTTTTGAAGGCTCGGAAGGATGGGAAGAAACTGCATTCAGCAGGGTCAAATTACGCCAACACGCCGAAGGCAGCCGACGCAATGCCCGGGGCGATGCTGCCCAGGCATTGCGTGCAGCGTGTAATGCGATCCTGTTCGGGCCTGGAGGATGCCGTTCCCTTTACTTTGGCGGCGTGTAAGGGTCGGGCGTGCCGGGCGCGATCAACGGGTGTTGCCGCTTGCTTGCCTCGAACGCCGAAATCATCTTGGTCATCGGTTCGACCGCCCAGGTGTTTTCAACGGTCACCGGGTATTCCTCCTTGGGATCGAGGATGACATTGAAGAGTTTTGGTGTGCCCAGTTGGAGTGGTGGTGTGAACCAGTCGCGCTGTTCGTTGTACAGGTGCAGTTTCCAATTGCGCCATTTCACGGCCTGAAGGCGGTCCGCGCAGAACAGCAGAATGCCTTCACGGTTGGATTTTTCCTTGCCCAAGAGGAATTCGGTCTGATCAACGCCGTCAATCGGCCGATCCTGGGGCACCTTGGCACCTGCAATCTTGGCAAAAGTCGTGAAAGTATCCAACTCGTGGACGATTTCATTGCTCACGCGACCCGCGGGAATCACCCCTGGCCAGCGGATGATGAATGGCACCCGTGATGACCCTTCCATATGCGTGAAATAAAAACCGCGCCATGGCCCGCTACTGCCCTGGGAGGGAAACGTCGGATCGGGACCGTTATCGGAGGTGAAGACAAAAAGGGTGTCTTGGCTGACACCCATTTCATCCACGGCGTCAAGAAGCTGGCCCACGCGTGCATCCATTTCGGCCAGTACGTCGGGAAAATTGCCGAAACCGGTCTTCCCCTCGAAATCCGGGTGCGGCAGCACCGGAATATGGGGCTGGGTCATGCAGATGCAGGAGTAGAACGGCTTTCCAGCCTGCACGGAACGTTTCATGAAACCACGGACCGGCGGGTGATTTCGGCGTCAATGAGGCGGCGCTGCTTAAGGTCATATAACTCTAGATTGCGGCTTTTTTCACCCTTTTTGCCCTCCATGATGTGCTCCGGCTCGACGCCGGATTCCTTGAAACCAACCGCCGATGGATACAAGGCTTCGTCGGTCGTTCGCGGTATGCCGAACCATTCGTCGAACCCCTGGCTGGTGGGCAACCGGCTCTGGTTGCTGCCGAGGTGCCACTTGCCGAAATGGGCTGTGGCATAGCCCTGGGCGGAGAGCAATTCAGCGATGGTGATTTCCCACTGGGTCAATCCGTCCGGTTGACCGGGAAAGGGCACGGAGTGCGTGCCGCTGCGGATGGCATGGCGTCCGGTCAAGATGGCTGATCGACTCGGCGTGCACTGCGCCTCAACGTTGTAGTTGAGCAGCCGCGTCCCCTCGTTTGCGAGCTTGTCAAGGCGCGGCGTGGGTGCCCCCCGCAGGATTCCGCCACAGTAGCAGCCCAACTCGCCGTAGCCGAGGTTGTCCATTAAAAC
>Ga0169931_10003783_pt1 | contig 23874 bp, 19 predicted proteins | sample Kivu_15m_20L_FD_129675 | JGI IMG/M metagenome (GOLD analysis project Ga0169931, IMG submission 129675) | Freshwater microbial communities from Lake Kivu, Western Province, Rwanda to study Microbial Dark Matter (Phase II) - Kivu_15m_20L... | ecosystem: Environmental > Aquatic > Freshwater > Lake...
GGCTGAGCACCCCCGATGCAGATTTGCCGCGTCGACCCCACAGTTCGCGTCAAGCGGTTGCACCAATGTTAAGCCAATTCCTCTCGACCGCTGTGGCCTGCATCTGCCGCCAGCATGGGATCTCCCCAGGAATCGTTGGCAATAGCGATGACGTTCGCGAATTGATCGCTTTCGAGCTGACCACCAGCGGGATCGCCGAACCGTCTCGCAGGCGCCGAGCCGCGGCTCGAACCGAGCAAACCCCCGCACTCCTTCGCGGCTGGCGTGGAGAGGTCGTGGGGCGGTCGTTTCAAGACCTCCTCTCAGGACGCCTCGCAATACGGATCGCCGATCATACCGCGGATCAGCCGCTGGAGTTTTGCGCTGTCGCCGAGCCCACGCCGGAGGTTCGCCCCGAGAACGTACCCGACCAGCCTCCGGGGCTTAGCGGGTACTGAACACCACAGAGGCTTGTCGCTCAGCGATCGACCGACTCGCTTCCTTGAATGCTCCGGCTGACACGCTGGCCGACCTGCTCCAAGTATCGTGTCGCTTCTTCGGCGATCAGCAGGGTATCGCCGCACCGGACTTCGCTGCGGAAGCGATGATGGCCCGCCTTCTCGGCCTTGGCAATGACCTTGAGCACTTTGGTCTGACCTGGTTCGATTTTATCGATGGTTGAGAAAATCACTTGGCCCGGCTCGATTTTCGCTTCCGCTCCCTCGACCCGAATCGGCTCGATATCGAAACCAAATTGTGCGAGCACCGAGACATCCTGCGCGGCCTTTGAACCACGATTACGGATGATGATTTCGTAAGTCACCTCTTCACCCGTTGGGGCTGGCGCCTGCGGATCATCGATCGTCAACACGAGATCGGCAAGGGCGTCGACCTGCGTTTGGAACTGGACGGTCGTATTTCCTGCCGCCGTTCCCTGGCACTGGAAACTGAGCGTATGCAGACCGGTGCGTTCCATTTTGCAATCCAGTTGATAATCAAGCGACTGGCCAACATTCAAACGCTCGATCTTCCAACGGATTCGACTTCCTTCCTGGACCGCTCCCTGCAGACCTCCTTGATAGGTCACCCCGGCTGGAAGTTCCAGGACAGCATCGATCTGCTCGCAGAGGGCAGTGCCCGAATTCGTCAGGCCAACTTTGAAATTTGCAATCGAATCCTGATAACGCAGCGCGGGCCCCGCGAGCGTCGCCTCCAAGCGTGCGGCGGTGACTTCGATCGACTTGATCTCCTCGACTTTGAGGTCCAAATCGGCCGTCGCCAACCCATGAATCTGCAGAGCCTCCAAGTCACGCGCGGTCAGCTCGACATCAAACTTTGCCTCTTCGCCTGGGAGAATTTTCCCGACCTGCTGCGATTGTGGAGTCGCGGAATTGGGACTCAGCGTAAAGACCACATTTTCGGCAATCCCATTGCCGGGATTGAGGATGCGAACGCGATAGAGATGGGATTGGCCAAAGACGACTTGATCCGGTCCCTCAACCACCACTTTCAGCTTCGGTTCCTTGACCGCAACCTTGACCATCGATGACTGGGGGACGACGGCCCATTCCACATCGACACTAAACTCGCGTGCTTCGCTTGCCACGAGCTGTAAATTTAATTGTTCCTGTCCCGTCCGCGGTAAACCATCAACAACCCACAAGAGCTGCTGGCTCGATGGCTCGTTTTGCCGAGCAATCTCTCCTCGTGAAGGTGTCATGTTCTGAATCTCGATCCAGGGCGGCAACTTTACCTGGATTGCAGCGCCAGGCGCATCAATCGCTCCGCGGTTTTCGACCGTCAGCGTGTACTGGAAAGGCTTGCGTACCGAAACATCCGTCGGTCCGCTGGTCAAAACGCGAATCCCCGGAATTTCCGATGCTTGATTGGCACTTCCACCGCTGAGCGCACCATTGACCAGTCCTCCGGAAGCGGTGTTTGCCGCAGCACCCGGGGCAGTCGCTGAATCGCTCGCTTTTTGGCCCAAAGCCGGCGCCGCTGCGGCGGAAGCGGACGACTGAGGTGCGCGAGTCGCAGAATTCGAACCCGCGGACGTGGAGGGAATCGGCGTCGATGCAGTCGCAGCTGGCGGAAGCTCAATCGTGAACGACTTGGGAGCATTCCTTGACGACGATGCCTCGAGAGTACTTTGGACTTGAGCGTCTTGAACGGCCGCGTCCTGCTGGGGGCTCGTCAGATTCGTAGGCCCCTGGACAGCGACCCAAGGCGAGGAACCTGCACTCCCGGCAGCCGCACCCGGCAACGGGGCGGAGAGTGCGGAAGGGTCGCGAGGCACCGTGCTTGCTGGTGGCGCCATCGGCTGCGGAGAGGGGAGCGGACGGCGCGTCACCTTCATCTCTTCTTTTCCGACGATCGCATCAGGATTCGACGAACCGGCGGCTTGCGGAGCGGGAGTATTTTCGGGACTTGGTGCGGCAAGACCACTGGCTGCAGTCCGTGCGGGCTCAAGGGATGGAGCACTTCCTGTTGCCCCGCTGCCTGATCCCAAAGGCGTGAGCGGTTTGCGGCCACTTCGGCGGCTACTATCAGTCGAACTGGGAGGCTGATAAGCATTCGCATCAGTTCGAGCGGCGACTCCGGTGGATGGAAGACGATCGCCGGCTACGGCATTATTCTTCGTGGCGAGCGACCGCGTGGCCGATCGACTTTCTGCGGGTTCACGTGCCTGGGTATCGGCCGGCGGAGTTGGAATCCGCGAGCGATTCGAAGCTGCGAGGAACGTCCTCGGCTTCGGCTCTTGCACCGCGATTTCTTCGGATCGCGTGGGGCTGGCATCGGCGGTGTTCTGTGGGCGAGGACGATTGGGGGCATTCCCGGAGCGGTACCCCGACTCCTCCGGATCGCTGAGAGGCTGAGGGGTCTGGGCGACGTTGGATGATTTCGCGCGATGAAAAGGGACTCCATCCCAGTTGACATCTTCATTCCTCGGCGCGGGCTGGATGACCCGACGACCGTCGTCCTTCTCGCTGGAACCTCCACCGGAACGGGTGGGTTGACCGGAACCTCCGAACAGTCGTCCGAGAATTCCGCCGCTAGTTCGATTTTCGCTCGCCTGCGGGGGCGTGTTTCGATTCCCCGTCCCGGCGGTCAATTTGGATGCCCAACCGCGACTGAGGAGACCTTTTTCCTGAGCTGCCACGGAATTGAGGCTCAAAATCCCCAATGCTAGCAGGGTAACAGTTCGGGAGCGAAAGAGTGCCATGGTACAACTCGCACGACAGAGAGAAAGGGTTATGATCAGTGATATCGGTACTCGAGTGCGTTAAATTAAATCAATTCTTCCGTGCTTGACGGTTGAATCGATTCTCGGGGTGATTGCGCCGGTGACAGGAATATCTTGCGGGGCGGGAAGGAACATGAGTTCTCGGTTGGAACGTATCGAGGCGATGCTGGCAGACGAACCGGACGACGTCTTCCTCCGTTACAGTTTGGCGATGGAGCTGGCGAAACTTGGTCGCCACGAGGAAAGCCTGCAAAAGCTCAGTGATCTCACGCTGCATACCCCTCCCTATGTCCCCGCCTTTTTTATGGCGGCGCAGCAGCTTGTGGACTTGGAGGAAGTGTCTCAAGCGCGAGCATTCTTACGCGACGGTATCGAGCAAGCGTGCGAACAGGGTGAACTCCACGCAGCAGCAGAAATGCGTGAATATCTGGCGATGTTGGGGGAATATGGGGAGTGAAAGCAGCGAAGGTATTGTCTTGCGGGTGATCGAATTCAGCGAGTCGAGCCTGATCGTCACTTTCTTCACACGAAACCTCGGCAAGGTGGTGGCGATCGCGAAAGGGGCTCGGCGTCCGAAGAGTTCTTTCGAAGGTGCGCTTGACCTGCTGGCGGTTTGTCGACTACTGATCATCGTGAAGGGTGGCGAGTCCCTGGATTTGCTCACGGAAGCAAAGCTCGAGCGTCGCTTTCGGGCTGGTCAGTGCGATTTGAATCGTCTCTACGCGGGCTTTTATTTTGCCGAGCTGGTCAAAGAATTAACTGATCGCGATGACCCCCACCCTGAGGTCTATGAATTGCTCTGCCAAGGTCTCCGAGACTTGGATACACCGATCGATATCGCGAGTGCCGTGTTGCGATTTGAACTCCACCTTCTTCGCTCCCTCGGTCATGCCCCGAATATGCACGCCTGTGCTTCCTGTGGAATTGCCCGGCAAACTCCATGGCACGAGCGAAAAACATTTCTCTTCAGCGCTTTGGCAGGGGGGATCATCTGCGAGCGGTGCCGATCGATTGTCGGTGGACTGATCCAATTGCGGTCTTTCTCCTGCAATTGGATCGATCAGGTCTTGACCGCCGAAGCGTATTTTTCGGAAGATTCGCCGCCGCTTCCCGAATGCCGCGCGGAATTGCGTGGTGCGATGAATCAGTATTTTTCCCATTTGTGTGGGGGACCTTTACGGATGACTCGATATCTATCGCTTTTGTAAAGGGGTTTTCGACGCAGTCATTGGGAGGGGGTAGGAGAGAGAGAGAGAGAGGCGAGCAGCGTCTCGCAATCGATTCGAGCGACAAGCGAGGAACAGGGATGGTTTGGAGCAAGCAACACTGGTGTTTGGCGATTCTTTTGGGTTGCCTCGTACAAACTTCCCTCGCCCAGTCTCCAGCGAGCGATCCTGATGTATCGACGTCTTCCGGGAATGTTCCGTCGCGGCATCCGAAGACCGAGGGTTTTCGAGGCAAGCTCGATATGGTAGGCCGCTTTCTCACAGGCAAGGAACAGATCAACCGCGATCGGGCGATCGAACTTTATCGACAGGGAGATGCCGAATTTCGGCGAGCGATGAGTGGCTCGGTCGCGGCGAATCAGGCTGCCTACGGTCGTGCCGGGGATCTCTTTGCTCGTGCCGCACAAGCCTATCCCGGTTCGGCACTGGAACAGGACGCGATGTTCATGGGGGGACAAAGTTACTTCTTTTCAAACCAATTGACAAAGGCCGAGGACCTGCTCGGTAGGCTGCAAAGCGAACACTCGCGGAATCGTCACAGCGAACAAGCCCAACGACTTCTGATCGCCATCGCTCGCTACTGGATCGATACCGACAAGGCGGGGGCCGGATCGATTGTCCCAGTCAATTTCGTCGACGCCAAAAGACCCTGGACCGATCCCCGCGGTCACGGACTCCGCGTCCTCGATCAGCTCCGTTTTGATGACCCTACCGGGAAACTGGCTGATGATGCAACGATGATCGCAGGCGTAGAATACATGCGAAAACAAGATTTCTTCCAAGCCGATCAGATGTTTACCGACTTGCGCGAGCTCTTCCCCGACAGCGAACACCAGTTCAATGCGCACATGCTCGGGCTCGAATGCAAGCTCGGCATGTATGCGGGTGCCAATTACAGCGGCCTCGCACTCGACGAAGCAGGGGAACTTGTCAAACGGATGCGACAGATTTTTCCGCAGCAACTGCGCGACGCCGAAATCCAACGCACGTTGGCAGAAAGCGAAGCGACGATCGAATACCTCCAGGCGGAGAAATTATGGAATCGCGCAGGCTACCGCGAGAAGCAGGGGAATTACGGCGGGGCGAAAATTTACTACGAAGAACTCCTCACCAAATTTCCGCAAACTCCCTTCGCCGATCCGGCACGGGAAAGGCTCAACAGCATTGTCGATAAGCCGCCAGTTCCACCCCAAAGATTGGCGTTTCTCGCGCGTCTCTTCCCGTCGTCCAGACCAGAAAAGCCAATTCTGACCAGTGAAGGTCAAATCCTTCGTCGCTAGCGCACTAGCGATTCCGGCCGGGCTGCTTCCGAAGCTCTTCGGACAAAGCTAACTGGGCAAAATAGTCCGCATGACTGGGAAGTCGTTGGCCCAAAACAGGGCGCGGGCCTGAAACGGAAAGCGGGCCTGAAGCCGAAGGCTGCCAGGACGGCGTTTCCCATGCCGGGTCACCCTCGCCCTCGCCCGACGTCGATGAACCGTCCCCCGGTTCGGAAACTCCACCATCCCCTCGGTTGAGCAAGTTGATGATGATCAGTGCATCGAGGGGTGTAATCCTGCCATCGCCGTTGACATCAAGGAACCGCGGAGTCCCTTGTTCGTAAGGAACTACCTCACCCAACGACTGCGGCCCCGAGTTGTTGAGAATATTGATGATGATCAATGCGTCGATCGGTTGGGTCATTCCATTTCCATCGACATCCGATGGACGGGTGTCATTGTGGAACGGCGCCTCGTTGGAAAGGACCGTCAGCACAAATTGCTTTGACAGCGTCGAACCAGCCCCATCGGATGCCGTGATCGTAACCAGGATTTCCGCTTGATCGGACCTCCGGACAAACACGCCGTCTTTCAGCTTGAGCCTTCGGTTGACGATCTCAAAACGGTTGTCGTCGACACTGAACGTATGCGTCTGCTGAAGATCTTGATCAACGACAGCGACAGTCCCCACGGTATAAGCCGACGCGCGTTCTGGGAGGAGATCTCCACTGAGCACGATATCGGTGATCGGATCATTGGCATCCTGAACACGGATCAGAATCCCCTGTGTCAGCAAGATTTGCCCCCCGGAATCACGCACCGAAACTGGGAGTATCCACTGCGACTCCGCCTCATAATCGAGTCCCAGGCCGGGACGAAGACGAATCGTCATGCCATCTGTTTCAAACCGCGAGTCATCCACCGAGAGCGAGTAGCCTTCGGTCGAATCGGGATCCTCGAGCGTCACTTCGGCGATCACCGCCCCCAAGAGGTTTTCCTCAATCACGACCTCGTCCGGCCTGATCTCGGTCGGAGGCTCGTCTGCGTCCTCGATCAGGATCAGTGCCGAGGCAATCGCACTGTCCAACGGATCCGAGGGATTCCGCGCCGTGATCATCAATTCGATCAGCGGTTCGGTCTCATGATCAAATCTCGCTCCAGGAACGACGATGATGAAATCCCCGTCGGCCGCAAATCGATCATCGCTCAGCCAAATCAAATAACGATCCCCATCGACCTCATCAATATGAATCGTTCCAACCTTCGTGGGACCGATAATGTTCTCGGGAAAATCGGGAATGGTCACGTTCAAAGAAAGTGGTTGGTCATTGACCGGCAGGACTTCGATCGTGACCGTCACCGGACCTGTGTGGTCGCGGCCATCGGAAACGAGGATCTCAAACGTGTCGACCCCAAAAAAATTCGCTCGCGGGGTGTAGGCCATCGAACCATCCGGACGAACAATGGCCGTTCCAAATTTCGGTTCGCTGAGCGGCAGAACGATATGCTGATCCTCCTCAGGATTCGGCACCCCGGAGAGCAGACCAGGAGCATGGAGCGTCAACACCCCATCCTCAAGGATCGAAAAACGTGGCGGTGTCGGGTACGTGGGGCTTTGGTTATCCCCCAGCAACCGCATTCCAAAAGCGATCTCAGCGGTGTCATTGTCGGACCAAAGCGAGACGCGATGCACCCCTGGATTGTCGATACGAACTTGGGAAACATAACCCGGGCGACGAATGGTCACGCGATCGCCGGAGTCCGAGAGCGCGATGCCTGCTGCATTCCCCAGCGGCGTCTTCAGCCCCAAACTTGGCAGCATCACTCCGCCGCGAAGATCAAACATCCCCAACGTCCACTCGTTGACCATCCCAAAGAGCAGTTCTCGGTGACCATCGAGGGCGACCGGTCCACGCCAATTCTCAATTTCGTGGAGCGTCGCAAATCCGTTGGCAGCATCGAGCACACGAATCTCTCCGTCGATCCCCTGCGCGACGACCAACGACGAAGCGTCGTCAAATGCGAGAATCGATTGCAGTCCCGCAATCACCCCCTCGCCGCCAGCGACCAGCGAAGCAGTGACCGTGCTCCAGAGCGCCAACTGAATCCCATCGCCACTGGGCTGACTGACGAGCAACACCTGACCGCCATCACCCCACAGCTTCGCCGACGAATCGACGTTCAGAGTCGTCGCTTCTGTCGTCCACCCAGTCCAATCGGATTGGAAGGAAACCCGATGAAGCGGCACGCTGACCCCAGGCGCCGCGGCGGGAACAAGCAACCCATGTCCCTGCGAACTGACAGCAACGTCTCCCCACCGTGGGACATCTGCAAGCGACCCAGATGTAAGTGGCTCCATAACCCCGGTATCAAATTGCACGAGCATCGCCGTCACGACTTCACTGGACGCACCCTCGGAGTCGGGAGTCAGAATCACCAGGACTCGACCTTCGCCAAGCACCTGCGCGTCGGCAATCTCCCCAGGCATCTGCAACTGGCGACTCGTGAGCGTCTGGAGATTCACCTCCGTCAGCTTTGTCCCGGCCGCAGAGTAACTGAACAGCGACTCTTCCCCGAGATACTCGGTAAGCCCCCGCTGGCCATAGGTGAAGGGATCCGACACCGGGATCACGGCAGGTACTTCTTCGGCACGAAACGGCGTGTTCTGCACCTGTGAATCGGTGCCATTAAAAAGACGAACCCAATAGTGACCGCTGGTCAAATCCTCGAACGAGAAATGTCCCTCGTCATCGGAAAGCCGCACGGGCTCGCCTACTCCGAGAAGCCCATTTCGATCGTGGTCCAAATAGACAACGCGATTGGCCAAGCCCCCTTCCTCGCCACTGCGATGAAATGAATCATCAATGTCCTCGAAGACCTGGCCAGAAATCGAAGCAAGCACCCGCCGGGCATCGAGCAATTCAAACCGGAGCACTCGCCGGCGGTCACTCCGAACAGCATGCCGTTGGCGAAAAGAGCGCTGACGAGACATCTTGCTGGCCCAACGTCGCAGGAAAATAAGCAGCACACGGAAGAATTAGCTTACCGCACTCCATCAGCGGTTGGAAGCTTTTCGATCCCCTAAAGTTCCCGGCAGAAGGGAAAAATAACGGTCATTCCGATCCAAACATTAATTGCTCGACATCGCTGCTCGATTTCCTCATAATGCAATGGTTCCATGGGCTGAACGCGGTTTTCGCGATGCTCCTCAAAGCCAATTTGGCTTGTGATTGCCGCCTCTCCCTCGTGACGCCAGGTTTTCGTGACGCCAGCTTTTCGTGATGCCAGGTTTTCCGGCAGGTTCCATTCAGGACGAACGATATGCCTTCTCAATCCCAGCAAGTCGCGTGCGCTTCCATGCCGCATTCCCAAACCTCTCGGCTCCTCTGCTCGAGCGCACCCCTGGGTGTCGCGCTGCTGGCCATCGTGATTGGCGGATGCGGTGGCTCCGCCGAACCTGTCGCGAGCACAGCGCCGACAGCGCCCGCACCTTCTTCCCCCCCTCCCGCGCCGGCGAGTACTTCTTCGGGAGATTCCGGAGCCGCTTCAGGTTCCGGCGCCTCATCGGCCGCCCCCTCCACTCCACAGTCGCAGGGGGGAGAGCAAGGTGGAGCAAGTAGCGGTGGGTCTGCACCATCACCAGGGAGCGGGCCGCCGGCCGGACAAGCGGGCATGGCGACGCCCGGTGGGGCCGGCCATGGCGCTCCCAGTGGCGCACCGGGTGGCATGCCCAGTGGCGCTCCGGGTGGCTCCCCGGGGATGGCAAGCAGTGGTGGAGGAAGTCCCTATGGCGGTGGTTATGACACGGGTTCGGGCGGTGGAAGCAACCCGCTCACCAGCGGCGCAGGAGGATATCCCGGCACCAGCGGAGGTTATCCGGGCACCAGCGGAGGTTATCCAGGAGCGGGAGGAGCCGCCGGGTATCCTGGAGCTGGCGGTGGCGGTGCGCCTGGAATGGGCAACCTCTCGGGCATCAATCCGATGAGCTTTCTGAACTCGATGAAGGATTTCAAACCGCAGGAGATCAAGAAGTTTCCGAAGGAATACGGCGCTCAAGCACAGCTCGCCTTCCAGCAGGGATACGAGGAACTCGGGACAAAGCTGCTCATGGGGCATTTGGCTTTTGAAAGGAGCGAAGCGGCCGCGACGTACGAACAAGTGCGAATGAGCAGCGATCTGAAGCGCCCCGCCTGGCACCTCCGCTGGGGATTGGCGATCCATGTGGATACCCCCACCGATTTTTCTGGAGGCCTCGACCCCATCACCGCTGAGACGAAGGGGACCGGGGGCAGCGGGGGAGGAGCAATGGGGACGCCACCCAGTGGGCTCGGCACGGGCACGCCCGGACTTCCGCCAGGAGTTGGGGGAGCCCCAGGGGGCTATCCCGGCGCCGGGGCTGCGGGGAACACGGGGACGGAACTGCAAGGGGGAACCACGCTTGGAGACATCAGTGCGGCGCTGGGACTCTTTGCCGATGTCACCGGAGAAATGTTCGACAGCCGATTTGGTCGTGGTGACTTTGGCGTCGTCTTTTCAAAGTACGCGCGGCGAGCTCCCGCCGCCGCTGCCGCAGGGGGTGCGGGGGCTGGCCAGGCACCGGGGATCGGTGCCGGAATGGGCGCGCCCGGCATGGGAGCACCTGGCATGGGAGGGGGAGGAGGACCGCCGCGTCCAGCCTCGGCAGCAGGTCCCGGCGGATCAAGCCCCCCAATTCCGGCCGGATATCCCGGTGGCGGTATCGGAGCGGGTCCCGGCCTCGCCGCAGGTCCCGGCGGATCAAGCCCCCCAATCCCGGCCGGATATCCTGGTGGCGGTATCGGGGCGGGTCCCGGGGGCGCTGCGCCTCCCGGCATGCCGATGGGTCCCGGAGGTCTGGGGAATGGATTCCTTGGAAACTCGCCTGCCAGCCCTCCAGCCGATCTTGCGACTGCCCTGCCGATCGATCATCCGCAGTGGCGACCGGGTATTGTCTATCTCGGGCAGATGACCGAAAGCGAGGCGATTGGCCAAGCCAAGCGACACGGGATCGACTACCTCATTCACTTTACGGTGAACGTTGAAAAACGGAAGGAAGAGGTCGATAACCAAACGCGTGGAAAAGTCATTAATGTCGCCAGCACTAATTTGGGCAGCGGAAGAGGTTCCGCGCGCGACGTCGTCACGATCGGATCATCGAAGAAGCTCGGGAACCGCGAAGTCAAATCGAAACTGAAGGACGGCAATCCGAAGAGGTTTGTGGTCGACGCCCTTCAACCGATGTTTGACGCGATCGATCAGAAGGTCGTCCTTACGGAATTCCCCATGATCTCTTCGGCGCAGGCCAAAGCACGTGTTGCCAGCCTGCTGACCGGGAATTCCGAAGGGGACTTGAATTCGATGGCTGAAATCCAACTCTATCGACATCGCAGCTTGCTGACCGATGACGAGGTCCTTCTCGCGGCCGAAATTCTTTTCGGGGATAATGGTCTCCGCTTGCTGGCCGGGAATCCGCAGGTCATGCGGGAGGCCGCAACCGCCATCCAGAAGCGATTGACCTCCTATGGGGAGATCGGGATGGTCGATCCAGCGATGGCGGCGCTTGCGGGTTCTGCCGCAGGTGGTGGAATGCCCGGAATGGGTGGAGCAATGCCAGGCGCTGGGGGAATGACCCCGGGGGCCCCTTCACTCGATTCAGGAGGTGGAGCAGGTCAAGGTGGTGGGGGTGGCACCGGTAGCGCTCCACCGATCCTCTAGCGGTTGCTCGTCCTCTAAGCAGTTGCTCGGCCTCTCGGTAGTTGCGTGCGAGCATTCGCAACGCGACCGATCAGTAGTCGTACCAGAGGCCGATGCCGACGATCTGTTCGTGATCGTTGTAGAAGGAGTACTGGTCGCTTTTTCCGTTGAAATAGTGCAGCCCCGTCCGCAGGAGCCCCGTATTGAACTGGCTCCGCCAAGCCCAACCGACCTGCGCCGTGATGGCACCCCCGAAACCAACTTCCTCACGCAGTCGAGCGTTGATTGCGTAAAACGGGGCGCCCCGTTTCCCGGTCGCCGTCCGCGGCGCTTCTTCAATTCCAAAAATGAACTCCCAAGGTTCACTCACATCGCTGTAAAACGCCCAGCCAGCCTCGGCGTAAACTCGCGTCACCGAGTCAAGCCAGTACCCGCTTCCGAGGAAAAGAACATCGCGGCTGTAGTTGAGCCGCTCGAAGTCCGGGAAACGAATCAGGAACTCATCTCCTACGTGCGAGCTCAGGTGATAATAGCCCATCCGCGTATGGAGTTTTCCAAACGAAAACGAGATCGGTACCCCCGCTCGGAAATCGACACTGCGAACATCATGCTCGCGGTCCAAGTCCAAACGCACTTGGGCCGACCCCTCAAGGTCGACCTGCATCCCGCGCTTCATCGGATGCGGTGTCGAATCTCCATAGCGGATGATTCCAAAACGCCCCCCCAAGGTCCCGTCCAGCAGCGTCGCATCATCGAGCGACTCGACAAGATAACCCGCCATCCGCGATTGTTTGCCATCCGCGAGGTAGAAAGGGTAGATCGAGTCGCGCGGTAAAAATTCCCAGCGAAAGCAGTCGCACTCTCCCTCAACACAGGAACCACAGGCGCTGTTGCAACGCATAGCCCCCCAAATGTTCTCGCTCTCAAGCGTCTCGGCCATCACATCAGCCGACACCGTGAGCGGCTCCTCCTCTCCGTCGCCCAGTGGAATCTCGCCGCGCGTCAAATCATCGAAACAAACGCCAACCGATGTCATCGCCAACAGCGCGGTCATCGAGATCAAGAAAACGAACCAACGACCGACCATCTGCCTCGATCCCACAGCTGTAAAAGGGGCGGAAAATAGACGCCGAAACATTTCCTGACGAATGACAGTTGCCGATTCTTTGCCGCAGCGACTCACGAACTCGTGCTTCGTATATCGACCAGCGAACGGATTCGTCTCGACATCTAGAATGCAATCTCTCGGGAAAGATCGACCAAAGAACCTCCCAAATCCACAAAGAAACACCCTATTCGTCCCATACCACCCAGAATTGCCAGGCAATCCCTGCAAGGTCCACCCAGCATCCCAGGTTTCCCACAGGTTTTCCACGGGCTTACTGGCGGTATTTTTTTCCCTTTCGTTATCACCCGACCGCAGTTTTCGGGATTTCCATCAAAGGGATCGCTCTTCCATGACGGACCACTTTCGTGGTGCCGCCGAGCGCGATAGCGTGCGACAGCAGTTTGATTTCCATCCCACGGAGGTTGCTCATGAACGATTCTTCCGAAGATTCGGTGCTTACGGTCGACACGACGAGTGAGCCCTTTGTCGGTCGCTGGAACCGTTTGATCAGTACGACCAATTGGGAGAAGGGGAAAATTATTCACCAGTGGCGAAGCGCTTGCAGCGAGCACGGGGGTGAAGCGAAGGAGTGCTCCGACCAAACTTGGGTGGAGATGGTCGGAGGAGTCACTGCACCCCATGTCGGTCGTCTTCGTCGCGTCTATGAACGCTTTGGGGATCAATACGAAAGCTATCCGGGGTTGTACTGGACCCATTTTCTCGCCGCGTTCGACTGGGACGATGCACCGCTCTGGCTCGAGGGAGCGATGCGGAGCGGATGGAGCGTCAATCAGATGCGGCGGCAGCGCTGGGAGGCGCATGGGGCAGCCGAAGAGGATCGACCACGAGCCTCAGACCTCCAGGACACCGACCTGGACGAGGATGCTGTGATTCCCGCTCAAGGAGGGTCCACTTCTGAAGGTCGTTTTGATGATCATCCTGGAAATGTCTCGGCGGGTCCTCTTCCGGAAGGCCCTGACTTTGGCGAGGAAGCGACCACGTCGCCTGGTGCGTCTCAAAGTGCTACCGGGAAAAGCGATTTAGGAAGCGACGAAGAGGGAGCGACTTTGGTCCAACCTTTTGCTGGATTAGCGGAGCTCCCCAGCGACCTGAGCGAGGCTCTTGAGATGTTCAAGCTGGCGATTGTCCGCCACAAAATGCAGGGCTGGAGCGATTGTTCCCCGGAGCATGTGCTCGGTGCACTCGAGGGTCTAAAAATGTTGGTCCTCGCCCCCGCTCAGTGATTGTCAACAGAGCCACCATCCCACCACCAACGACTTTGATCTCGGGGAGCACCGGAAAAGCGTTCGGCAGTGGCGTCCAGCGGCGGATAATCGGGGCTGCGGGTCGCGAGAGTCATCTTGGGAATGATCTCAATCCCACCGCTGGCGATATAAACCTCGTGTCGTTTCTCCGGCAAACGCACTGTGTGGCGGACCGAAATTGAGCCGCATTTGCGTGGCGTGGCAACGTTCCACCACTGGAGCGCTGGGCCATCGATGAACCGCCCGGCGAGCTTGCGGTAGCGATCCGGCCCCACCTCACGGCGCACCAGTTCCAAGGCAGCGGTCAGCTCAAAGGCGCCACGGAGACGATCATAAACACAGTAGCGATTGGCGATCGCGAGAAAATGACGGTTGAACTGGGCGGCATACGCAGCACCTCGCGGATCATCACCAGCTTGCGTGCGGAGACCGCGAGCATCAGCAAACTCTTTGGCACTCTGCAATTGCAGCGGACGCCCACGAAGTTCATAAACGCTCTGGTCTTTACCACGACGCACATGTTTGGCCAGCGGTGCAAACCACAATCGCAGCAATTGTCCACCCGGAGGAGCTTCCCGGGGGTCCTGCCGGATTTGCTGGTCGATGATGTTCAAGTAATTGAGGACCCCTTCGGGCATCCGATGGCTCCCGAGTGCCAGCTGCTTCATGTGCCGGTCAGCATCGACCATGAGCCATGCCAGCGGAGAATGGGGAGTAACACCGATCAAGGATATATTTTGCTGGCCCAGTGCCTCGCCGAGCGACTGCGCGGCAAGCGCAGTGGGAATCGACCGCTGGGCGATCTGGCGGCTGACTTCAGCGGCGCGCATCAGACCCGCCTCCGTGGGGTCGATCGAACATCCGAAAGAAACCTGGTCGGCGACTGCACCTGCCGCGGCAACGAGCACATCGAGCCCTAACGGGACCCGGCCGTCTCGCTGATCGCGCGGCCATGGAACGGCTGTCGGATCGATTCCTCCCACCGGAGCGGCCAGAAGAAGATCATCTTCGAGCACGAGGAGGTACTGGATTTCGCACAATCCCGCGAGGTTTTCCATGGCCAGGGTGGGTGGATTCCCATCGATCCGCCGCTGCAACCAAGCCTGAGCCAACCGCCGCAGCGAGACGACACGAAACGGACTGGGCCTCGTCCAATCGTGACGCTCCGCTTGCGTCGCCTCCGCAAGCCCTTCCTCCATGCGACCCCGCAGGACTCGAAAACGATCCGCATTTTCGACCTGCACGTCCGCGACGAGTCCCTGGGGGTCCACATGGATCCCCGCGCGATAGGGAAACATCGTGCTGGGTCCACCGACCGTGTCCCAGGATTCGGGCGCAATCACGGTTTGAATCAGGTCGATCAGGGAATCAAAATCGGCGATCGCCGCACCCCCAGCCCCAGCGTTTTCGTCGCCGGGAGCGGATGATCCCTCGAGTCCCCCTGCGGAGTACCCGGGGACCAAGTCGCTTGCTCCAGAACCCGAGACTCGCTGCAATTTCGGGCGAAATGAATGGGCGTAATAGGAAGTCCGCTGCGCGGCATCCTCCGCATCGGAGAGAAACTGGGGAAGTACCGGGGCCAAACCGGCCTGCTGCTGTGCAGCAAGGAGCTCGCACCAGGCCGCGTGCTGTCGCGGTGCAGGAAGGTCAGCAATCCGCTCACGAGCTCGCGAGAACTCCCCACTGGCAAGAGCCGCTCGAAAGGCAATGCTCGCTGGTGGCTCGTCGGCGTAGCCGGATGGCATCCCGCGGAATTGCCCGCTGATTGCCAGCAGCGCGAGGAGGAAGCCTGCGATCTTGATGCAAATGCTGCGGGGAGGCCGGGGAGCGTGCTTGCGAAGCTTGTTCATACGAAGGCTCAATCGGGCGACGAGAAAGGATGCCAGAGCTCGTTGATAAATCGTTCCTGCGGCAGAAAACGTCCTTTGTAACTTAAATGCCGATTCGCAGCGACATACATTCCGAGATAAAGGTAACGTCGACCCGATTGTTGGGTGTACTGGATTTGTTTGAGGATGCTGTAGGTGCCGAGACTGAGCCGTGAATGATCGGGATCAAAATAGCAGTATACCGCCGAAATCCCTTGCGTTCCTAAATCAAAAATCGCCGATGCGACGAGCGTTCCTTGATACCAGTAGCTGATCTCCTGTGTCTGGCAGCAGGTCTCAATGAGAAACGCATGGTAGTCTTTCGCGTCGAGCGGTTCCTCGCGCAGCGACAGACGTCGCTGGAAACGATGGCGATTGATCAGCGTAAGACGCTGGTCATCGAACTGCGGGGGATGGAAACTGGCCTGGAGCGCTGCATCCCCGCGCTGCAGAACACGGCGGAGGGACTTTGTCCAGCGGAAGGAATGGACATCGACTCGCGACGGCTCGCAAGCGCGACACTGCGGGCATCGAGTGCAGTACATATAACTGCCGCTGCGGCGATAGCCCGCCTCAAGAAAGATGTCCAGCTCCTCCGGACTGAGGCGTTGTTTGGGCCAGAGCAAAGGCATCCTTGCTTCTTGGTCCGGGAGATAGGGACAGACTTGAGGCTGATCATGGACCAGCACCAGGGACCGCTGCCGAAGACGGCCTTCGATCCATTCCCGCCCGCCATCCATCATTGATCAATCAGTACGAGACGGCTCATTTGAACTCACTATAGTCGTCAAACTCACTATGACGCTGTGGAGCCTTGTTGTGGAAACGAGTAAAATCTTTTTCCCAGACGAGCTCGACTTCGCCCACTGGTCCATTTCGTTGCTTGGCAATGATGATTTCCGCCTGCCCAGCATAGCGTTCGCGATCTTCGCCACGGTGGTAATATTCCTCGCGATGAACGAACATCACCACGTCGGCATCCTGCTCAATCGCTCCGGATTCCCGCAGGTGACTCAACCGCGGACGATGATCCTTGCTATCTTCGGCCTGCCGATTCAGCTGCGAAAGGCAGAGGACCGGCACATCCAATTCACGGGCCAGCCCTTTGAGTCGCCGGGCAATTTTTGCAACTTGCTCCTGCCGTGGATCGCGAGGGTTGTCAGGCTCGATCAACTGGAGATAGTCGATAACAATCAGTCCTAATTTCTGATGACGACGTTTAATACGCCTTCCGGCTGCGGCGATCTCGCTGACGGTTCGGCTCGGAGAATCATCGACATACAGCGGGGATTGGCTGATCCCATTTGCCTTCTCACCCAACCGAATGCGATCATCATTGCTGATCGTCCCATTGCGAAGCCGATGGCCATTGACGCGTGCCAACGAGCAGAGCATCCGGTCGGCGAGCTCGATGGCCGACATTTCCAAACTGATAAACAGCACCGGTTCACGGCTCTCGATCGCCACGTGCTGAGCCATGTTCATCGCGAGTGCCGTTTTCCCCATGCTCGGTCGCGCTGCAAGGATGATCAGCTCGCTGTTATGCAGCCCTCCGGTCATGTCGTCAAAATCGACAAAACCGGTCTCGACCCCTCCTTCGACATGCTCCCCGGCCAGTCGTGCGTCGATGCGGTCCATCGCCCAGTGGAGTACATCGTTGATGCTGCTGATCGAATTGGCCGTCCGTCCATCCATGATCGCGAAGATTCTCTGCTCCGCCTGCGCTACCAGCTCGCGAGATTCCAGTTTCTGCTCATAAGCATCCGCGAGGATCTCCGTGCTCGATTCAATCAATTTCCGGTAAGTCGCTTTTTCTGCAACGATCTGACCGTAATAGATGGCATGGGCTGCATTGGGGACTGCGAGACTCAAGTTCCCAAGAAATGCACCTCCTCCGATCGATTCATAGATCTCTTTTTTCTTCAGCCGCGAAACGAGCAGCTTGATATCGATCTTCTCTCCGGCATCGTGCATTTCCCGGAGCACCCCGAACAACTTGCGGTGTGCTTCATCATAAAAATCATCGGGATGCAGAAGGGTCGCCAAATCATCCAGCACTTGGGGAAGTATCAAGATGCTTCCCAAAACACCGAGCTCGGCATCCAAATCAAAAGGGGGCTGGCGACGAAGGATGTCGGCGGTCGCGGGGCGCTTAGGCCGATCACTGCGACGCTTTGATTTGAAGTTCGCCTCTTCTTCACCTGCAATCACAGCCACACTCCTTTGAACAGCGGTTCCAACCCCACCCCCTGATCGTCGCGACTAAAATTAAAAATTGCAACTATTGCTCCGCGGGAATCGAAACGGAAGAGAAAAAAAGGAGGAAACCGTTCAGTAAATTATTTTTTGGTCTCCCGCCGAACGTGGATAACTCGTCTCTTTCCCGCCCGCTTCCTTTCTCCCCTGTGCCAGCTGCCCAGAAGCCCCGATCATGTCACACTGAGGGCTGAGAGCCTCTCCGAAAAGGGGGCTGACCCTTTCCGGCAAGTCCCCAAAGCCAAGGAAGACGACTTGCCTCCAACGGACCAGCACCCTTTTCGGAGAGTGGACTTGCCGATTTTATCTCGAACCTGTTGTTTCTTGATCTTCCGCAGGAGTTGCCTGTCGTCATGGGGTACGAAGCAGAATCATTTGATGTCGCTGTCGTCGGTGGGGGGATTGTCGGCTTGGGAATTGCGATGGCGGCGGGACGACGTGGGATGCGGACGGTGTTGTTCGAGGCCACCGCGCGAGCCTCCGGGGCTTCGATTCGTAACTTTGGGATGATCTGGCCGATTGGCCAGCCCGCAGGCGAGCGGTTCGAGCTGGCGATTCGCAATCGTGATCTTTGGTGCAGAGTCGCAGCGGAGGCGAGGATTCCACTGGTCCGCTGCGGTTCCTTGCACCTCGCGCACCACGAAGATGAATGGGAAACGCTCCAGCAATTTGTTGAAGAACACCGTGATCCGAATCAACAACTCGACCTCCTCTCCCCCGCACAGACAGTTCAAAAAACGTCGGCGGCCAACCCCGAAGGTTTGCGTGGTTCGATGTACAGCCGCGATGAATGTCGTCTCGATCCCCGCCAAGCGATCGGTGCGCTGAGCGATTTTCTGAGCTCCGATCCTGAGATTACCGTCCACCGTGCCACGACGATTGCAGCGATTGATCAAGACCAGCTCCACAGCACTTGCGGGAGGACCTGGTCGGCGAATCAGATTTTTGTCTGCTCGGGGGCGGATCTTGATCGCCTTTTCCCCGCACTCCACCAGCAATCAGGCCTTCGGCGCTGCAAGTTACAAATGCTGCGAACGACGATTCCGGAAGGAGGATGGCAGCTCGGCCCCCATTTGGCCAGTGGCCTGACGCTGCGACATTACGAAGCCTTCGCGCGATGCCCGAGCCAGCAGGCGATTCGCAGCCGGATTGCCCGCGAGGCCCCCGAGCTCGACCGCTACGGAATTCATGTGATGGTTTCCCAGGCCCTGGATGGAGAATTGGTCCTTGGGGATTCGCACGAATACGACGAGCAGATTGAACCTTTTGACAAGGCTCAGATCGATCAGTGGATACTGCGTGAAATCACCAAGGTTTTCCGCCTGCCAACGCTCGAGATTCAGCAGCGGTGGAACGGCATCTATGCCAAGCATCCGACCGCGCCTTACTGGGTCAGCCGCGCTGCGGAGAATCACCGCGTCACCGCCGTCAACGGCTTAGGGGGGGCGGGGATGAGCCTTGCACTGGCGCTCAGCGAGAAAATCGTCGAACAGCTCTGAACATGATTTTCTCCGCATTTTCAAAGTCCCTTGAGAGTTAATCGTACCGGTCAGTCCCTGTCGGCCGAGCGGAGTTCCTGGTATGCTCTCAGGACAGGCCTACGAATGCTGGTGAACCTTATGAGCGTCCATGTTTTTGGCCATCGAAACCCTGACACCGATGCGATTTGTGCGGCAATCGCTTATGCCGATTTCCTTCGTCGCACGCGATATCCGGATGCCATAGCCGCCTCATGCGGACCACCGAATCAACGAACCGAGTTCGCGCTTCGGCAGGCCGGGATCGCGGCGCCGCGAATCATCATGGACGTGCGTCCCGAGATCGAAGATATCTGTCGACCTGTCCCGACGATAGTTCGTGCGACCGATGTCTTCTATGACGTGTATCAGCAGATGCATGCCCATGGTTTGCGAGCGATCCCAGTGCTTGATGATCAAGACCAGGTGGTCGGAATCGTTAACTTGCTGGACCTGCTCGAACTCGTGTTCCAAGGAGGTGTCGATCCGGTTGCCTCGCGGCAGGTACGCAGCAGTCTGGAAAAAATTGCCAAGGTTCTCAGCGGTACTTTTCAGCACGCCGTGAACACTGCCCAGCTCGATTCGCTGATCGTGACCGTAGGGGCGATGAGTGCCGGGGGATTTGTCGAACGGCTGCAAAAGTTCCCAGCCGAGCAATTGCTCGTGGTTTGTGGGGATCGCCCCACGATTCAGGTTCCCTCGCTGGAGATGGGAGTCCGTGCGATTGTGATTTCAGGAGGTTATCACATGAGCGACGGCTTGCTGGAACTGGCCAAAGCGCGGGGCGTCACAATCATCAATAGCCCGTTCGATACCGCCACGACGACCATGCGAATCAAGGCGGCGCGCGTCATCGACAAAGTCGTGCAGCGCGATTTTGCCTCCCTTCCTGCGAAAATGCCCCTCGCCACCGCGCGCACGCAGATGCTGCGTTCAAACCAGTCCCTCTTCCCAGTCCTCGATGGCACCTCGCTTGTCGGGATGCTCAGCAAGAGCGATTTGGTGAGCCCCCCAAAGCCGAACCTTGTCCTGGTGGACCATAATGAACTCAGTCAAGCAGTGCAGGGGGCCGAGGAGTCGAACATCCTCGAAGTGCTCGATCACCATCGCCTCGGTGGCTCCCTCCGCTCCACCGACCCGATGCGTCTGATCATGGAACCGGTCGGCTCGACCTGCACCCTCGTCGCTCGTATCTTTCGCCAATCGCAGATCGATCCCCCCGCAGGAATCGCACTCTGCATGGCGGCCGGAATCATCAGCGACACCCTCCATCTACGATCCCCCACGACCACAGATATCGATCGCGACACACTTCTTTGGCTGCAGCAATTCTGCAAACTCGACCTGCACGAGTTTGCAAATCAATTCTTTCAGGTTGGGTCGGCCCTCCGCTCCTGCACGCCACAGCAAGTCGTACGCGAGGATTGCAAGGAATTCCGCGAGGCAGGCCAAAGGTTTTCGATTTCGCAAATCGAAGAAATCGGGTTCGATCTCTTCTGGCAGCGGAAGGACGATTTGGCGGCGGCCCTCGATGCCTTGGCCCGCGAAAATGGCTACGACTTTTCTGCCCTTCTGGTCACCGATATTATCAGCAATGGCAGCCTCCTGCTCATCAGCCGCGAGCCGGCCGGGTGGGAAGAGATGAATTATCCGCAGCTCGAAGAGAGACTCTATAAACTGGACGATGTTGTGAGCCGAAAAAAGCAGTTGCTCCCGCTGATTATCAATCTCCTCGCGACTCCATCCCTCGAATCATAAAAACCGACGACTCCGCTCCCAAGACGCCGGGGTGCAGAACCATCTGCATGTTGCCCGGGGAGATCAATCTCGGTTAACCAGGAAATCTAAAACTCTTTCGCAATCCAGCGCTGCAACTCGTACCCCTCGACGACCATGGATCCAGGAATCGCTCCGCTCCCCGAGAATCATCCCTCGGTCGAGACACCTCCGAGGGGACTGGACAAAAGTAATGCGCGCGTGCGGGCTATGTTCGCTCAGATTGCCCCCCGCTACGATTTGCTCAATCACCTCCTGAGCCTGAATATTGACCGCAGCTGGCGGCGGAAAACGGTCGATCGCTTGCGGATCACCTCGCAGAAACCGATCTTGGACATGTGCACAGGAACGGGCGACTTGGCGCTGGAAATTCGTCGCCGCAGCGATCCGGCGATCGAGGTTATCGGCAGCGATTTCTGCCATCCGATGCTCGAGCGGGCGCGGCGGAAGGGAGAATCGCTCGGGAGTGAGAACTTGTTTTTTGTCGAGGCCGATTCGCAAGCGCTTCCATTTTCGGCCGATACGTTCCAGGTCGTCACGGTCGCGTTTGGTCTGCGGAACGTTGCCGATACAGATCGCGGGCTGCGGGAAATGCAACGAGTCTGTCGACCTGGTGGGCAAATCGCGATCCTCGAATTTTCGCAGCCCTCCATTCCGGGCCTGAGTGCTGCCTACCGTTTCTACTTTTCTCAAGTCCTTCCACGTGTCGGTCAGTGGATGGCGGAGAATGATAACGCTGCCTACCATTACCTCCCTGCTTCCGTGTCGCAATTTCCCTCAGGTCGGGCACTCGCCGAGCGGATGGAAGCCGTGGGGATTCGAGATGTTCGGTTCCATCCGATGACGGGTGGGATTGCGACCTTGTACGAGGGATTCAAATGACCGCTCCGCTCGTCGTCGCGATCACCGGTGCAAGCGGTGCCCCTTATGCGTTGCGGCTGTTGCAAGTCTTGGCAACTCGTCGTCAAAGCGTGCATTTGGTGATCAGCCCTTCGGGCGCCGCTGTTCTCCGAGAGGAACTCGGAATCACGCTCGATCCGGCGCGTCCGGACCTTCGAAGCCTCCTCGGGGCGCGATATCCCTGGCAAACCGCCAGAGAGCCAGATGCGGCTGCCGAGGACACGAAAGCGGAAGAAGCCATCGAGGAATTTCTCCAGCACCGGCTGCACTACCACCAGCACACAAATTACTTCACGCCGATTGCGAGTGGTTCATTCCTCACCGCCGGAATGATCATCTGCCCCTGCAGCGGCAGCACCTTGGCCGGAATTGCCCATGCCCATGCGAGCAATTTGATCCAGCGGGCCGCCGAGGTCCATCTCAAGGAGCGCCGGCGTCTGGTCGTTGTCCCGCGCGAGACACCGCTGAGTTCCTTACAACTGGAGAACATGCATCGTTTGTCGGGTGCCGGAGCCGTTATTCTGCCGGCGATGCCGGGCTGGTATCACGGCGTCCAATCCCTGGAAGACCTGATCGATTTTGTCGTCGCGCGAATCCTCGACCAGTTTGGACTGGGAGAGGGTTTGATGCAGCGATGGGGGGCGACGCGATGAGCACCGTCGTGCGTCAGGGACGAATGATGCTGGAAATGGTCCGCTTTAGCCACACCATCTTCGCGCTCCCATTCGCGATGCTCGCCAGCGCCATGGCGCTCGCAGTCCCGCTTCGTAGCGGCGAAGTTCCCCTGTTTCGCTTCCGGGATTTGATCGGGATCCTCTGCTGTATGGTTTTCGCGCGAACGGCGGCAATGGCCTTCAACCGCATCGTCGACCGCGATTTCGATCTTCGCAACCCGCGCACGGCAAAACGCCATCTTCCCGCCGGTACGATTTCACTCCGCGGCGCGATCGTGCTGACGACCACCAGCAGCCTCGGCTTCCTCGCCGCCACGCTGCTTTTTCTCCCCAATCCTCTCCCGCTCCTGTTTGCGGTCCCGATCCTCCTGCTGCTGCTCGGTTACAGCTTGAGCAAGCGATTTACTTCGGCCGCGCACCTTTGGCTCGGGATCGCGCTGAGCCTCTCTCCGATTTGCGCCTGGGTCGCGATTCGCGGTCTCGAAGTTTGGAGTTTTCCGCTCGACCTCCTTCCCCCATCGATCCTCGCGCTCGGGGTAGCGTCCTGGGTTGCAGGCTTCGATATCATTTACGCCTGCCAAGATGCCGAATTCGATCGGCAGATAGGCCTGCACAGTATCCCGGCCCGCTATGGGATTGGAGGGGGACTGCGTATCGCAGCATGCTTGCATGCAGGGACGCTCTTTTTTTTACTCATGCTTCCGCTGACCTCCGAAAAACTGGGACTCACTTGGCTTTACTACGGAGCGGTCCTGGGGATTGGCGGCTTGTTGTGGTATGAACATTCTCTGGTCCGTGAAGATCAGCTCGATCGCGTCGGCGTGGCCTTTTTTCAGTGCAATGCCCTGATCAGTGTGATCTTGCTGGTGGCTGGAGGAATCGATTGCTGGTGGATCTAGTACAAGCTTCTGAGAACAAGACGAGTTAGATGTGATGACCCGAAACGAGATCCGAGCTCGGCTCCGCGAGATACGAGATAAAGTCGAAGGGGGTGCGCGGCTTTCCCTCGACGATGGAGTCTTTCTCTACAATCCGGACGTTCCCCTCCAAGAAATTGGGCAACTCGCCAATTGGGTCCGCGAGCAAAAAA